>Ga0181612_131742_pt1 | contig 88492 bp, 80 predicted proteins | sample HoacroProtozoa21_FD_119630 | JGI IMG/M metagenome (GOLD analysis project Ga0181612, IMG submission 119630) | Hoatzin crop microbial communities from Cojedes, Venezuel. Combined Assembly of Gp0051906, Gp0051904, Gp0051908
AGGCTCTGCGCGTGCAGAGCCTCTTGCTTTTTTCTGAATAGAATCAGTAGACGACGACCGGAGTATACAGTTCCACCGCTTCGAACAGCTCGGCAGCCTTGGCCGGCGGCATGTTGACACAGCCGTGGGAACCGTTGTACGTGTAGATGGATCCGCCGAAGCTTCCGCGCCAGTTGGCGTCATGGAAACCGACACCGGTCCATGTAAAAGGCATCCAGTAGGATACCGGGGTTTCATAATCCTCACCCTTAAGCGTAGCATTTCGCTCCTTGGACCAGATCTTGAAGACGCCGGTAGGCGTGTTCCGCTTGCCGTTGGTAAGGCCGGTCACCACGTCCGTTTCCAGAACGAGCTCACCGCTCTTGTAGTACCAGAGATGCTGAGCGGAGATGCTGACTTCCACATAGGTGTTTCCGATATCGCTGCCGTTGTCGGAACGGTAGCCGCCGGACAGATCCCAGGCCGCATCCACCGTGGAGTCCTCGAATTTGAGAAGGGCTTCCGACAGCCGGTTATAGGTCTCTTCCTTGGACATGGAGTAGCCGTAGGTATCGGAGCTGCCTCCGACCTCGACCGTCGTTCCCGAGGTGGTCTTGAAGGGACGGGAGCGGTACAGGGTGTTGTACTTGTCCGCCAGTCCATCGATATATTCGTTGAGCTTGTCTTCGATGACCGTGGGATTTTCCTTGTCCGTAAAGTCGATCATGTTGATGATGTCGGTGGCCTTCAGGATCTCTTCCTTGCTGACGACATTGACGGTGATGGTCTCAAAGTTGATGCTTTCCAGCTGGTTCATCGTCTCGTTGAGCTCCTTGTCGTCGGAGCGGACCTCCGCTTTCAGGTAGCAGCCTTCTTCCGACAGATCGACGCTGGTCTTGTCCGCGGAAAGAGCCTCGCTGATGACCTGAAGGGTCTTGGCCTCATCCAGCGTATTGCCGTCGTTTTCACTGACGATGGAATATTTTCCGTCTTCGTAGCCTATATACGCATTGGTGGGAGCGACGATGTTCTCACCGGAAACAGCGCTGAGATTATGCACCGCCGTCTGCAGCTTCGCTTCATCAAAGGTGATCTTGCCTGCCGATTCGCTCTCGTGCTTCGAGAACAGCGCAAACGGCCAGGCCAGACAGGACTGGGATTCCTTCATGTCCTTTACGAGCCCTTCGTAATCGGCGGCATAGTCGATGGCCGAAAAGTCGATGGCCTCGGAATTTCCGTCCAGCTCGTTGACGGTGAAACTGTCGGACTTGGATTCCAGGATCGCGCTCACGGCCTCGGATTCCGTCATTCCGCTGATGTTTTCTCCGTGCAGATAGGAGCGGGGAAGGAAGCGGTCATAATAGACCCGGATCCCCGTCAGATAGCCGATCAGCAGAAGTCCCGCCACGCTGATCAATACGATTTTAAGTGTTTTACTCATAATATCAACATCTATTCTTCGCCGGCTTGATTCGCCTGCTTAAATTTTCCGAACTGAATTCATATTATATTATTATTTAACATAAAATACAACTCAAATCTGTAGCTTTTACTACATAATCAAAAAAACAACCGAAAAAACAGGGAAAAATCGCCGTTTTTGCGGCTTTTCAGGTATTGACTGCATCTGTTATAATTAACATAACACCTTTTTTTAAGGAGGGCATCTCATGAGCAGAGACCGGAATTCCAGCGAAAGCAGGGAATTTACACCCGGAAAAGGATTGCTCGGAGTTCTGCTGTCCCTGGCCGTTGCGGCCGCCATGCTGTGGTACCTCATTATCCCAGGAATGCATTATGCACAGTATTCCAAAGCCACCCAGCTGGCCGAGACAGAGAACTATGAGGAGGCCGCTGTGCTGTTCGAGAAACTCGGGGACTACCGGGACTCGGTTCAGCAGGCAGAGGCCATGCATAAGATGATCCAGGATGAACGCACCTATGACAGTGCGGTCGCGTCCTTCAATAACGGAGACTACGAACAGGCACTGGCCTACTTTGAGGCCCATGAGGGCGAAGGGGACAGTTCGGAGTATGCGCAGAAGTGCAGAGACGCACTGGATGCCGTTTCACTGCAGCAGGCTCAGGAGGCCTATGAAAGCGGCGACTGCAAGACGGCGCTGTCTCTGATCGAAGCCATGTACAATCCGCAGTCCGAAGAGGCTGTCAATCTCCAGCAGCTGACCCTCGAAAAATATGCGATGATCCGCTTTAATGTTGGAAACCTCAACGGCACGGAAGACCTCATCGAGCAGCTGACGGTGAAGAGCAACGAGATCAAGGCCGTCGAACAGAAAATGGCGACCTTTAAGAGCCGCTTCGAAAAGTACCTGGGACACTGGAGCACCGATCCGCAGGCCGAGAATGCGGAGATCATCCTTTCACCGGTAGTCAAGAACGGAACCATCTCGGTCCGTGTCCGGGGATACTTCGACGGAGAATACAGGGACTATGACGGACTGACCATCAACGACGACAGCATACAGTTCCACAGCAGCAGCTACGATTCCAGCAAGTGGTATACGATGACGATCAAAGAAGACGGCACCGCCAACCTCTATGTGGTCCACACCGACAGCGATACCGCCGAGGATGTCACCTTCTACCGGATCAAAGAATATTATAAGTAAAAATCAATCTATGCAGAGCCGACCTAAGGTACGCTCTGCATGACTTCTTTTAGGACCTCCCGCATCAATGGGAGACAGAGGAACAGTTTATGGAAGAAACGATCAGAACAAAGGAAAAAGCGCTGGAGCAGCTTCTCCGGGAACAGGGGAAGGTAGCCGTGGCCTTTTCCAGCGGCGTCGACTCCGCCTATCTGCTGGCCAAGGCACAGCAGGTCCTGGGTGACCGGGCGGCGGCCGTGACGGCGAGAGCACCGTTCTTTCCCTCCTGGGAAAAGGACGAGGCGGCGGACTTCTGCCGCGAGCGGGGGATCCGTCAGATCACCTACGACTCCAGGGAACTGGAGAAAGAGGAATTTCGAAGCAATCCCGCCGACCGGTGCTACTTCTGCAAGAAGGCCCTTTTTTCAAAAATCCTGGAGATCGCGGAAACGGAGGACCTTGGGATCGTCGTCGACGGCTCCAACATGGATGACCTGGCGGACTACCGGCCGGGAAGCAGAGCCATCCGGGAACTGGGGATCCGAAGCCCCCTCCGGGAGGCCGGCCTTTATAAAAAAGAGATCCGGGAACTGTCCCGGGAAATGGGACTTCCCACCTGGGATAAGCCCTCCTTTGCCTGTCTGGCCTCGCGCTTTGCCTATGGGGAGAGCATTACGGAGGATAAGCTGCGGATGGTCGAGCGGTCAGAGAAGCTTCTGATGGATCACGGCTTCCGGCAGCTCCGGGTCCGAATCCACGGAGACCTGGCCCGCATCGAGGTGCCCGCGGAAGAGATCACCGCGGTGACACAGGAAGAAATGCGAAAACTTCTAGTGTCGGAACTGAAGTCCTACGGATTTCGGTATGTGACGCTGGATCTGCAGGGCTACCGGACCGGAAGCATGAACGAAGTGCTGACCGGGGAGAACGAAAACAACAGCTGAGGCGGGGGGTTACAAACGGCGGGAGCTGTGATATACTGACTAACATCAAGCTGCGAACCATGCAGCGGACGGCAGGAGAGCGGAAAAAGTGATAGCTTATCTGGATTCGCCGGTCTACACGGCGGCAGACTACAGTTTCGATCAGCAGGAGTTCGGCGTGCTCAGAGACATGCTCCGAAGCGGCATGCTCACGCTCCTTTATACGACGGAGACCGAAAAGAGGGTCAGCGCACAGCTTCAGGAAGAATCCAAGCTGGCCATCGCACGGTACAATCGCCTTGTCCGGAAGGAAATGGGCTTTCTGACTTCGTCGGTCCCTTCCGTCCGGGAGATCCCGGAAGCGGAGACCGCGGAGACGGTGGAAAGCCAGTTCCGGCAGTTTCTCGCGCTGGACGGCGTGGAGAAGATCCCGCTGGGGACCGTGGACGGAGAAAGACTGATCGGAAACTACTATAAGGGAAAAGCCCCGTTCTGCGAACAGGGAGATCTGGGATTTCGAGATTCGCTGGTCGTTTCCGCCATCCGGCATTACGCCGGGATCGACAAGCAGGTCTGCATCGTCTCCGACCGGGAACCGTTCCGCAGAGCCTTCGAGGAGGACGACCGATTCGTGCTGTTTTCCAAACTGGACGGCATGATCCGGTTCTTCCAGCAGACGGAAGGGGAGCTGGCGGATACGGAGAAACAGCTGGACGAGATCATCCGGGCCGGCCGAATGAATGCCGGGATCAAGGACCATTACAGTTCGGTCCGCGTGATCCGGGAATCCGACCGGTATGCGGAATGCGGCCAGACAGAGATCGAAGATCTGGCGGTGTTTCTGTCCTATATTGAAGAGATCGGCGGAGAGCTCTATGCCCTGATCGATGCGGATATGTATATCCGGGCCGACGTGAGTTATCCGGCGGAGCGGGCCTACCAATCGGTCAAAAGGGTCCGGGAACGTCACGAGGTGCCGAAAAAGGTGCGGATCCACTGCATCTGTGCGGAAAAGGAGAACGGCAGAGGAAGTCTGAAGGGATACAAGATCGTCGGAGACACGGACCGGGAGATCCTGGAGCTGACCGATCAGACCCTTTACAGCGAAGAAACTCTTTAACGAAAGATCAAAAACAGGCTGCGCCTAACCGGCGCAGCCTTTATAATTTTGCGCAATTATATGATATAGTGATAGTAGCGTTGTGTCCTTAGAGGGACTATACAGTAGAGGCGCCGTGGATACGCCTATGAGAATAAGGGTGGCCCGATTCGTCAGGTGGAGACTTAAATGCCAAACTTCTCATGAAGCCTACTACCCTTGGGTGGTGGGTAGTTCACGGTTTACAGCCAGTTTACGAAAAAGGGTTAAATCCATGATATAATTTCCTAAAATAAACTATTTCCGGAAGGTTGGTAGAATTTGAAATTTGAGATTACTAAAAAAAGCGTAATGAACTTTCTGATGATGACGGCGGGCGCCGTGATCGCCGCGTTCGCGGTGGAGAATTTCCTGATGCCCAACAAGATCTTCGACGGCGGCGTCGTCGGCATCAGCATGGTGCTGTCCCATCTGACGAATTTTGAGCTCGGCATTCTGGTGGTGCTGATCAACATTCCGTTTCTCGTTGTGGGATGGAAGAAGATGGGACACATCTTTGTGCTGAAAGTCGGCTATTCCGTGGCCCTGTTCTCGGCGATGACGGCGATTTTCGCGAGAACGCCGGCCGTGACCAACGATATCATTCTGGCCGTGACTTTCGGCGGCGTGATGCTGGGTGTGGGCGTCGGCCTGGTCCTTCGCGGCGGCGGTTGCCTGGACGGCACGGAGATCGTGGCTGTGATTTTAAACCGGAAGCTGTCGGTCTCCATCGGACAGGTCGTCCTGATCTTCAATGTGTTCATCTATACGGCGATCGGCGCCCTGTACGGACTGGACCACGGCATGTATTCTCTTCTGATGTATTTTATTACCTCGAAGATTATTGATCTGGTCGAGATCGGCTGGGACAACACCAAGTCCGTGATGATTATCACCAGCGACGGCAAGGGACTGGCGGACGAAATCTACAAGGAACTGGGACGTACCGTGACCTTCATGAGAGGCGAGGGCCTGGTCAGCAACCAGGAGATGGATATCCTTTACTGTGTGGTGACCCGTGCCGAGATCTTCGATCTTCGAAAGATCATCAATGAGAGCCCGGGAAGCACCTTCACCACCATTTCCGATGTATCGGAGATCATCGGAAGCCATATCAAGAATACCGGTCTCCGGGAAAATCCAGTGAAAATATCCGAGTCTGAAGGAGAGTGAAGACAATGGGATCTTCAAGAACCGAAATGGTCCGGTGCCCGAACTGCGGCGCAGAGAGTGAAACGATCATATGGAACAATGTCAGCGTGACACAAAAAGATCCGATGGCCGGCAAGGTGAGAAACGGGAATATCTTTCATTTCAGCTGCCCCGAGTGCGGAAATACCGTCAAACTGGTCTATCCGTTTTTGTACCATGACGATGAGCAGAAGCAGCTGCTGTGCCTTGCCGCCGATGAATCGACGTTTCAGGCATCCCGGAGAATGTATGAACTGTCGCCATCGCCGGAAATCGAAAGTATGGCCGCGGAGGGCTACCGCATCCGCATCGTCCGGAGCGTTCCGGAACTTCAGGAGAAGCTCAGGATCTTTGATGAAAAGCTGGATGACCGCGTCATCGAGATCATAAAGCTTCTGGTATGCGACGAGCTGATCGAGCAGAATCCGGATCTTGTATTTGATGCGATGTATTTTACGGTAAACGAGTCCGAGGAAGGAGAAACATCCTACGGTTTCGAGCTGAAAGACCATGGGAAGGACGTCGGATGGATCGGATTTGATCCGGAGTCCATCGAAAAGATCTCGGAAGCCTTCCGGGAACAGCTGAGCGACAGCACCGAACTGCGGACGGTGATCGATACGGCCTGGGCGCTGGAAGCGGCGGAAAAGAGAGGAAAATCCTGATTTTCTGCGGCTCTAAAACGAAAAAAGAGCAAATTGCACGAAAATAAAGACTTGAAACTGGGGAATTTTTCAGAAGAGCCGTGCTTGAAATTTCAGAAGGGTGATGTATAATAAAATTAGTCGGTCGGTTGACCGACCGACTGTGAGTTGAGAGTGCTTATGATCCGCACCAGACGTAAGCAGACATTATTTCTCAATCTATCCCCTTCGTCGGACCCTTCAGGGAAATCTGAATCGGAACGACGCAATAGTTTAGGATCGATACAAAAATTTGATTTCCCCTCCAATTTGTTGTATCCCTGAATTATGTATCCCTTTTGTATACACCAGCCGAGAGGCTGGTGTATGCTTTTTTTGCGCCTTTTTCGTGATATAATAAAAGAAACTATTGAATTATGGAGAGAGACATGAAAAGAACCGTAAAGACCCGAATCGCGATACTGGCGTTGGTGCTGTCCGTGCTGATGACCATCTTTGCCTCGGCCGCCTCCGTCAGTGATTTTACCGATGTCAAAGCCGGATCCTGGTACTATGAGCCGGTGGCCTATGCGACCTCCCATGAGATGGTGGCGGGCACCTCGGCCACGACCTTCTCGCCGAATGCCGGCATGACAAGAGCCCAGTTCGTCACCATTCTGAGAAAGGCCCTGGGCGCGACGGATGAAGACTACCGGTCCCAGACCAGCCGGCGATTTGCGGACGTCCCGTCCGGTGCCTATTACGAGCAGCCGGTCTACTGGGCCACTGTAAACGGGATCGTCAGCGGAACCGGAGAGAACAGCTTTTCACCGAGCCAGGCGCTGAAACGCCAGGATATGGCGGTCATGGTCGAAAAGGCCGTGTCCGTGGCGGGACTGAAGATCGACGACAAAAACGCGAGCCGCACCTTCAGCGATGACGATCAGATCTCGGCCTATGCCCGCAGCGCGGTAAACAGTCTCCAGCGGAAAGGACTGCTGGCGGGCGACAATCAGGGAAGAGTTCAGCCGAAGAAGACCATGACGAGAGCGGAGGGGACCACCGTACTGGTGGCTATGGTCCGTTCCCAGGAAAGCTCGACGGATCTTCCGATCTACAGCGGGCAGCCCTATGTGGAGCTTAACGGAAATGTGCCTTCGTTTACCGCTTCGGAACTGGCGGCGACGGAGTCCTATGAGACCTACAGTCCGCTGGATTCTCTCGGCAGATGCGGACCGGCCATGGCCTGCATCGGGCAGGATCTGATGCCCACCGAGGAGAGAGGAAACATCGGAAGCGTTACACCCACCGGATGGCATCTGGTCCGCTACGACGATCTGATCTCGGACAAGTATCTGTATAACCGGTGCCATCTGATCGCCTATGAGCTCAGCGGCGAGAATGCCAACGAGAGAAATCTCATCACGGGCACAAGGTATATGAATGTACAGGGGATGCTCCCCTTTGAAAACAAGGTCGCAAACTATGTAAAGAGCACAGGGAACCATGTGCTGTACCGGTCCACTCCGGTCTTTGAGGGAGACAACCTTCTGGCATCGGGCGTTCAGATCGAAGCCCGGTCTCTGGAAGACGGCGGAAAAGGCATCTGCTTTAACATCTACTGCTTCAACGTGCAGCCCGGTGTGGGGATCGATTACAGCACCGGAGACAGCTGGCGCACCGGAGAGAGTGTGATTACGGAGCCTGAAACGACTCCGGCCGCAGATCAGACAAGAAACAACACCGGTTCCCAGGATCAGGTGATCACCACCGATTCCACGGGAGCACAGTATGTCGTCAATACAAATTCGAAGAAATTCCACTATCCCAGCTGCAGTTCGGCCTCGCAGATCAAGGAGAAGAACAAAGCCTACGCCTCCGACCGGCAGGCGCTGATCGACGCCGGATACGATCCCTGCAAAAACTGCAATCCGTAACAATAACATTGAAGGAGCGGGCAGAAGATGTTCTGGACCGACAAGGCACACGTACAGAGAATAGAATTGCCGCAGCACCGCCGGATCCTGGTGGTGTCGGATATCCATGCCAATCTGGACTATTTCGAAGGACTTCTGAAAAAGGTCCGGTACACCAGCGAGGACGTTCTTGTGGTCGACGGGGATTTTCTGGAGCGGGGAGACCGGAACCTGGATATCCTGCACCGCATCATGGAACTGCGGGAAAAGGGCCCCGTATATGTGCTGTGCGGCAACTGCGACGACTGGGCGGATCTGGTCTACTATTACGAGGAGACCGATGAATGGATGCTCCATTATCTTCTGACGACGCCCGGCGGTCTGGTGCATGAAATGCTGGCTCAGCAGGGCCTGACGGTACAGACCATGGCCGACCTGGACCGGGCGGTGGAAGTGCTGAAGACCCGGTATCTGAAAGAATGGCAGTTTCTGGGAAGCCGTCCGTCCATTATCGAGACGGAGCATTACACCTTCGTGCACGGAGGGATCGATCCCGGCAAACCGATGGAGGAGCAGGAAAATCACCGGATCATGAAATTCGATGATTTTTATGCAAAGGGCTATTCTTTTGAAAAGTGGGTGATCGTCGGGCACTGGCCGGTGATGCATTACCGGGAGAAGGGGATCGACGGGTCTCCCATTATCGACCGGGAACGAAAGATCGTCTGCCTCGATGGAGGGTGCGTGCTGGAGAGAACGGGACAGCTCAATGCGCTGATCATACCGGAAGACGGGAGCGAAGACTTTTCCGTGGCGTGGTATGATCGGTTCCCCGAGGCGGTGGCGCTGGATGACCAGAAGGAATCGGAAAAGTCATTCTATATCTCCTGGGGAGACAGCGACGTCAAGGTGCTGGACGAGAAGGGAGATCTGGCACGATGCAGACATCGGCGGACCGGTTATGAAATGGAGATCCCCATAAGCTATCTGAGAACGGGGAAAAGGGGAAGAATGACCACGGACGACTGCACGGATTACCGGCCCGAGATCCGGAAAGGGGACCGGCTGAGTGTGATCGAACAGACCTCTCTCGGCTATCTGGTGAAAAAGGACGGACGCTGCGGATGGTATGTCGGAAAACTTGAAAAAATCTGAAAAAATATTGGCTGAGGCGGGATGAATATTCAGTTCATCCCGCTGCTTTTTGTTGAGATATCATTAAATTCAGACTATCATGGAGCCGGGATTAAAAAGTTGAGAAAAATATAAAATGTAGCACGTGCTACATTCAGCTTGCAGAATATATGTTATAAGATAATTGAAATCAATCAAGGTCACATAGATGAGACCGAAGATCCTTCAAATACCTATCATCAGTGAACATCCCCCCTCCTCAAATGTTCCTGTTTGATACTCAACTGCTTTTGACAAAAAAGGAAAACTCCGGGTGGACTTGTCCATCCGGAGTTTTCCTTTTCCGGAAGAATGTGGTTGCCATGAAAAATGGGACCGTGATATACTGAATTTCTGCAGTACGATGCGAGGTGCTTATACAATGAATGATGAGATCATACTGGTGGACCTGCTGGACCGGCAGATTGGCAGCGGAGAAAAAATGAAGGTCCATGAGGAAAAGAAGCTTCACAGAGCTTTTTCCCTTTTTATTGCGGACAATAGGGGGAACATTCTCCTTCAGAAAAGAGCCGAGGGGAAATACCACTCCGGCGGTCTGTGGACCAATGCCTGCTGCTCTCATCCGCGTGTGGGAGAGAGGACCAAGGATGCGGTGATTCGTAGATGCCGGGAGGAGCTCGGGATCGAAGTAAATCCGTATGAACTGTTCCACTTTGTCTACTATCATGATTTCGGAGATCTGGCGGAGTACGAACTGGATCACGTGTTTCTGGCCCAGTACGAAGGAGACGTCCGTCTGGATCCCGAGGAAGCGTCGGAATCAAAATGGATCCCGGTCACGGAACTGAAGGAAGATCTGGAAAAGCACCCCGATAGCTACACGGTCTGGTTCCAGATCGCCGCACCGAGAGTACTGGAAAATGCGTTCAGAAGCTGGTGGTAAGATCCGCCGCCGAACAGGAGAGTAACAGCAATGGCTAAGAAAAAATATCCGGTGGTCGACATCGAAAACTGCCTTCAGTGCAAGAAATGCATCTATGCCTGCAAAGAGATGGTATACGACCGGATCGATGTCCGATTCCCGAAGGTCGTCCGGCCGGAAAAGTGCCAGATCGACTGCAGCCGGTGCCTGGACCGATGCACCAAACAGGTCATCGATTTCGTCTTTTACGACGATTGAACGGCCACCGAGCCGATTCTTTAAAAATAATATTGGAAATATCTATTTTATGAGCTATAATATAGCCGACATCTATCTGGTACCCCTGTCGGGGTACTACCTAAATGAGGCAGGAGTCTCTGCCGTTTTTTCAGAGAAGAAACAAGAAAAGAAAAGATCCTCCGGTGCGGAAGCATTCAGATATTCCGCAATCGACGGGATCGGTTTATCATGCGGTTTTATCCGAAAATCTCAGACTTTGAAAATTTAATATACTAAGGAGAGTTCGTTTCGGACGCAGCGCGTGCGGGACGAGTACAGATCTATGGAAAACTATGAACAGATGAAACTGACGGAGCTGAAAGTCCTGGCCAAAGAGAAAGGCATCAAATCCATCTCTTCGCTGAGAAAAGAGGAGCTGATCGCCAAACTCAGAGAGACCGAGGCACCGGCACCGCTGAAGGCGGAGAAGGCCGCTCCGAAAAAGCAGGGAAAGACGGCTTCTGTGCGAAAGGAACCGGCGAAGAAAGAACCGGTCAAGACCGATGAAAAGCCGGAGATCAAATCCCTGCCCAACAAGAATACAAATAGGAAAAAAGAAGCGCCGGAGAGTCCGAAGAGCAAGCCGGAAACGGAGCAGCGGACAGCCCGCGGCACATCGGAGGGACATTCCGCCGGACAGAAGAATCGCCGGACATCGAAAAATTCTCCCGAGATCCGGAAGATCCCCAGCGGCAGGCACACCAACATGACCTGGAGACATCCGGAATCCGATGAGCAGAAAGCCAAAGAGAAAGCTGAGGAGAAGAGCGAAAACAAGGCCGCGGCGGATGAAAAGCCCGCGGAGACCAAGCCGGCCGCTCCGGAAAAAACAAAACAGGAAAAGCTGGTCAACGGCATTCTCGAGGTGATGCAGGAAGGCTTCGGATTTATCCGCAGCGACAACTATCTTCCTGGAACGAAAGACGTCTACGTCGGACCGGGGATGATCCGCAGATACCGCCTTCGCACCGGAGATATGCTTACGGGATTTGCCAAGGCGACGCAGGACGCGGACAAACTCTCTGCACTGGGCACGCTGCTGGATGTCAACGGGGACGAACCGTCCACCATTCCGCAGAGATCTAATTTTGACAACATGACGCCAATCTTCCCGGAAGAACGGTACAATCTGGAGACCGATCAGTCCTCGGTAGCCATGAGGATCATGGATCTGGTAAGCCCGGTGGGCAAAGGACAGCGCGGTATGATCGTATCCCCGCCGAAAGCGGGAAAGACAACGCTTCTCAAGGAGATCGCCCATTCTCTGCAGGCAAACTACCCGGATGTCCATCTGATTATCCTTCTGATCGATGAACGCCCCGAAGAAGTCACGGATATGAAGGAATCCATCAACGACCGCAACTCCGAGGTGATCTATTCCACCTTCGATGAACTGCCGGAACACCACAAAAGAGTGTCCGAAATGGTCATTGAAAGAGCCAAGAGACTGGTGGAGCAGAAAAAGGACGTAGTCATCCTGCTTGATAGCATCACCCGTCTGACCCGTGCCTACAACCTGGTGGTCCCACCTTCCGGCCGAACGCTGTCCGGCGGTCTGGACCCGGCGGCGCTGCATATGCCGAAAAAGTTCTTCGGTGCCGCCAGAAACATGCGGGAAGGAGGGAGCCTGACGATCCTCGCAACGGCGCTGATCGATACGGGATCCCGTATGGACGATGTGGTGTATGAGGAATTCAAGGGCACCGGCAACATGGAACTGATTCTGGACCGTAAAATGCAGGAAAAACGCATCTTCCCGGCCATGGATATTCCTCGCTCCGGAACCCGAAGGGACGATCTGCTTCTTACCGAAGAGGAGCAGAAGGCGGTGGAACATATCCATCATCTCGTAAACGGCATGCGTTCGGACGAGGCCATCGACCAGATCATCAACATCTTCAGCCACACCGAAAACAACCGGGAATGCATGCATATGCTGATGAAAATCCGCTGAAATTAAAGGAAGTTAGTTTAGACTACCAAAATGACAACAGCGATTTTGTGAATCTTGCACAAGTAGAAATTTCGTTTTTGTACTTTATTTATAGGGGATTTTTCTTTATAATATAAAATAATTATGTTATATTATGTTTACAAAAAAATTACAAAGTGAAGTCGGAGGGAATGGTATGCTTGCAAACCCTGGATATGAATACCATTGTGAGATTAAAGTAAAGGCTCCTATCTTCGGATGGGTCAAGATCGACACTGTAATTGATGTAGACAGCGAGACTTCTTTCCACGGCCACGGAACGGTCCTGGGAAGAACGGTAAACTTTAAAGACGGAGTGATCTCCGGAGAGGATTATCTGTTTCAGGTAACGATTAAAAGTATCGTGATCGAGATCAAAGCCCAGATGCATGAAGACAAGACCATCACGGGTGAGGCCCATGCGGCGAAGTACAAAGCCATGAAGGTCAAGGGCGAGATCCTTTCCATGGATAAGATCTGACAGCAAATAAATTCGCATAAAAGGGCCGGAATTGTCCGGCGTCGGGAATCTATGAAGATCAGAAAAGCGAAAAAGTTCATACTGATCCTGGTGCTTTGCCTCCTGTTTACGCTGGCAGAGCCTTTTGTGCTGTCTGAAGACCTTGGCGCTTCCGCGGCGGAGTCGACCAGTTCTGCCTCTCAGCAGACGACGACGTATATCGATGAATCCGAAGAGACCACAGCAACTTCTTCCGGTACATCGACCAGCACTTCCGCATTGTCCGGAGAAAGCACAAGTAACCAGACGGTGACCACGGCCACCCCGGTGACCGAGGAGACGGAGAAACCGGCACAGACAACGGAAACGGCAACCCCGACACAGACACAGACGACAACCGGCACTTCCGATAACAGCGGCTCGGCAGTCGCAAGCGGAGTCACCAATACGGCGACACCGACACCGACGGCTACCACAGAGCAGGAAAGCACGGAAAAGGAAGAGACCGCAGCTGCCACGCAGTCCAAGACGGAAAGCACTTCCGGTTCGAAGACAACTTCCACGGCGGCTTCCGGAAGCAAAGTGCAGTCCAAAGTTTCCGCCACCTCCGGTACGGCGGCGGCAACCTCCGGCAGCACGGCGATCTCCACCAATACGGAATACTCCAGCCAGACCTTCAAATCCGATTTCAGATTCTGGACGGTCGTTCGCAAATATGCCTTCGCCGAGAAGAGCATGAACGTATACGAGGATATGGATGAAGAAAGCAGAGTCGTCGGAACCCTCGTGCTTGACGGTGTCTGCTATATCCTTAAAGAAGAGGAAGACGGCTGGGATTACATCGAATCCGGCGATGTCCGCGGATTCGTGAAAGATGAAGATCTTCTCTACGGCGAAGATGCCGAGGAGATGCTGGAAGAAGCTCAGCAGGAAGCGCAGGAACTGGCCGAGGAAATGGATGTCGATTATACCGGCATCGAAATGGTGGTTCCCGTGGCGGAGGAAAAGGTTTCCCGTATGGAAAACGAAGCCTTTACCTATCTGAGAGCGACCGTGAATCAGACGGTGGTCAGCAAGATCTTCGCACAGCCGAGCGTGGAACTGCTGAATATCTATGAAGAAGCCAATGCCGACTCCCGTGTCGTAGGCACGCTGGAAGAAGACGGCATCCTGTATATCATCGAAGACGAATTCAACAACTGGCTGTATGTGGAGTCCGGTGACGTAAGAGGATTTGTGGACCGCAGCGAGATCCGCACCGAAGGCGTCAAGGAGACCGTCGCTGAAGAAGGCGAAGAGAACTTTGCCGTGGCGGAAGAACTGATTGAGCCGCAGGAAAACGAAGCGCTGTACTACACGCTGACCTCGGTAAAATCCGGTGTGGCTTCCGGGAAGCTTCGTCAGCAGATCGTAGAATATGCCTCCCAGTTCATCGGCAATCCCTATGTATGGGGCGGCACCAGCCTGACTGAAGGCGCGGACTGCTCGGGATTCGTACAGACCATCTTCGCAAAATTCGGATATACGCTTCCGCGTGTCGCGGAGGATCAGGCCCAGTACGGAGAAAAGATCAAAGTCGGCGATGCAGAACCCGGCGATCTGATCTTCTACTCCAGAAACGGTTATATCTATCACGTGGTCATGTATGCCGGCAACGGCGAGACGATCGAAGCGCACAACAGAGCCTCCGGTATCATCCGCGGAACCGTGGATTATTCGAGAGCCTGCTGGGCAACGAGAGTGCTTAAAGAAGAAGACGAGTTCTCGGCGGATATCAACGAACAGAACGCAACACCGGAGATGTACGGTGAGAACCTGGGCGAATTTACCATTACCTACTACTGTGCCTGCGAGAAATGCTGTGATGTCTGCACCGGAATCACGGCAACGGGTGCACCGGTGGTACAGGGTGAGACCATCGCCGTCGATCCGAGCGTGATCCCGTACGGTACGAAAGTCATCATCAACGGACACGTATTTACCGCGGAAGACTGCGGCGGTGCCATCAAGCAGAACCACATCGACATCTATGTGGATGATCATGAAACGGCACTGGCACTGGGCGTGACCTATGCGGATGTCTATCTGGTAAATGACTGAATAAAATAGTAAATATAATAAAAGACATATCCGAATTTGTTCGGATATGTCTTTTTTTGGTACCACTGTTTAGATAGATTCGCAAAAGTGTAGATTGAAATAAGAAGTCAGCGGGGCTACAATCCAGTTAAGGAATATTTTTGGGGTGGAGACATGAAGTATATAGGAATATTGCCGCTGGAAGATGCCTTCTGCTGCCGGCCCGAGATGCTGGGCAAGGAATGCGAATGCGAGATCGGCGGAGTGCAGGTCACCTTGCTGTTCCCGGAAAAGTCGGAAGTGGACACCCAGAAGCTGGAAGCTCCGGCTGAGCTAAGTTCTCTTCAGATCCCGGCGGACTGGGGCCGTGAGGTAGATGAGATCTGCTGTATCCGGACACTGGCTTTTCGCTGTGAAGAGGAACAGGACGCCATGGATGCACTGCGGGAATCTCTTCAGGATTGGAAGCATAAGTTTATTTCTCTTATGCTGCTCCTCTGCAACGGTGCGGACAATATCAGCGACGAGCATGAGCCGAAGTACGTTGCCGAAGTGTCCAGCAGCTGGCAGAGCAGGACCGCCGTTTACCGGCAGGAGACCGACGGACAGCTGACACCGTGCTGTTCTATTGATGACGGCAAGCTTGCCGACCGCGTCCTACGCGGACTGGTATTTGACAATGAAGGGATCGAAGAGGTCCTTAAGATAGCCTCTGCGCCCGGCGTGATCTCCCAGCCTTATGTGCTGCTGGAGGCGGGATACCGGGCATGGCTCGAAGGAGAAGACTATAACGCCGGAGTGCTGGGCGGAGCGGCTCTGATGGAAGCCAGTGCGGTCTGTCTTTCCCGCTATGCGGAAGCCAATGATGTTCCGGTGGGAAATATTGTGGTGGACGAGGATAAGCAGGAGCAGTTTGAGCTGCTGGCACAGATCGGGATCGACATTCCGGGAGATTGGGAAAATGAGATCATCGGTGTGTACAGCGATATGAAGTACGGTCACATGACGCCGGATCATCGGCGGATCCGCAGATTCCTTCGGTACTGCCACAAGACGATGTTCCTGGTTATGCCGGACGTCATTCAGGAATAAAAAATAAAAATATAGGAGAGATCTCCTGCTGCGGCAGAAGATCTCTTTTTTGTATGCAGGACATTATAAAATTGTTATAATTATATATACAGTAATTTAAAAGGAGATCATTCATGGAGGATTTTCTGGAACAGCTGAATAAGGAACAGAGAGAGGCGGTCACTTCTACCGAGGGATTTATCCGGGTCATCGCCGGAGCGGGTTCCGGCAAGACCAGAGCCTTATCTTATCGTTTCGCCTATCTTGTCAACGAACTGGGGATCCTTCCGTCAAATATTCTGTGCGTTACCTTTACGAATAAGTCTGCCAACGAGATGAGACAGAGGATCCACAACCTGACGGGAGACAACGATACCGGATACATCAATACCTTCCACGGTTTCTGCGTATCCATTCTCCAGGAGGATTCGCATGCGGTCCAATATCCTAAGAGCTTTCTCGTGATCGACAATTCGGATATCAACGAAATGCTCAAGATCATTTACGAAGAACGGGGATTGACGCTGCGCAACATGACCTTCGGGGATGCCAGAGATATGATCGAGATCCGCAAGATCTTCAAGGATCCCGACTATTACCTGGATATGATCCAGCTGCCGCTGGAGGAGCTTTATAAAAAATATCAGGAGTCTACCAGCACCACGGACATCATCTTCTACGGATATCTGTATCAGGAGAGAAAGTGCTTTGCGCTGGACTACAACGACCTGATCAAATTCAGCTTGTATATTTTCGAGCAGGATGAAGAAATCCGGCTTAAATGGCAGAAGAGGCTGGAGTACATCATGATCGACGAATTTCAGGACATCGATGAGCTCCAGTACAAGCTGATGAGTGTGCTGTGCGGCTATCACAAGAATCTGTTCGTTGTGGGAGACCCGGATCAGACCATCTACACCTGGAGAGGCGCGGATATCAAATACCTGATGGAATTCGACCAGAAATTTGCCGGAACGAAGACCATCATGCTTCTGAAAAACTACCGTTCCACCCCGCAGATCCTGGCGGCGGCAAACTCCCTGATCGAAAAGAACAGATACCGCATCGAAAAGGAACTGAGGCCCATGCTGCCGGACGGAGAGCCCGTGCTGTGCCACCACGCGGAAAATGCGTCGATGGAAGCCGGATGGATCGTGGAGGAAATCAAGAAGCTCAAAGAGCAGGGAATCGACTATAAAAACATTACGATACTCTACCGGGCCCACTATATCACCCGAACCCTGGAAGAGGAGTTTCTCAAGGAGAAGATCCCATATCATATTTACAGCGGCGTGCAGTTTTTCGAGAGGATGGAGATCAAGGATGCGCTGTCCTATCTCCGCATGATCGCCTATCAGGATGATCTGGATTTCCGGCGCGTGGTCAATGTCCCGAAGAGAAATATCGGGCAGCGAAGGATCAAATATCTGGAGGAATATGCCGAAAAGAACGGAAAGAGCCTCTACGGCAGCCTCAAAGACAATCAGGAGGACGAGCTGTTCAAGGGGACCGGAGCGGCTAAGTTTGTCAGGCTGATCGACCGCTTTGCCGCGGAATATGCGGGAAAGCAGATCTCGGATGTGTTTGCGTCGCTTCTCAATGAATCCGGTTATGAAAACATGCTCCGTACCGAGGGCAGCCAGGAGCGGCTGGATAATATCGCGGAGCTCAAGCAGAGCATCTATGAATATGAGGTCTCCTGCGGAGAAGAGGCGACGCTGGAAGATTACCTGCGTCATGTTGCGCTCTTTACGAATACGGATGTGGAAGAGCATGGAGACAAGGTGAAGATGATGACGGTCCACGCCGCCAAGGGCCTTGAATTTCCGTATGTATTTCTGTGTGCCATGAACGAAGGACAGTTTCCCACCAGAAAGACCTCCAGCCTCAAAGGCATGGAGGAAGAGCGAAGACTTGCCTATGTTGCTCTTACGCGGGCGGAGAACCGGCTGTTCCTGTCGGATGCGGAAGGAAGAAACTTCGACGGATCTCCCAGATATCCTTCCAGATTCCTTCTGGATATCGATCAGAATCTTCTAACTTTTACAAAGCCCGTGCAGGAGACGCTGATTCATGCGGCAAAGACTTACATCGACAAACACAGCTTCGAGGAAGAGGAGAAAAAGCATTTCGAAAAGGGACAGAGAGTCTCTCACCGGGCCTTCGGAGAGGGAACCGTTGAGGAGGTCGACGAGGACGAAGGTGCTTATCTGATCAAGTTCGACAACCTGCAGACCCCGAGACGGATCTCCTTCGGAAATAAAGCTTTGATTTAGACAAATTGCGGCTTGATGTCTAAACTAATCCGTGGTACTATATAGACATAAAATCCGAAAAAGAATGAAAAATGCGCCCCAGGCTGGAGGAATGTCTTATGGAAAAAGAAAAACGTTTTACCACGATCTATGCCCAGGATAACTCCCTGTCCAAGAACGGACAGAAGGAGATCTTTGTGGATACGGAGACCGGTGTGCACTATCTGATGTGCATGAAAGGAAATGCCGGAGGACTCACTCCGCTTCTGGACAGTGAGGGAAAACCGGTCGTCAGCAAAGAGTAAATCGGAAAACACCAGAAAGAGCAGCAGGAACCCGTCTGAATCGGTCAGGGGGTTCCTGTTCTGGTTATTATGAGAGATATAGTGAAATTTTATTGATTCCTCAGAAAAAGAAATGTAATATTAATATATTATAATATTTTCGATAGAGGGATAAGAGGAGGAATGCTCTGTGTCAGAGGGATCCGCGAAAAAAACCGATCAATATCGATATACCCAAAACAGGGAACTCAGCTGGCTGCGGTTCAACCGCCGGGTGCTGGAGGAGGCTTCGGACCCGAAAGTTCCGCTGATGGAAAGACTCAAATTCATCTCGATCTTTACCACGAATCTGGATGAGTTCTTCATGGTGCGCGTGGGAAGCCTGGTGGACCTCTCCGCGGTGGCGCCGGAAGAGATCGACAATAAGAGCGGAATGAATGCCGCCCAGCAGCTCAGTCAGATCTACAAGGTCATTCCCGGACTGATCCGGAGAAAAGAACAGATCTTTTCCGAAGTCAGTCACGAGCTCGAGGAAAAGGGGGTAGTTGACCGGCCGCTGGAAGATCTGAGCGAAAAGCAGCTGAAGGCGATCGACAAATACTATGTTTCCAATGTGCTTCCTCTGCTGTCTCCCCAGATCGTGGATGCCAGACATCCCGCACCACATCTACCCAATAAAACGGTCTATGTGGCCTCGCTGCTCCACGACAAGAACAATAAAAAATCCATCGGGTTGATCCCGCTGCCGCCTACGCTGCCGCTGGTCTATATGGTCGACGACGAGGGAAGCTATGTCCGGGTTGAAAATATCGTACTCCGGCATGCCAAGGAGCTGTACGGTAAATTCAAGATCGATGAGAGCTGTGTGATCTCGGCTACCCGAAATGCGGACGTCAGCTTCGACTCGGAAAAATTCGAGGATGCCGACTTCAGAAAACAGGTGGCGAAGCTGCTGAAAAGAAGAGCCTTTATGGCGGTCATCCGCATCGAACTTAACAACAAGATCTCCGATGTGTTCCAGAAGGAACTGGTCAAAGTCCTGAAACTGGAGAACCAGCAGATCTATCTGGACCGCACTCCGCTGAATATGAAGTATGTCTTCGATCTGATCCGGAACCTTCCGAACGGAGGTTCCAAGGAGATGTTCTATGAGGAATATACTCCGAGATGGCCTTCGGATCTTTCCCAGGATAAGGAGATCATTCCTCAGATCCAGAATAAAGACCGGATGCTGTATTATCCCTACGATTCCGTGGAGCCGTTTATGAAGCTTCTCAGTGAAGCGGCGGACCGGGAAGACGTCGTATCCATCAAGATCACGATCTACCGGCTGGCTTCCGCTTCCCGTATTGCCCGCATTCTTTGCCGTGCAGCGGAGAACGGTAAGGAAGTCACGGTGCTGATGGAGCTGAGAGCCCGATTCGATGAGGAAAACAACATCGGCTGGTCCGAGATGCTGGAAGAAGCCGGATGCCGCGTCATCTACGGAATTGAAAACTACAAATGCCACAGCAAGATCTGCGTCATCACGATGAAGTCTCAGGGGAAGCTGGGATACATCACGCAGATCGGCACCGGAAACTACAACGAGAACACGAACCGGATGTATACGGATCTTTCCGTTATGACGACATCGGAGGCCATTGCCCAGGACGGCAATGAATTCTTCCGGTGCCTGATGACAGACAATCTGGATGGAAACTACGAGACGCTCCTGGTAGCCCCCAATCATTTCAAATCCGAGATCTGCAAACTCATCGACGAGCAGAAGGCACTCGGCGAGGAAGGCTACATCTGCATCAAGGTCAACTCGGTCACGGAGCGGGACGTCATCGATAAGCTGGCAGAGGCCTCGAAGGCCGGCGTTCAGATCGATATGATCGTTCGCGGCATCTGCTGCATCCTTCCGGGAATCCAGGGCGAGACGGAAAACATCCACATCATCAGCATCGTGGGACGGTATCTGGAACATGCCAGGATCTACTGCTTCGGCAAGTCGGATGAGGCCAAACTGTATATCGGTTCCGCGGACATGATGACCCGCAACCTGAAGAAGAGAGTCGAGATCGGATGCCCCATCGAAGATCCGGATCTCAAGAAGATGCTGCTGGAGATTTTAAGTATCCAGCTGTCGGACAAGGAGAAGGCGTCCGTCCTTCAGCCGGACGGGAGCTATATCCGGAGACGCGAGGGAGAACAGGATCCGCTGGACAGCCAGGAGGAATTCATGAAGAAGGAACTTCATGAACAGCCTGTGGTGATTCAGGAAACCCCGACTTTCCTCCAGAAACTGAAAAAATTCTTTATAAGCTGAAAAGATAATCTGCGAAAGCACCTTTCGGATTTCCGGGAGGTGCTTTCACCATGGAAGCGCAGGACGGACCGGAAATAATATTGCACTGAAACAGGGTTTTGTATAAAATAAGGAAAGCACAGACAACGGGCAACGATCAAAGAGAATTACCCGTACGGAGGATAGGGACATGTTTAATATTCTTATAGCGGAAGACGATAAGGATCTGTCTCAGCTGTTTGAACACGTACTTGTGAAAAACCATTTTAATGTAAAATGTGTGGAAGACGGACAGCAGGCTCTTGATGAGCTGGGAAATGAATATTATGATCTCCTGATCTCTGATCTGATGATGCCGGTCATGGACGGGTATGAGCTGACAAAGTCGATCCGGTCTTCCGGAATGCAGCTGCCGATCCTGATCGTTACGGCAAAGGATCAGTTTGAGGATCTCCGGGTGGGCTTTGATATCGGTGCCGACGACTATATGGTAAAACCCGTTAACATCGATGAGATGGTCCTTCGCGTCAATGCACTGCTCCGGCGGGCAGGCATGAACTACGGACACCGGCAGACCGTCGGCAATACGGCAATGGATTACGAGACCATGACCGTGGAGTCCGACGGAAAAAGCATCACGCTTCCGCAGAAGGAATTTTTGCTTCTGTATAAAATGTTCTCCTTCCCGGGCAGGATCTTTACTCGTCAGCAGCTGAAAGACGAGATCTGGGGGTACGATTCCAATTCGGATATGCATACGGTGGAGGTGCACATCGGACGGCTGAGGGAACGGTTCAAGGAAAACAAGGACTTTAAGATCGTGACGATCCACGGGATCGGATACAAGGTGGTGCAGAAGTGAAGACAGGGCGCTCCAATTTTGCCATGTTCAGGGATATGATCCTCTATATCCTTGTGGAGGTTGTAGTCACGGCGGTATTCTTCTTTATACTGACCATGGTCCTGAACCACATCTTTCATATCACGATGACGGCTTTCTATATGCTGTGTCTGCTGCTGGTCAGCCTGATATCGAGTCTCGTGCTGGTGAGCCTGGTCTTCAGAAGGATCTATACTCCGCTCAATACTCTGAGCAATGCCATGCTCCAGGTGGCGAGAGGAAACTACAAGATCCGGCTGGATGAGCATAAGGGAAACCGGGAGATGAAGGAGATCAGCTACGGATTCAACAACATGGTGGATGCCATGGAATCCTCGGACCGTCTGAGAACGGAATTTATCTCCAACGTATCCCATGAAGCCAAGACTCCGCTTTCGGTCATCAGCGGATACACCACGCTCCTGCAGAAGGAAGTGGAGCCGGGCTCCTACGCTGCGGCCTACCTGGATAAGATCAACGGGGGAGTGAACAACGTCACGAATCTGTTCAGCACGCTGCTTCTTCTTTCCAAAGTAGACAATCAGGTGCTTCCCGTAGAGGGAGAGGAATATCTGCTGGACGAACAGATCCGGGATGTGGTGATCGACCGCATGGATGAGATCGAGAAAAAAGAGATCGACATGGATGTGCAGCTTGACCACGCCGTCTACGAGGGAAACGAAGCGCTGATCTATCATATATGGTCGAATCTTCTGGGAAACGCCATCAAGTTCAGTCCCCAGAAGGGAAAGATCACCATCTTCCTGAAAGACAACAGTCAGGGAATCCGGTTCAGCATCGAAGACGAAGGGCCAGGGATCAGCGAAGAGGCGATCCATCATATCTATGATCAGTTCTATCAGGGGGATTCCTCCCACCGGTCGGACGGATACGGACTGGGACTTTCACTGGTAAAGAAGATCGTGGATATCTGCCAGGGTGAGATCATCGTCCGGAATCTGCCGGGGCACGGATGTGAATTTTCGGTCTATCTTCCGAAAAAACAGGATTAAAAAGCAAAAGGGATTTTCTGCATTCTGCAGAAAATCCCTTTAATGCGTTAAAACGGGATAGGCAATTCGATGAAATCATGATAAAATCGATAAGGAGATTGAATTGTCAGAGAAAAAGAAAAGTTTTCTTTGATGGAGAGGGGTTAAAAATGAAAAAGAAAGGATTGGCTCTGCTGGTCTGTCTGGCACTGATCTTCACTCTGGTTCCTGTGTCCGCCGTTGCGGCTCAGAACGGAGTGTTTGAGGACGTTCAGGATCCGGCAGAGTACTACTACAACCCAGTCTACTGGGCATATGAAAACACCATCACCGGAGGCGTCAGTGCGACGCAGTTCGGACCGGAGGAGCCCTGCACGCGTGCTCAGATCGTGACGTTCCTCTGGGCCGCGGCCGGAAGACCGGAGGATTCTCCGAAGCTCGGATTTATATCCTATAATCCGTTCAGTGATGTCAGCAGCGACGACTGGTTCTACAAAGCGGTCATGTGGGCCGTGAGCAACGGGATCACCGCCGGAACCAGCGCTACCACATTTTCTCCGGAAGAACCGTGCACCAGAGCACAGTGCGTGACCTTCCTTTGGAGAGCACAGGGTTCTCCCAGCGTAAGCGGTGAGATCCCGTTCGAAGACGTATCCAAAGACAGCTATTACTATGATGCCGTGGCATGGGCGGTCGCCAACGGAGTGACCGGCGGTACCAGCGCCACGACCTTCTCCCCGGACGAAGTTTGCACCAGGGCGCAGATTGTGACCTTCCTGTACAAAGCAATGAACGGATCGTATTCCGCGGACACCACGGGAATGAAAGTCGGCGTCGGCAAGGCGACCATCACCGGACCCATCACGGATATCAGCACCGGATACAACTCGGTGGGCGATCTGATGGAAGGCCTGCTGATGAATCTGTATGCCAGAGCCTTCGTCGTTGAAAACGGCGGATCGACGATGGCCTATGTCGCGGCGGAAGTCGTTCATATGACAGAGAGCATCAAGCCCGGCGTTATTCAGGAGCTTCAGAAGCGCGGCCTGACGCAGTACACGGAATCCAACGTGATGATCGCAGCGACACATTGCCACTCTTCCACGTCCAATGTTTCCTGGTATGCACTGTATGACCTTGTAAACGGTGTTCCGGGCTATGACGACGAGAGCTATGAGATTATCGTTCAGGGCATTGCGAATGCCATCGAAAAAGCAGACAAGGATCTGGCACCCGGCAGCATCTCGCTTGCCTACGACGAGGCCAATGTAGACAGCTACAACCGTTCGATCCTCGCCTACGGCGAGAACATGAATGTGGACCTGAGCCAGTTCAGTTCTCTGTACGAGGCGGCGTGTGCCTGCACAAACAAAGAGATGTCGGTCATCTCCTTCTCCCACGACGGAGAAGGCAAGATCGGTCTGATCTCGTTCTTCGCGTCCCACGGCACTTCCAACAGCATCGAAAACACCCTGGTAGCGGCAGACCACAAGGGATATGCGGCTTACTATGTGGAACAGCAGATGGGCGGAGATTTCGTGGCGGCCTTCCCGCAGAATGAATCCGGAGACGCCAGCCCGAACGAACCCCAGAAGGATAATGTCAAAGCGGCCTTCCAGCGTCCCAATGAAGTGGACACCTCACTGGATGCTATCGAAAATGAGATCGTGGACGGACAGCAGGAAGCCGACGAGACTCTGCGCATCATGCAGGGCAAGAACGGTGCCACGGTCATTGATCTGAGCGATGTGACGGCCTATAACTATACCACGGTAGATTTCAAGGATGTCAGTGTAAGCAAGGAATACATCGGAAACTACTACATGCCCTACGACAATATCGAGAACGCAAAGACCAGTGTACCCTGCATCGGCGCCGGAATCATAGCAGGCGATGAGGAGGGTGCACCGGTGGATAACGCGGAAGAGGGAACCGTCAAGCACACCTTCTCGGTCAACAGCGAGACCGGGGAAGTCACCAGAACGAAAGTTGACTTCTCGGCGATCGATCTGTCGGGACTGGAAAAACTCTTCGATCCGCTCTGGCCGTATGCCATGAAGATCCTGGAGTCCGATGAGTATGATGATGCCCAGATGGAGAAAGTCGTATGCCTGGCCACCAGTGACCGGAGCTTCATCGGCGATCTGAAAGAGACCATCGAGCCGTTCCAGGTGTTCCGGATCGGAGAACTGGCCATTGCCAGCGTTCCGTTCGAACTGACGACGGAAGCGGCGAGAAGAATCAATGAGACCCTGTCCGCAACACTGGCGCAGGCGGGCGTCAAGAAAGTGATCTTCTCCACGCTGACAAACTCCTATTCCCAGTACATTACGACGCGCGAAGAATATGCGGCACAGCATTACGAGGGCTCCACGAGCCTGTACGGACCTTGGTCCGATGCCGCCGCAAAGCAGGAACTGGATCTGCTCTGCCAGGATCTGGTCAACGGAAAGATGTCCGATGCCGGCCCCGGAATGGTGCAGAGTCCCAGCAATGTGACAAGCAACCTGGTCTACACCTACGCTGCGGGCACGACGCCTCTGGCCGATACCGAAAACTGCGGTGCGCTGGTCAGCGACGTTGCCAAATCGACCTACAGCAACGGAGAGACCGTTTCGGCTACCTTCCAGGCGGCCAACCCCAGACACATCACGATCCTCCGGCTGGAAGGAAACGATGAACTGGCTCCGGAAGACTATACGTACCTCGAAGTCCAGCAGCAGGTCAACGGCGAATGGGTGACAGTCCGCACGGATGAAGATCCCTACACGTATATCCGGATCCCCGGATTTACGGACAATGTCAATCAGACGGCGACCGTAAACTGGCTGATCAAACAGGTCGGCGGGGGACAGGTCCCCTCCGGCACCTATCGTCTGGTCTACAACGGCGTAAAGAAAAACGTGACCGGCAGCTATGAGGCATTCTCCGCCTACAGCAGTCCGTTCAACGTAGCCTGAAAAAAGAAACAAGCGATCCTACGGCGGCATTTTATGCCGCCGTATTTTTATCGGGGAACGAAACTTGACATAATTTCCTCTTTCCGCTACTATTTTCGTGAAACAGGAAAGGAAACGAAAGATGACCAAAAACAGTAAGAAGAAATTATATATAAGAAGAACAGTTTCGGTATTGGCTGTACTGGCCATGCTGTTTTCTCTTTCTGCCTGTGTGTTTCCGACAGCGGAGGAAGACCTGCCCGAAGAAACTGCTTCATCCGCTGAATCCGTGGAGGAGCCGGCTTCCGATGCGGAAGTAGAAACATCGAACGGTTCTTATGAGATCAGCGCTCAATATAATCTGGATCTCAACGAACTGGAGCAGTGGTATACGACGGAGAACGGTAATTTCGTCCCGAATCAGTGGGATATCGACAACCTGAAGTCCATCGCAAAAGAGAATCCCGAATACGAAGAACATATCAATTTCTTCATCGAGCACATCGGGTCGTATAACCAGACGGCGGTGAACAATGTTTCGGTCGCACCGGAAAAAGTGGATTTTGCCCTGATCGCTCCCTTTGCCAAAGAGACCGAGACGGGAAATTGGAATTTTAAGTTTACCGAAGGGGAGATCCCGTACTTTCTTCAGTACGATACCCGCTGGGCATTCCATAAATACGGAAACGGATTTGTGGGATATACAGGCTGCGGACCGACCTGTCTGGCCATGGCCGTTGCGGGACTGACGGACGATTACTCGGCCACGCCCGACCGGGTCTCCGATTATGCGGAAAGTTCCGGCTACTATGTAGACGGTGCGGGAACGGACTGGAGACTGTTTACGGACGGTGCGGTCGGACTCGGACTGGGCTCGATGGTGATCGCCACCGACGAGGCAGTCATGAAGCAGGAATTGGACGGCGGAAACGTACTGGTCGCGTCCTGCAATCCCGGAGATTTTACCCGGGTAGGTCATTTTATCGTGATCCATTCCTACAGCGACGAAGGATTCTGGATCTACGATCCCAGCAGCATGGCACACAGCAGCGTCCCATGGACCATGGAGTCGCTCTCTTCACAGGTGGCTCAGGTCTGGAGTCTCTGGGCAGCCTAATTTGTGCTTTCCTTTTTCTGCAGGTTGTGGTATAATAAAACCAGAAAATAAGATAAAAATTTAACAAACTGATGAAATCCTGTGATCCGACGGGGGATGAGTGGAGGTCTTTGTGAAAAGATGCTTGCAGATGTATGATCCGTCGAATAATTTCTCAGCAAAGAAAATCCGTGGAGTTCCAGCAATTCTGTTTCAAAGGTGACGCTTAAGACCGCAGGCCGGTGCGGTTCTCTGAAATAATCACAGACCGGCATCTGGTATCCGCGATCATCCTGTAGCTGATGCAATGGGATCCGGGAGGAAATCAGTAATCGGGGGCCGTCTCTTCGGAGGCGGCCTTTTTACGCAAAAAAATCACTCTGCAGGTTTCTGCAGAGTGATTTTATATATATTGATTCTACTGATCCAGCTGTGCGATCCTGGCAATCAGATTTTCCACGCTGCCGTCCAGCGCTTTCAGGCAGCGCTCCTCGGTGTAGATCGACGGCATGACCATACCGGCCTCCAGCCACATGGTAATAAGGCCTACTACGGTGTTGGTGTAGAAATCCACTACAAACTCCATGTTTTCCCAGCTGATGTTGGTATTGGCCGATGTGATATTGGCAAAGGGCTGTACACATCCGCGGATCCTGGTCTTGAAGTAGTTGAGCATATAGGACTTCTTGTTGGAATTATAGACGTTCAGGACCATACTGCTGTTTTCGTACAGATAGTTAAAGTACGTGGTCACGCAGTCCCGCCAGCCTTCTTTGACGATGTCGGTCTCTATCGTTTCCGGAAGGACCTTGTTGGCATCCTGTTCGAAGACCCAGGCGAGAAGATCATCCACATCATAGAAATGATAGTAGAAGGTCTGTCGGTTGTATCCGCATTTTTCAACGAGCTCTTTGACAGTGACACGATCGAAGGGTTTTTCCTTCAGAATCTCCTTGAGCGCATCGCCCAATACTTGTTTCGTATTTTTTACCATAGATTTACCTCTGCAATATTCTGTCTATATAAATACTAAAATATGTAAATACAATATATAGAATACTTTAGCATAAACTTACACAATTGCAAACTAAATTTTTCGGATATGCTTCGACGATAGGGGATATGCTTCGACGATAGGGGATATGTGTGTGAAGGGATTAAGAAAACCCGAACAGGCTGAGGGGGCATGCCTGCTCGGGCCCCTGTTTCAAGGCTAGCGCCTTCATCCCATGAGGTACCGAAAACTGTCCGTGTAATATTGCCGCCGCTGCAAGCAGGACAGCACACCTTTATAGCCCTGACGTTTCTCCGTCAGAGAGGAAGGAATACAAACAGTACAAAAAGAGACATAGAGGAGAAATATTACATTCGGATAAAATACATCTCCCATATAAGGGATGATGCTTTTATCTTGTGTCGGTGCATGTCCGTAAAAATGAAGGAGGATGACCTCGGCTCATAACGATGCATCGGCAACTGATTTTGTTTTAGCACCTACTCTGGGATTGTCAATATCTTATCATACTGGCGGATAAATTCAATCTGCTTTTGACAGAAAATAGAAAAATGTCTATTATTTTTCTGGAAATTGTATAATGAACACAAATAAAATCTTATTTTTTATATAATATTGGCATTGAAATCCCGTGAATTTACTGCTAAAAAGGACAGCTCGGCAGGCCCCGAAGGGTGCTGAGCTGTCCTGATTTTACTGATATTTCACGGAATTGCGGGAGAAAAGAGATCATTCCGCGTGATCGATCGTTTCTCCTTCCTCGGATTCGCTGCGAAGGATCTCCATGAATTCCTCGCCCGTGATGGTCTCTTTCTGGTAAAGATAGGCCGCCAGTTTGTGCAGGATCGGTTCATTGTCCTTGAGCAGATTATAGGCCTTGTCATGCTGCGCCTTCACGACGGAAACGACCAGCTTGTCAATGTCGGTGGCCGTGCTGTCGGAGCAGGCGAGGGTGGCGTCGCCGCCCAGGTATTTATTCGTATTGGTCTGCATGGCGACCATGTCGAATTCATCGGACATGCCGTACTGTGTGATCATGGCTCTGGCCAGTTTCGTGGCCTGCTCGATATCATTGGAAGCACCGGTGGTGACCGAATGGAAAATCAGCTCTTCCGCGGCACGGCCGCCGGTGAAGGTGGCGATCTTGTTGGTCAGCTCTTCCTTGCTCATCAGATAGTGGTCGCTGTCTTCCACCTGCATGGTATAACCCAGAGCGCCGGAGGTGCGGGGGACGATGGTGATCTTGGTGACCGGAGCGGAGTGGGACTGCAGGGCAGCCACCAGCGCGTGACCGATCTCGTGATAGGCCACGATCTTGCGCTCTTCGTCGGACAGGACTTTGTTTTTCTTCTGATAGCCGGCAATGTCGACCTCAATGCTCTCTTCCAGGTCGGACTGGTTAACGGTCTGACGTCCCATGCGCACCGCACGCAGCGCAGCTTCGTTAATGAGGTTTGCAAGCTCGGCGCCGGAACAGCCGGCGGAAGCTCTGGCAATGGCGGAAAAGTCCACATCGTCCGCCAGCTTGATCTTTTTGGCATGCACGCGGAGGATGGCTTCGCGGCCGGCCATGTCGGGAAGTTCAACCGGGATCCTGCGGTCGAAGCGGCCGGGTCTCAGCAGAGCCGGATCCAGGATCTCGGGACGGTTAGTTGCGGCCAGGATCACGACGCCTTTGGAACTGTCGAAACCGTCCATCTCGGACAGCAGCTGGTTGAGCGTCTGCTCTCTTTCGTCGTTGCCGCCGATCACGCCGGAGCCGTCTCTCTTTTTGCCGATGGTATCGATCTCATCGATAAATACGATGCAGGGAGCCTTTTCGTTGGCCTGCTTGAACAGGTCACGCACTTTGGAAGCGCCCATGCCGACGAACATCTGCACGAATTCGGAGCCGGCGATGGAAAAGAACGGAACGTTCGCTTCGCCGGCAACGGCTTTTGCCAGAAGGGTCTTGCCGGTTCCCGGAGGGCCTACGAGAAGCGCACCTTTCGGCATCTGAGCACCGATGTTGCTGTATTTTTCCGGATCATGGAGGAAATCCACAATCTCGCTGAGAGCTTCTTTGGCTTCTTCCTCACCGGCCACATCCGCAAACTTGATCCCGCCGGTATCCGACGGCACGTATACTTTGGCGCCGGAGGAGCCGAAGCTCATAACGTTTCCAAGACCCTTGCTGCTCATGCGACGTGTCAGGAACTGTCCAATCAGCATGAAGAACAGCAGCGGCAGGACCCACTCGGTCAGAAAACTGGACAGGAAGGATTCCTCGGGCACGATCTCCGAACTGTAGGAGGCACCGGAAGCCTGCAGACGCTCCACCAGCTGCGGGTCGTCCATTTTGCCGGTCCGGTAATAATTGGTCGGATCGGAGGTGTCGGTAAAGAGGATCTCGTCATCCTGAATCTCAACTTCCTTGACCTGCTGGTCGGAAAGCATCTGGATAAAGGTATTGTAATCTACGTCTTCCACCGTCGTATTCATCAGTGCCGGGAAAAGGGTGGCGTTCAGGACCATCAGAACGATGAAAACGATCAGATAGTAGAACAGAATAGATTTTTTGGGACTCTGGTTGTCTTTTTTCAATGTGATCCCTCCATAATGAATTGATATTATTATATAGTGATTTTCGCATCGATTCAGTCGAATCTGCTACGGATTTCATTCTGGATAGGAAAGAATCAGGGATTTTCCGTCAAAACCGGCTTCTGCGGCCGGAAAAATACTGCGGGCTTCCTCCATGAACTCCTCCGGATTGCCGAGAGCGGGACTGTAATGGGTCAGCCAGAGCCGCTTTGCCTCGGCTCTGCGGGCAAGTTCCGCTGCCTCCGGGATCGACATATGACCGCGCTCTTTCGCTTTATCGTCCCAGTCGTGCCCGCCGTACATCCCTTCGCAGATCAGAAGGTCGGCTCCACGGACCGCCCGGGAAATGTGCCTGGTCGGACGGGAATCGGTGCAGTAGCAGACCTTGAGCCCCGGACGGGGATCTCCAAGCACCATAGAGGGCGTGACCAGAATCTCCTTTCCCGTATCCGGATGAGAGAATCGGACGGATTCTCCCTTCTGAAGAAGACTCCAGTATTTTTTCGGGATCTGAAGGGCCTCCGCTTTGTCGGGAAGAAACCGGCTTGTACGTTTTAACTGGACCGTATAGCCGAGACAGGGAATGCTGTGATCGGCCGAAAAGGCCGTGACCGAGAGATTTTCTTTTTCGAATGCCGTCATTCCGTCCCGCACCTCACAGGTCTGAAGGGGAAAGGAAAGGGGAGCGACGACGCACAGACAGCGGACCAGCTGCTCGATGTGAGCGGGCCCCGCAATGACCACCGGCTCGGTCCGCCCCATGCTTCCCATGGTCATCAGAAGACCCGGCAGACCCAGTACGTGATCTCCGTGGAAATGAGTCAGGCAGATGAGATCGATGCGGCTGAGGGAAATGCCGGCTTTCCGCGCGGCGATCTGCGTGCCTTCACCGCAGTCGAACAGGATCGTGCTCCCGCCGCAGCTGACACAGGCGGAAGACAGATGGCGGTCCATGGAAGGAAGAACGCCCTGAGTCCCGTTTAGTCGTATGTCCATCATTCCTGCTCACCTCCAAAATTTCTGTGCTGTTTTCATCTTACGCTGTGAGGCGGGAATAGGTCAAGAACCCCTTTCGGAACCGCGGAAAAATAGAAACGGAGGCTGCGTTTTTGTAAAATTTGAACAACTGTAAAGAAAGCAGATCCGAGGGGATTATGAAAACTGACTTTTTTTGTGTTAAATTCTGCACTTTCGTTGATTAAACCGGAAAAACGGACTATAATAATTGCAACAATCGAACAGGGAGATAGAGGCGCAACTGTCAATATTCCTTCGTCAAAAAAGCAGAAACTTGAAGGAAGAGGGGCCGTTGCCGAAGGGATTCGAGGGTTTCTGACTTCGGGTTGCCTGGGACGGTGTGAGAATATCCGCCGGACTGTCGCATTAGTGCGGAGAGCTGTCACACCAAGACATAAATTTTCATGTGAACAGTTTCTCGCTGTTCACATTTTTTTATTGGGAGAGGATTTTACCTATGAAAAACTCGAAAAAGATTCTCGCCATGCTTTTGATCCTCATGTTCATCGTGTCCGCCATCTGCATCGTTGCAATGGCAGACGGAGATGGAGACGCGGAAGACGCTGCGGCCACCATCACCTGCACGACCTGTGAGGGAAGCGGAGAAGTAAGCGGCGAGGAATGTTCCGAATGCGGTGGAACCGGAATACTGACATCCACCAGCAGAATGGCCTTTTCCTTCTGGGCACTGGTCCCGCCGATCATCGCCATCATCCTGGCTCTGATCACGAAGGAAGTTTATTCGTCTCTGTTCATCGGTGTTGTACTCGGTGCTCTGTTCTATTCGAACTTTTCACCGGTCCCGGCACTCGATGCCATCATCGGAGACGGCCTTACCACGGCTATTGTTGACAACGCAGGAAACTTCGTGTTCCTGATCATCCTGGGCATCCTGGTCGCCCTGGTCAACCGCTCCGGCGGTTCGGCGGCTTTCGGACGCTGGGCCGAGACTCATATCAAATCCAGAGCCGGTGCCATGTTCGCCACCTTTATTCTGGGTGTCCTGATCTTCATCGACGACTATTTCAACTGCCTGACCGTCGGCAGCGTTATGCGTCCGGTCTGCGACCGGCATCACATCTCCAGAGCAAAACTTGCCTACCTGATCGATGCCACGGCCGCACCGATCTGCATGATCGCACCGATCTCCTCCTGGGCCGCGGCCGTTTCCGGCGTCGTTCAGGACCAGAACGGTCTGGTGCTTTTTGTCAGAGCGATCCCGTACAACTTCTATTCACTGCTGACCATCGTCTTCATCATCGCTCTTATTGCCATGAAGTTTGACTACGGCCCGATGCGCGTTCACGAAGTGAATGCCATGAAAGGCGATCTGTATACTACCGGCGAGCCGGTGGACAAGGAAATGTCTCAGGAGCCGCACAGCGAAAACGGCAGAGTCATGGATCTGATCCTTCCCATCGTCGTACTGATCATTGCCAGCGTAGCGGGACTTATGTATGTCGGCGGCTACTGGGACGGCGAGAGCTTCGTCGATGCCTTTGCCAATACCGATGCATTCGTAGGACTTCCCTGGGGCGCCATGATCGCTCTGATCTTCACCATCATCTACCTGATCTGCCGCAAGGTCATCACCTTCAAGGATGCCATGGAATGTGTGCCTAAGGGCTTCATCAACATGGTTTCCCCGCTGCTGATCCTGACCTTCGCGACTTCGCTGAAGAACATGACCGGTCTTCTCGGCGGCAAGTATTTCGTGGCTTCCATCATGAGCTCCGCCGCAGGTTCTCTGTTCAATCTGCTGCCGGCGATCATCTTCCTGGTGGCCTGCCTGCTCAGCTTCTCCACCGGTACCAGCTGGGGAACTTTCGGTATCCTGATCCCCATCGTTACCTATGTGTTTGAGCCGGACACTGCTCTGTTCACCATCGGTGTTTCCGCCTGCCTTGCAGGTGCGGTCTTCGGTGATCACTGCTCACCGATCTCCGATACCACGATCATGTCCTCCGCCGGTGCCATGTGCCAGCATGTAAACCATGTCAGCACACAGATCCCGTATGCGGGCACGGTCGGTATCATCTGCTTTGTAAACTACCTGATCACCGGATTTGTCCAGAATGCACCTCTGTGCATCCTCATCGGTGCGGTGCTGGTCATCGGAACCCTGTTCGTTCTCCGCAGCATCACCGTCAAGAAATACGGCGCAGAGCAGAGCATCTGATCTCGAAACAAAAGAAACAAAAAAGATGGCTTCCTTCGAAGCCATCTTTTTTTTGTGTTCGGTTTACTTGGAGAGCTTGTCGGCCGTGTCCTCCGCATCCTCCAGGATCTTTTCAAACTTGCGAAGCGCCGCGGCGACTGGTTCCGGAGTCGTCAGATCGACGCCCGCATGCCTGAGCTCATCCAGCGGATATCGGCTGCCGCCCATAGAGAGAAACTCCAGGTAGCGCTGTACCGCGGGATTTCCTTCGGAAAGGATCATTTCCGACAGTGCCGTGGCTGTGGAATAGCCGGTGGCATATTTGTATACATAGAAGGGACGGTAGAAGTGAGGAATGCGCGCCCATTCATACTGGACTTCCTCATCGATCACCAGGTCCTCGCCGAAGTAATCCTTTATAAGACCTAGATACAGGCTGTTGAGAGCCGCCGGACTGAGCGCTTCGCCTTCTTCCGCCATGCGGTGGGCTTTCATCTCAAACTCGGCGAACATGGTCTGCCGGTAGACGGTCCCCTTGAAGTTTTCAAGATACTGAGCCAGGAGTGCCAGCCGTTCGGTGGGATCTTTTTCCTTGCGAAGAAGCTGCTCGATCAGAAGGTTCTCGTTGACGGTGGAAGCCACTTCCGCGACGAACAGCGTATAGTCGGCGTACTGAGCCGGCTGCGTATGATTGGACCTCCAGGTGTGCATGGAGTGTCCCATCTCGTGGGCGATGGTGGAAACACTGTCCAGTGTGCCGGTATAGTTTAACAGAATGTAGGGGGAGGAGTCATAGGTGCCCGAAGAATAGGCACCGCTGGATTTTCCGCGGTTCGGGTAGACATCCAGCCATCTCTCCTTAAAGGCTTTGCGGACCGTCTCGCCGTATTCTTCTCCCAGAGGAGCGACCGCATCCAAAACCATCTGCTGGGCCTGCTCGTAAGTGTATTTCTTTTCGCTGCCGGCCGTCAGGGGAGCATAGAGATCGTAGTAATGGATCTCGTCGAGCTCCAGCAGTCTGCGGCGCAGTTTCACATAGCGGTACATGGCCGGCATGAAGGAGCGAACGGTCTCGATCAGGTTGTCATAGACGGAACCGGGAATGTTTTCGCCATCCATCGCCATGGCCCGGGACGAGTCGTAGTGACGGACCTTTGCCTCGGCGGCGGCACCCTTGACGCATCCGGAGTAGGAAGCGGCATAGGTGTTGATATGCTGGCGGTATCCCTTGTACAGGCTCCGGAAGGAATTGAGGCGAAGCGTACGGTCGGTGGACGTCTGCAGGAGTATGTAGTTTGAGCCCGTTACTTCGTGCTCCTTGCCTTCGCTGTCCTGCGCGGAATCGAAGACCATATCCGCATCCTGAAGGTTTTCCGCAATGTCGCCTGGGGCGGAAAAGACTTCACCGAAGCTGGCCAGAAGCTTTTCTTCGGAAGCGGAAAGCATATGCGCCTTCTGACGGAGAAGCTGCTCCATTTTGAAACGGAAGGGCTCAAGCAGTGCATCCTGAGTGATGCTTTCGAGTTCTTCCTCTTTCAGGGAAAGGATCTCCGGCTCCACAAAAGCGATCTGGGAGACGGCCTGCACATACTTGGAATAGATCCTGGAGTACATGCTCTGTCCCGCTTCCGCACGGGTATCCTCGCTGCGGCGCAGACTTGCGTAGCAGAACAGATCGGACAGAAGCCGTTCCATGGTGACGGAGGCGTCGAAGCATCCGCGGATCGAGGATGCTTCGTTCAGCTTTCCGGAAAAGGCCGCGATGGCTTCCACCAGAGGATCGAGCTTCTTAAACGATTCCTCCCATTCTTCATCATTATGATAGAGCGAAGACAGATCCCACTGAAAGGCGGGATCCATCTCCGAACGTTCTTTCAGTATTTCAGACATTCGGATTGACCTCCTATGATTAAATGTTCAGCGCAGTTATTCTAGCACCCGGAGCGGCAGTACTGCAATACCCGATCGGATAGAAATCATCCGGAGGAGGCTTTGTTGTTGCGCAACAGGGAAAAACTATTATATAATAATCCCAAATGAGAAAAACGAAAGGAAAGGGATCTGTTGCATGGCCAATATAATCGATTACGTGAAGTGGAGGGGAGACGTCCCCTATAGCGTGGATCCGTTCAACGAAGTGGATAATCTGATCTTCGCAGAGCTGGCTTATATCGATTTCGTGGGGATCGTAGACGGTCCGGAATCCTCCGACTGCCTGACCCTGAAGGAGGCGGCAGAGCTTTTCTTCCATGAAAACACCATGGAGGAAGCGCTGAAGAAAAACCCGGCACCGTATACTCTGGAGGCGGTAAAGGATGCACCGCGGTTTCAGAATACCAGAGTGCGGTGGTATATCAGCAAACTGGATGAAGAGGCTGAGCGGCAGCTGGCCATCGTCACCTTCGAACTGGAGGACGGGAGCTCCTATGTGGCCATGAGGGGAACGGACGGGACGCTGGTAGGATGGAAAGAGGACTTCAATATGGCCTACATGGCGGGTACCGCGGGACAGCTGGGCGCCGTGGATTATCTCAATGCTCATTTCGCGGAAGGAGACCGCCCGCTCAGAATCGGAGGACACTCCAAGGGCGGAAATTTTGCGATGTATGCCGCCATATTCTGCAACGAACCTATCCGAGAGAAGATCCGATGGGTCTACAGCAATGACGGCCCGGGCTTCCGCAAGCAGATCCTGAATACTTCCAATTACAGGGAGATGTCCGCCCGCATCTACAGTATCATTCCGGAGGACTCGATCGTAGGGATGCTGCTTCATAACAATGTTAAACATCATGTCGTAAAGAGTGAGGGATCGGGCTTTAACCAGCATGATCTGAATAACTGGCAGCTGGAAAAAAACCGGCTGCTTCGGGCAGAAAAACTCAGTGACGGAAGCGAAATGCTCAATGAAGTCCTGACGACCTGGCTGGAGGCCCTCAGTGACGAAGAGATCGAGGTCTTCGTCAACGGGATCTTCGATTCTCTCAATGCCGCCGGCGTTTCCACGTTCCAGGAGATGAGCGAGGAAAAGCTGAAATGCTACGGCGCGGCACTGAAAGCCGCCGGGGATCTGCCGAAAGAAAAGCAGCAGGTGATCAAGGATACTATAGGAAAACTCGCTTCGGTGGGGAAAGACGTCATCTCAAACAGCGTTTCCGATATGGTAAGTGGGGTGTTTCCGATATGGTAAGTGGGGTCATCGGGAAAACCGGAAAGTCTGAAGAGGACAAAAAGAAGGACGAAAAGAAGGAAAAAGAGGAGAAGAAACCTCTGTTCGGCAAAAAGGAAAGCAAAAAAGAAGAGCCCGAAGGATAAAGTACGGCATAAAGCAAAGGAAGACAGCGTCAGGTGCTGTCTTCCTTTTTTTCGTATCAGGCTGTTTCTTCGAACTGACTGTTGTAGAGTTCCGCGTAGGCACCGCCTTTGGCCAGAAGCTCTTCGTGGGTGCCCTGTTCGACGATGTCTCCGTGTTCCAGCACCAGGATCAGATCCGCGTTGCGGATGGTGGAGAGCCGGTGCGCAATGACAAATGAGGTCCGTCCCTTCATCAGCTCGGTCATGGCATCCTGGATGAGATGCTCCGTTCTCGTGTCGACGGAAGACGTGGCTTCGTCGAGAATCAGGATCCTGCGGTCCGCCAGAATCGCCCGGGCGATGGTAAGCAGCTGCTTCTGACCGGAAGATACATTGCTGGCGTCTTCGTTGATGACCATCTGATATCCTCCGGGCAGTGTACGGATGAAGTGATCGGCATGGGCCGCCTTGGCCGCGGCGATGACTTCCTCGTCGGTGGCGTCAAGACGCCCGTAGCGGATGTTCTCCATGATGGTGCCGCTGAACAGCCAGGTGTCCTGAAGGACCATTCCGAGCTCACTACGCAGACCTTCCCGGGAGAAGCTGCGGATGTCGTGCCCGTCCAGTTCGATGGAGCCGGAGTTTACATCATAGTAGCGCATCAGCAGTTTGACGATGGTGGTCTTGCCGGCACCGGTGGGTCCCACGATGGCGATGGTCTGACCTTCTTTGACGTCACAGCTGAAATCATGGATGATGGTCTCCTCAGGCTGATACCCGAAGGATACATGACGGAATGTGACGTTTCCCCGGATGGAGGAAGGATCGGCGGGATCGGAAGCTTCCGCTTCTTCTTCCGGTTCTTCCAGAAATTCGAAGACGCGTTCCGCCGCTGCCGTCATGGACTGAAGAAGACTGCTGATCTGGGCAAGCTGGATCACCGGCTGGGTAAAGCGCTTTACATACTGCACGAAGGAAACGATGTCGCCGACCTGGATCGTGCCCCGGGAGGCCAGAAAGGCGCCGAGAACGGCCACGGCCACGTAGCCCAGGTTGCTGACGAAATTAAGGATAGGCATCATCAGACCCGAGAGAAACTGCGATTTCCAGGCGGAATGGAACAGGGTGTCGTTAGTGGAGCTGAACCGGTCCATTTCGGCCTGCTCGCGGTTGAAGGCCCTGACGATATCGTGACCTGAGAAGGTCTCTTCGATCTGTCCGTTGATCTTTCCGAGATACTCCTGCTGGGTCTTGAAGTATTTCTGGGAAGAAGCCACGATGATGATCACGAGAATCGCAGTGACCGGAACGATGGCCAGTGCGATCAGCGTCATTTTTCCCGAGATGGTGAGCATCATGTACAGCACGCCCACCACCGTGCAGAAGGAAGTGATAAACGTGGTGATAGACTGGTTGAGCGAAGAGCTGAGGGTATCAACGTCGTTGGTGATCCGGGACTGAATGTCTCCGATCTGATGCGACTCGAAATACGAAAGCGGGAGGCGGTTGATCTTTTCGGAGATCTCCCGGCGCAGCCGGTAGGTCAGCTTCTGGGTGATGTTCGTCATGATCCAGCCCTCCAGAAAGGAGAGGAGAGACGACAGCGCATAGATGGACAGAAGCAGAAGCAGGATGGATCCCAGCTTCGAAAAATCGATGGAACCGGTGCCCCGGATCCGGGCGATCAGTCCGTTATAAAGTTCCGTGGTGGCGCTTCCCAGAATCTTGGGGCCGACTACGTCGAACAGCGTAGAGGCAACGGCAAACAGGATCACGAAGATCAGGCCGACCCGATACTCGGAAATGTAGCGGAGCAGTTTCCGGAAGGAGCCTTTAAAATCCTTCGGCTTCTCGGCCGAAGCCGCGGCCGCCGCGGGCCCTCCGCCGTGCCTTTTTCTGTTTTCAGCCATTTGCGTCACCTCCTTTGGTCAGTTCTTCTTCCGACAGCTGCGATCTTGCGATCTCCTGATAGGTCGCGCAGTTTTCAAGCAGCTGGGCGTGGGTGCCGACGCCAACCAGACATCCGTCGTCCAGGACCAGGATCTGATCGGCGTGAAGGATCGTGGAGATTCGCTGTGCCACGATGATCACGGTGGCATCGGACAGATGCTCGTGAAGCATTTTTCTTAAAGTAAGATCTGTCTTATAGTCCAGTGCGGAGAAGGAATCGTCGAACAGAAAGATCTTCGGATGCCTGGCGATGGCGCGGGCGATGGAAAGACGCTGCTTCTGTCCGCCGGAAATATTCGTTCCGCCCTGGGAAATGGGCTCCAGAAAGCCTTCTTCCTTTTCGGAGATAAATTCGGTGGCCTGCGCGATCTCGGCGGCAAGTTCCATATCCTCCTCGGAAATGGATTCGTCGGCGTACTTGAGGTTGGATTCGATGGTTCCAGAGAACAGGAATCCCTTCTGAGGCACATAGCCCAGCAGGGAACGAAGCTTTTCCTGGGAGATCTCGCGGATATCGATCCCGTCGATGGATACCGACCCGCCGGTAACATCATAGAATCTCGGGATCAGGTTCAGCGCGGTGCTTTTGCCGCAGCCCGTGGAGCCTATGATAGCCGTAGTGGTGCCGGGGGATGCCCGGAAAGAAATATCCGTCAGCGTGTTTTCGTCGGCGTCCGGATAGTGGAAGGAAACGTGATCAAAGCACAGTTCGCCCTTCGGATCCGACAGTTCGCTGTCCCGGGGATTCTCCGGATCGGAGATGTGGACTTCCGCATCCAGCACCTCGCGGATACGGTCCGCGGAAACGGCCGCACGGGGAATGACGATGGAGACCACCGCCAGGATCAGAAAACTCATGACGATCACCATGGCATAGGTGAGAAAGGCGGACATTTCGCCGATCTGCATCACACCCTGATCGATGCGGTGCCCGCTGACCCAGACAATCAGAACGGAGACACCGTTCATGATGAGCATCATAACCGGTGACATGAAGGTCATGGCCCGGTTGGTGAAAAGCTGCGTTTTGTACAGAGCCGTATTCGCTTCGTCAAAGCGGATCTCTTCGTGGCGCTCCCGGGAGAAGGCACGGATCGGCATGACGCCGTTGAGAAGCTCGCGGGAGACCAGATTGACCCGGTCTACCAGAGACTGCATGATCTTGAATTTCGGCATGACAATCATGCCGAGCACGGCCACGCAGGATAAAAGGGCGGCGACGGCGATCACGATGATCCAGCTCATGCCGGTGGTGGTCCGGACGACCATGAAGATCCCGCCGAAGGCCAGGATCGGGGCATAGATGACCATGCGAAGCAGCATGACGACCACCGCCTGGATCTGCTGGATGTCGTTTGTGCATCTCGTAATAAGGGAAGCACTGGAAAACTGCTCCATTTCCTGACTGGAAAACCGGGTCACCTTGGCAAAGACCTCATTGCGCAGATCCCGCCCGACCTTGGCGGCGACCCGCGAGGCCAGAAGGCTGGTCAGAATGGAAAGGATCATCATAAGGATGCTCAGAAGAACCATTTTCCAGCCGACGTGTTTCAGATAAGGCGCCTGAATCTGGCGCAGATCCAGTCCCTGGGAAGTATATTCCGAAGAAACGTAGGCCACGGCCAGCTGATCCTTATAGGATTCCGACAGCTGATCGAGCACCCCGAGGATCTGCTGGGAGAGTGCGGCGCGCTGTTCCTGCGTCAGCTGAAGATCCGACAGGGAAGATGTGTCGAAAGTGCCTTCCGGCAGCATTGATTCCACCGCTCCGGGATTCTGGAGGATATAGACCGTCACTTCCGGAAGCAGAAGGAGCTCACTGAGAGCCTCCCGGTCCGCGGAATCGGAAAGGGTGCGGATCCCGGAACTGTCGGCGGAACCGTAGGAAGATTCCACGAGCGCGATCTGCTCCTCGCTTAAAAAACTCTCCAGCAGCTGCAGGCTGTCGCTGCGGATCGTCTCGGGAACGCCGTCTTCGATGCCGTTCTGCTGAATGCCCACATTGAGAATGCTTGCGGTGAGATTCGGCAGACTCAGATCGCAGAACATCTGCGCGATGAGCAGAAGGACGATCACAAAGATCCACAGTTTATGTTTTCTCAGAAAGTAAAAGATGTTTTTCACTAAAATGGTATCCTTTCGGGATCGGTTTTACACGGTTAGTTATTATACCATTTATAGACGGATTATTAAACCGATTCATTCGGCCGAGCGGGAGAAAGACGCATGGAAACCGGAAAATCTGGACTTGACATTATGCACAAATTCTGGGCATTGCAATTATTGAGAATTACCGTTGATTCCGGGTACAGAAATGATATAATCCTTATCAATCCGATAAAGGGGAGTAGCTGAACGGTCGAAAGACCGGCGCTGAGATCGACTAACACCGGTATCCAGGGGATACCCGTATCAGATTAGACAGCAAGACTTTTATCGTGGCTTGGCCGCCATGGTGAAAGTCTTTTTTCATTATGGCGGAACGAAAGGAGAAGATCAAATGATCACGATACTGTTCGTGGTGCTGGCGTGGACTGTGCTGAAGATCGGTCTCCGACTGGCATGGGGAGTCGCAAAGGTCCTCTTCGGACTGCTGCTCTTCGTATGCTTTCCGGGACTGTTCCTGCTGGGACTTGTGTTCCACGGGGGAGCCCTGGCCTGGATTCCGCTTCTGCTCCTGGTTCCCTTCGTGCCGGCTTTTGCACGGATGGAATAGGAAAAAGACAGACACGACAGGATCGGAAAGTCCGTGGCTCGCCGCGGACTTTCTTTTACTTCATTAGATAAATAGCCTCTGTACTTTGGGTCTGATTTATATTATTATATAAATGCAAATTACAAATAAACTTAAGGAATGGAGATCGTATCATGATTTTGGATTGTACAAAATATGTCGGCCCGTGCGTATGCGGAAGAGATCATACTCTGGAGACACAGAAAGTCGTGGTGGAGTATGGCGCCATTGCAAATTTTGAACAGTATATGGCAGACGTGGGTCTGGCCGATAAAAAGAGAGCCGTTGTCTATGATTCCAATATCTTTGAACTGACACAGGGCAAGCACGTGAAGGCCGATCAGGAGATCGTTCTTCCGGCTCAGGGACTCCGTTCCGAAGACATTGCCATCGAAGCGATGATGAAGGACCTGGACGACGATATCGAAGTGATCGTAGCCTATGGCGCCGGTACCATTATGGATTTCGGCAGATATCCCGCCTATAAACTGGGGATCCCCTTCGTGGCCGTTCCCACGCTGGCAAGCTCCGACGGTTTTACCGCCAACATCTGCTCGGTGATCATCGAAGGACAGAAAAAGTCCATCCCGATGAAAGCCCCGATACTGGTGGTAGCGGACCTGGACATCATCAAGGGCGCTCCGAAGCGTCTGGTGGTCAGCGGTGTCAACGACATCCTGTCCAAATACATCTCCCTGACCGACTGGAAGATCGCCAAACTCGTCGATGATGAATACTACTGCCCGATGGTGGCAGACCTTGCACAGGAAGCACTGGATATCATGCGTGAAGCCGCCGATAAAATGGCAGACACCGGAGAAGTGGATGTGGAGGCCATGACCATGGCACAAATGAAGAGCGGCCTGACCATGCAGCTTCTCAATCACTCCCGCGCCGCCTCCGGAGCTGAGCATCTGATGGCTCACCTGGTGGAGATGAAACCGCCGAGATTCGAAAATGCGGAAGGCATTCACGGAGAGTGCGTTGGTGTCGGCACCTACCTGTGCTGCAAAGAATATCACAAGCTGGCATCCATGGTGCCGGAAGCCGTGCCCTTTGAGCCGCTGAGCAGCGAATGGGTCATGGAAAAATTCGGCCCCCGGCTGTACGAAGGAATCATGGAAGAAAATAAGAACGACGTACTGGGAACCTTCGATCCGCAGAACATCGTGGATCACTGGAGCGAGATCCAGGATCTGATCGCAAAGATCCCGTCCGTGGAGGAACTGGGCGGACTGTACGAGGCCATCGGCTCCAAATATCTGCCGGAGCATATCGGTATAGACCCGAGCCTGACCGAGGAGATGCTTCCCATCTCTGCCGCCATTCGGAACAGACTGACGCTGATCCGTATGATGCGTGTACTGAAGTTCCCCGAATAAAAATCGAGGCCTACTGAGCGAACAGTTTAATACAGACATCATGCTCTGCATGCAGGACAGGAAACTTCCTGCATGCAGAGCTTTTTTAGGTATTAACAAGAATGTCCAAATGGATTGATTGATATTTTACAGAATTAACACTTCCATTCAAAAAGGCTTGAATATATAATAAAAAAGCGAATTATCAAAAAAGTCCGATTGGATTGATTTTAGAATTTGAGCAGAGGTGAATGGATTGCGACTCAATGAGCTGCAGATAGGACAGACCGCCGTGGTGACCGAGATCGGCGGGGAAGGAGCACTTCGACAGCACTTCCTGGACATGGGACTGATCCCGGGGTCCAGACTGAAGGTCGAAAAATATGCGCCCATGGGAGATCCCATGGAGCTGACGATACACGGCTATGAGCTGACGCTGCGGTTGGCGGACGCGGAAAAGATCGTGGTGGACCCCTACGGGCAGAATATCCGCGACGAGGATGTAGACCTTCCGCCGGTGGAGGATGAGTATGCCTACGGCGGCTACGGCGCGGCGGAACACCCCGGACTGGGTGAGGGCGGCAAGTATCACAGCAAGGAGGAGGCGGACCCTCTTCCCGACAGTACCAAGCTGACCTTTGCTCTGGTGGGAAACCAGAACAGCGGCAAGACGACGCTCTTCAACCAGCTGACGGGCTCCAACCAGCATGTGGGCAACTTCCCGGGTGTTACGGTGGACCGGAAAGACGGGGTGATCCGGGGCTATCCCAATACCTCGGTCACGGATCTTCCGGGCATCTATTCCATGTCCCCGTATACCAGTGAAGAGGTTATCACCCGGCAGTTTATCATGGACGAGAAACCCAGAGGCATCATCAACATCGTGGATGCCTCGAACATAGAACGGAACATGTACCTGACCCTGCAGCTGATCGAGCTGGATGTACCGATGGTCGTGGCTCTCAATATGATGGATGAAGTCCGCAACAACGGAGGAAGCATCCGCATCAACGAACTGGAGGAGAGACTGGGGGTCCCGGTCGTTCCGATATCGGCGGCAAAGAACGAAGGCGTCAGCGAGCTGATCGACCATGCCGTCCACGTAGCGAAAAACCAGGAACATCCGAAAAGACTGGACTTCTGCGGAGAAGATGATCACGGCGGTGCGGTCCACCGCGCCATCCACGGCATCATGAACCTTATTTCCGATCATGCCGAAAGAGCGGAGATCCCAATCCGATTTGCCGCTTCCAAACTGGTGGAGGGAGACAGCCTCGTTCTGGAGAAGCTGAATCTCGACGACAACGAAAAAGATATGCTGGAGCATATTATCGCTCAGATGGAAAAGGAGAGGGGATTGGACCGGTCGGCCGCCATGGCGGACATGCGCTTTTCCTTCATCCAGAATCTGTGCCGGTATACCGTACGCAAACCGAAGGAGAGCCGGGAGCACGCCAAGAGCCTCCGTCTGGATAAGATCCTTACGGGCAAGTATACCGCACTTCCGTGCTTTGCCCTGATCATGGGACTGGTGTTCTGGCTGACCTTCAATGTGATCGGCCTGTTTCTCCAGGAACTGATCGCAGCAGGCATCGACGCCCTTTCGAATATCGTGGATGCGGCGATGACGGCGGCCGGGGTCAACGAGGTCGTTCATTCGCTGGTGATCGACGGCATTTTTGCCGGTGTCGGATCCGTGATCTCCTTTGTGCCGATCATCGTGACGCTGTTTTTCTTCCTGTCGATCCTGGAGGACAGCGGATATATGGCCCGCGTCGCTTTCGTGATGGATAAGCTTCTCCGAAAGATCGGACTGTCCGGAAGAAGCATCGTGCCGATGCTGATCGGTTTCGGATGCACGGTGCCCGGTGTCATGGCCAGCCGGACCCTTCCGTCGGAGCGGGACCGAAAACTGACGATCCTGCTGGTGCCGTTTATGAGCTGTTCGGCCAAGATCCCGATCTACGGATTTCTCGCGGCAGCGTTTTTCCCGGGTAAGGCGGGCTTTATCATGATCGGTCTGTATCTGCTGGATATCGTCATCGGCATCCTTCTGGCGTTGGTGTTCCAGAAATCGGTATTTAAGGGAGATGCGGTGCCCTTTGTCATGGAGCTTCCGAACTACCGCATGCCCAGCGCAAAGAATGTCGCACGACTTTTGTGGGACAAGGCCAAAGACTTCCTGCACCGCGCCTTCACCATCATCTTTGCCGCCACGATCATCATCTGGTTCCTGACGGAATTCGATGTTCATCTGAATGTTGCGGCGGATCAGTCCAACAGCATACTGGCACTGCTGGCCAGCTGGATCGCTCCCATCTTTAAACCCCTGGGTTTCGGAGACTGGAGAGTGGCAACTGCACTGATCGCGGGATTTCTGGCCAAGGAGAGCGTCGTTTCGACGCTGTCGGTGCTCATCGGCTCGGCCGCGGCTCTCACCGCACTGATCACTCCCGCCGGAGCTGGATGCCTTTTGATCTTCTGCCTGCTCTATACTCCCTGCGTGGCGGCTATTTCCTCCATCAGAAGAGAACTGGGAGCGGGAATGGCAACCGCGGTGGCCGTCGGACAGTGCTTAATCGCATGGATCGTGGCGTTTTTATTTCATCTTTTGTTCAGTTTGCTGTAATTATGTAAACATGAGGCCGAGAGAAATCGATAAATGTGGGGAAAAATGAATAAATTAACAATGTTATGTTGACTATAAAAAACTCCTGTAATAAAATAATCTCACACTTATTTTATGAGAGGAGATTATAGGGTGAGCTTTTTCGAAAAACTTGAAACCATTAAGATCGGAACCTTTTCACTGAACGCTCTGTTCTCCGCCATCGTGATCCTGATCGTCTGCGTTATCATCATGAACATCATCATGAAGATCGTGGACCGGTATCTGGGCAAAACGAAGATGGAGAAGGGCCTGAAGAATTTCGTTCGAACAGCCTTCAAAGTTCTTTTGTGGGTAGTGATAATCCTGCTGGTGGCAGACTGCCTGAACATTCCCATCACTTCACTGGTGGCGCTGCTGAGCATCGCAGGTTTGGCTCTGTCGCTTTCACTGCAGAACCTTCTTGCCAATCTGTTTTCGGGACTTACGATCCTGGCGACCCATCCGTTCCGGGTCGATGATCTGGTCCAGATCGGGGACAAGCTGGGAACCGTGAAGGAGATCGGCCTTTTCTACACCACCGTGACCACACCGGAAAATTATGACATCAGCATTCCGAACAACACCGTAACGGCTGCCGATATCCAGAATTTCTCCGTGGAGGACAAACGCCGCGTCGATATCGAATTTGCGGTTCCGTCTTCCGTGTCGACGATGGATGTCCGCAAGGCGGTCATCACTGCGTCCGAGAAAGATCCCAAGATCATGACGACCCCGAGCCCCTTCGTGGCCATCAACAAACTGGGACCGGCCGTGGAATATGTCTGCCGTGTCTACTGCAGAAACGACGATTACTGGGATGTGTACTTCGGTCTGACCGAAGCGATCCGCGAGAGCTTCCTGCAGAACAACATCGGAGATCCTGTGCCGGGCATGAACATCAATGTTACGGGTCTGAAGACATCCGACTGAAACGTAAAAAAGGAAAGCACCGAGGTGCTTTCCTTTTTGCTTATACAGACTAATTAAATTACGAATATAAGACAGATCAGAGCAAACAGAGCCCATCCGCCGACAAACATCGCAAGATGTTTCGGCTCTTTATAGCTGCGGAAAAATTCCTTGACGATGGCCGGAGCCCACTCTCCCTTTTCGGCCGGTGTGCCGATTCCGGTCACTTCAAGGTCGTGCTTCCGGGCAGCAGTCAGGGAACGGAATACGTTGTAGTCGCTGGTTACCATGGCCGTATAGGTTCCGCGATCACCTTTCTCGATGATGGCTTTGGAGTTGACGATCTTGTCTTCGGTGTTCTTGGAAAGAAGCTCCGTGACGATATCCTCACTGCTGACGCCGTGCTCGCGCAGGTACAGCGCCATGACCTCGCCTTCCGCCACGGGGTCCTTTCCCGCACGGCCGCCGGCTGCGATCATCAGGGGAGGCGTGGGATCATTCTTATAGAGCTCAATGGCTTTCTGCAGGCGGGCTTCCAGTACGGGGGAGACCGACCCGTCTTCTTCAAGCTCTGAACCGCTGATGATGACGTAATCGAAGTCGGTGCGTTTCGGAAGTATTTTCTGAACTCCGGTGAAAGCCATGAATGCCAGGAAGATGATGGAAAAGTAAACCAGCGTAACTCCGATGAACAGCACCAGCGAGGAGAGCTGTACGAACTTGAATCCGGCATCCACCGTCAGGAAGAAGATGAATCCGATGATCTCCAGCAGCAGCATGACGATGCCCGTGGCCAGCGAGACGATACTGAAGGAACTGCGGGAGCCGTCCTTGCCCGCCAGGATCCCGCTTCGGATCAGCACCGCGGGGACCGTGGCCATGATCAGAAACAGAAGGGTGATCCAGATGCGGCTGAGCGTATAGCTGCCCACCACGGAAAGCGTGAACAGAAGAGACAGTGCGGCGGCGGCAAAAAGAATGCAGTTGCGGTATCTTCTTCGGTCGATGATCAGCGAGATGATGAGAAGTGCCCACAGGATAATGGTGATACCGACAATCACTTTGGAGATCCCGTATAAGAAGGACATGAAATCACTCCAGACAAATAGTAATATATACCTATATAATGCCCTAAAAATCCGAGAAAAACAACAGAATTCAGAAGAAGAATTCTGCGGGAGGTGAAAAAACTGAAGAAAGTAAAGTTCTTATATCTTGAAAGCTGCGGGTACTGCAGAAATGCCCAGAAGGCGATCGACGAATTGAAGAGCCGGAACCCGGAGTATGAATCCATCGAGATCGAAAAGATCGAGGAATCCCTTCATCCCGAAATCGCCCGTCAGTTCGATTACTGGTATGTTCCGACCTTCTTCGTGGACGGCGAAAAGATCTTCGAAGCCCGGCCGGGCATGGGATATGAAGAGATCCTGACGGAAGTGAAAAAAGTGCTGGAAGCCGCACAATAAAAAAGAGAGCACCGTGAGGTGCTCTCTTTCCGTTTATCAGAAGATGGCGGCCAGAGACTCTGGGTAAGGAGGCCTGCAGATACCTTTTTCGGTAATGATGCCGGTGATCAGCTCATGATCGGTGACATCGAATGCGGGATTGAAGCAGGAGACTTCCGGAGGTGCCATGGGCTCCCGGTACCACATTTCCCGGATTTCGTCCTCTCTGCGGAATTCGATGGGGATCTCCGCACCGGAGGCCGTGGCCAGATCGATGGTCGAACTGGGACCCAGTACATAGAAGGGGATCCCGTAGTGCTTTGCCAGGATTGCCACACCGCTGGTACCGATCTTGTTTGCGGTGTCTCCGTTGGCAGCCACCCGGTCACAGCCCACAAAGCAGAACTGCACCCGGCCCTCTTTCATGACCATGGAGGCCATGTTGTCGCAGATCAGTGTCACATCGACTCCGGCCCGGTTCAGTTCCCAGGAAGTAAGACGGGCGCCCTGCAGAAGGGGCCGCGTTTCATCGGCAAAGACATGAAATTCTAAGCCGCGTTCTTTCCCGAGGAGAATGGGCCCCAGAGCGGTGCCGTATTTCGAGGTGGCGATGGGGCCTGCGTTGCAGTGCGTAAGAATACCGTCGCCGTCGTGAAGAAGCGAAAGACCGTATTCCGAGATCGCCGTGCACATCGCAATGTCCTCTTCCAGGATCCGGTCAGCTTCCTCACGGAGAAGCTGCGGCAGATCTTCTGCGGGAAGATCCGCTTTTCCCCGGCAGTAATCGACCATGCGCCGGGCCGCCCAGGCGAGATTGACCGCGGTGGGACGCGAGGAGATCAGGTAATCCGCGTCTTCCTGCAGTTTTGCCAGAAAGGCTTCGCCGCTGCCGGCGGGATAGTCGTGAGAAAGAGAGGCCAGAGCAAAAGCGGCAAAAATACCGATGGCAGGGGCGCCGCGGACCTGAAGAGAACTTATGGCATGAAACATTTCCTCCCGGTGATGCAGAACCAGGTATTCTTCGTGAAGGGGAAGCCGGCTCTGATCCAGGATCACAACGCCGGCCCCGTTAGATTCCCACTGAATGTGATCGATACGGTTTTCTGTATGCTGATCCATAAGAGACTCCTCCTTGTTCAGGACTTGCTGCCGGTTCGCGAGGGAAGCTGCGCGAGGATGATCGCGGCAAACATGAGAACGCATCCCGAAATCTCACGAAGGGACAGACTCTGATTTAATAAGACCCATCCGGCCAGCGCACTGAATACACTCTCAAGAGACATGATGATGCTGGCAACTGTGGGGTTGAGATTTTTCTGACTTACGATCTGCAGAGTATAGCCGACGCCGGAACTCAGAACGCCTGCATAGAGGATCGAAACAAGTGCGGGCCGCATCTGGGACCAGCTTGGGGATTCGAAAATCAGGGCGCAGACCGTCGACAAAACGGCAACGGTAAAAAACTGGATGCAGCTCATCCGGACACCGTCCGTTTTCGGGGAAAAATGATCGACTGTCATGATGTGACCGGCAAACAGGAAGGCACCGAGCACTTCCAGGGCATCGCCCCGGGACAGATGAAGGCCGCCCTTCATGCACAAAAGATAAAGGCCGGCTACCGCAATCAGTGCGGCGACCCATACCCGTGCAGAGACTTTGCGTCGGAAAAAGATGCTGAGGATGGGGACGATGATCACGTACATTGCGGTCAGAAAACCGGCTTTCGCCGTAGTAGTGGTGGAGATCCCTGCCTGCTGAGCAGCCGAGGCGGCAAACAGGAAAAAGCCGCAGGCGGCCCCGCCGACGATCAGGGACTTTCGATCCCCCTTTGCCGCCGGTCCGGTACCGGGTTTTTCCCGACCGCCGAAGATCCGGATGACGGGGAGCAGCACGATCCCGGCCAGCCAGCTTCGGGAGGCCAGAAAGGTGAAAGCGCCCACGGAATCGGCACCGACACTCTGTGCCACAAAGGCGACGCCCCAGATGACCGCCGTCAGCAGCAGGAGCAGCGTGCTCACGATTTCTTTGGTATGATTTTGATCCATCGGAAAACCCTTCTTTTTGCGTGATGAAATAATGTTATCGGAAGGCAAATTTGAAGTCAATAGTTGTTTTTCGTCATGGACAAGAACGGATGCACGGATATATAATGAACAGCATATCAAAGCTTAGAACAAAGAGGTTTTTCTACCTATGATTGAAAGAGCATCAGGAGTGCTGCTGCATATCACGAGTCTGCCGTCGCCTTACGGCATCGGATCCCTGGGAGAGCAGGCTTTCCGATTCGTCGATTTCCTGTACCGCGCCGGACAGCGCTACTGGCAGATCCTGCCGGTGGGACCGACGGGCTACGGCAATTCTCCTTATCAGTCGTATTCGGCTTTTGCGGGAAACCCCAATCTGATCGATCTGGACCGGATGGCGGAGTGCGGATGGCTGGAACCCGAGGAGATCACCGCCCTGGAATGGGGAGAGGATCCGCAGTACGTGGATTTCGATACCGTGGAAAAGAACCGGGCCGTTCTGTTTGAGAAAGCCTGGTTGCGCGCCGGGCGGCAGCCCGTCGAAGGACTGGATGAATTCTGTGAGGAAAACGGGGACTGGCTCCGGGATTATGCGCTGTTCATGGCCCTGAAAGAAAAGATGAAGAATCTTCCCTGGACACAGTGGCCGGAGGAGATCCGAAATGCCAAAGGAAACGGATCTGAAAACAACGCACTGACACAGTACGGCAAGGAACTGGAGGAGAGAGTCCGCTATTATCAGTTTATCCAGTTTGTTTTCTACCGCCAGTGGAAGGAACTTCACCGGTACGCCGAACAGCAGGGGATCCGCATCATCGGAGATATCCCCATCTACGTGCCGATGGATTCCGCGGACGTCTGGGCAAATCCCGAACAGTTTCAGATGGATCAGGATCTGATCCCCAAAGCGGTAGCCGGTGTGCCTCCGGATTATTTTTCGGAAGACGGGCAGCTCTGGGGAAATCCGCTGTATGACTGGGAGACCATGGCGAAAGACGGCTATTCCTGGTGGATCTCCAGAATGAAGCATGCCTCGGAACTTTTCGATGTGATACGGATCGACCACTTCCGCGGCCTTTCAAGCTACTGGTCGGTTCCCTACGGCAGCGAGACCGCCAAGGAGGGAACATGGATGAAAGGTCCGGGACTTCCGTTTATCGAGACGATTAAAAAAGAAGGGATCCGCGCCGATATCATCGCCGAGGATCTGGGAGATCTGTCGGAAGACGTGCATGAGCTCCTGCGGGAGTCGGGATATCCCGGAATGAAGATCCTGGAGTTTTCGTTTGATGACGCGGCGGATAACGATTACCGGCCGCATAACTACGACCGGAACTGCATCTGCTATGCGGGGACCCACGACAATGCCGTTCTCTGCCAGTGGCTCGATGAAATGGAGCCCGAGGATCTGGAACTTGCAAAAAGATATATGGGTCTTAACAGGAAGGAAGGCTATGCGGAAGGTGTTATCCGCACCGGTATGGAGAGTGTGGCGGATTTGTTTGTCCTTCAGATGCAGGACTGGCTCCGCCTCGGAAAGGAATCCAGAATGAATGTCCCCGGAACGATCGGCGGAAACAACTGGAAATGGAGAATGGACAAGGACGCTCTTTCCGACAAGCTGGCTTCGGAAATTCTGGAATATACGATTCGCTACGAAAGGACGGTCCGGACATGAAGGGAACAAAGACCGTCCGGGTGGCGGCTGCGATCATCTGCAGTGAGGGTAAGATCTACGCGACCCAGCGGGGATACGGACCTTTCAAGGACGGATGGGAATTTCCGGGAGGAAAACTGGAAAAGGGCGAAAGTTCGGCCGATGCGGTCCGAAGAGAGATCCGGGAAGAACTGGATACAGTGATTCATCCGGAAAAACTGTTTTATACCGTGGAGTACGATTACCCGGAATTTCATCTGTCCATGGACTGCTTTCTGTGTACGGTCGTCGAAGGGGAACTGGTGCTCCGGGAGCACGAATCTGCCCGGTGGCTTTCGCGCGGCGAGCTTGATGAGGTGGAATGGCTTCCGGCAGATCATGCCCTGATCGCGGACCTGAAGGAACGCTGGCAGGAGATCACAGAAATTTAACTTGATTTTTCATAAATAATCTGTATTATAGGGTAATATTGATAAAGAACGGGGCAGGAGTAACATCCTGTCCCGCTATGTTGTAATTCTGTTTCCGGAAAGGATCTGTGGAAATTTATGGACAACGAAAAATCCCTGCAGCAGGGAAATTTTACAGAAGGGAATATCATAGGCAAGCTTCTGCGCTTTGCCATGCCGGTGCTGGCGGCGCTGTTTCTTCAGGCTATGTACGGCGCGGTGGACCTGCTGGTGGTCGGACAGTTTTCCACATCTGCCGATGTGTCTGCGGTCTCCACGGGATCCCAGATCATGCAGCTGTTCACCAGCCTTGTGAGCAGTTTTGCGATGGGCACCACAGTGCTGCTGGGACAGAAGATCGGCGAGGGAAGAGCCGAGGAAGGCGGCAGAGTCATCGGAGCGAGCATCTTTGAGTTTGCGGTGCTCGGTGCGGCCATTACACTGGTGCTGGTCTTCCTGGCAACTCCCATCTGCCGGATCATGAATGCCCCCGAAGAGGCCTTTGACGCCACGAAAAGCTATGTCCGAATCTGCGGCGCGGGAACTCTGGTCATCATCGCCTACAACCTGATCGGAAGTGTCTTTCGCGGGATCGGCGACGCCAGAACTCCGCTGATCACGGTGGCCATCGCCTGTGTGACCAACATCGTCGGAGATCTGCTTCTCGTTGCCGTATTTCATATGGGAGCGGCCGGCGCGGCCATCGCCACGGTGGCGGCCCAGCTTGTCAGCGTGATCCTCTCTCTGATGATTATACGGAAGACCCCGCTGCCTTTTGATTTCGAGAAGAAGTACATAAAATATGAATCCAGGCTCAACCGCCATGTCACAAGACTGGGACTTCCCATTGCACTGCAGGATCTGCTGGTAGGACTGTCCTTCCTTATCATTATGGCGATCGTAAACCGCCTGGGTGTTGTTGCCTCGGCGGGTGTCGGTGTGGCGGAAAAAGTCTGCGCCTTCATCATGCTGGTGCCGGCGGCCTTTATGCAGTCGCTTTCGGCATTCGTGGCGCAGAACGCCGGCGCCGGAAAACTCGACCGGGCAAGGAAGGCCCTGTATGCGGGTATCGGAATGGGTCTGGTGCTGGGACTTGCCATGTCATATCTGTCCCTTTTCCATGGTTCTTTCCTCTCGGCACTGTTTGCCAAGGACCTTGAGGTCGTAGCGGCATCGGCGGAGTATCTGAAGGCTTATGCGATCGACTGCATCCTGACCCCGATCTTTTTCTGCTATATCGGATTTTACAATGGTCTCGGAAAAACGAACTTCGTCATGGCGCAGGGAATCATCGGGGCATTCGGAGTCCGGGTCCCGGTTTCCTATCTGATGAGTCTCCATAAGCCGGCCTCACTGTTCCGGATCGGACTTGCCACGCCGTGCTCATCCATGCTGCAGATCATCCTCTGCGTGGGATACATGATCCTGCTTAAAAAGAAAGGACTCCTTCGGATCGGAGGAGAAGAGAATTGAAGAAAAACTACCTGATGGCAGTGATCACGGTCCTGCTCTGGAGTTCCATGGCGGTCATCGTCAAGAAGATCGTAGGGGAGATCCCGAATTTCGAGACCCTTTTTATAAGCGGGTTCTTTGCGTTCGCGTTTCTCCTGGCGGTGATGGTGATCTCCGGAAAGATCCCGGTGCTTCTGCAATATAAGCGCAGAGAACTGTTCACAATGGGCGCTCTTGGATTCCTTGGACTTTTTCTCTACTCGGCACTGTATTACTATGGGATCTCCGTGCTCAGTTCCCAGGTGGCCTGCATTCTGAATTATCTGTGGCCCATGATGATCGTGATGTTTTCCTGCCTGATCCTGAAAGAACCCTTTACTCTTCGGAAGATCGCAGCGATCGTGCTGTCCTTTGCCGGCGTCGTGGTCATTGCCGTATCGAGCGCCTCATCCGAGGCCGCAGGGCCGTTTTCGGGTATTGCGGCCTGTGTGTTGGCGGCGGCTTTCTATGGACTGTTTTCCGTACTTAACAAGAAATACTCCTATGATCAGACAATCATGATGATGATCTCCTGGCTCGTGGTGGCTTTGGGCGGTCTCATCGCCGGACTGCTGACCGAACAATGGGTGAGCATCCGCCTGTCGGACTGGATCACTCTGGGATGTCTGGGTATGCTGGTGGATGCACTGGCTTACCTTCTTTGGGCGAAAGCACTCAACGACAGTCCGGATTCCGCAAAAATAGCCAATCTGGCCTATCTGGTTCCGGTTTTGTCCGTGATCCTTTCCTCAGTTGTTTTAGGAGAGAAGATGGGAACTGCGGTGACGCTGGCCTTTGTGCTGATCATCGCTGGGATCGCCATTCAGCTTATGCCGGATGAAACAAAATGAAAGAAGAGGATATTCCGAAAAACGGAATATCCTCTTCGTATTTCATCCCAAAGGAATCTCCACGACTTCTGCCATCTTTGTCAGACATTGTTCGATCTGCTCGGAGATCTCATTGACCATGCGCTCCTGGATCTCTTCGTTCTTTTCGTGCTCCAGGTTTTCATAGAAGCTCTTTTTGACTTCGGCGCTGATCTTCTTCATTCGTGACTGAATGAAGCTCTTGGGGACCCGCTTCCGGAGGGAATCCGGAATCTCGGCGTTGAGCAGAGCCTCCTGCATCGAATCCTTACCGAGAAACAGCACGAGGACCGAGACCATCGCACCGGCTACGATGCCGGGCAGACCGTTGGCAAGAAGTGCGATGCCGCTGCCTCCGCAGAGCAGTCCGACCGTAATTGAAATAATGGCATTGATCATCCAGTAGATCTCTTCCATGGCAAAAACATTCTTTGCGTCGATCTTGAGATCCACTTCCGAGGTAGAAAAGTAGGAATTCAGGCTCAGAGCCGTGTAGGGAATGTTGTGCCGGACACAGATCGGGACCGTGTATTTTTCGATCTCATTGGATACCGGCTTCATCCAGACACTGATGGGTTTTACCAGAAGCTCTCGAGCTTCGTCGGAATGAAGATAATCGTCGATCTCCTTTTGCATGATCTCATCGATGTCCGTGAGACGGCGGATTTCTCCGTTGCGCCAGCGGTCGAAGACCGGAAGCGCCGAATGCTCCAGGATCGGTTCGACCAGACTGTCCACGGCTTCCCGGTACAGATCGTCGATGTGCTTGTGGACAACATCCTCCACCAGAGAGGAATCCACAAGTTCTTTGAGTTCTTTCTTAAACAGCCGCAGTTCTTCGTCGATGCGCCCGCTCCATGCAAGACCTCTTGAAACGGAAAATTCGGGCTCTGCACCGCTGACGACGATGCTGTCGGGGAAGATTTCCTGACACCATCCGCGCACGGCGGGAAGCTTCGACACACCGCCGGTCAGGAAGATCAGTTCCGGCATGTCGCCGGAAATGTTTTCTTTGACATCCTTTAGACTGCGCAGAAAAACCTCTTTGAACGAACGGTTCTCCAGCGCGCTGATCCTCTTGCTTGTAAGAAGCTCTGCGGTCTGGCTGTCCATGGAAAGAGTAAGACGAAGAGGAGAGCGGTAGTTTATCACCACCGTCTGAGTGCATTCGTTGTGCTGCCAGTAATCCTCGTCCGAAAAATACTTTTCCTTCAGACGCCGGGCGGCAAATTCACAGTAGCTGCGCCAAGGCTCGCTGACCTCAAAAACATCACGAATCTTCTTGGCGTTTGACGAACGGGAAACAGCCTCTTCCAGAAGGATCTCGTCCATGAGGCCTCCGCCGAGAAAGACCTCTCCGGCGGTCTGAAGCTCCACTTCCTTGCCGCGGTTGATATAGGCAAAGTCCGTAGTGGAGGATCCCATGTCGACGACCAGCACGGGCTTGGACATGATGTCGTATCCGATCTGAAGATGCTTTGACTGACAGGCGCTGACCAGAGCGGCCCGGGACTCAGAGATGATCTTTGTCGGGGGATAACCCACCTGTTCGAAGATCTCGCGGTACTGTTCCCGAACGGCTTTGTTCCAGCCTGCGGGACAGCCGATATAAAAGCAGCAGTCCTCGTTTTTGATGAGGTCACCGTTCAGATAGAGTTCTCCCAGCGTTCCTGCGGCAAAACTCTTGACGTCCTTGACGCTCTGGGGATCGGTCAGAAAATGACTTTTGAATCGGAGCTTGCGCTCGACGGCGTTGGGATTGTAACAGGCACTTTCACCGATGAGCAGCTCGCCGGTGCGAAGGCGCGCATAGGCGGTGATAAAGCTCTTGGCCTCACGTATTGTCAGCACTTCCGGGACGTTCTGGCCTTTTTTCTCCAGTCTGGAGATCGCGCTTTCCGCATCCCCCAGATCAAAACCGAAATAGCGGTCCAATTACATTCCACCTCCTGCGGCAAGACCTTTTTTAAGAAGGATTCCGTCTTTCATGAGTGCCGGACGAAGGGTCCCTGAATTCATGGAAGGCATGATCTCAAAATAATTTTCGTTTTCTTTGGAATAATCCACGATGTCGATCCCGCTGTGATGCAGCTGATATTTAAGGTCGGCGATCCGGTCCAGAGCGACCTGACCGTCTTTGCTGTAATAGGCTTCCAGAAGTCCCGCGTAGACCTCCAGATCGTTGAGAAGTGAAGCGTTCTCGGCATCCGAGGAGGCCTTGTGCTTCTGCTCCCACTCAAGTTCTGCCTGGACTTCTTCCAGGTTTTTGTCGATCACGATCATCATGGTATGCATGCAGTTGTAGATCTTATCGCTGTCGATAAAGACCTCGACCTGCTGCTCTTTCTTTTTGTCTTTGGATTTCTTTTTCCCGGCTTTCTGAGGACGGGCCAGGAAAAGACCAGCCAGAAACAGAAATACAAGAGAAGCCGCCGCGGCCGCCAGAACGATGCGCAAATCCGATAGAGTTATGGAATGCTCCGCTGTCTCAAAGGCGATCAGCGCGTAGGCGGCAGCACCGATGCCTACGATAAGAAAGATCCAAAACAGAAAAGAGATCTTTTTCTTTCCGTTTTTGCCTGAAGTTTCCTCGTGTTCCCACACCTTGGTCTCACCCACAGAATCCGCTAGAGGGGATGCCGAACGTGCGGTCTGCAGCATATGTGCGGCCGATTCCTTCAACCGGTCGCTTCCGCAGTTTTCGTTGTATTGATAAAGTAGTCTGTCAAATTCGGAAGAAATGACTTTCTGCGCACGGTCCGGAGTTTTGGCCTGTGCAAGTCCTGAAAGGATCTTCTCCTGATCGGACTCCAGCATTTCCAGCAAATTCAATGTATTCGCCTCCAAGTCATAGATGAGTTAATTATACAAGAACTGCGAGAATTTGAAAAGTGCGAGAAGGGGAGCAGTACAGGGGATTTTACGCGCTAAAAAATTCGAAAATAGATATTGACAAGCGAAGAACACGGTGTTATTATCTAGCCATAGAAGTTAGCGAGGGCTTACTTAATTAGCGTTAACTTCTCTTATGCGGAATGCAGTGACGGCGGTTTGAACCTCCCTTATTTTGAACTGTCTTTCTTCACCTCTTTCTTTATGCTTATGATATGCTTTATATTTCTTCCTTACCGTTGAGACCGCTGTCTGCATATAACCACTGACGGAGCATCAGTTCGATGCTCCGTCTTTTTATATAATCAATTTATTTATTAATTATTTTAATTTTGTTTGTTTTTATATTGACATTGTTAGTTAGCGATGATAAACTACGTTAGTAAATCAAACTTAGTTATGATAAACATAGTATGTCTATTATAACTAAGAGGCGATAATATGATTTTAAAATGATCCGAGGTGAGAAGTATGATGCCTTTAACTGTTGGCAAGGCAGGAGATGAGCTCACCGTCGTCAAAGTCGGCGGAAATGAGGAAATGAAGCAGCATCTCGCGGATCTCGGCTTCGTTCCGGATGCGGTCGTCACAGTCGTTTCTGCAACAGGAGACGGAAACGTAATCGTCAATGTAAAAGGAGCAAGACTGGCGCTGACCGAGCAGATGGCGCAGAAAGTCATGGTCCTGTAAGCAACTTACCTAGTAGACTTAACGCAGGTGCGTTTTATTTTTAATTCTGGTTAGAGTGATTCTAACTCGACGGATAGGAGGATTAGATGAAAACACTGAAAGATGTGCAGGTAGGCGAATCTGCAGTCGTGAAAAAGATTCACGGCGAGGGAGCGCTTAAGCGCAGAATCATGGACATGGGCATCACTAAGGGAACCGAGATCTATGTCCGCAAAGTGGCACCGCTCGGCGACCCTGTTGAGATCACCGTCCGCGGCTATGAGCTTTCACTTCGCAAAGAAGACGCAGCAATTCTGGAAATGGAATAAGTCCTACGTATTCTGATTAGTGTATAAATTATGATTGGGGGAATGAAGTAAAATGGGAATTAAGATTGCCCTCGCAGGAAACCCAAACTGCGGAAAAACTACATTGTTCAACAATCTGACCGGCAGTACTCAGTATGTAGGAAACTGGCCAGGCGTTACTGTTGAAAAGAAAGAAGGCCGCCTGAAAGGCGAAAAGGATGTTATTATTCAGGACCTTCCCGGTATCTACTCTCTGAGCCCGTACACGCTGGAAGAAGTCGTATCCAGAAACTATCTGGTAAACGACAAGCCCGATGCCATCCTGAATATCATTGACGGAACCAACATCGAAAGAAACCTTTACCTTACCACACAGCTTCTGGAGATCGGACTTCCGACGGTCCTTGCCGTAAACATGATGGACCTGGTCCGTAAAAACGGCGATAAGATCGACATCCAGAAACTCGGCGAAGAACTGGGATGCAAGATCGTAGAGATCAGCGCTCTGAAAGGCGAAGGCACCACGGAAGCTGCCAAGCTTGCGCTGGAAGCCGCCAAGAAGGGCAAAGACACCGAGCTTCCTCATGTGTTCACCGGAAGCGTGGAGCATGCGATCGCCCACATCGAAGAGTCCATTCAGGATAAAGTCGATCCGGTCAACCTTCGCTGGTATGCCATCAAGATCTTTGAGCGCGACGAAAAAGCGCTGGAAGGTCTGGATCTGGACGCAGACCTCAAACAGCATCTGGAAGAGCATATTGCGGACTGCGAAAAGGAAATGGACGACGATGCAGAGAGCATCATCACCAACCAGAGATATAATTATATTAAAACATTAATTGATAATGCGGTCGTAAAGAAAACGACAAAAGGCAACATGACTACTTCCGACAAGATCGACCAGGTCGTAACGAACCGTATCCTGGCCCTTCCGATCTTCGCGGCAATCATGTGGCTGGTCTACTACATTTCCGTTACCACACTGGGCGGAATCCTGACCGACTGGACCAACGACGTATTCATCGGTGAATGGATCCAGGGCGGAGTAGCCACCTTCCTTGAGAATATCAACGCAGCTCCTTGGCTTGAGAGTTTGATCGTTGACGGTATCATCGGCGGCGTCGGAACCGTTATCGGCTTCGTACCTCAGATGATCCTGCTGTTCCTGTGCCTGTCGATCCTTGAAGATTCCGGCTATATGGCACGTGTCGCATTCATCATGGACCGTATCTTCCGCAGATTCGGCCTTTCCGGAAAATCCTTCATCCCGATGCTGGTCGGCACCGGCTGCGGAGTTCCGGCAATCATGGCAGCTAGAACCATCGAAAACGAGAAAGACCGTCGTATGACGATCATTCTGTCGACCTTCCTGCCCTGCGGAGCAAAAACCGAGATCATCGCAATGATGGCTCTGGCCTTCTTCCCGGACAGCGCAATCATTGCTCCCGCAATGTACTTTATCGGTATCGCCATCGTTATCATCGGCGGTATTGCACTGAAAAAGACCAAATGGTTCGCCGGCGAACCCGCTCCGTTCGTTATGGAGCTTCCGGCTTATCATATCCCGTCCGTCAAGGGCGTTCTGATCCACGTCTGGGAGCGTGCAAAAGCCTTCATCATCAAAGCCGGTACCATCATCTTTGCGATGTGCATCGTACTGTGGCTGCTGATGAACTTTGACTTCAAGCTCAACTTCCTGGACGGAGACATCGAAAACAGTATGCTCCGCTATATCGGCGAAGTTATCGCATGGCTCTTCATCCCGATCGGCCTGGGCAACTGGAAAGCCGCTGTGGCTTCCGTCTCTGCTGAGATCGCAAAAGAGCAGGCAACCGCAACCCTCGGCATGCTGGCACACGCTGCATCCGAAGAAGAAGTTGACGTGGCAAAATCCATCGTGGAAATGTTCAACGGCAATTCAATGGCCGGTCTGAGCTTCCTGCTGTTCAACATCTTCGATGCACCCTGCCTTGTCGCCATTGCCACGGCATTCCGTGAGCAGGGCACCAAGAAATGGGGTTGGTTCACCTTTATCTTCCAGATGGCAGTCGGCTATGGCCTGGCACTGATCGCATACAGACTCGGTATGCTGTTCACTGCGGGTGAGTTCACCTTCTGGACGGTCGTAGCGATTGCTCTGGTCGTATTCATCCTCTGGGCTCTGTTCCGCAAACCCAGCGAGGAGCGTCTTTCGGATCATGTTGAGGCAAACGCCTGAGATCGATACTGAAAAGAGGTAATCCTTTATGAATCTGATTTCATATATTATTGCGGCTGTGATCGCTGTTCTCTTCTTCCTGGCGGTCCGCTATACCCACCGGCACGGCACCTGTGAATACTGCGGGGCCAACGGATGCAGCGGATGCGGAGGAGGATGCTCGGCTACAGATCAGACAGAAGCAAAACACTGCTGCAGTGCGGAGGTGAAAGAATGATTCAGTATACTGTGAATATCGACGGAATGGCCTGCGGAATGTGTGAATCCCACATCGCGGACGTGATCCGGAAACTGGATCCCAAAGCGAAAAAGGTCAAGGCTTCCTATAAAAAGAAAGTCGCGACATTCCGCTCTGAAAATGAGATCGCGGAAGAAACAATAAAAAATGCGATCGAGGAGACAGGTTACCATTACATGTCGATGTCAAAAGAAGAACTGTAAAACAGACCGCTGTACCTGAAAGGGTACAGCGGTTTTGTGTTGTCTATGATATAATATGATCAATTGGACAGAAAGGGGATGTATGACGCTGAACGGCGAGAAACTTGAAAAACGGCTCAGCCGGATCCGTAAAAATCCGTGGCTGCTAGCCCTGATAAAAGGCTCCAATATCGTGATCACCTGGTTTACGGTAGGCGCGTTTGTCGTTGTTCTGTGGCTGCTGTTCCGGGAGAGCTGGACAAAGGCGCTAAAACTTGCACTGATCTGCGGTGTTCCTTTCTGTGTGATCTCCCTTCTGCGAAAGGGACTGAACTGGCCGAGGCCTTACGAAGTCTATCGGATCGATCCGCTGATCGACAAGGATACGAAAGGGGAATCCTTCCCGAGCCGTCATGTTTTCTCCATCTTTGTGATCGGAACGAGCTTCCTTTATCTGTATCCCGTGCTGGGGATCTGTCTTCTTCTGATGGGATGTGTACTCGCGGCCGTCCGGGTCCTTACCGGTGTCCATTTTACAAGGGATGTTCTGGCCGGCGCAGCACTGGGAATCTTCTCGGCGGTCATAGGCTTTCATATATTTATGCTGTAAAAAGCGAAGGCAGGAACGATTCCTGCCTTCGTTTCAGCTTTTCATGCCGACGAGAAGATCGAATATTTCGATAAATTCGGATTCTACGCTCTTGGGGTTGACGGAAGCCTCCGCTTCCTCGGAAATGGGATCGGAAGAGATCTTCCCGAAGTTCCCTTTCAGTTGTTCCGGCATCAGATTTTCAAACTCATAAGCCAGCATGTCGTCGTTAACTTTCGAAACAAGCTGATGTTCCTCGAAAGTGAGAGGCTCACTGAAATACTTGGACCAGATCAGTTCATTGAGATCATCTTCCGCGATCATGTAATCGGGCATGATTGCCTTGGCCGCCCGGGTAAGATCCGACAGATAGGCCTCTGCGGCATCATGCAGAAGACAGCCGGCCTGTACCTTTTTGGAATAGTTTCGGGCCGCAGCCTCATGGTAGCAGGCGATGCAGTGCTGGCCGACAGAATAGAAATACCTGAAATGGCCGTTTCCGCGGCAGATCAACGAGAGCGCGTGTGCGATATCCCGGATATCGACCTCCTCTTTTCGAGGGTCCTGAATGTGGAAATACCGTCCGGTGAAGGTAATGATATACGGATCGAAAGAATGCCCCAGACCCTTATCGGAGTAGGTAACGGGAGCGACGATCTCGTCCACACGGCGGACGAAGTTCCGGATCGATTCACTCAGCTCCTTCGCAAACTGGTCGGGGGGAGTACAGGGCTCGGACTTGAGCCACTGCTGAAGCCGGTCGAAGACCGCGCTGGAGATCCGTTCTCCGTAGAACTTCATGGACAGTTCCGAACTGCAGGCATCCGCGAAATCCTTTTTCAGATATGGATACAGCTGCTCTGCGCAGAAAGAACGAAAGGAGTTCTGGCCCGAAACATCAAAGGCATTGATGTAGAAGGTGCGGTCATTGTACAACTCTCTGCAGACATCCGGAAACAGATCGAGAGAGCGGGTATAATGCTTATTATGAACATCCTTGACGAAGTCCTCATAGTAGATCCAGGACAGAAGTTCATATTTATCCAGAAAATGGCGGTAGAAGTTTCTTCTGCTGATGCCCGCGCCTTCGCAGATGCTCTCCACGGAGATCTTCGAGAAGGGTGTTTTGCGCATCAAGGCTTTCAGACTTTCCGCCAGTGCACGTTTTGTAATATCAGTTTTTGCCATGGAGTCTTCCTTCTGTGTAAGTTTTTGCGAGATAACCATATTTTAACATATATATAAATATATACAATAAAACAAAATGCCCGGACGGGAAAAAACGTGAAAACCAACAAGAAAAGGATCTCAAAATTGAAAAATGTCACAAATCAAAGCGAGTGTGCCAAAACGTCACGAATTTAGCAAAAGTGTGACAACAATATAACAATAGCCTTGTTATAATGATCACGAAAAGAGGAAGCGGCAGAGTTGAATCCTTGGAAACGGCCCTCGGAACGAGAGGGAGAACAAACTGCAGATAGCTCGGAATGTCTGATTTACGAGTGTCGGACAGAGAGTTCTAATTCCGCGGGATGAACGGTTCGAAGGAGGATAGCGAAGCAAGCTTCAAAATTTGAAGGAGGAAAAACATGAAATACTTCGGCGGATGTGACGTAGGTTCCACCTACACAAAGGCAGTTATTCTTGACGAGACAGGAAAGATGGTAGCAGATACCACCATCAGAAGCAAAATCAACTCTGAAGAGAGCGCAAAGCTCGCAATGGCAGAAGTTTGCAAAACAGCTGGCCTGAAGGGAAGCAAGGATCTTGCATACCTCATCGGTACTGGCTACGGACGTAACAAAGTTCCGTTCGCAGACGAAAATATCTCTGAGATCAGCTGCCATGCTATGGGCGTTCACGTGACCGATCCTAGCGTTCGCGCTATCATCGACATCGGCGGACAGGACGTTAAGGGCATCAGCGTTGATACTGACGGAACCGTCAAGAACTTCGCAATGAACGATAAATGCTCTGCAGGTACCGGCCGTTTCTTCGAAGCAATGGCATCTGCATTCGAGTGCTCACTTCCTGAGTTCTCCAAACTGAGCCTTGGCGCAAAGAACGTTATTCCTATCACTTCTCAGTGCACCGTTTTCGCAGAGTCTGAGGTTATCACACTCGTTGGCGAAGGCAAACCGACAGACGAGATCGCTGCTGGTATCGAAATGGCAGTTGCAAAACGCTGCTTCGTTATGGCTAAGAAAGCCGGCGCTGTTGACAGCATCACCCTGACCGGTGGCTGCGCAAAGAACGACGGCCTGAAAGAAGCTATTGAGCACGTTCTGAAACTGAAAGTTATCAACCTGAAGACCGATCCTCAGCTGATGGGCGCTCTGGGTGCTGCTGAGTATGCACGTCAGAAAGGTATGGCAAAGAAATAATTCTTCGCTGAACTAAGTAAACAAGAAGGAAGCTGCTTCGGCAGCTTCCTTTTTTTTGCCCCATTGCGCCGTCAACTCAAATTTGGTATTCTAGTGTCAATAACGAACAAAAGATGTTGCGGGAGGCAGTGAAATGAATATATTTCAGAGAAAACGAGTCCTGAAAACAAAAGACGAAGAGTTTTTCAAATCCGTCCGGCAGAGGCTCAAAGAGGAGCGGATCCCTTATGAGATGAAAACTGTTTATAAAAAGCAGGGACATACGGACTCCTATCTGGGACCCGTGGGATCCATGTATCCGGCAAACATCAGTTTCGTACTCTATGTGGATAAGGATCATGCGGATAAAGTCAGTACCATGATCAAGGACACGGAGAACAAGAAATAATATTTTACTTTGCAATAAAGTCTTGGAGGAATGGTCATGGAGAACAAGAGAATCATTATCAGTATCGAACGAGAATACGGCAGCGGCGGACACGTGATCGGCGAGGAACTGGCATCTCGTTTCAACCTTCCGCTTTATGATGCGGAACTGGTACGCAAACTGGCCCAGGAAAAAGGCCTGGATGAAGAATATCTGAAGCAGTATGATGAAAAACCGAGAGGAAAACTGTTTACCAGAAGCGTCAGAGGCTACTCCAATTCAAAGGAAGATGCCGTCGCCTATATGGAGTTTAATGCCATAAGAGAACTGGCAGACAACGGGGAGTCCTTTGTGCTGGTGGGACGCTGCGGCGATGCGGTGCTCAGCGGATACGAGGGACTGGTCACGCTGTTTATTCTCGGAGACAAGGAGAAAAGGATCGAAAGGATCATGGAGCGCAATCAGCTCGATCACGACGATGCGGAGAAACTTGTAAATGAGACAGACCGTAAGAGGAGAGCCTACCACAACAGCTATGCGGATACCAAGTGGGGAGAGGCCTCAAACTACGATCTGACGATCAACAGTTCCAGACTGGGTGTTGATGGGACCATCGATGCACTGACTCATTATATACAGCTCAGATGCGGGGAATGAGTGCTTTAGTCGTTCTATCATGTCGGAAATAAATAAAAGCTACGAAAGAGAATTTGCGCGCCTTGAGCGACAGGAAGAGAAATTCCTGGAGCGTCGGCGTTCAAGGAAATCTTCAAAGATCGGAAAAGTTCTGGAAGAGAAAGTCCCGGAGGGGCTGCAGGAAAAACTGGAAACGGTCTTCTGCAAGATGTTCAAGGTTCTGCTTGAGCGCGGAACCGTGGAGATCGAACGAACGTTCAGTCGCCGCAAGAAAGAACTGAAGTGGGATCAGAAGCTTCAGCATGCACAGATCCTAAGGGACAGCGCTTCCATCCGTAATCTGTCAAAAGAAGCGAATATTGACAGCGTGGTCAGTATCCTGGCGTCCGCGGCGTCGGGAATCGGACTGGGATCCCTGGGAATCGGGATTCCGGATATTCCGCTGTTTGCGGCCACTCTGCTCCGGGATGTCTATGCAAGAGCGGCCAATTACGGCTACGACTATGACAGCACACCGGAAAAGTACTTCATCCTGCTTCTGCTGCAGGGCGCCTTTTCCTATGGTGAAGAGCTGGAGAAAACGGATGTGCTGGCCAATCGCTATATCAGCACGGGGAAGATCCCGGAAGGGGCTTCGGTGGACAAAGAGATCCAAAAGGCTTCCCGGCTGCTGTCTTCGGAGATCCTGGTTACCAAGTTTGTTCAGTGTGTTCCCGTCGTCGGCGCGGCGGGCGGCGCCTTCGATGCATTGTATATGATGAAACTTGCGGAGTATGCGGATCTCAAATACAGAAGAAGAGTACTGGAAGACCATGCTCCATCCCTGAATTCCGATCACTATAATCCCATACAGATCATAAAACAGGACCCTGAGGTCAACTGACCTCGGGATCCTGTTTTTTCCAATGCTCAAACCGGTATTTCTGCCGAATCTGAGGATATTTTTCGTGATCTACTTCCCCGCAGAACATGTCATAGGGTCTGGCGAATAGACGGAAATCTCCGTACAGAGCCTGATAGATCATCAGAAGCTCTCCGCTTTCAGTATGCTCGGCCGTACCGAGGATCTGATAGAGATAAGTCGGCGAACCGTCCTGTACGGTCTCTCGTTTAAAATGACATACGATGTCACCGGGATGAAAGTCTCTGTTTTCCATGGCAGGTCCTCCTGATTCGTATCGTATTCGGCGCGAGTCAAAGAGCTTGACATTGCTCCGGCAAGATGTCTAAATTATAATATATCATTCAAAATAATTAAATCCTGTGAAAGGGGAAGCATCATGGCATTTTTAAGAAAGATACCGGAAGAGCCTCAGCTCATGGAAAATTTCCAGGGAGGAAAAGGATGCCTGGAAGCCTATTCGATCCTCAATGACGCAGAAGAGATGAAGCAGAAAGGACGCGTATTCAAGCATATGGTCCTCAAACAGGGCTGCGAGATTGGAAGTCACATTCATCATGGAGACTGTGAGACAGTCTATGTGCTGAAAGGACACGGAAAAGTGCGGCTCAACGGCGAACTTGTGGATATCGGACCCGGGATGGTCCACTTCGTTGACGATGGGGATGAGCATTACATGATCAACGAAGACCCCGAACCCATGGAATTTATCGCACTGGTCCTGTATACGGACTGATACTTTAAGCGAGATCGCTCTCGGGATCCCAAAGGTGCTTCTCCAGATCCACCCTGCTGTTTTCCAGAAAGGAGATGCCCTCCGCTTCGAGAAGCATCCGCTGTGTGCCGGGAGCATGGACATCAAAAGCCTTTTTGGTACCGCCAAAGCGATCGACGACCCGGTGACAGGGAATATCATCTTCCGGCGTGCATGCGGAGACGGCATAGCCGACGACCTTCGCACTGCGGGGCATGCCGGCCAGCGCGGCGATCTGTCCGTAGGTGGCGACCTTCCCGCGGGGGATCTGCCGGATGTAAAAGTAGAAATTTTCAAAAACGGGTCCGCTCATAACGACCTCCAGATAAGCGAGGATAAGAACATTATATACTGCCGCCGGGCAGAAAAACACGAAAAACAGACCTGTTTCTGAAAAGAAAATTAGTCGGAGCGTGAAAGATGCCGATCAGCAAAATTTTGATCGAAACGAATACAGAATATATCGCACGTAAATATTTTCCCGATGAGGAGACGCGGCAGAAAGTCACGATCAGCGGTACTGGAGAAGTTGCGGTAGGGCGGTTCGCACATTCCGGACAGCTTATTGACTTTCGCACCCGCTATATCACAAGAAGTGCGGCGGATGATATATTATATGAACTGCTGCACTATATCATGACCCGGGAGAAGAAGTCCGTCATCGATCTGGGGACCTGGGAAGTTATGCTCTGGGAGTCAAGCGGAAAGTTGAGAAAAGGCAGCGGCCCGCTGCTCTACGGAAGCTCCGCCCGGGAAATGGAACTGTCGGACCGGATCCGGGAACTTGTGGATATCCGGGGGATGTACATCCTCGACGGAGTTCCGTATCACCGCACGATGCCGAAACGCGTTCCGGTCATTCACAGAGCGGCCTGGAAATGGATACAGCTGATCGAAAACAGCGATTCCTGGTTCGTTATGGTGCAGGAGCATCTGGACCGGGAACTGGAACAACTCGGCTTTGAAGTGGAGTTCGGTAAATGGCTTGAGAATATCTATCATCCCGAGGGCAATATCGCGGAGACGGAAGTTCTTAGGCGTTTGCTGCCCGACATACACAACCCGGAAATTCTCGGAGCGGTAATTCGGACGCAGCTTTATCGCTACCGGAATCAGGCGGAAGAGCCCGAGACCCGGTTCGAGGAGAGCGGGGAATGGCTGCAGGCAGCGCTGACCACACTATACAATCTGACATTTCCTATGGAAGAATAAAAAAGCAGTGCCGTTCGTTCGGCACTGCTTTTTATAGTTGAGGATCGATCAGTAGTTTTCGGAACGAAGCTCGAAATAGCTCTGCGGATGGCTGCATACCGGGCAGACCTCTGGGGCCTGTGTTCCGACTACGATATGACCGCAGTTGCGGCACTCCCATACTTTTACTTCGCTCTTTTCGAAGACCTTGGCGGTCTCTACATTATGGAGCAGTGCGCGGTAACGCTCTTCGTGCTGCTTCTCGATCTCTCCGACCATGCGGAATTTTTCGGCCAGCTCCGGGAAACCTTCCTTCTCGGCGGTCTCCGCGAACTCGGCATACATATCGGTCCATTCGTAATTTTCGCCTTCGGCGGCCGCTTTCAGGTTCGAGGCGGTATCGCCGATGCCTTCCAGCTCCTTGAACCACATCTTGGCATGCTCTTTTTCATTGTCTGCGGTCTTCAGAAACAGAGCGGCGATCTGTTCATAACCCTCTTTTTTCGCCTTGGAGGCAAAGTAGGTGTATTTGTTGCGTGCCTGTGACTCTCCGGCAAATGCTGCCTGAAGATTCTTCTCGGTCTGTGTTCCGTCATATTTTCCCATGAGTGAAGGTCCTCCTTTAAGAAATATATTTGACAGCGTACACGGCAGGATGCGGTGCGTACTCTGCAATATTCAAAATAGGTCAGAATAAAACCAACTGCCGGGTTTGAAACCTTGTAAGCCCGACGGTGTTTTGGTATTTTAAAAGCGGCAATACGAAAGGCAGAGATGTCCTCTGTTTTTGCCGTTACCGATAAAATACCATTATAGATGTTTTGAAGTCAATACGGAATTTGCGTATAACGCTTATGGAGTTCCCGAAGGAGGAAAAATCTGTGATCCATGACAATATAAAATACTATGATATCGGACTCAATCTTTTTTGCCGGCAGTTCCCGGATCCGGAAAAAATCCTGAACAATGCGCAGCAGGCGGGAGTGAAATGCATCCTGACGGGATCCGAGATCCGGGAAGACCGGATGATCGATGAGTTCGTACGGGACCATGATGTATTCGGTACCGCGGGGATCCATCCGCACCATGCCGATGAGGCACAGGACAGCGACTTTGAGGAGATCGTCCGGATCCTGAAAAATAATCCCCGTGTCGTGGCGGTGGGGGAATGCGGACTGGATTTCAACCGGATGTATTCCTCGGCAGAAAATCAGATCCGCTGCCTGGAAAGGCAGATCGAGATCGCCGAGCAGACCGGAAAACCGATGTTTCTTCATGAAAGAGAGGCCGCACCGCGCATGCAGCAGATCTTTTCGGAACATCCGGCTCTGTGCACTCGTTCGGTGGTCCACTGCTTTACCGGGGATCGGGATACCGTGGAAAAGTATCTTGAAATGGGATTTCATATCGGAGTTACCGGGTGGATCTGCGATGACCGGAGAGCCGAGGATCTCCGGAATGCCGTCTCGGCGATCCCCCTTGACCGGGTGATGCTGGAGACCGACGCACCGTATCTTACACCCCGTAATGTGAAAGGTCTCGACAGGACCAATGTGCCGCAGAACATTGTGTATGTGGCAGAGGAAACGGCGAAGTATATGAATGTAGCCGAAGAAGAACTGATCACATCCGCTCTTCAAAACACCGAACGATTTTTCCACTTAAATGAAGATGCATAGGCCGCACTGAGCGAAGAATTTCAGAATCAGAGTGCAGCGGGATCTTCCGCGCTGCGCTCAAATCTTTTCAGAACAGTGGAGAGCATCAGTACGGAAACGACCATCATAATGCACTCCGTGATGGGCTGCGCCCAGATCAGACCGTCGAAGCCGAACAGGTGATCCATCAGAAGAAGCAGCGGGATATAGAGGACCAGCTGGCGGACAATGGTGATGAGAAACGCATGGAGGGGTTTGCCCATAGCCTGGAACGTGGAACGGCTGGTGGAGATGGCTCCGACAAAGGGCAGAATGAACATGTTGGCTCTCAGGGCTTTGCTTCCAATCCGGATGACTTCCGGTGTGGAAGAGAAGATGCCGATAAGAGAGGGAGCGAACAGTCCGTAAATGCACATGACGCAGATTTCGATAGCGCTCGTAACGAGAATTCCCGCTTTCATGATATCTAGCATTCGGCGATAGTTCTTAGCTCCAAAATTATATCCCATCAGAGGCTGGATGCCCGCGGCAAATCCCTGATAGATATAACTGCCGAAGGTCATCAGCTTGGAGGAAATACCGGTGGCGGCTACGGTCAGTTCTCCGTAGGCCACAGCCAGATTGTTGTTTACGATCACGGCAGTCGTGGTAAGGAGCGTTTCCAGAGAAGCGGGAATGCCCACCCAGAAGATCTCTTTGAGGATCTCGGAGGTGGGCTTTATCATATGTATGCTGGGGCAGAGGATCGTTTTTCCGCGTGTATAATACGCGATATCGATGAGAATGGCGGACAGATTGCCCAGTACGGTGGCAACGGCGGCGCCGCGGATCTCCATGCCGAAAAGGAAAATGAATACCGGATCGAGGATCAGGTTGACCACGGTTCCCGCAATCATTCCGACCACGGAGAAGCGTACGGAGCCTTCGCTTCGCAGAAGCTGTCCGAAGGTATAGTTTCCCATGGTGAAAAACGCACCGATCAGAAGAATGGAAACGTACTGGGAAGTATATTCGAAAGTGTTGTCTTTGGCGCCCAGGGCAGAGATGATGGGCTTCAGAAAGATCAGGCCCAGTAGCGCGATGAGAGTGCTGTTGATAAGCGTCAGCACAAAGCCGGCAGTGAGTGTGTGATTGGCCTTCCCGAGGTCCTTGGCCCCGATGCACCGGGCAATCAGGGAGGAAGCGCCGGTGCCAACCATATTTGATACGGCGATCATGACCATCATGACGGGATAACCGAGATTGACGGCGGCCAGCTGGTAGTCGTCGTGCAGAAGTCCGACAAAGAAAGTGTCCACCAGATTATATAAAACCATGATGAACATTCCTAGCGTCAGAGGGACTCCCATTTTGAGAACGGCCTTGGCCGGTGCCTCTGAGCTCATCGTATAGATTCTTTTATCCTGCTTCTGCGTGTTTTCCTGCGGTTCCAATTGATACGCCTCTGATCTTTGTTTTTTAAAATCATATCATAAAATGCAGCGGAGTGCACATCACAGATACGATGGTTTGAACAAAGCCTTGAAAGAACTGAAAAATGGAATAACAGAGGCTTTTGTGATAAACTGAAAAACAGACTATAAAGATCGTAGAAAGGAAGCTTTTCTATGGGACAATATATTATGCTGATCGGCAACTACGGATCGGGCAAAACAGAGATCGCTCTGAACCTCGCTGCGGTTTCCGCAGAGGAAGGGAAAAAAACTCTGGTCGTGGACCTTGACCGGATCAATGATTACTTCAGAATGTCGGACCATGTAAAGCTGCTGGAGGAAAAATCCGTCGATATCGTATCTCCGACCCTGGTGGGGAAGGGGGTCACTCAGAGCAGCGTGTCGGCGGCGGTGGCTTCCGCATTTACCGGAAACTGGGATCTGGTCATTTTTGACGTAGGCGGAGATCCGGCGGGAGCGCTTTCCCTGGGCAGATATCATTCGGATTTTGAACGGCTTGAAGATTCCTCCGTGGAAGTGCTCGATATCGTGAATGTCTTCCGGCCTATGTCCGAGACCCCGGAAAAGATCCTGAAGCTCAAGGAAGATATGGAGGGATTTGCCCGTCAGAAGGTCACGGGGTTTGTAAACAATTCGAACCTTCAGAACTTCGCCAGCGCAGAAGATCTCCGGAGGGGCTATGACGTCATCCGGGAGACTTCGGAGATGTCCGGAATCCCGGTGGTGCTGACTACAGGACGGCCGGAGTATCTGGAAGAGTTTATGAAAGAAGACAGAGACGAAAAATATATCGGAAAACCGCTGGCACTGGAGACCTATATGCACAGAAGCTGGGACACCTTTACTCACGGGGGAATATGAGGGTGAGCACCAGAATAGATCATCCGTTTGAACCGGTTTATGACGAACGGTCCAGGGTGCTGATACTGGGAAGCTTTCCTTCGGTAAAATCCAGAGAAAACGATTTTTATTACGGACACCCTAGAAACCGGTTCTGGAAAGTGCTTGGTGTGCTCTGCGGGGAACCGGCGCCGGAAACGGTGGCTGAGAAAAAAGCCTTTCTTTTGCGCAACGGGATCGCGGTCTTTGACGTGATCCGCTCCTGCGAGATCACCGGCTCCTCCGACAGCAGCATCCGTCACGCGGTGGCCACGGATGTCCGGCCGATCCTTCAGGAAAGCAAGATCGGCGAGAGGATCTATGCCAACGGAAAAAAGGCGGAAGAACTGTACATGAAACTCATCTATCCGCAGGTGAAGATCCCCTGCATCTATCTGCCGTCTACCAGTCCTGCCAATGCATCCTGCACGGAGGAAAAACTTGTGGAGGAATGGGAAAAGATCCTGGACTGACGGAACGACGGGATCCGCTGAACAAAACTAAAGAGGACAACAACCATGGTGAAAATAATATTTATCTGTCATGGGAACATCTGCAGAAGCCCGACGGCGGAATACGTCATGAAGGACCTGGCAGAGAAACGGAACGTGGCAGACCAGATGGAGATTGCCTCCGCCGCCACAAGCTCGGAGGAAATCTGGGGAGGTGTCGGAAACCCGGTAGATCTTCGCGCGCAGGAAGAACTGAACCGGCACGGGATCCGGTGCGACGGAAAGAGAGCGATGCTCCTGAAACCGTATGACTATGAGTACTACGATTATCTGATCGGCATGGACCAGAAAAACATACGGAACATTGAACGGATCACAGGGCACACGGGAGGGAAGATCCATCTGCTTCTGGAATATACCGGAGAAGAAACGGCAATCCCGGATCCCTGGTATTCCGGAAAATTCCGGGAAGCCTACCGGGAAATCAGCAGGGGATGCGAAGCGTTCATGGATCATCTTATTTCCGAACATACGGTAGTGCCATGAAAAAAGACGGCAGAAGATTTTGAAATCTTCAGACCGTCTTTTGCTTTTTGGAAGGAATCTTTACAATCAGGCCGATGATCTGTCCGGACAGAAAGACCGTCAGCAGAGAATAGATGATCCGTCTCCAGGATATATAAGTGAGGGAAAGAGTCAGAACGGAAAGATCGGAGATCAGATAGATCCACTGGATATCGATGGAAGTGATTTTCGACAGAGCCATGGAGAGTGCGTCGTCTCCGCCCGTGGCGCCTCCCGATCGGACGCAGATGCCGCAGCCGATGCCGACGAACAGCGCACCGGCTATGCTGGCCAGAAGCGGATATGAAGCGATCTGCGGCCAGACCGGCGGAAAACATTCCAACAGAGCATAGACCGCTGAAAATGAGAGACTGGCGATAAACGAATACAGCAGAAAACGCTTCCCCAGAATCTTCCAGCCCAGTAGGTAACAGAGAATGTTCATGATCAGACCGGATACGGACGGGGAGATATTGAACCAGTGGTAGAGAAGAAGCGTCAGTCCCAGGACTCCGCCTTCGGTGATGGATGAGATGGAATGAATATTGTACATACCGAAAGCGAGGATCGCACTGCCGAGAAACAGTAGAATATATTTTTTTATTTCGTTTTTTGAGAACAGTTCTTTCGTCATGGGATCCCTCAAATAAAATTCATGGCGCATATTATAACACAGGTTACCGAAAAAAGGAAAAGTCTGACAAAAAGTTGTCGGTTTTTTGTGGACGCTGATTTTTGTTTGTGTTACACTTAATTTGGAAGGAATAATATATCTGTTTTATTGAGTAATTGCGAAAATGAAGAGGTGATGGCGGCTGCCTGTGTAACATGGCAGTCCAGTGTATGAAAAGAATGACAGTACTATTTCTCGTGCTGGTGATGATCTTCATGATCTCGGCGTGCGGGACGGAAGAAGTGCAGACTTCAGCAGATCCGGAAACGGGAGAAACCGCCGCTCAGGAAACTGCGGCGACAGAGACGGAGGATATCGAGGAGATCGGCGGAAACGGCCTGATTACCATCAACGGGATCTATCTGGATTCCTCTATGAGTACAGAATATCAGTATTTCATCTATGTGGTTTATGATGTGACGAACGATACGAAAGAGGATGTACAGCTTCCTCTCTATACCGAAGACGGAACGGAGACCAGCGCCGCCTCACTGACGGTAGGGGATCTCGAAAACTATACGGATCTTTACCCGATGAACGAGTGGATGAGTGAGGCGTTCGCCGATATGGAAGAACCCTACAGAAGCCCGAGTGACGGAAGTGTTATAGAGCACGGAAGCAGTGCGGTGAGAATGGTTTCCTGTTTCCAGATCAACACGGACAATATTTCATCCGATACGGTTCTGACTCTGCATTTCACGGCCGGAGATTTTGATGTGTCGGATACGGCTACCGTCGCGGATATTCAGACCGTGGCTTCCAGCTCGGAGATCCCGGTGCTGATCGCCACCAGCAGTTCCAGCAACAGTTAAACCAGCCAGCGCAATTTGATTAACATAAAACGAGAGGCAGACACATGGTGGCTGCCTCTCGTTTGCTCGCATTTGTGACTTGATTACTGAATCTCCTGCTCCAGATCCTTGAAAAGATCAGAATCGAAGAATTCTATCAGACTGATGTCCAATCCGTCACATATTTTCTTGATAGTCGCGATTGTTGTGCTGTTATTTCGTCCGCTGACGATATTGTTCAGTGTTGACTGAGTAACTCCGCAGATCGTTGCAAGCTTATTGATAGTGATCCCTCTTGCGGAGCATAGCTCAACAATCCTCAGCCTTACAGCTTTACCTACGGTCACATCTTCCACTCCTATATAATCAATTTTGCATCAATTTAACCATACAGATAAAATTATAAAAAAGATACCCCATTTGAAATACAATCAAATATTTGGAAAAAGTCCGTATTACTGCAAAAAAATCGATGGAGAACACCTAGATAATCTTGTGAGATATTCCAACAAAATTTCAAATTTTTTGATTATACATCGGGGAATTTTACCCGTCTGGAAAGAAAATTAGAAATAAAGTAAAAGGTGCAAGGTGAAGTATATTTCTTTTTTTATCATAGCAGAAACCTGGGGAAATGGCTAGGTTTCTTTTTGTTTTTTTCGGTCCAGTGTACTCTGTAAGAACATAGCGAAAGATGAAACAAATGAATCGTCGTTGCCAGAGCGGTGGCTTGGACAATTTACAAATTTTGTTAACATAATATGATATTTTTGGCCAAATGGGATTGTTTTTTGCGAGGTCAGCCGCTATAGTATAATCTGTATTGCTATGAGTTTTTCATCGCGGCTTTCTCAGCGATGACAGATTTATGAAAAGCGAGAGAAAACATTGGAAAGAGATTATTCAAAAAGCATCGATCGGGATGCCGAAGGAATAAAATCGAATACGGATTATTCAGAGCTTGAAAGGCAGAGAAGGATCTCTGCCAAAAAGGCGTCTAAAGATAAGGCCAGACTCGAGGAAGAGGAACTGATCCGCCGCGCGAGGATCGCTGCAGCAAAGATTGAAAAGAACTACCGGGCTGAGTCGGCGAAAAAAGGGAAGACAAAGCGGGATTACGATACGCTTTGGATCGACGAAGAAACAGAGCCGGATACCGAAATCTTTACAGAGGGCAACGATGATTCGTGGATGGCCCCGGAAGAAAACTTATCGGCCGATGAGACGGCTTCGGAAGAGGAAGACGAACTCAAATGGATCGAAGTCAATTTCGATTCCCAGGTACCTTCGGACGAAGAAGCGGCAGAACAGGAAACTGCTCCGGAAGAGCCGGCAGAACAGGAAACTGCTCCGGAAGAGCCGGCAGAACAGGAAACTGCCCCGGAAGAACCTGCAGAACAGAAGCCGACCCAAGAAGAACCTGCGGAACAGAAGCCTGTCGAACACGCTTTCGTTGAGCAGGAGGGTGCAGGGCAGAGCAATTCTTATGCCGATCCCGATGAAGAATACATCCGGGATGTGATGACCGCAGTCGAAGAGGCCGAAAGTCCGGAACGCCTGCCGTCTGAGCAGTTGAACGAACCGGAAGAATCGGAGAAAACCGCACAGGAGGATACTGCTGAAAACAATGAGAGAGTAGTATCAAGACCTGCGAGCGGTTCGTATCAGAAAAAAGCACGCGGACAGCACAGCGTGAAGAAAGCGCCGAAGACCCGGAAGAAGAGAACGGTAAAACCGGCCTCGACGGGAGATCTCGTGCTGCAGATCCTTTTGGGACTGATCCTGAGTATACTGATCAGTGCAGGCATTACCTATCTGGCACTCCTGCTGGGACCGGAACCCTCGGAGGGGATCGGGCCGTTTGAACAGGGCTTCCCGCTGCTGTTTCTGAATTTCCTGCCGATCTTCCTTACGATGATCGTACTGGATTTTGCCTTCTGGAATGTGTTTTATGCGGGGGCGGCAACCTCCTTCATCTGGTTGCTTTTGTCTCTGGCCAACACGCTGAAGATCCAGGCACGTGATGAACCGGTTGCACTGTCGGACATCCTGCTTCTCAAGGAAGCGCTGAACGTAAGTCAGCATTATTCGCTGAATGTACCGGTCCTAATGGTTTTTATCATTGCGAATCTGATCATCATTCTGATTTTTCTCGGCTACTTCCTGCGGCCGAAGAAGAGAGCCGCGAAGCTTCCGGCAATCCGCCTGATCGGAACGCTGGTCGCTATTGCGGTCATGGTCGGAGTGATCAAATATCCTCTGGCTTCGCAGGAACGGTACGACAGCTTCTCCATTGAAAACGAGTTCTACGTTACCGGCATTTATAATCAGCTGGGATTCCCGTACAGCTTCGCATACAACCTGACGAAGAACAATGCGGTGAAGCCGGACGGATACAGTGCATCGGTAGCCAAGGAATATGAAGAAGATCCTGCCTTCGGGCAGGGGAAAGACGTCAATGTCATTTTCGTCATGAACGAATCCTTTACGGACCTTTCGGATTATGACGTGTTCGATTATCCGGAAGACGAGGATCCTCTGGAGAATTTCCACGCTCTGGCGGAAAGCGAAAACGCCTTCTCCGGCCATCTGGTGGTCCACTGGCTGGGCGGCGGAACGGCGAATACGGAATATGACGTGACCACCGGCATGCAGACGGAGATGCTCAGCTCGTCTTCGGCCTCGGCGTTCCGGTATGTGAAACACAACATCGATTCCATTTTCCGCGTGTTCGACGGAGACGGATACCGCACTCTGTTCATGCATCCGGGTGATCCTTGGTTCTACAACCGAGAAAATGTCTACCCGAGACTTGGCGCACAGGAGAGCCTCTTTACCGAGGATCTGAACGGTCTGATCTATAAAGGGGACTGGGTGACCGATGATTCACTGGCGGACAATATTTTCGAGCAGTTCGAAAACAGTATGGCCAAGGGAGAAAATCTCTTTGCCTATGTGTCCACCATCCAGAATCATATGAGCTATGACTACAGCAAATACGGAGAAGACTATAACTTCCATAAAGTATACTGCAGCAAGGAGATCTCCTTCGAAAACCGCGCCTATCTGCCGGTCTATTTTGAGGGAGTCTATGATGCGGATGCATCGCTCAAAAAAATGACGGACTATTTCTCCGAGAGGGAGGAGCCCGTGGTTCTGGTGTTCTTCGGAGATCACTTCCCGGCACTGGGAGCCGATCGTGAAGTATATAAGGAACTGGGCCTGGCCATCGGAGATGAGAGCGGCCAGACCGGAGACGACCCGCTTTGCGCATATGAGCCGCCTTACCTCGTGTGGTGCAATGATGCCGCGGCAGAGGAGCTCAACTTTGAAAAGGCCGTGAAGAAGCTGAATCTTCCCGAGGACGGCATGATCAGTGCAAGCTATCTGGGTGCCATGATCCTGGAGCTTACCGGAAGAAACGACGAGGATGCCTATTTCTCCTATGTCAATGAATTGAGAAGGGAACTTCCGGTCATCACAAACGATCTGTACAAGGATTCCAGCGGCGAATACATTACGGAACTGGATTCCGAGCAGGAATACATGGTCAAGAAACTGCGGTGGTGGAGCTATTACCGGCTCACGGATGCGCAGGTATCCAACGAAACGGTCCCGCAGACGAGTTAAAAAAATCCCGTATCTTTTTCGGAAGATACGGGATTTCTGTTTTTCGTTCAGCTTTCCATAAGCTGGATAATATTGAATTCGATCTTGTCTTTCTGATCCTGTTTTCTGTGCTTGACCACCATCAGGGTCACGGCGATGCAGAATGCCAGAAAACTGACCAGCATGCACAAAGTTTCTCCTGCACCGAGGGCCGCCGCAACAGCATACCCGATAAAGAAGAAGATAAAGGGGAGAATATAGACCCAGAAAGCGGCTTTGTAGACCTTGGAAGACTGAGTCTCGATGAGAACTTTCTGCCCCGGAAGAGCAGAGATCTTGTTGTGTGCTTCCGTATGGATCTCGTTGTCGAAAACACATGCTTCGCAGCTTCCGCAGTTTCCTCCGCAGGCGGTGCCTCTCGTGACGGCAACTTCCGCCATATCCTTATTAATAATTTTAACAACAACGGCTTCCTGTGTCATATCTGTTGCCTCTCTGTCTTTTAACTTGTCAGGACCGCAGGAAGTGATCCTTAACGGGAAAATATTATAATATCCTCAGCGGATAAAATCAACTGTGGCAGCAGCTGTGTCCCTCTTCATCGTGGTCGTGGTCGCATCCGCCTTCATCATGGTGATGGTGATCACATCCGCCTTCGTCGTGATCGTGGTGATGGCAGACGGCATCCGGATCGTAGCTCAGATTGCCTGCGGCAAAGGCGGCCGCCGCTTCATCGGCGCTGCCGGTCACGCCGTTAAAATACTGAATGCCCATCATGGAAAGTGCGTTCTGTGCACCGCCTCCGATGCCGCCGCAGATCAGCGCTCCGGCTCCGAGACCGGACAGAACTCCGGCAAGAGCTCCGTGCCCCTGACCGTTGGTGCTGCATACTTCGCTGCCGACGACCTTTCCGTCCTCAATGTCATAAACCTTGAAATATTCGGTCTTTCCGAAATGCTGGAAGACTTCTCCGGTTGTGGGATCGTATGTTACTGCGATTTTCATGTTGCTCATGTTCCTTTCAAATTGTTCTTTTTTTGCGGGGGTACAGTTTTGCCCCGTACACCTTCGACAGCCGTAACCTGCGCTGGATCCGTCACACAAAGAATAGTTTCCTCCCTGGATATGGAGGCAGAGGCCGAGCACAAGACACTGGGACAGCTTTTTGCGCGCGCTGTCATAGATGTTCTGCACCGTGGAACGGGCAATCTTCATCTGAGCGGCGCACTGCTCCTGGGTGATGCCTTCGAAATCGATCAGACGGATCGTTTCGAATTCATCGACGGTCATAATGACGCGGCTGCTTTCTTCCTCGTCGATATCATCTGGACGAAAGTCTTTGCAGAACGGTTCACAGCATACCATTCGGTTTTTAAAAGGTCTGGACATGTGACACCTCCGAATTAATGGCATATGCCATTAATCACATCATAGCACTTGTTTTGCAGATGTCAACATCAAATATCTTGACAATAAATATTTTATACAATATAATTTTACAAAACCAAGGGAAAGGTGAAAAGCCATGAACGAAAACAACAATCAGGAATATGCCTCGCTGAAACTGGAAAATCAGCTGTGCTTTCCGCTGTATGCCTGCAGCAAGGAGATCGTACGAAGATATACGCCTTATTTAAAGCCGCTGGGCATTACATATACACAATATATTACGATGATGGTGCTGTGGGAGCATCCTGAGATCACGGTCGGGGAGTTGGGGCAGAAACTGTTCCTTGATTCGGGAACGTTGACGCCGCTTCTGCACAAACTGGAGTCCATGGGCTATGTGACCAGGGAGAGAAGTGCGGAAGATGAAAGAGTTGTGATCATAAAGGTTACCGATGAGGGACTGAAACTGCGAGAACAGGCCAAGAGCATCCCCGCAAAGCTGGGGGCGGATCTGGGCAGCTGTGTCGGACTCAAGCCGGAGGAAGCGGCGCAGCTGTATGGAATTCTGTATAAGATCATCGAAGGCTTCAGGGGGGAGAACTGAGATGCCGGAAATCAGTCAGGAATATCAGCCGCTGGTGGAGCGGCATACAAAGATCGTCAAAGTCAGCCTGGTGGGAATCGTGGCAAATCTGGTCCTGGCCGGTTTTAAGGCCATGATCGGAATCATGACAAACTCCATCGCGATCACTCTCGATGCGGTAAACAATCTCAGCGATGTGCTGTCGTCGGTGATCACGATCATCGGAACAAAGATCGCCGGAAAGAAACCGGATAAGAAACATCCGCTTGGTCACGGAAGAGCGGAGTATCTGTCCAGTACGATCATCGCAGCGATCGTTCTTTACGCCGGTATTACTTCAATGGTGGAATCGGTGAAAAAGATCATCCATCCCGAGGCGGCAAGCTATACGGCGGTATCGCTGATCATCGTCGCGGTGGCCGTGGTCGTGAAAATACTCCTCGGAAAGTATTTCAAAGCACAGGGTAAGAAACTCAATTCGGATTCTCTGACAAACTCCGGCGAGGATGCGGTCCTGGATTCGGTGATCTCGGCTTCGACCCTGGTGGCGGCGATCCTCTTTCTTCTGACGGGGCTTCGTCTGGAAGCCTGGCTTGGCGTCATTATCTCCGTTGTGATCATCCGTTCCGGAATCGAGATGCTGCAAGATGCGCTGGATGACATCGTGGGTCATCGGCCGGACGGCGAACTGACAAAGGGAATCAAGGCGGCCATCGAGTCTCACGATCAGGTCCACGGAGCCTATGATCTTCTGGTGAGCAATTACGGACCCAACCAGCAGCTGGCTTCGGTCCATATCGAAGTGGACGACACCATGCCGGCCTCGGAGATCGATGTGCTGACCCGTGAGATCCAGCAGGAGATCCTAACGAAGTTTGGTGTCATCATTTCCTGCGTCGGAGTCTATTCGAAGAATACCGGAAACGATGAGGCGGCCGAAATAAGAAATCGAGTTACCAAGATCGTGATGGGACATGAATCGGTGCTCCAGATGCACGGATTCTATATGGATCTGGAAAAGAAAATAATCCGTTTTGACGTAATCATTGATTTTGAGGAAGAAAACAGAGACGCCTTGTTCGGGCAGATCCTGCAGGAAGTGCGGGAAGAGGTCCCGGGCTATCAGGTGTCCGCCGTGCTGGACTATGATTTGAGTGACTGATGAAGACTGCGGTTAGATTTTATTCAAAAACAGGAAATACGGAAAAACTTGCCCGAATCGTTGCGGACCGAATACAGTCGGAATGCAAAGATCTGACGGAAGATCTTTCCGAGAATGTGGAGATCCTCTTTATGGGGTCTTCCGTCTATGCGGGAAAGTCTGATCCCGCCGTTAAGGAGTATATTAGGAGAAACCGCGAAAAGATCGGGATGCTGGCGGTGTTCGGAACGAGTGCGATTCTTAAAAAGGCCAATCGGGATCTCAGAGAATACGCCGAAGGCCTCGGACTGAAAGTCGCGGAGTCGTTCCGATGCCCCGGAAGATTCGGACCGATGCATGACCGGCGTCCGGATGACCGGGACAGAGAACATCTGCTGGAGTGGGCGGACCGGATCCTAGCAGACTGCGGGCCGCACGAATAAGCCGAGAAGATTTCGCATCAGAACATACTTGTGCTATAATAACGCTATCTACAATAGAGGTTGTGGTATCTTTGATTTCGAGGATTCATACTGCGGAAGAAATGGCGGAGCTGGTACAGGAGATCGGATTTATGCCCCTGTTTGAAAACGGCATCTCCGGGTTTTCCGTCGAGGAACACACTCCGGCCCGGCTGTGGTTTTCGGAGACGGAGGACGGCCCCTGGGAATGGAAGGGTCCCGTTATCCAGAACAAAAACTGCACCTACGGAAAATTCTTTCAGGGCAAGATGGGTTTTGTGAGCATGCAGTGGTTTCCGGAGTATGCGAATGTATGCCGCGGAGGCCTGGACTTCGGAGAGCAGTACGAGGAAGGAATGATTCCGAATACGGACCGGCTGATCTACGATATGATTCGGGAAGATGGTCCGCAGCTGACCCGGGATCTGAAACGCAAAGGCGGATTCGGGAAAGACGGGAAAAAAGGATTTGACGGATCTCTGGCAAGGCTTCAGCAGAAAACCTATGTGGTCATCTCAAATTTCGAATATGCGCTGGACCGCCAGGGAGTGCCTTACGGATGGGGAATGGCAAGATACGATATACCGGAACACCGATTCGGAAGTGACTTTGAAGACAGAGTATACAAGAATTTGCCGGAAGAGTCCGAGAACATGATCATGGATCATCTTCTGAAAAAGATGCCGCATGCACAGGAAGAACAACTGCAAAAGATACTTTTCCGAAAACTAAAATAAAAATGAGGGGATAACAATGGATTTGGATACAGCAATGGAACAGAGACTTCAGGCAATGTATGAGGAGAATCCCGACCTTCAGGAGGCCAGGGAGGCCTTTGCGGAATATACGCAGGAAGTTGGACAGAAGATCGAAGAGACCCTGATGCAGATCATGGTGATTCCGGCTGTCCGCGTCAACAGGGAGAAGTTCCTGAGAAAGATCCTGGACGGATACTGCCCGCAGCGGGTCATCGATGAGGCGGTGCAGACCAGTCCGGCGGATGCACTGGTTCCGGACGTGGTCGTGGAAAAACTGGCAAACAAGATCATCCGGGAGGAAACGGCCAGCTTGTGCACGATGTCGGCCGCCACGGGAATTCCGGGAGGCTGGTTCACTCTTCTCACAATACCCGGTGATCTTCTCCAGTATTACGGACATATGCTCCGACTGGTGCAGAAACTGGCCTACCTGTACAGCTGGGAGGAGTTTCAGTTTGTCGGAGGAAGGCCTTCAGAGAAGACCAAATCGGATATGGTGATGCTCACCGGTGTCATGTACGGAAGTTCAGATCCGGCGGAAGCCATCAATACCATGTCCGGAGCGGTTACGGTCAAACTTCAGAGAAAAGCCAAGAGAAAAGTAAAAGGCAAGCTGAAAAGAAAAATGGAAGAGAAGGCCCTTTCGATTCCCGCCGTGGCCAAAGTGTCGGGATTTGCAACGGAGAAGGTGCCTCTGGTACAGACCTATAACAAACTGAAGGATTCTGCGATCCCCTACGGCAAGATGACGGCCTCGGGCGTCGTATCCTATATGGCGTTTCGGACCATGGCAAGAAGACTGAAGGAATTTCTCAAGTCCCTTCCGCAGAACAGACCGGAACGTTTTTACCCGGAAGTATATTCCAGAACGGGTGATCAGTCCGAATGATCTGCCGCAAAGCATATAGGTAAAACAATAAACAAAATTTTAAGAAAAATTGAACGGTTTGTAAAAACTTTGCTTTTTTCCTCGGAACAAAGGTAAAGCGTGCTATAATGTCAACTGCGCCCGCCGGAGCGACGGGCGCAGCTATTTTTTATAGAATCAGGAGGGATGGTTTTGATAGAGGTTTCACATCTGACAAAACAGTATGGCAACCATACTGCCGTGTCCGATCTCAGCTTCAAAATTCCCAAGGGTCAGATCTACGGCCTGCTCGGCCCCAACGGAGCCGGCAAGTCTACGACCATGAACATTATGACAGGATGTCTCGCGGCAACATCGGGAGATGTCAAGATCGGCGGATACGATATTTTCGAAGAGCCCAATAAGGCAAAGCGCCTGATCGGTTATCTGCCGGAGATCCCGCCGCTGTATCTGGACTGTACCCCGAAGGAGTATCTTCGGTTCGTGGCAAGAGCCAAGAACGTTCCCGAAAAGGAAATGTCGGATCAGATCTGGGATGCGATGGAAAGGACGGCAATCCTGGACGTGGCGGACAGGCTTATAAAGAATCTGTCCAAAGGCTACAAACAGAGAGTCGGTATCGCACAGGCACTGCTGGGAAATCCGGAAGTGATCATTCTTGACGAGCCGACCGTGGGACTGGACCCGCAACAGATCGTGGAGATCCGCGACCTGATCAAGCAGCTCGGAGAGACCCACACGGTCATCCTGTCGAGCCATATCCTGTCCGAAGTGCAGGCGGTCTGCGACACGGTAATGATCATTTCAAAAGGTCATCTGGTCGCATGCGATACTCCGGAAAATCTGTCCAAGATGTCCGAAGGCGGCGTGACAGTCAACATGACGGTCGCTGCCGACGAGGACAAAGCCAGAGAACTCCTGAATACGATAGAGGAAGTGACCGCGGTTACGGCTTCAAAGAATGAAGAAGACAAGCTGGAGCTTCGCGTCACGACTTCTGCGGAAGACGGAGATGCGCTGTGTGAAAAGATCTTCTATGCATTCAGCCAGAGCAATACTCCGGTACTGCAGATGGCAGTTGAAAAGGTAAACCTGGAAGATGTGTTCATCGAGCTGACAGGGGATGAGGAGGCCGCTCCGGCTGCGGAAGAAGCAGAGACCGAGCAGGAAACCGAGCCCGAACCCGAAACTGAAAGTGAAACCGAAACAGAAGAAACAGAACCGTCGGAGGAAAGTGAATCCGCACCCGTAGCGGAAGAGATGGAAGAAAAGGAGGATAACGAATAATGAAAGCAGTATTTCGTCATGAGTTTTCTTCCTATTTCCATAACATGACCGGCTATATCTTTTTGGCATTCCTCCTGTTTTTTGCCGGTATTTATTCTTATATCTATAATCTGCAGCATGGACTTGCCAATTTCGAATACGTGCTGCAGGGCATGTCCTTTGTGTTCCTCATCATCATCCCGGTACTGACGATGAAGAGTATCGCCGAGGAAAAAAGACAGAAGACCGATCAGCTGCTGTATTCGCTCCCGCTGAATATGACGCAGGTTGCCCTCGGAAAGTATTTTGCGATGCTGCTGCTTCTTCTCATTGCAGTTGCGGTGATCAGCATTTACCCGCTGGTGCTGAGACTGTTCGGCGAAGTCTATCTGCCGACGTGCTACGGCGCAATCATCGGATTTTTCTTCATGGGCGCTGCGCTGATCGCGATCGGTATGTTCATTTCCTCGATTACAGACAGTCAGGGAATCGCGGCGGGCCTGTGCTTTCTGGTCCTTCTGCTGAACTATTTCCTGTCTAGCCTAGCCAATTATCTGCCGACCACGACCGCTTCCGCGTTGATCGGATTTACCGTTCTTGTGATCCTTGTGGCGCTGATCATCTGGCTGATGACCAGAAGCTGGTATGCCGCGGCACTGGTAGGCGGTGTGCTGGAAGTTGTGGTTATCGTGCTGGCCATTATCAGCCCGTCCTGGTTTGCGACGGCCTTTGCGTCGACACTGGGACAGCTCTCTCTGTTTGAGAGATACAACGATTTCGTCAACGGAATCTTTAATATCAAATCACTGGTATTTTATATCACGGTGAGTGTGCTCTTTGTATTTCTGAGCATTCAGTCTCTGGATAAGAGGAGGTGGTCCTGATGCGCAAAAAAGAAGAATTTGTCCAGGATACGGAGCGGAATGCAGAATCCGCCGTTCAGGAACCGCAGAAAACGAAAACCTCCTTCAAGGAAAAAGTAAAGGATCAGACCGGAACAAGAGCGTTCAGAGTCGGCGGCTACAGTGTTATCGCCTGCGCCATCGTTTTGGCGATCTGCATCGTTCTTAACATACTTGTCGGCCAGCTTCCTTCTTCTGCTACGGAACTGGACCTTTCCTCCAACGGGATCTATTCTCTGTCGGATGAAACGAAAGAACTGGCGGATCAGCTGGATCAGGATGTCACGATCTACTGGATCGTGCAGACCGGCAATGAGGATGTTCCCATCGAAAGCCTGCTGAGCAAGTATGAATCTCTCGGAAAACACATCACGGTCCAGAAAGTCGATCCGGATGTCAATCCGATGCTTATCGAAAGCTATGGACTATCCGAAGAAATCGAAAACAACAGCATCATTGTGCAGGGAACCGATGCATACCGTTATGTTCCGTACTCGGAACTGTATCAGTATGATTATGAGAGCTACTACACAACAGGGAATATCAGCACCCAGTTTTCCGGTGAGAGCATGGTAACTTCCGCTATTCGCTATGTGACAAGCTCCGAGCATCCGATCATCTATACGCTGACGGGACACGGAGAAGCCACACTCAGTTCCACCTATAAGACCGCAATCGAAGGACAGAACTACACCGTACAGGATCTGTCGATCCTTACGGAGAATGCGATTCCCGAGGATGCCGCGGCCGTGATGATTCTTGCACCGCAGTCCGATATCTCCGAAACGGAAAGAGATATTCTGATCTCCTATCTGTCCAACGGCGGAAAACTGTTCCTTGCCACGGATCTTACGGAAGACGGTACGGTCCTTACGAATCTTGAGGCTGTTATGGCCCAGTACGGAGTGACCAGTAACCACGGGATCGTAATTGAAGGAAACAGCTCCAACTACGCTCTCGGCTATCCGTACGCACTGCTGCCGAATCTTGACGAGAGTCATGCCATTACTTCACCTCTCAGCTCGGCCGGATATTATGTGTTGCTTCCGGTGGCACAGGGACTGACAGTGAGCGAAGAACTTAAGGATACGGAGACGGTCACGCAACTTCTGACAACGTCGGACAGTGCCTATTCGAAGGCGGCCGGTCTTTCGATCCAAACCTATGACTACGAAGACGGAGATGCCTCCGGACCGTTTGCACTGGCAGTGGCCGTGTCCGATACGACAGACAACGGAACCACGAATATCGTCTGGGTCACTTCCGGAGCCATTATCGATGATTCGACCAATATGCAGGTCTCCGGCGGCAACGAAGATTTCTTCCTCAATTCCATCAGCTGGATCACGGGAGACTCCGATGAGGATGTGGAAACCACGATCCATGCCAAGACCCTGAGCTATGATTATCTGACGATGAGCAGCAGTACGGCGGCAATGCTGGCGCTGCTGGGCGTGGTCGTTCTTCCGCTGGCATGCCTGATCGCCGGACTCATTGTCGTCATCCGGAGGAAATGCAGATGAGCCGAGGGAAAAAACTGGGTATACTGTTCCTGATCCTGGTACTGCTGATCGCAGCCTGCTTCATCACGGTAAAACTCGTACAGAAGAAAACACTGGAAAGCGCGGACTCTTCCGAGACGGTGCTTCAGATCGACGATACCGCGATCACTCAGCTGTCATGGAACTACAACGGAGAGGAACTTTCCTTTGTTAGAAGCGAAGATACCTGGACAGATGCCTATGATACCAGCTATCCGCTGGATACCTCGGAGATCGATGCTCTGGTCACACAGATCTCAAACCTGTCATCCGCAAAGACGATAGAGTCTCCGAGCGACCTTTCACAGTACGGGCTGGCCGAGCCGGTCCTGACCGTGAATGTTACGGCGGACCAGCAGTATACAGTGAGCTTCGGAAATGAAACGAAAATGGGCGGTCAGGTGTACTTTACGACTGGTGACGGGAACGTCTATGTCTCTCCGGATACAACGACCTACAGCAATTTCTGCACCGGCAGACTGGATCTGCTGAAGAAAGAGACCCTGCCGGATATGTCGGAGATCGTAAGCTTCACCGCGGAAGATGCGGCGAATCCTCTTTATATAGAGTATGACGCAGAAAGCGGAAGAGCCTACAGCGACAGCTATGTCTGGTTCGGAATCGACAACGGAAATACGATCACGCTGGATACGGACAGTGCTTCCACGCTGGTGGATACTATCCGCTATCTGAGCTGGCAGTCCTGCGTGGCCTACAATGTTTCCCAGGAGGATCTGGCGAATTACGGGCTGGATGCTCCGGAAGCCGTGGTTACAATCAATTATAAGAATGCCGATTCGGGCGAAGTTCAGAGCTTTGTGCTGAAGGTAGGAGACAGAGCGGATACGGAGACATGCTATGCCATGATCGACGGATCCAATATCGTCTATACCGTTTCTTCGACAGTCCTGGATACGCTTCTCGAAACAACCTACAGCGATATGCTTCCCGATGAAGTCCTTCTGATGGACTGGGGATCCGTTAAGTCGATGGATATCGATATCGGGGGAACCACGTACACGCTCGTCCGCGAGACGGCGGAAACGGAGACGGATGAGGAAAGCGGCAGCTCCATCACGGAGACCGTGTGGACACTTAACGGACAGCAGGTCGACCTTGAGGATGCCCTCGGCGATCTGACCTCGCTGACGGGCACCGTCGATACAAGCATTTCCGGCGTTCAGGGAAATACCGCGGCCTCGTTCCAGATCCACCGCAATACCGCGAATTCTCCGGAAGTAAGTCTGGTGTTTACGGAATACGACGAAACCTACTACGCCGTGACGCTTAACGGAACCACGAACCTGCTTCTGAGCCGCGAAACCGCCGATGAGGTCCTCAGCGAGATCACAGAGGCTCTTTCCGGGGTGGAAAGCTGAAAACATATTCTAGGAGGAAGCCGGTTGTGGCTTCCTCTTTTTTGTAAACAGAAAACCCCGCATTAGATGCGGGGTTCAGTGAACGCTATGCGTTTGCCAAAAAATCCTCCAACGAATAGTATGAGTTTGTAGTCTGCCAACTGCAAACAAC
>Ga0181612_106705_pt1 | contig 88293 bp, 63 predicted proteins | sample HoacroProtozoa21_FD_119630 | JGI IMG/M metagenome (GOLD analysis project Ga0181612, IMG submission 119630) | Hoatzin crop microbial communities from Cojedes, Venezuel. Combined Assembly of Gp0051906, Gp0051904, Gp0051908
CCATAATTAGTAGTTAGGGCGGTGTGGGGTTACTGGTAGTAAGGGCATCGGTTATCCCCTCATTAGTGATGGTGCATCGTGGTGGGGTCGGTGATACCCTCATTATTATTATTATTTTTCAGAAAAAAATTTTCAGAAAGGCAGGAGGAAGGCGCGTGAGGGGTGCATGGGGGAGGGGGTATCGGACACCCATACGTCTTCGGTACTGATACCTTATACCACCAAAACTAAACCATTTGGAAATAAAACATCATTCGTTTGCTCAATTCGGGGAAAATGCGTACCTTTGCACCACGTTACGGCATTTGCCGTGGCTACATATTGAATAACGCTTGACAGGCCGTGACCGTGAGGTTGCAGCCTGTTTTGTTATCCATTTGCGAGTAAAACGAACGTCACGCACGCAATTCGATTGTTAATTGCTCATCTCGTCAGATACAGAAAAAACTAAACCGCCATCCATACCTAAACAGGGTAAACAGGAGGGCGGTTTGGTATAAATTTTGGTATAACCAACACCTAACTTATTGATAATCAGTATAGTGTTGTTGTCCTAGGCGGATTCGAACCACCACAAACAGAACCAAAACCTGTTGTGCTACCATTACACCATAGGACAATCCGCGTCAAAAACGGTTGCAAAGGTAGTGGTTTTTTCTTCCACCACCAAATTTTTCACCGTTTTTTTGCGAAAAAGCATTGTTTCAACCGCCTTGCGAGGCTTTTCCTGCCTCGACGGGGCACTGTTTTCTCGCTCGTGGCCGTGCTTACTTCACGTACTCGGCGAAGTCGGTCAGGTGCATGTCGCCCTTTCTCGCCAGTGTGTCGTGCATGGCGAAAGCGGCGGCGAGCTGGTGGCGCGTCTGCCCCATCTTGGCTATCTTCAGGTAGTCCCAGAGCAGCTGCTTATAGTCGGGATGCACGCAGTTCTCGATGATGCACTCTGCGCGCTGTATTGGGCTCTTGGCTCTGAGGTCGGCCACGCCTTGCTCTGTCACTATCACGTTCACGTCGTGTTCCGTGTGGTCGTGGTGACTCACCATGGGAACTATGGAGCTGATTATGCCTCCCTTTGCCGTCGAAGGGCAGGTGAATATGCTAATGTATGCGTTTCGGATGAAGTCTCCAGCGCCGCCGATGCCGTTCATCATCTTGGTGCCACTGATGTGCGTCGAGTTTGCGTTGCCGTAGATATCTACCTCGATTGCCGTGTTTATGGCGATGACTCCGAGACGGCGTATAAGTTCGGGTGAGTTAGAAATCTCGCTCTGTCGGAGAGTCAAGTGCTGTTTGCAGTAGTCAATGTTATCGTAAACTTTCATAAGACTCTCGTTGGTTACGGTGAGCGAGCATGCTGAGGCGTCTTTCACGCGGCCTTCGAGCAGCATCTCCACCACCGAGTCTTGCAGCACCTCGGTAAATATGTCGAAGTCGGGAACGTGCTTGTCTTGGCTCAGCGCGGCGAGGATGGCGTTTGCCGTCGAGCCTACTCCGCTTTGCAGGGGGAGGAAGGTTGGTGGTATGATTCCTCGTTTCATGTCGGCCACAAGGAACTCGGCAACGTTGGTTCCTATCTGAGTCGTCACTGGGTCCAGCTCTTTGAAGGCGCGCGCCTCGTCGGGGATGTTGCACTCCACCACGCCCACTATCTTCTCCGTCGGTATCTCCACGTAGGGCTTACCTATGCGGTCGCTCACGTGGGTGATGGGAATGGGCTGGCGATAGGGTGGGTCGGCCACCTCATACACGTCGTGCAGATATTTGGCTCCGGGGCTGTGGAAGTGGTTCAGTTCGAGGATGACCTTTTTGGCGAGGCGGGCAGCTGTGGGGCTTATCCCTCCTGCGGCGGTCAGATAAGCCTTGCAGGTAGTCTCTCCTTCCTCGATGTCGCACACTTCGAGTATCGCCCAGTCCATCTCTCCAAAGAAGCCGTAACGCATCTCTTGCGCCATTTGACTCAGATGGATGTCGTTATAAGCTATCTCTCCAGCGTTGACGTGTTTGCGAAAGTCCACGTTGGTTGTGTAAGGCGCCCTGTATTTCAGTGCGTGCGCATTAGAGAGGTCTCCATCATTGCTCTGCCCTGTCGATGCGCCAGTGTAGAGGCTCACTTGGAATTCGCGGCCTGCGCGATGTTCCTCCTCTGCTCGTTTTGCCAGTTCCTTACATACGGCCTTAGCCACTCCCGACGGGGTGAAGCCGCTGAGCGCTATGCGTGCGCCGTTGTCAATCATTGCTGCGCCTTCGGCAGCCGTAATACGTGTATATGCCATTTTCAGCTATTGTTTTAGATATCTGGCGGCAAAGTTACGAATAAAAACTGAAACAGCCACACTTTTCTCTTATTTTAACCACCTATTATAATATAAGTAGGCAGTTTTATCTTCCATTAACCTTGGATTTTCTTTCTATTGTCGCTGATTTTTTCTATCCTAACCGCCGATTGTTTTTATCATAACCACAGATTGGCACTGATTAGCACGGAGAGGATTGTTATGGTGGGCAAGCCCATGTCTTGATTAACACGGAACGCGGGGCGACGGTGGTTGGTGCAATAGGCGGTCGGGCGTGGAGAGGTGTCAGAGCACGACGCGTTTTATTTCGAGAGACTGGTTCTTGAAGTTTAGAAGCAGGCCGCGCGTCAGCTTCGTCGCCTTCAGATAGTGTATCACTTGCGCAAGGTGGACGGGAAGAAGCGCCTCCACACATTTTAGTTCTATGATGATGTCGCCGAAACAAAGGAAGTCGGCATAGTAAGGCGTCTTGATGGGCTTGTCTTTGTACGTAATGCCGATTTTCTTTTCTCGCTCGTAGGGAATGTTTCTCGCGGTGAATTCTATCTCCAACGCATCGCCATAGACAGCTTCGAGGAAGCCGTTGCCCAGTTCCTTGTGCACCCGCATTGCCGCCCCGATTATCTGGTAAGTCTCGTCGTCTGCCTTAATCATCGTTTTTTCGTGTCTATATATTCCTTTTTAATATATACTATGCAAAACTCGCGCCATCTCCATTTTCAGTGTCAATCAAGATATGGGCTTGCCCACGCTGCGAGCCTTTTCTGTGTTAATCAGTGCCAATCTGTGGTTAGAATATCCTAATCTCTGGTCGGAAAGGGCGCTCTGTGGTCAGCGAGGAACCTTCATTTCCACTTTGCCGTTCCTAAGGAGCGTCAGTTGTCTGCCGTCGTCGTCGATGCGAAGAGTGAACTGTTTCATGGGCGACGGCCACGAGTCGCCGTTGGTACCGACGGAGTTGTCTGCCCATGCGTCGCTCGACAGGAAGAGACACTCACTCGTGTAGGTCTTTCCTCTGACGGTCAGTTCCAGACGGTTCTGCTCGTTCAGGCGCAGCTTCAGACGCTTACCCTTCGAGATGAGCGTCTCGCCGGGCTTGGCCTCGCTTCGGCTTACGGTCAGCGAGCTACGCTTGATGGTCGATGCCTTCTTCGGTGGTAGCGAGGTGGTCATCAGCTTGGTGGGATAGCCTTTGGGGTAGCTTTTGTTCACCATCCAATAGTAGTAGTCGCCCTGCATCCAGTAGGGTTTTCCGGCTACGACGAACGGTCGGCAGTTGTTCTTCTCGGAGTTGCTCGTTACGGCTTCGCGGCTCGCCACGTTGCCCGTCTGCGGGTCTATCTTCACGCGAGCTATCTCGTAGGTGTCGCCCACGGGCACGGATAGATATACCGTCGATGGTTGCTCTTGGTCGATAGCCATGCCGCCGCTGTAGCAACGCTCCGTGCGGTTCCAGTTCTGGTGGAATGCGTGCCCGCCGCTGCCGAGGTCGGTCAGTTGCCAGTCGGTGCCAGTCCAGTGGGCGTACAGGTATTCGTGCGAGGTCTTCAGCGAGTCGATGTGCACCATTGCCACCACGGGTCGCTCCTGCTGGTCTAATGCTATCTGCCAGAGCCAGCAGCGGCACCGTTCGGGCGCGTCGATGATTGTCGATGGGAACGCCCGCAGATAGTTCTTCCGCTTGGAGACGCGAAACGGTCCGTCGTCTATCACGCTGAGCGCCTGCCCTTCGAGTGTCCGCAGGATAGGCCCCTCGCCGTGGTTGATGTCCACCACATTAAAATATAACCAGTTAGGCCATTCGTTGTCCGGATGCCCAGTGGTGTAGGCAAGATATATCTTGTCTCGCCCGTTCGAGTAGTATTTGGCGTAGGGCCGAGCACCCGTCGATTGCACTATTTGGCGCGGGCCGAAGTCCACCTTCACGCTGTCGTCCTTGTCGGGAAGGGTGATGCGAGCTATTGTTGGGTGCCAAGCTATGCCTCGCCAGCACAGATAGATGTGCTTCGGGTCGTCGCTCATGATGAATGGCGAGGGGTAAGTGGTGTTCTGTTTCGTCGGGATGAATTTCTCTTTGCCGAGGTCGCTGATGTCTCCATCCCGCTTCGACACGCGATACCAGATGCGCGGCTCGTCGGTGTGGCGCGTGTAGAAAATCATCACTCTCCCGTCGGGAAGCACTTGGAACGTGGGATTGTTGTGGTCGTCAGGCTGGAAGCAACTGCGAACGAGCACGTCGGTTCGCTCGCCCGTCCGCCCGTCAATCTGCATTGCGCACACGTTGCCATGCACGTCGATGTAGCCTAAGTAAGTGTAGTCGCCGTTGTGGATGGCCCTTGGGTCGGCGAACCAACACCATGCGCCCTCCTCTGCAACCACGGTCTGAGCCTGCACGTCGGCCAATCCGAGCACCATCAGCAGGCAAATCATCCATTTCTTCATGTCGTAGCTATCGTTTTTAGATTCGTGCCGCAAAGTTACGATTTTTCCCTCTCACCACCAAAAGTTTCGCCAAAAAGCAAAGAAATGACGATAAAACTTGCACCGTTGTCTCTTTTTTCGTACATTTGCAGAGCAAACCTAATGAACGGAAACTGATGAGAACCACGCTGACAATCATAGCCACCATCGTGCTGGCGGTCATCGCGCCATCGGCACAGAGCCAACCAGCCATAGTGCCAACGCCACAACAAGCCCTGCTGACGGGCCGAACCACGCTGCCGCCCGCAGTGGTAACACTGGTGGGCGAAGAGACTGCCGACCCCGACGCCGTGGCGCTGCTACGCACAGCCTTCAAGACAGGCCATAGCGGAGTGAGACTCATCGTCGGCAAACGAGGCGACAAGGCAGTGCGACGCTACGAGCAGAAAATACCGCAACACGCCGAAGGCTACTATCTTAGCGTGTCGCGCAGAGTGATGGTCGTGGCAGGCAACGACGACGCTGGAACCTACTACGCAGCGCAGACGCTCGTGCAGATGGCCACCGACGGAGGACTGCGCGAGGGCGAAATCATCGACTGGCCAAGCATAGCCGAGCGCGGACTCGTCGAGGGATACTACGGCAACCCCTATAGCGACACCGACCGACGACGGATGTTCGAGTTCTTCGGAAAGATGAAGATGAACACCTACATCTACGGACCGAAGGACGACGCCTACCACCGCAGCCGATGGCGCGAGCCCTATCCCGAAGCCGACGCCCACCGCATCAAGCAATACGTAGGCGAGGCCGCACGCCACAAAGTGCGCTTCGTCTGGGCTATCCACCCCGGTGGAGACATTCAGTGGAACGCGTCCGACAGCACAGCCATCGTGGAAAAGCTCGAAGCCATGTATGCTCTCGGAGTGAGAGCCTTCGCAGTCTTCTTCGACGACATCGGGGGCGACGGCACCGACCCACGCCGACAGGCCGGACTGCTGAACTACATATCAGAGCAGTTCATCGACCGACACGCCGACGCGCAGCCACTGATACTCTGCCCAACGCAGTACAACCGAGCGTGGAGCGGCGGCGACTATCTCGACATCCTCGGCACGCAGTGTCGCCCAGACATCCGCATAATGTGGACTGGCAACAGCGTTGTTGACATGATAAATCGAGCGGACATGGAGTGGATTAACGCCCGACTTCGCCGAAACGCCTATATATGGCTCAACTATCCCGTCAACGACTATTGCATTGGCCACCTGCTGATGGGCCCCACCTACGGCAACGACCTCGACATAGCCACCCTCTACGGCGGATTCACCTCCAACCCCATGGAATACGCCGAAGCCTCGAAGCTATCACTTTTCAGCATAGCCGACTACTGCTGGAACCCAGAGCACTACGACAGCCAAGCATCGTGGCAACGCGCCATCCACGCACTGATGCCGCAGAACGAAGACGACTTCCAGTTCTTCTGCGAGGAGAACATCGACCTCGGCCCCACCTACCACGGACTGCGCCGCGACGGTGAGTCGCCACGATTCCGAGCAGCCCAAGAGCAGGCCAACGCACTGCTTGCCGAGGGCGACACCGCCGGAGCCACACTGCTGATGCAGAACCACTTCAAGGCCATGGGCGACGCCGCCGACCGCCTCGTCGGGAGCACCGAAAACCGACCACTCGTAGAGGAAATCGCTCCCTGGTGCCAAGTGATGAAACTGTTGGCTGAAAAGGGACTATTGTTGCAGCAGATGCGCCGCATGCTGATGGGCGGAGAGAAAGAGCAGTTCGTTGACAGCTACTTGAAATACCGAGAGTTAGACGCACAGCAGACCGCCGTTCGCTCGCGCGACTTCGAGGGCTCCATAAAGACACCCAACCCCGAAGTGGCAACCACCTTCGTAGTGCCCTATCTGAAGGGCGAACTCGCCGACCTCGTGCAGCGATACAAGCAGCGCTACACCTACCGCACCGACGTCTTCCCGCAGCAAGTGATAGAAAACGGCACCTACCTAATAATGCACAACGGGCGCTATCTGACCAACACCCGACCGCACGAGCCAGCCAGCGCCCCCGTCTTCACCGACCGTCGCGACGACGTGAAACCCCAGAGCCAAGAGTGGCACATCTCGCTCGACCCCACCACCGACCGCTATCGCATCGTAAGTCAGCTCGACGCGCGCTACCTGAACGAGGCCGGACGCTTCGCCGCGGGAGCAGACACCAACCCCTACGACCCGACGTGGCACACCTACGAGATAGCGAAGACTGCCGAGGGCACATTCACCATCCGCAACGCTGGCAGCGCAGGCCGAGCATACTGGTCGGCAGACGAATCGACGATGACGCTGAAGGCCGTCGCCCCGTCTGCCAACGACGCGCCTCCGACGCTACAAATCGTTCCCAACCAATAAGTTAGCTCTCTCCGCCGTTCCCCAACCTCTCTAAGGACGTAAATCTTCCATAAATCCGAAATAAAAAGTTTTTCGCAGGATTGATGTAAGATTTACGTCCTACCCTTATCGTCTCTTTCTAAGGACGTAAATCTCGCATAAATCCGAAATAAAAAGTTTTTTGTAGGATTTTTGTAAGATTTACGTCCTTTAAAAATAAGATTTGCGTCCCATGAGAAGTGTCTGACGTTACGGTGATAATGTCCGACTATTTCCACCGCGATAGAAAATCATTACGGTGATGATAAGATTGTGATTTAAGCTAAATCAGAGCGTGATTTAGCCTAAATCGCGTCGTGATTCAGCCTAAACCACATTTTCGCGCCGCGAAGGGAAGGAAACGTTGCCGCGGAAGTGAGGAAAGGCCACGCTGAAGGCTAACACTCTAAAAAAACATTAAGAAAGGGAAATATTGTTGCGCAAGTCGGAGAAAATGATTAATTTTGCACGCAATAAATTTGAAAGGTAATATATGGCATCATTTGTTGCAGACAGAATTGTGATGGACGGTCTGACGTTCGACGACGTCCTCCTAATCCCCGCTTACTCGGACGTACTGCCCAAGACGGTAGAGTTGAAAACCCGCTTCTCGCGAAACATTGCGCTAAACACGCCGTTCGTAACCGCAGCCATGGACACAGTTACGGAGTCGGCCATGGCTATTGCCATCGCGCGAGAGGGAGGCATCGGAGTGATTCATAAGAACATGTCGATAGACGAGCAGGCTCGGCAAGTGGCAATAGTGAAGCGCGCCGAGAACGGAATGATTTACGACCCCGTTACCATCCGCCGCGGCTCCACCGTAAGAGAGGCGTTGGCAATGATGGCCGACTACCACATTGGCGGTATCCCCGTCGTTGACGAGGAGAACCACTTAGTGGGCATCGTAACAAACAGAGACCTGCGCTTCGAGAACCGTCTCGACGCCATCATCGACGAAGTGATGACGAAGGAGAACCTCGTTACCACGCATCAGCAGACCGACCTGGCTGCCGCCGCACAGATATTGCAGGAGAACAAGATAGAGAAGCTGCCAGTGGTGGACAAGGACAACCGACTGGTGGGACTCATCACGTATAAGGACATCACTAAGGCCAAGGACAAACCGATGGCCTGCAAGGACGCCAAGGGCAGACTGCGCGTGGCGGCAGGCGTGGGCGTTACCGCAGACACGCTCGACCGTATGCAGGCGCTCGTGGACGCAGGAGCCGACGCCATCGTGATTGACACGGCACACGGCCACTCGAAGTATGTCATCGAGAAACTCGTAGAGGCGAAGCGCTCGTTCCCGCAGGTGGACATCGTGGTGGGCAACGTGGCTACGGGCGAGGCCGCAAAGCTGTTGGCCGACAATGGCGCCGACGCGATAAAGGTGGGCATCGGCCCTGGCTCCATCTGCACAACGCGCGTGGTGGCCGGCGTGGGCGTGCCGCAGCTGTCTGCCGTTTACGATGTCTATAGTGCACTCGCAGGCACCGACATCCCTCTCATCGCCGACGGCGGACTGCGCTATTCGGGCGACGTGGTGAAGGCACTTGCGGCAGGAGGCAGCTCGGTGATGATTGGTTCACTCGTCGCAGGCACGGAGGAGAGTCCAGGCGAGACCATAATCTTCAATGGCCGCAAGTTTAAGAGTTACCGCGGAATGGGGTCGCTCGAAGCAATGGAGCAGAAGAATGGCTCGAAGGACCGCTATTTCCAGTCGGACACTAAGGACGTGAAGAAACTTGTCCCGGAGGGTATTGCCGGACGCGTTCCCTACAAGGGCACCGTTCAAGAGGTGATTTATCAGCTTGTCGGCGGCCTTCGTTCGGGCATGGGATACTGCGGCGCCCACAACATCGAGGAGCTGCATCATGCGCGTTTCACCCGTATCACCAACGCCGGAGTGCTGGAGAGCCATCCTCACGACATAACAATCACGAGCGAGGCTCCCAACTATTCGAGACACGAGTGAGCATGGAAGAGGAAAGGAAGTTAAAGGGAATCATCCGAAATTAAGCGCAATGCGCTGAAGTTATCGGAATAGTGGCGATTAACTCCCGAAATAACTCCCGCTAACTCCAGTTAACTCCCATATTAACTCCCGAAATAGCTCCCGTTATCTCCCGAAATAACTCCCGCTAACTCCAGTTAACTCCCATATTAACTCCCGTTATCTCCCGATAACTCCCGCTAACTTCCATAAAAAAGAAAGCAATGAAGAAACTGATAGCAATGGCACTGATGCTCGCCGCCACCTGCGCGCAAGCACAGACAGCCGACGACCCCATCATCATGACAGTGAACGGCGAGCCCGTTCCCCGCTCGGAGTTTGAATACTCGTTCAATAAGAACAACTCCGAAGGAGTGGTGGATAAAAAGTCTGTCAACGACTATGTTGACCTCTTCGTAAACTACAAGCTGAAGGTGCAGGCCGCCCGCGACGCACGGCTCGACACTATGCGCTCGTTCCAAGGAGAGTTCCGCCAGTATCGAGACCAGCAACTGCGTCCGGCCTTCATCACCGATGCCGACGTGGAGGAAAAGGCGAAGAAAATTTATGCCGACACCAAGCGCAACATCGGCGAGCGCGGACTCATACGTCCTGCTCATATACTGGTTCATGTGAAGCAGCAGGCTCCGAAGGAAGAGCTCGACAGGGCGAAGCAGCGAATTGACTCCATCTATGGAGCGCTCAAGGCTGGTGCCGACTTCGAGACTCTTGCCCGCGAACTGTCGCAAGACCCTGGTTCGGCCCGCAACGGAGGAGTGTTGCCATGGATAGGTCCCAACCAAACGCTGAAGGAGTTCGAGGATGCGGCCTACGCTCTAAAGGTGGGCGAGATAAGCCAACCCGTGCTGTCGCCTGCTGGCTACCACATCATCATGATGAAGGGACGCAAGCAGATAGACCCTTACGACTCGCTGCGCACCGACATCATCAACTTCATTGAGAAACGCGGAATAAGGGAGCAAATCATTAGTCAGAACATCGACTCGATGGCCCGTCAGCAGGGCATCTCGCAGCAACAGCTGATGGACAACAAGGCCGAGGAGATGGCCGCCAAGGACAACGACCTGAAGTATCTCATACAAGAGTATCACGACGGACTGCTGCTCTACGAGGTGAGCAACCGAACAGTATGGGAGAAGGCCGCAAAAGACGAGGCAGGACTGGCCAACTACTTCAAGAAGAACAAAAAGAAATACGCCTGGACTGAGCCACGCTTCAAGGGCATTGCCTACCACGTAAAGACGCAGAGCGACGTGAAGGCGGTGAAGGACGCAGTGAAGAAGTTGCCTTTCGACCAGTGGACCACCACCCTTCGCAAGACCTTCAACAACGACTCCACCATCCGCATACGCGTGGAGAAAGGCATATTCAAGGAGGGCGACAATGCGCTCATCGACCGAGAGATATTCAAGAAAGACACCATAGTCAAACCATTGAAGGACTATCCCATCGACGCCACATACGGGAAACTGCTGAAGAAAGGCCCTGAAGACTATACCGATGTCCGTGGACTCGTAACAGCCGACTACCAAGACGAGTTGGAGAAGGCTTGGGTAGCCGAACTCAGGAAGAAGTATCCCGTGGTGGTGAACAAGGAGGTGCTAAAGACGGTCAACAACCATTAATAGAATGAACATAAAGCGAAACATAACGACAGTGGCACTCGCGCTGATGGCTCTCTGCACGACGAGTGCAAAGGGCGACAGCCTCAGTGTGCCAGAGCAAAGCATCATCGACGAGGTGCTGTGGGTGGTGGGCGACGAGTCTATCCTGAAAAGCGACGTGGAAGTGATGCGCCTGCAAGCGCAAGAGAACGGCACTCGCTGGAAGGGCGACCCCGACTGCGCCATACCAGAACAGATAGCAGTGCAGAAGCTGTTTCTGCACCAGGCAGCCATAGACTCCATAGAAGTTACGGAGAGCGACATCTCTAAGACCATCGAATATCAGATAGAGGGATGGACAGAGATGGCTGGTTCGAGAGAAAAACTGGAGGAGTACAGAAAGCAGAGCATCACCCAAATGAGGGAAGAGATGCACGATGCTGTACGTGATCAATTGCTCGTACAACGCATGAAGCAAAAGCTGGTGGAGGACATAAAAATCACCCCAGCCGAGGTACGCCGCCACTTTAAGGACGTGCCACAAGACTCGTTGCCATTCATACAGACGCAGGTGGAGGTGGAGATAATCACCCAGAACCCGAAGATAGAGACGGCAGAGATAAACCGAGTGAAAGACCAACTGCGCGAGTTCACCGACCGTGTGAACAGCGGGGAAACGTCGTTCGCAACCCTTGCTCGCCTCTATTCCGAGGATGGCTCGGCGCGTCAGGGAGGCGAACTGGGGTATATGTCGAGGGCACAACTCGACCCTGCCTTTGCCGCCGTAGCATTCAACCTAACCGACCCCACCAAAGTTTCAAAGATAGTGGAATCGGAGTTCGGTTACCATATCATCCAGCTGATTGACCGACGCGGAGAGAAGGTGAACGTGAGACACATCATAATGAAACCAGCACTCAGCGACTCTGCCACCACAGCCATGCTATCGAGGCTCGACTCTATTCGCACCGACATAGTGGAAGGGAAGTTCACTTTCGAGCAGGGCGCTCCGCAGATTTCTATGGATAAGGACACGCGCAACAACCACGGACTGATGAAGTATCAAGACCGACAGACGGGCGAGGTTTCGTCGCGCATCAAGATGGAGAATCTGCCTTCAGAGGTGGCGCGACAGGTGGAGACGATGCAAGTGGGCGACATCTCCAAGCCTTTCACGATGATAAACTCGAAGGGAAACACTGTGTGTGCCATAGTGAAGCTGAAGAACCGCATACCGGCGCACCGCGCTACTATCACCGAGGACTTCCAGACGATGAAGGACGTGGTGCTTGAGAAACGGCGCGAGGAGTTCCTTCACAACTGGGTTGAGAAGAAGATAAAACAGACGTACGTCCGCGTAGCTGATAGGTACAGAAACTGCAACTACGAGTACGAAGGCTGGGTAAGATAATGAGAAGAAGACCAAGCGCCAACCTTATCTTAGGCGGGCATAGAGGCATCCTCGTGGTGCTTCTGTGCCTGCTAACGCTTACAGTGGCTCTTGCTGCAAAGAAGAAACCGAGGAAGACCACCGACGAGAGGGTCTATCTCGTGCATGCCGACCGCCTGCGCTACGACCAAAGCAAGACGTGGGGACCTGAGGCCATGCGCGGACAGGCACCGCAGATTCTCAACGGAAAGGTGCAGTTCAAGCACAAGGGTGCCACTCTCTATTGCGATAGCGCGTATTTCTATGAGGCGTTCAACTCGTTTAAGGCCTTCGGACACGTGAAGATGGTTCAGGGAGACACGCTCACGCTGACGTCGGACTATGCCTACTACGACGGTAACGACGAGATGGCCGAAGCGCGGCGCAACGTGGTGCTCAAGCACAGAAAACAGACGCTCTACACCGACTCACTCAACTACGACCGACTCTACGGCGTTGGCTATTTCTTCGAGGGAGGAAAGCTCGTTGACCAGGGAAGCACGTTGACATCGGACTGGGGGCAATACAATACGGAGACGAAGAAGGCCGTGTTCAACTATAACGTGAAACTGCGCAACAAGCAGTTCACCATGACCACCGACACGCTTCACTACGACACTCGCGTCTCGATGGCACAGATAGTAGGGCCGACAGACATCTATCAGAATAATAGCCACATCTACACAGAGCGAGGATTCTATGACACCAAGCACGAACGGGCGCGACTGATGGACCGTTCCGTCCTGAAAAGCGAAGGGAAGACAATGGTGGGCGACAGCGTTTACTATGATTCCAAGAAGGGTTTCAGCGAGGCATTCTGCAACGTGATTTATGTGGACACGGTGAACAAAACGAAAATGACTGGCAACTACTGCATCAACAACGACGAGACGGGATTTGCCATGACCACCGACTCTGCCATGGTGATGGACTTTTCGCAGAAAGACACACTATACATGCACGCCGACACTTTCAAGGTGTTCACATATAACCAGAATACTGATTCGGTGTATCGCATCATACACGCGTATAATAAGGTACGCGCGTATAGAACCGATGCTCAGTTCGTGTGTGATTCTATGGTCTATTCTTCACCCGACTCTTGCATCACCCTTTATCGCGACCCCATCGCCTGGAACATCAACCAGCAACTGACGGGCGAGGAGATTCGCGTCTATATGAAAGACTCTACGCTCGACTGGGCACACGTCATAAGTCAGGCATTCTCTATCGAACAAAACCGCGACTCTGTGCATTTCAACCAGATTTCGTCGAAAGAGATGAAGGTGTATTTCGACAACGGCAAGGCTCGAATGGCGGAGGCCATCGCTAATGTTCTGCTCGACTTCTACCCGATAGACGACTCCGACAGCACGCTAACGATGCTAATCTATGCCGAGAGCGACACGCTTCGGTCGTACATGAAAGATGGTAAGCTCGACCATATCTGGATGCCGAAAACCAATGGCACGTGCTATCCTATGACCCAAATTCCGGCAGACAAGGAGAAGTTGCAAGGCTTCCAGTGGTTCGACTATATTCGTCCGACGAGCAAGGAGGACTGCTTCGTTTGGCGTGGAAAGGCGAAAGGAACGGAGATAAAGCCAGAGGCTCGCCGCCAAGCTCCACGGCAACGGTTGGGTGGAGACAGCGAACCATCGTCGTCGAGCGCGCAGGCTACTACGCAAACGCAGTCGGCAGAACAGGCGCGCCCCACCACGGCCACTACGAAGAAACCACAAGGTATCAAGCAAGCAAAACTAACGAAATGAGCGATATAATACAGCTTCTACCCGATTCCGTAGCCAACCAAATAGCGGCAGGCGAGGTAATACAGCGCCCAGCTTCAGTGATAAAGGAGTTGGTGGAGAATGCTGTTGACGCCGGAGCGCGCCACATCAACGTGCTTGTGGTCGATGCCGGACGCACGTCGATTCAGGTTATCGACGACGGAAAAGGAATGTCGGAGACCGATGCACGCCTCTCGTTTGAGCGGCACGCAACCTCTAAAATCCGACAAGCCGAAGACCTCTTCGAGCTTCATACTATGGGATTCCGAGGGGAGGCGCTCGCCTCTATTGCCGCCGTAGCACAAGTGGAACTGCGTACTCGGATGGCAGAAGACGACATTGGTACGCTTATCAATATCACTGGTTCGCGTGTCGTCAACCAAGAGCCTACGGCTTGTCCCGTGGGGAGCAACTTTACTGTGAGCAATCTCTTCTTCAACGTGCCTGCTCGAAGGAAGTTCCTGAAGTCGAACTCCACAGAGCTTAACAACATCATTGCGGCCTTCGAGCGTATTGTGCTTGTCTATCCAGATATAGCCTTTACTCTTCATTCCAACGGAACAGAGCTTTTCAATCTCCGTGCGGGCAACATGCACCAGCGAATATGCGACGTTTGTGGCAAGAGGCTAAGCCAAGACCTCCTGCCTATCGACGTGAGCACTTCGATGTGCAAGATTACAGGCTTCGTGGGAAAGCCAGAAGCCGCAAAGAAGAAAACGGCGCAGCAATACTTCTTCGTCAATGGCCGTTATATGAAGCACGCCTACTTCCACAAGGCTGTAATGACGGCTTACGAGCGACTCGTGCCGCAAGGTTTGCAGCCGCCTTACTTCATCTACTTCGATGTAAGTCCGAACGACATAGACGTGAACATACATCCCGTCAAGACGGAGATAAAGTTCGAGAACGAACAGTCCATTTGGCAAATACTGACCGCTGCCGTGAGAGACGCCATCGGAAAGTTCTGCGACATACCGAGCATCGACTTCGATACTTCGGGACAGCCAGAAATCCCTATCGTCAATCCCGGTCAGCCAGTGCAACAGCCAAAGCCTCGGATAGACCCGACATATAATCCTTTCTCCCGAAAGACTCCGCCCGAAGAGTGGGAAACGCTCTATAAAGGGCTCGAAACAGAGTCGTCGCTCCCTTCTGAGCCAGAGCTTTTTCCTACCGAGGAGGTGAATCTCATTGCCGAAAAGTCGCCCGTCCACTATCAATATAAAGGCAGATATATAATGACCGCAGTTAAGTCGGGGCTTATGATAATCGACCAGCACCGTGCTGATATGCGCATCCGTTACGAGCGCTATATGCAGCTCAGCGAGACAAAGAAGTGGACCACTCAGCGACTGCTTTTCCCCGAAATGCTACAGCTCGACGCTTCCACCGACCTGCGCTTCACTCAGATGCGCGACGAACTCCAGCAAATAGGCTTCGAGTTCTCCGATCTTGGCGCGGCAACTTACAGCATCCTCGGCGTTCCCGCAGGCATAGATGCACCACAGCCATCAGCTCTTGTCCGCGAAATAATAGATGAGGCCAGCCTTGGCGATGGTCGTCTTACCACAACACTAAGCCAGCAATTCTCACTAACCCTCGCTCGCCAGATGGCTATCCCTTACGGACAAGTGTTAGGAAACGAGGAAATGGAAGACTTAGTCAACCAACTTTTCAGTTGCTCAAACGTGAATTATACCCCTGACGGGAAAGCAGTGCTTTGCATACTGCCACAGACCGAAATAGAGCATTTGTTGGGGTAAAAACCGTGATTTTAGTTAAAAAAGATGAAAAATAAAGAAAATAAGTACCGTATATGAAAAGAATTATTTACTTTTGCCGCACGAAACGCGCCTATAGGTGCGTCGAGGAGAGATAAATAAATGTTTTATTAATTATAGGTTATGAAAAAGTTAGTTATGTTGCTGGCTCTTGCCAGCGTGTCTGTTGCAGGCTTTGCACAGACGGAGACTCCTACGGAGAAGTATAGCGTTGCTACCAACTCCTTCTGGAGCAATTGGTTCATTCAGGCCAACGTAGCCGGATCGGCTTGGTGGTCGAACGAGGAAAAGGGATGGGATCTCGACAAGAGCCCGCTCAAGGACTTCCGCAACAATCTTGGTTTCACTGTCGCTATTGGTAAGTGGTTCACTCCTGGAATAGGACTCCGTACCAAGTTTAACGGTATCTGGGGACGCAGCGTAGCTCCACACTTGAATGGTGGCGTTGCTGACAAGAAAGAGTTTGCAAGCAAGTATTTCAACCTCAATGAGCAAGTGCTCTTGAACGTTAGCAATCTGCTTTGTGGTTACAATGAGAACCGCGTATGGAACTTCATCCCCTACTTTGGTGGTGGCTTCCAGCGTAGCTTCAGCTACAACACTTACGCAATGGGACTTGGTGTAGGTCTTTTGAACGAGTTCCGTCTCTCGAAGAAGCTCGCTATCAACCTTGAAGCAAGCTACAGCTTCTATGAGGCAGACGCTGACGGTATTTCGAAGGGTAACAAGAACCCTGCTACTGACCGTGTATGGGATGGCCGTGACAAGCAGCTCACTGTTGAACTCGGTCTTACCTACAACCTCGGCAAGGCTACTTGGAACAAGGTTCCCGATGTAGAGGCTCTCAAGGCTCTTTCGCAGAGCCAGATCGACGCTCTCAACGCTCAGCTTGCTGACGCTCAGAACGAGAACGCTCGTCTGAAGAACATGCTGGCTAACCAGCCTAAGGGCGGCAACGGCGAGACTAAGGTTGTCAACAAGGTTGTTACCACTCCTGTAAGCGTATTCTTCAACCTGAACAGCGCAAAGATTGCTTCGAAGAAAGACCTTGTTAACCTCCAGGAGATTGCCAACTATGCTAAGAGCAACAATGCTGGCATCGCAGTTACTGGTTACGCAGACAGCAAGACCGGTACTAACGAAATCAACCAGACCCTCTCGGAGAAGCGTGCTGCAGCCGTTGCAGATGCTCTCGTTGACATGGGTGTAAGCCGCGACAAGATCTCGACGAGCGCCGCTGGTGGCGTTGACGAGCTCAGCCCCGCTTACTACAACCGTCGTGCTACTGTTAAGGTTCAGTAATCTTACACAAGGCATAAAACAAAGTCCCCGGAGCCTGATGGCTTCGGGGGCTTTTTGTGTTTATTGACTTTGGTTGCGGTGGGGAATTTTATGTGTTGTAGGGATTATAGGTTATTGTAAGGGCGAGAGTGTGAAGCCTCCGACAGACATTGTTGTAGGTGGGGTAGGGAAAATAGATTGTTGTGGGGATTATATTGGATGGGTGTGCTCGTGGGTGATTCTGACTTTGGGGGTGGATGGAGTTAGACGTGGTGGAAGGGTGGTTTAGCTTTCACCGCTTATTTGCTTTTCTGGCCAGTTGACAAGATAGAGATGCTCGGTGGCGCGGGTGAAGGCAGTATAGAGCCAGTGAATGTAGTCGGGGGTGAGCATCTCGTCGGTCATATATCCTTGGTCCACATAAACGTGAGCCCACTGGCCACCTTGCGCCTTGTGGCACGTTACGGCGTAGGCAAACTTCACTTGAAGAGCGTTGTAGTAGCGGTCTTCCTTCAGCTTTTTCAGTCGGTCGCGCTTCTGTGGGATGTCGGAATAGTCGAGCATCACACCGTTGAATAGTTGCTCGCTCTGTTCACGCGTCAGTGCTGGGGCTTCGGCTGTAAGGGTGTCGAGCACGGCAGTTACGGTGATAGACATGTTGTCGTAATCGGGGAAGGCAAGTTCGAGTTCGGCGAAACGAAGACCATAAAGTTCGTGGACGTTTCTCACTCTTTCCACCACGGCACGGTCGCCATTCGCTATGAAGGCCGTCTCACTTTCCATCCAGAAATAGTTGTTCTTCACTACCATTAGTTGGTCTCCACGGCAGAGCTCTTCTTCTCTGTCGAGCACCATAGCACGTATGCCTCGGTTGTAGATGTTTGCTCGTTTGTTGCTTCTTGTTATTACAATCGTCTCGTCGAGTCCCACTTCAGAGTAACTGTTGCCCAGAGTGTCGATTAGTTCGTCGCCGCCCACCCGCTGTATGTCGGCGAAGCAGTCGAGGCGAATCACTGGCAGTCGGGTGGTCTCGTCGTGCGTTATCATCTGTCGCACCACGGTGGCGTTATAGAGGATGCCGCTCTCTTGGCTCTGGCGCAGCACTTCCGACAGGTCTGTCTCGAAGACGGTCATGCCGTAGCTGCCTATCACGTCGGCCATCAGAGCGGGGCTCTCCGACTCTCCTACTGGCGGCAGCTGCGCCTTGTCTCCGATGAGCATCAGGCGGCATCGTTGGCCTCCATATACATATTGCAGCAGGTCGTCGAGCAGCGAGCCGGAGCCGAAGGTGATGTCTCCTCCGCCGCGGTTGGCTATCATCGACGCTTCATCGACGATGAAGAGAGTGTCTGCGTGCATGTTATGGTTGAGCGAGAAGCCGTCGGAGTCGATGCTCTTTTGGCGATAGATGCGTCTGTGTATGGTGTAGGCGGCGTGCCCTGCCGACAGAGCGAACACCTTAGCGGCGCGGCCTGTCGGAGCGAGCAGCACAATCTTCTGCTTCAATGCCGAGAGAGCCTTCACTATTGCGGCGGCGAGAGTGGTCTTCCCCGTGCCTGCCGAGCCACGCATAATCATGACGGAGTGGGCGTCGCGGCAGGTGATGAACTGGCCGAACGTCTCTATTGCTGCCGACTGTTCGCGCGTGGGCTCGAATCCCAGTGCCTCGGCTATGCTTCGTTTCAGTGTCTGAATCACAGATTATCCACTCTCGGTCGGCGGCTTTGTGGTCAATACTCCGTCTTGTCGTCCTTCTGTTCCCACATTTGGAAGGCGCGGATGGCCTCTTCGGGCAGCAGTTGCTCCATCTTCGTGCGGCGCTGCTTAGGGTCTATCTCCATCTCTTTGTAGATGAAGTCGTCGTCGAAGCCAATGCGTGCCGCCTCCCTTTTGTCGTTGCCGTAGTATATGCGGTCCAGGTGTGCCCAATAGATGGCACCGAGACACATCGGGCATGGCTCGGCAGAGGCATAGATGACGCATCCCGAAAGGTCGAACGTGTTCAGCTTTTGGCACGCCCGTCTTATGGCGTTCACTTCGGCGTGGGCTGTCGGGTCGTGGTCTAATGTTACGCTATTGGAAGCCTCGGCCACAATCTCTCCGTCCTTGGTGATGACGGCACCGAAAGGGCCACCGCCGTTCTTTACGCTTTCCTCGGCCAGCCGGAACGCTCGGCGTATCATTTCCTTATGCATAGTGTCTGTAGTTTCTGTTTCCTCGGTGTTTCAAATCAGCTTCTCCCTTAGGTGCGTCAGCATGTCGTCTGTCATAGCCTCAAGGTCGAAGCTCGGCTGCCAGTCCCACTCCTCTCGTGCGCACGAATCGTCCATGCGGTCGGGCCAGCTCTCCGCTATCTGTTGCTTCAGCGGGTCCACTTGGTATTCCATCTCGAAGTCGGGGCACCGCCTCTTTATCGCCATGAAAATCTGCTCCGGCGCAAAGCTCATCGACGCAATGTTGAAGGCGTTCCGGTGGACGAGCCTCTGCGGGTCGGCCTCCATCAGCTGTATTGCGGCGTGCATCGCGTCGGGCATATACATCATGTCCATCCTCGTTCCCTCGGCTATCGGGCACGTGAACCGCTCGCCACGCACCGCCGAGTAGTAGATGTCCACGGCATAGTCGGTGGTGCCTCCCCCCGGTGGCGTCACGTAAGAGATGATGCCAGGGAAGCGCACCGAGCGAGTGTCCACTCCGTACTTATGGAAATAGTAGTCGGAAAGCAGCTCGGTGGTCACTTTCGACACCCCGTAGATGGTCAGCGGTCGCTGCAGCGTGTCCTGCGGAGTAGGGTCGTGCGGCGTTGACAGTCCGAACGAGCCGATGCTGCTCGGCGTGAATACGGCGCACCCATGCTCGCGGGCCACCTCAAGAATGTTCCACAGTCCGTCGATGCCAACGCGCCACGCCAGTCTGGGCTTCTGCTCGGCCACCACAGAGAGCAGCGCTGCCAAGTTGTAGATGGTGTCGATGTCGTGCTCTTTCACCACCCTTCCGATTCCCTCGCCGTCTGTAACGTCGGCCAGCGCCATAGGGCCGTCGTCCGCAAGTCTGCCCGTGGGCTCGGCGCCCCGTATGTATCCGGCCACCACGTGTTCGCCGCCGTATCGTTTTCTCAGTTCCTCGGTCAGCTCAGACCCTATCTGTCCGGTTGACCCAATTACAAGAATGTTCTTCATTGGTTCCCTCGTTAATATGATTTTAATTTTTCTGCAAAGATAATGTAAATCGAAGAAACCACAAAATAAAATAAGCGGAATTTTCAACCGAAATCCAACTGGGAACACTCTTCGTCGGCGGGGCATAAATCCGACCGCGCTCCTCGGACGATTCTTTTCTTATGGGACATAAATCTCACGATAATCATAAATAAAAGTATTATTGGAGGATTTACGTAAGATTTACGTCCTAAACTCCCCGCTCTTTCAATGGGACATAAATCCCCCATAAATCATAAATAAAAGGATTATTGGAGGATTCCTGTAGGATTTACGTCCTAAACTCCCCGCTCTTTCAATGGGACATAAATCTTCCATAAACCGTAAATAAAAGGATTATTGGAGGATTTATGTAAGATTTACGTCCCCAAAAAGCAGGCTTTACGCCCCTAAGAGCCCCGATTTGCGCCCGAAGGAAAACGCTCGCGCACGGGACGCGTGTTTGTGGTTTAAGCTAAACCACAGGCTGATTTAGGCTAAATCACGTCCTGATTTAAGCTAAACCACGCGCTCGCCTCGCTTGTAATACTTTTATATTACGCCTGTAATACTTTTCTATTACCACCGTAATAAATTCTTGTTACCACCGTAATACTTTTTTATTACCACCGTAATACTTTTTTATTACCACCGTTTCCACGCCCTTTCGTCGGCATTTCGGGGCGCGCCGCCCGCCTCGGCGAGAGATTTTGCGGCTGAAGGGAAACTTTTTCCACCGCAGACGTTGCCATCTCGAATCTTTTTCGTAATTTTGCCCCATCAACATGAGTAAAAATGAGAATAGTAACACCCATAGTTGAACTGCAGGTATTGAAGCCGAAGTTTCAGATAAGCCACGGGAAGACCCCCGAAGAACACGGATGGGACGAAGCCGACGTGGTGAAGATGCTGAAGCTGGCCGAGGAAGACCCCAACAACGTGGTCTTCAAGTTCGGCGAGCTTGCCAACGACATCGGAATGTTCTACGAAGACGGAGTTCTCACCGACGTTGACATTCAGAAGGCCATCTTCTGGTACGAGCGAGCAGTGGCGAGAGGCAACGACCTCGCCATGTGCAACCTTGGCGACATCTATCGAGAGGGAAAGGGAGGCGTGCCGGTTGACCGAAAGCGCGCCTACTATCTCTATCGCGACAGCCGACTGCCTTACGCTTACTTCCGCATGGGAGAGTGCTACGAGCGCGGTATAGGCATCAGACGAAACAAGGAGAGAGCCAAAGTGTTCTACCGAGTAGCCTATCAGTACGGCAACCCGCAGGCGAAGAAGAAGCTGAAGGAGTGGGACTTCCTCCATTAGTCGTCCGCCCCTCTACGGTGGGACGTAAATCTTGCATCAATCTTAAATAAACGGGGATATGGAGGATTCGTGTTGGGTTTATGCAGGGTGAGCTATGCCCTTTCGGTAAGGCGAAATTCTTGCGTAAACCATGGATAAAAAGATTTAAGACCGAAGGAATGCGGCGAGACGGTGGGACGTAAATCTTACATAAATCATAAATAAAAGGAGCGTTCGGGGAGGCCCGCACATTGAACGAAATAACTAAAAACCAATCGATATGGACGAAAGATATTCTCTTTACCAATCTTTTCAAGAGCAGTTCCCGTTGGAGAGTCTTCGCGAGATGCCGTTGGAAAAGTACACCAATCTTAATGGCGAGGATTCATTTTGCTATTGGCTCGAAACGAAGGGTACAAAATTGGGTGATCACAGGCATAGCAGTCCAATAGAGTTTGGGATTTATGAGTATATGAATAAGCCCAGAGGCCCAAGGAAGAATAGAGACGACAAATATAGATGGCCCTATCTGTCTGGAAAGACTACGGCACAAGAGGCTTACGAGACGGTAAGGGAAGAGGTCGTTAGGATAGCGACTCTGGCTAAGCAGGGCGATTTCGAGGCGATAGATAGGCGGACGGAGATATTGGGCACTATGGTAAAGTGGAAGATTGCCTATCTTTATTCTGACTACGCGCTTGTGCCGGTATTCGACGCATTTTGGCTCTTTTTAGCTTGCCATAGCAGCGGCATCGAGTGTTCACAGAACGAGCCAATTAGTCAGATGCAGCGAAAACTGATTAAGAGTCGTGGTAACGAGGACGTGTTTCGGTTCTACGACTCTTTGCAAATCTTGGGACCCGCGCAGAACGACCCCGACGAGAATGGCGTATCCAAGTATGTGGACTTCGTGGAAACCTGCAGAAACGTAATCTTCACTGGCGCTCCAGGCACGGGAAAAACGTACTTGGCACGCAAGATTGCCGAGAAAATGATGGGAGGCAGCGACTACGGCTTCGTTCAGTTTCACCCGTCTTACGACTATACCGACTTCGTTGAAGGCCTGCGCCCAACGCCGCCCGACGCCAACGGCAATATCGGTTTCAGTCTCACCGACGGCGTTTTCAAGAGGTTTTGCATTAGGGCATTAAGAAACTGGAACGACTCTAAGAAGGGCGCACCACTGCGGAAGTTCGTCTTCATCATCGACGAGATAAACCGTGGCGACGTCTCTAAGATTTTCGGAGAACTGTTCTTCTCTATCGACCCCGACTATCGTGGGACGAAGGGCCGAATACTGACGCAGTATGCCAATATGCTCACCGAGCCGAACGAGTTCGACGCTTCGATGGGCGAAGAGTCGGCGTTCGGACATTTCTTCGTGCCCGAAAATGTATATATCATAGGCACGATGAACGACATAGACCGCAGCGTGGAAAGCATGGACTTCGCTATGCGCCGACGCTTCGCATGGAAGGAGATAACCGCCGAAGAGAGCGAGGGTATGCTCTCCGACGACGATACTCTCATGCGGATGAGGCGACTGAACCGCCAGATTCTCCTCACGCCCAACCTCGGCGAGGCCTATCAGATTGGCGCATCATACTTTATGAAGGAGCAGGGCGACGCGGAACGTCTGTGGCGTTTCCACCTGAAGGGACTTTTGCGAGAGTATCTGCGCGGACGAGCCGACGCCGACGCTCAGATGGAAAAGCTGGAAAGGGCGTACAGAGGAACGGCTGACGACGGCGATGAAAGCATTTGAGGTCTGCGACAACTCCACCTGCTCGCTCGAAGGCGCCGACCGCCAGACCATCGACGACTTGCGGCGCATCGGCTCTTTTTGCCTCTCGGACTTGAAGTCGGACGAGGGCAACGACCTTTGGCTGTTCCCCTCGGACAAGAGTGAATACGGCGACTTCATCGGCAGCATGCGGGCGTTCTCGGTATCTTACGACGGGATGCAGTTGGAGACCAACAACGTTATGGGTTTCATCGGAGTGAACGGGACTCTGGTGCGCATCCGCTCGCGCTTCGCTGCCGACGACGAGGAAGACTATTTCATGCACTATATGCTGATGAAGCGCGCCTCGATAAACCTGTTCGACTTGAACTATCAGACCGCCGACGAAGAGGTGTTCGACCTCCTGCTCTACGTCTTTCCCTCGTTCTTGGTTCGGGCGTTGAAGCAGGGCATCTTCAGGGAATACACCGTCAAGCATTATAACGACGCCAGGCTGAAAGGGCGAATCGACGTGGGACGCCACCTGCGCGATAACACGCCGTTTCGAGGGAACGTAGCCTACGACACGCGCGAATACGAGGCCGACAACCGCGTTCTTCAACTCGTAAGACATACCATAGAGCACATTGCCGACCACCCTCTTGGCTCCACAATACTTGCCAACGTCGGCGACGCCATCGAGCAAGTGAGACGCTTCACCCCAACTTACCGTAAGAGCGACCGCCGACGCGTGATACTGAGCAACGTGCGCCCGCTCTCTCATCCTTACTACACGAAATACAGGGAGTTGCAGCAGCTGTGTCTTCGCATCCTGCGTCACGAGGAACTGAAGTACGGTCGTCGCAAGGACGAAATATACGGGGTGCTCTTCGACGGGGCGTGGCTTTGGGAAGAGTACCTCGCTGGCATACTCTCTCCATTGGGCTTCATTCATCCTGAAAACCGCCGTCATCTATATGGACGAAAGTTATTCGTCGATGGAGACAACGAGATTTATCCCGACCTCTACAACGACCGTTGCATCCTCGATGCCAAGTATAAAACCCAGAAAGACACCAAGTTTGGCCTTAATAAAGACGACATCTATCAACTCACCACCTACATGCACTGCCTTAACATCGGTCAGTCAGCCGCCATCTCTCCCGTCGCCGTCTATGAACCACCGCGCGTCCGTCATCTTTCTGGCGTCGGTGGCACCGTCTGCCGAATATGCTTGCCCGTCGTCCAGTCCGCCCCCGACTTCAAGACTTTCTGCTGTCTTCAGCACTCAAACGAGGAACGCCTAAAGACCGACATCGCCACTCTTTTCCTCACCTCTTGACGTCGTCCCCTCTCATTCCCATAATAACCACCCCCAAAAACAACCGCAAAACGCTTCTCCATCCGAGGAAATCCGCCTCTCCCGTCACCATAAAATTGTAAAGAAAAGAGCAACCGCACTTTTAATCAGCACGGTTGCTCTTCTGTACCCAGACCCGATATTTTTTAAGAAAATAAGAGAAGTAAAAAGTGTTGTTTTATAAGTGGTTAGAAAGATAGTCTTTTCTCTTGTTTTCTAAAAAGTGTACTAATTTTGCCGTTTAGTACACTTTTAGTACACCTTAAATGTTGTTTATGTGAAAACAATTTTGTATCTTTGCAACCAAAAGAAACAAAGAACAAATAAACGGCTTGAAAATGGCAAAAATTGAGACCACTAGAAAGGAAAATCCACAGTTAAGACAGACCACCTTAAAGGATGGGCGGCAAAGCCTGTTTTTGGAGTATTATTTGGGTAGAAGTGAAGCACCTTTGTTTGATGAAACGGGAGAGCCTATGTTGTATCAGTCTGGAAAGATGGCAGGCAAACCCAAAGTTAAGGTTGTACACAACAGAAAAAAGGAAGCCTTGAACCTTTACCTTTACACCAAACCAAGAACACCGATGGAGAGGCAACAGAACAAAGAAACCCTTGAACTTGCTAAGAGGATAAGGTTTGAGCGTGAACAACAGTTTCTGGAGGATAGGGAGGGCTACAAGTTTAAGAAAGACCGCCAAATAAACTTTCTGGACTATTTTCAGACCTATATTGACGGCTACACCAAGAAAGATTGGCGGATGGTGAAACTTGCACTATCCCGATTTATAGACTTCTTGAATGAGACCCCAGAGTACACCAAGTATTTGCATTTCCTAAGACCCGACCAGATAACAAAAGATATGATGGTGGACTATACCGAGTACCTACAAAGTAGAAGCGTCGGTGAGGGGGCAAAGTCTATTTATCAGCGTTTCAAAAAGGTTGTTAACTATGCAATAGACCACGATGTAATGACAAAGAACCCCTGCAAGGGCGTGGTGATAAAGGTGGATGAACAGATTTTAAGAAAAGACGTGCTATCAATCGAGGAAATACAGACGCTTATAAACACCCACTACGATGGGGAAAGCCCAAATATAAGACGTGCTTTTATCTTTTGCCTCTATTGTGGTTTGAGGTTTTGTGATGTGAAAGACCTTACTTTTGCCAACGTCGATTACTCCAACAGGCTGTTGAAGTTTGAGCAAAACAAGACTAAGGGACACAGTGCAAGCAGTGGTGTTGTTATCCCGTTAAACGATGGTTTGTTGAGGCTTATAGGAGAGCCGACAAAGGGGCAAACCAAAGACAGCCTTATATTTCCTTTGCCCACCTATGAAGCGTGCTTACACGCCTTGAAGCGATGGGTGAAGCGTGCAGGGATAGAAAAGCATATCAGTTGGCATTGTGCCAGACACTCTTTTGCCGTGAACATTCTTAACAACGGTGCTAACATAAAGACTGTTGCAAGCCTGTTGGGGCATTCTGGATTGAAGCATACCGAGAAGTACACCAGAGCCGTTGACAAACTGAAAGAGGATGCTATAAATAGTTTACCAATGTTGAATATATGAGCAAGGGAACAATACAGGGTGCAGCCCCCCAGAGCCTCAACAGGGGCGATGTTGCATTGAACCAGATAGCGACAGGAAACGGCATAAATGTTTGGGGGGCAAATAATAATGTTACTATCAATAGCGATGCAATGATAACGCGCTTTCTGGATATAATAGAAATGATGCAAGCCACAGAAAGCAGGCTGCTGCAACAAGTTGAACGGCTTGAAGCCAGATTATTAGAGTTGGAGGGCAAACAAAATGAATAGTAAAAAGGAAGAAACATTTGAAATGGATACAATTGTAAGCAATTGTAATGATACACCTATCAAAGTCGGTGATTGGCGTTTTTACCCTATCAGTATCGTTATGTCTCAACAATTAGAACCACAATTAAAGCCAGTGGTGCAAAACGTTATGGAGGCGGATGCAAAAGACGGGAAAGGATTGTTTGCCAATAAAACCGATTTTGAGTTGCAGGATGAGGCTTTGGATGAGTATTTAATGGTTGATTGTTTTGGAATGCAAAATTCCCTTTTGCCTTATCTGAATGAGTTGGAAAAGTGGGGCGTAGTTGGCGATGGTGCTTTAATCAGCGATGAACTAACAAGGGGGCTGTTTTGTGTATTGAAAGACGCTGCAACTTTCATAAAGGATAACACCGACAGCCCACAGAAAGTTAAGAACCATATAATAAACCGTGTGCAGGCTTTTGATGATATTCCTATTTATGGTCTTTTCTTTCAAATATTGTTGCTGCAAGGGCTTTGCAAATGGTTGGGTGGTGTGAACCTTAACGAGGGTGATGGCGGCTATTCTGAAGCTCAAATCCTTTATACTTGGATTTATGAGCGTTTGATTGAAAAGGAATTAGACTTTTGTCTTGTTCCCTATGGCATTAACGACTTGCAGCGATTGAAGCCGTTATGTGATTATCTTATAAGCACAGAGACAGGAAAGGCGGTGCAGGCGGCTTTGTTTGACAGATACACCAACCACCAGAGCCAGAACAGCAGCCTAGAGCCTCAACAGGAAAGCCCTAAAGCCTCAACAACCAAGAAGCAGCGTTTGCAAGATTTGGTGGTGGGCGATGATGGTGGAGAATTGGTAAAGAAGTTACACCGTTTGGCAGATGGCAGGAAAGGCAAAAGTTTTTGTATTTATCTTGTTGCTGCTGTTTTGGAGGGATTGATACAAAGACCCACTTACACCCAAGCAAAAAACGAGTTTGGGGATATTGGGTGTAAGACAGGATATAACAAATATATGAAAAAAGTAATGTTTACCGATGAAGAATTGGAGGGAGCAAAGAACGCCTTAACGTGATTTTGTGGGATGGTCTTTGGTGGTCTTTGGTGGTCTTTGGTGGTCTTTGGTGGTCTGTTACAAAGTGGCAACCAAAGACCACTTCCTTTTTGTTCCTAAAACCGTCTTTGTTCCATATCTTTGCACCTGTTAACCGACGGTGGGAGTAGTGCAAGCCCTACCAGAGGTGAACACAGGGCAAATAAGGTGGTGGGCTTGCACACTCCACCAGACAGCCCCAAACATAAAGAAATAGAACAATGACAGAAGAATTAAAACAGGCGGTTGATTTGGTAACGGCAAACGTTACCAATTGTATTAAGGAAGTGCTTACAAGCGATGAAGCAGCAAGGTATATGGGCGTTTCAAAGTCCTATCTTTATAAGTTGACGATGAGACAGGAGATACCCCATTACAAGCCGATGGGTAAGATGTGCTATTTCAACCGTCTGGAGTTGGAACAGTGGTTGCAGAGGTACAGAATTTCAACAGGTGAGGAATTGAGCCAGAAAGCAGCGGCTTATTGCCAAAAGAAAGGGGGTAACAAATGAGCGTCTTAACCGATTACTACAAGTTTGAACGTGTGGCAACAAAGGCAAAGTTGAGGCTTGATTGTACAGCCTCAACAGGTAGTTACCCAGAGTTTGAGGAAAAGAGAGCGACCAAAGCCACCAGAGCCACCGAGAAAAGGGATGCAACCAACGTGGGTGATTTGGTGATATACTTTGGAGATGTGCCAGATAACTTTGGCGGCAATGTACACAGGAAAGCCGATAAGGGCATAACGATTAAGGGAAAGAACCTAAGCAGCGTCTATGTGCCAGACCCACAAAGCGGCTTTGCTTATGGTGATTTCAGAGGCACAGCCGATGCCCTGTTGTTTGTGTTCCACGATTGCAGCGTGGTGGATGGTAGATTACAGGCAGGGGCTATTATCGAGGTGTTTATTGCCAGAGGTGAGAGCAAGAACCGTGTACCCTTATACAATCTGCTTTCAGATGGAGAATTGGATGAGGAAATGGAGGCTTTAAGGCAACACGCTGTTACTAAGCCAGCAGCCACCATTGAGGCGTGAATTACTCTATATTAAGTTGTATTCTGTTACCGATTTAGTAATTTGGGGCAATGTATGACAGCGTTAATCTTAGGATAACACAGGATGAGGTGGGTGGGGTGGATTTCCTTTCAGAGATACCGTGCTTTTTGGAAAATGTAGGGGAACACACCTACGATGGAGTATTGGTTATTACAGGTGAGTTGGGAGGGCTTAAAATAAGCCTCAACAGATACCAAGTAAAGGTGAAAGATGGAAGCCTTTGCAAATGGTACTTGGGCGATAATTATCAGACGATGGGGCGTAGTGATACCGAGCAAGCGATTGAAAGGCTTTCAGATACTTTGCATTTGCCGATGAGTAGAGCCACCGTTACCCGTCTGGATTTTGCACAAAACTTAATTGTAAAATACCCCCCAGAGGTTTATTTTAATCATTTGGGATTGCTGAAAAATTCAACACGCCTGCAAGAACCAACGGGCATATACTACAAGCAAACCAACGGGCGGCTTTGTTTCTATGATAAGAACAGGGAACAGAGAAACCACCGTGAGCCGATACCAGAAATGTACAAGGATAGAAACGTTTTGAGGTATGAGCAAAGGTTTACCCAGAGGCTTGCAAGTCAGTTTGGCGTGCCAAAGGTAACGGGGGCTTTGCTTTTTGATGAGGGCTTTTATATTGGTTTGATGAACCGATGGAAAGACAGTTATAATAACATTCAGAAGATAAACGACATTCAAATAAATTTTGAGGCAATGAAAACAAAACAGGAACTGCATAAAATGGGTGTACTCGCTTTGACAGAACTTGTGGGAGGGCAAATGGATTTTATTGCTATGATAAATGAGGCTGCAAATAAAGGCGTTCTTACCAGAAAGCAAGCCTATGATTTGAGAAAGACCGTTAATGATGCCTGTAATGTTAAGGATGGGCTAACAACCCAGAGCGATGCAATACAGGAACTTGATAAAAAGATAAGTGAAGCGGTGAGGTTTTACCGTTGAATTACTCTATATTAAGTTGTATTCTGTTACCGATTTAGTAATTTGGGGCTATGGTAGATAACACAGGAAAGACGATGGAGAGCAACCTACCAGAGTTGCAACGATACACCGATAAGGATTTGGCGTGTGAACTGCAAAGGCGTGGTTTTGAGGTATGGAAGTGGGAGCGATTGGCACAACAGGATGAGCCACCAACCCAATGGGGAGAAATGCCACCGTGGGAAGAAATGCCACCGTGGTTTTGAAGTCGGCATTTGCCATATTTGCTATTTTATCTCCCCACCTGTTATGTTTCCTAAGTGAAAGTAAACGGGTGGGGAACACATATAAAGGAAACGCCATTTCAAAGCCTCAAAAGTACACTTTTTGTTGTATAGTACACTTTTAGTACACTTTTGGTAAAAAAGAAGCCCCTGCAAACACTTGGTTTACAGGGGTTTCTGATACATTACACTGTACCCAGACCCGGGCTCGAACCGGGATGGGTTGCCCCACTGGTGTTTGAGACCAGCGCGTCTACCGATTCCGCCATCTGGGCTTGGTCTTGGAGCGCAGTGAGTGATTGACATCTGCACCTACCAAAATCGGGTGCAAAGTTACACATTATTTTTAAAAATACCAAAGAAATGGAAGAAAAAGAGGAAAAACTTTGCTTGCGTCAACTTTTTTTCTTATCTTCGCTGCAGAATATCTGAAACCTGAATCATTATGACTACTAATAACGAGCACTTTTATTGCGTCATCCTCGCGGGGGGGAAAGGGCGACGACTTTGGCCTGAAAGCAGGATGGCGCGACCGAAACAATTTGTTGACTTCCTCGGAACGGGACGGACGCAGTTGCAGCAGACTTACGACCGATTTGCGGCGTTCTTGCTTCCTACGAACATTTATGTCTGCACGGTGGAGGAATATCTGCCGCTTGTGAAGGAACAGTTGCCTGAGATTCCCGTGGAGCACATTCTCTCGGAGCCTATTGCGAGAAACACGGCACCGAGCGTGGCTTGGGCAAACAAGCGGATTTCTACGATGGACAAGGAGGCGAGCATCGTGGTGTCGCCGTCGGACCAGTTGATTGACGGGGCGGAGGCTTTTCGGAAGAATATGCTTGCGGGCCTGGAGTTTGTCAGCACGCACGAGGAGCTGCTCACGATGGGCATCCGACCGACTCGCCCTGAGCCTGGCTACGGATACATACAGATGGGCGAGGCTATGGGCGCAGAAGGCGTGTTCCGCGTGCAGTCGTTCACGGAGAAACCGAGCCGCGAGTTTGCGACGATGTTCATAGAGAGCGGCGAGTTCTACTGGAACACTGGACTGTTTCTATCGAACGTACAGACATTGAGTAATACTTTCACGAGTTTGTTTCCAGAGGTGTTGCGCAAACTTGACCGCGTGAAGCCGGGCTACACCATCGATGATGAGCTGACGTTCGTTAAGAACCATTACCCTGCCTACCCTAATGTTTCGATGGACCTTGGCGTGTTGGAGCGTTGCGAGAACGTGTGCGTCATGGGTTGCGACTTCGGTTGGGCCGACCTCGGAATGTGGCATTCGGTCTATGACGCGATGAGCCACGGGGTGGAGGAGAATATTGTTATCGACTCGCGAGTTATGTTGGAGGATTGTAAGAACAACATAATTAAGTTGCCGAAGGATAAGATTGGCGTGATAAGTGGGCTGGACGGCTTCATAGTTGCCGAGCACGACAATGTGTTGCTCATCTGTCCGAAGGAGGATTCGTCGTCGCGGGTGAAGAAGTATGCGAGCGAGACGGCGATGAAGTTCGGCGACGAGTATGTCTGACTAAGCCCGTTTCGTATATATAATAAATAAGGTACGCGCGCGAGGCGAGTGTGGCAGAAATAGAAAAGATTAGCGGTCGGAATCACTCTTGAGGGTGGTTTCGACCGCTTTGCTTGGTTGAAGTTTTAATTGGTTGTCGTAGTTTTCTTGTGCTGTCAGTATTGTGATGGGTTGCTGTCGCGGGCTTATTCCATTGCCTCGCTTATCTTTCTTGCTATTTCGGAGAACTCTTCCTCGGTGAGTTTCAGGTGGTCGCCACGGAAGTTCACGTCGGATTCAGAGTTCATCGGAATGAGGTGGATGTGTGCGTGCGGCACCTCAAGTCCGAGCACCACTTGCGCTACCTTCTTGCAGGGAAAGGCCTTCTTGATGGCCGTTGCCACCTTCTTTGCGAAGACCTGAAACTCTGCTATCTCGTCGTCACCCATGTCGAAGATGTAGTCCACTTCGCGTCGAGGTATTACAAGAGTATGGCCGCGTTGCAAGGGATTGATGTCGAGAAAGGCGTAGAACTTCTCGTTTTCTGCGCACTTATAGCTGGGAATCTCTCCAGCTGCTATCTTTGCGAAAATGTCCATGGTGCTTATGCTATTGAAATGTTGTCGATGCGCAGTTTTATTGTTCCGCGTGGTATCTTTATCTCAACGATGTCGCCCACTTTCTTTCCGAGCAGTCCTTGGGCTATGGGTGTCTGTATCGAGATTTTCCCACTCTTGAGGTCTGCCTCGTTTTCGCTGACGATGGTGTATGCCATCTTGCCTTTTGTGGTCATGTTTGTCATCTCCACTTTGCATAGTATCTGCACTGCGTCGGCAGAGAGACGGCTGGTGTCGACGATTTTTGCGTCGGCAATGGCGCGCTTCATCTGGTTTATCTTGTCTTCGAGATGGGCTTGCGCCTCTTTAGCTGCCTCGTATTCTGAGTTTTCGCTCAGGTCTCCCTTGTCGCGAGCCTCTGCGATGGCGGCGGATGCTTTCGGGCGTTCCACCGACTCGAGTCGCTGTAGTTCGGCTAACATCTTGTCGTAGCCTTCTTGTGACATGTATGCCATAATGTTTCTTTTTTAGTTCTTTTTCTTTCTTGTTTTAAGCGTTTTGGAGTAACAAAAAGAAAGAATCCCGACATTTGCTCCGTGTCGGAATCCAGCGTTCAGCGTCGTCTGTTCTTTCTATTATCCGCGTGCAAAGGTAAGACTTTTTCTGGAATCACCCAACTTTTTCGGTCGTTTTTTCGTTTTTTTACCAAAATTTCAATGAGCAATGACGGTTAATCCGATTATTATTCGTAATTTTGCAGCCCAATAAAAACAGTCGTAAGAAATGGGAAAGATAATACTAACGGGCGACCGCCCTACAGGTAGGCTCCACTTGGGACACTACATCGGTTCGCTGCGCCGCCGCGTGCAGCTGCAAGACGAGGGCAACTTCGAGAGAATGTTCGTATTCATGGCAGACGTACAAGCGCTGACAGACAATGCCGACAACCCCGAAAAGATTAGGCAAAACATCGTGGAAGTCGCACTTGACTATCTTGCTGCGGGTCTCGACCCATCGAAGTGCACACTCTTTATTCAGAGCCAAATACCGGAACTCGCAGAGCTGACCACATACTTGTTTAACCTCATAACAGTGAGTCGCGTCCAGCGTAATCCCACCGTTAAGACCGAGATAAAGATGCGCAACTTCGAGGCAAACATTCCTCTCGGATTCTTCTGCTACCCCGTGAGCCAGGCCGCCGACATCACGCTCTTCAAGGCTACCACCGTGCCCGCAGGCGAAGACCAAGAGCCAATGCTCGAAGTGGCTCGCGAGCTGGTGCGCCGTTTCAACCAGACCTACGCGCCGGTGCTCGTGGAGCCTGAGATAATGCTGCCGGAGAACCAGACCGCTCGCCGTCTGCCCGGAACGGACGGGAAAGAGAAGATGAGCAAGAGCCTTGGCAACTGCATCTACCTTTCCGACTCAGCCGACGAGGTGTGGCAAAAGGTGCGCTCCATGTACACCGACCCCGACCACCTGCGCGTGGACGACCCCGGAAAGGTGGAGGGAAACGCAGTGTTCACCTATCTTGATGCCTTCAGCACGCAAGACGACTTCGCAAAATATTGGCCGGAATACAACAACCTCGACGAACTGAAAGACCACTATCGCCGTGGCGGACTGGGCGACATGAAGTGCAAAAAGTTCCTCAACGAGATAATCAACGAGATGCTTGAGCCTATGCGCCAGCGCCGAGCGCAGTACGAGAAGGACATTCCGGAGATTTTCAACATTCTGAAGCGCGGAACGGAGCAGGCTCGCGAGGTGGGCGCAAAGACGATGGACGAGGTTCGTCGTGCCATGCAGATAGACTATTTCAACGACGCGGCACTCATTCAGCAGCTTCAAGACAAGTTTAACCCGAAGGCCTGACCGCCCTCGTCGGACAGAACAGTCAAGGCAAAACGGTTTGTCGGCGCCTACTCTTAGGGCGCGACAGAATAAGGAAAAGAGGCTTCTCCCACTGCGGGAAAGGCCTCTTTTTGTTGTGCCGAACGGTGCCGATGGCGGTGGGCGACGGTTTGCGCGGCGATGCGGGGGTGTGGTTTAGGCTGAATCAGGGGCTGATTTAAGCTAAACCACGCTTTGATTTAGGCTAAACCATGATGTCGTTATCACCGTAATGGTTTCTTTCCACCACCGTAATAATTTCTTTCCACCACCGTAAAACCTTACTCCCACCACCGTAGGAGTTTCTTCTTACGGTGGTGGGAGCTGTTTCCCGCCGTTGCGCCCTCTGAAGGCTGCGCTTGTGGCGCGTTTTATTTCTTGGAGTGCTCTGCGTCGAACTTCAGCAGGCGGTTGTATTCCTTCTTCGTCAGTCGCATGAACGAGCCGTGCTGCGGCCCCGTAACTCCCTGGATGTCAACGGGCGAGTTGAACCCTCGCAACACTTTGTTTGCCTTGCAGATGCGATAGTGCTTCGGGTTGGAAGAGTATTCGATGTAGGCCACGCGCCACTCGTCGTCGCCGATGAGTTGGAATGCGGACGAGCCTTCGCAGTTCTTCTTTCCCTCGAAGCTGACGTAGTCGTCTTCTACTGGCTCGCTCCACGGACCAGTGAGGCTCTTTGCCGTTGCGGTGTAGATGCCGGGGTGGCCTCCCTCTTTCTTGATTAGCATGTGGTAGAGGCCGTCGGCTTCTATGTAGTTGATGTCGGCGTCTATCGTGGCATATCCCCAGTCGAACAGCAGGCGCGGCTGCGTAAGTTTGGTGAATGTTTCGTCTGCGTAGCTATAGTACATTCGGTCGTATTGCTCCTCGCCTCGGTTGAGCATCGAGTAATAGACGAAGTATCCGCCGCGCTTGCCGTCGGGCCACACGTAGTTGGGGTCCCATACGAACTGCGGTGCCCACACTCTGTTTATAGTGCTCCAGTCTTTATATACGCTGGGCGACTCTGGGTCGCAGAATATGCTGGTTCCCTTTCGATAGTCGAAGGTCTTCGATTCCCAGGTGATGAGGTCGTCGCTGTGCAGCAGGTCGATGCCGTAGTTGTCCCACTTGTGCGACTTGGCCACGCACATGTCAGTGGTTACCATTAGGTAGCCCTTGCCTTTGGCTTTGCGGGCAATGAATGCGTCGCGCTGCCCTCCCTCGATGCGCGCGTGCGCCTTGGTGTCCATTATCGGGTCGCCTCCGATGATGTCTTGCCAGTGGTAGCCGTCTCTGCTGACGGCGTAGGCTGTGTATTCGCCTCGGTCGCTCATGTGGCAATAGAGGTAGCCGTAAGTTCCTTTTTGCTTGTTCTTTGCCGGCTTGTTCCCAGCTGTCGCCGTGGTCAGAGCGGCGACCATCATGAGTAGTAGGATGGTTCGTTTCATATTGGTGTATGGTTTAAATCTTTTGCAAAGGTAGTAAAAAAGCGCGTAAACCGTGGCGGCAGGTGGTTAATTTTACCTAAAAGGCAAACTAAAAGTGCGGCGCCGTTGCCAGTGCCGCACTTTCGCTGTGTCTCCGTAGGGTGGTGGTGCGGTCTGTTGACGCGCTATCTTGCCACTTTCTTTCCGTTTACGATGTAGATGCCACGCTTGCCGGTGGTGTTCAGCTTGCGCCCGCCGAGGTCGTAGATGCGCTCTTCGTCGCTGTCGGTGCCGAGGTTCCTTATTCCGTTTGTTACCTTCTTCACTTTCAGCTTTCCGTCTGTGAGCAGCGTGGAGTCGTCCCAGTCGATGAAGTCGCACTTGATGATGTAGGTTCCCGATGCCGACGCGAATCCGGTGAAGACGGTGATTTCGTCGCCTTCTTCGAGCGTCAGGTCGCCCACCGACTCTATGTAGATGGTGTCGTTAGCGTGCTTGATGTCGCCTCTCACGTAGATTTTGTCGTTTGTGCTCTTCTTTAGCTTGATGTGAATGGTAGAGCCGCTGTTGGCTTTCAGGTTGCCCAGAGCGTGGAATGTTCCCACGGCGCTCTCGGTGCGTCCGGCGGTGAGTGTGCCGCCCTTCGCCAGTGTTACGCTTTGCGCATAACCAGTGCCGAGCAGCGTTGCGCCGCTGTTGACGGTGATGAGCCCCGACGTGAGTGGCGTGGAAGTGCTGCCGCCTTTCACTTCGAGCGTGCCGCCCTTCACTGTGATTGGCGACGACGAGCCGGCCGTAGTGAGAATCCATCGTCCTTCGCCCACCTTGCTGACGCTCTGCGCCGCCAGTTTTCCGGCGTAGGTAGCGTCTTGGTCGTTATGTCCTATCTCCCAAGCGCCGTCGGCCAGAGTGCAGTCGGTGGCGGTAGAAGTGAGGGCGCCGAGGGCGCGTTTCTGCGATGGGTTGGTGGTCTTGTCGCTGGAGTAGTGGGCAGCCCACGTGCCTGCGCCGAGTTGCAGCGTGCCGCTCTTCATGTCTTGGAAGCCGCTCATCAGCCTTAGCTCGCTGCCTGAGCAACTGAGCGTTCCCTCGAACTGGCTGGCGTTGATGCTGAGATTGCTGCGCACGCCGCCCGACACGAAGTTGAGCGTTCCCTTGCCGACGAGCGAGCCTGCCACGTTGCTTCGGTAGCTGCCATAGACTGTGGCCGTCTTTCCTTCGGGCACTTCGATGATGTGGTTCAGCACGGGAACGGTTGACGTCGAGTTGTTGGCTATGAGCGCAACGCTGCCGCCTTCCATGACGAGCCTGCTGCCTCGCTTTCCGAACGATGCCTGCCAGTTGCCCTGAGCCACGGCGCCTTTCTTTACGACCATGCCGCCCGTGAACGTGTTGTCGCCTGCGAAGCCGAAGTTCAGCTGTCCGGCTCCGTCTTTCACGAGCACGCCCGTGCCGCTGATTCGCCCGTTCACCGAGAGCGAAGCCGTGGTCTTGGCCACGTTCACGGTGGCAGTGTCGGCTGTCAGCTGTATGTTGCGGTCGGTGGCAGAGCCGTCGCCCGTCAGCTTCAGCGTGGCGTTTCCTATTTGCAGGTTCTGTGCCGTTGCCGCACTTGCACCGATGGTGCTCTCTTTCTCGGCGAAGCCAATGGTCGGCACGGTCAGTGTGCCTGCCTCAATGACGGTCTTGCCTGTGTAGTCGCTCTGCGTCAGGTTGAGCTTCAGTTCGCCGTTGCCGCGCTTGGTCAGCGTGCCAGTGCCAGAGAGCCCGCCGCTTCCGTTGACGGTGTAAGTGCCGTCGAAGTCGAACGTCAGGCCCGTGGTCTCCACTTTCTCGTCGAGTACGACGGTGCGCTGTTCGGCCTCGTCGCCGAACGTTACCTCGTCGCCTCCCACGAATGTCGTGGCTGCGCCTGCGAGGGCAAAGTTCTCGGTGTCGTAGTCCCAGGCGGTGCTGTTGGCTCCCGTCCATCTCACTCCCTTGGCCGGGGCGCGCTGTTGCTTCACGGTCAGCACGATTTGTTTGCCTACGGCTGCTATTGCGCAGGCTATTCCGTCCATGCCGCGCACTTCAAGGTCGGCGGCAGTCAGCGTGCCCGTGCACTCTGCCAACACGTAGTCGCCTGCTTCGGGCTTCGTGTCGTAGGCTATGGTGAAGTAGTTTGTTCCCTGTAGCGTGAGGTCGCCCTCCACGTAGAGCTTTCCGTCTCCCACGGTCTGCTCCACGTAAACGTTGCCTGGCAGCGTTAGCGACTGCTTGAAGGTCATCGTGCCTTCGGGCATCAGTCGGCAGCCCTCGTAGTTTAGAGCCTCCTCGAAATCGACGTCGCCAGTGATGGTTGTCGCGCCGGCCAGCGTTCCCTTCGCCTTTAGGCTGACGGGACTGTCGATGTTGCCGTTCACTCGGAGCGTGCCTTCGCTGACGATGGTTCGCCCTGCGGCATTGTTCAGGTTGCCGTTGATGGTCGTGGTTCCGAGCATCGACTTATAGACGTTTCCACTGCCGCCAATGTTTCCGTTCAGCGTGTAGTCGTGGCCTTTCGGTGTCATGAAGTAGATGGCTTCGGGGGCGGGTGTGCCTTCGATTGCTACTTCCTGCGAGTTGTCTCCACTGATGTCGAAGATGAGCGTCTTGCTGTCTGCGTAGCTCTGCGCCTGTGTCATGTCGAACGAAGTGAAGCCGCTCTTCCACGTTCCGCCCTTCCATCTGAGGTCTGCCCGCATGAATGGCGGCAGCGGAGGCTCAGGCATGTCTCCTCCGAGGTAGAATCCTGTGTTTGGGCTCTGGTAGTATCCGCGCGTGGTGCAGTCGCCGCGATAGTGAGGGTCCTCCTGAAGGCAATATATTGAGTAGTTTGTTTCGATGTTCGTAGCGTAGCCGACGATGCCAGTGCTCGCCGCGTCGTTCTGCTTCATCAGTATCACCTCTTCGCGCCAGTCGCCCTTGATGTCTCCAATGAAGGCGGGGCGGTTGCCGTATGTCGAGTGTACGGCCCACGAGCTTTCGCTGGAGAAGTTGATAGGTCTGTTGCCTTTAGCGTTTCCGTACACGTTTACGAGTACATTCGTACCATAGCCGCTACCACCTGGCGAGCCCAGTACTTCGCGCTGCAAGTCGCCGTTCCACCAGATTCCTTCGTAGGGATAGTCGGTGTCGCCGCTCTTTATTACGTTTCCTTTGCAGTCGTAGAGATTGCTCATCGTGGAATAGTATTCGTAGCCTTTGTGCGATGGGTCAACGTCCATACACTCGCCGCGTCCCACGTCGCCCACCGCCGATAGATAGTTCTCCACGAGATGTTCGCCCGTCGCAGCGTCGTAGATGAGTTGACCGAGCAGGGCAGACTGCTGGATGGCATAGACTTCGAGTCCGGGACGGTCGGGGTCGATGTCGGACACTCTGAAGCGGTCTCCGTGGCCAATCCCCGCACTCATCACCATTCCCTTCGTGGTGTTCACGGCTGCGCCCCCGTTCAGCAGTTCGTCGATGCCGTCGCCGTCAACGTCGGCCACCCTCACTCCGTGGAACTCGGCAGGCCATGGCGTCTTGTCGTTACGGCTCCACGTAAACTCATGATGGAAGTTGGTTGGCTTTCCGTTCGACCAGTCGTAGCCAAAGGAAAAGATGTAGTTATGGTGAGCTTTGTCGGTAGTTCGGTCCATGCACTCCATCATTAAGCTCGGATGAACGCCGTCTTCATAGCATATCCCGAAGTGTCCGCCCATGAAGGCATACTCGATGCCGTCATTGTCGTTCATATAAGCCGAGCGGTTCGAGCGCGAGTATTTGTCCACGCCATCGGTAACTTCAGAGTATTTCAGTTCGGCGGACTCTATCTCCTCTCCCGTCAGTCCGTCAACAACAGTGATGTAGAAAGGCGCAATCTTCGCCGTCGGACGATAGTCTATTATGCCGTCGCCGTCGGTGTCGCCCGTGGATTTTCCGAAGACATACTTGCCCCACGTCTCGTTCGCCTTATCCCAGAAGCGCGTGCCGTCGGAGCTTTTTATGATTACTTCAGCGCGACCGTCGCAGTTGATGTCGTAGGCAACCACCATGTCGTTCTGCCCTCCGTCGATGATGATATTAGGGCCGATGTCTATAGTCCAGAGGCAAGTTCCGTCTGCGCGGTACGCTTGCAGCTTGTGCGTATTATCGCCGCCAAAGGCATTGTGCAGCCTATCGACGATATACTCATCCGTCTCGCCGTCTCCGTCGAGGTCGGCGGGCCACACGAACTTGCACTTATAGTCGCTCGGATTGAGCACCTTATTCTCGAAGTCGATGTCGAGGAACACATTGTCCCACGCCTGCTTCTTCAGCTGGAAAGGCTCCGAGAAAGTCTGGCCGCCGTCGGTGCTCACGGCCAACTGCGTGCCGTAGGGCAGGGCGGAAGTGCTGTTGGAGTAGCAAGTCTTCGTGGTAGTAGTAACGAGTGTCCACGAGCCGCTGTCGCCCGTGCGCTTGTAGAGCCCGTAGCTCACGCTGTCGCCCTCTTGTGCCAGCTTGCGCCAAGAGACGAGCACGCCCGAACTGCGTACCACGGCCACCACGCCGCGTCCGAGTGTCTGGCTCATTCGCTGTGCCGACGTAGGCAGGGGGAAAAGGATTGCTGCCATGAGCATTCCCATCAATAGTCGCTTCATATCTTCATAGGTTTGGTAATACGGCTGCAAAATTACGGTGAAAAACCGACACTTCCCCCCAAATTTTGACTTTTGAGCATGGTTTTTTGATAAAGGGGAGTTAACGGGAGTTAATGGGAGTTATTGTGGGAGTTAACGGGAGTTATCGGGAGATTCTTTGGGAGTTATTGTGGGAGTTAACTGGAGTTATTAAGGGAGTTAACTGGAGTTATCGGGAGACTTATGGGAGTTGTTCCGCTATCGTTTCCGACGTTTTTGCGGAAATTGTTGCTTTTATAGGCGAGAAATTGGTAACTTTGCAGCCGAAAAAAATATTTGGGATTATGATAAGGCTTCTTCAGAACGCCAGTGCTTGGCTGGCTCGATACACCTCTTACTTCATCATTGCGGTGGCGGCACTGACGTTTCTCGTGCCTCGGCTCTTCACGTGGGTATCGGGCGTAACGCAGACTGTCATACTCGGACTCATCATGCTCACTATGGGACTGACCTTGACCACCGAGGACTTCAAGGTGCTGGCCCGCCGTCCGGGAGACATATTCATAGGGGCGCTCGCACAGTTCATCATAATGCCCGGCGTGGCCTACCTGCTTGTTCACGTGTTCCGACTGGAGCCGGCATTGGCAATCGGCATACTGCTTGTGGGATGCTGCCCCGGTGGAGTCTCAAGCAACATTATGTCGTATCTATGTCGCGGCGACGTGGCTTTCTCTGTCGGCATGACTTGCGCCTCCACACTTCTTGCTCCGCTGATGACACCTTTCCTGATGAAGCTGACTGCGGGCCAGATTATTGCCATCGACGCAGTGGGAATGTTCACCAATATCCTCATCGTAACCATCATTCCCGTCTCTATTGGAGCGTTCCTAAACTATCGGTTCTCGCGCAGTCGCACCTTCCCCGTCGTGCAGTCGCTCATGCCTGGTTGCAGCGTGATATGCTTGGCGATGATTGTTGGCGGGGTGATAAGCACGGTTCACGACGACCTCGTTTCGCGTGGCCTCGCGCTGTTCCTATGGACGTTTGCCGTGGTGTTCTGCCACAACACCCTCGGTTACGTCTTGGGATACTTGGCGGGCAAGCTGGCAAGGTTCGGCACGGCTAAGAAACGCACCATAAGTATCGAGGTGGGAATGCAGAACGCGGGCCTGGCAACCAATCTGGCAACCAACTTCTTCGCCGCCGAGCCCCTTTCCGTGCTGCCGTGCGCCATCTCCTGCGTTTGGCACTCAATATCGGGCACCATCCTCGCTGGGCTTTTCCTGAAGTTTGGGGAGAAAGAGAAGCCGACGGCCTAAGCTCGACCCGACTTCCACGGCTGCTTTCATCGAATGCGGCGTTGGGCGAACGTCCTTGCGGCGATGAACGTTTGTGATTTAAGCTGAATCAAAGTCTGATTTAAGCTAAACCACGTTTTGATTTAAGCTAAAACAGAAAATTATCGTTACCGTAATAAGAGATTATTGCGGTAACGATAGTTTCTTATTACGGTGGAGATAGTTTCTCGTTTCCATGGAAATGAAAAACGCCCCTCGCGCCAATATTCCTCGGCGACGCTTGTGGCTCGAACTTTCGAGCGCAGATTTCGCGGCTTTTGCTTGCTGATGCAGTTTTTTATTTGTATCTTTGCAAACAAAATCAAGGGCAGACGAAATGAAACGCTTCTTCGTTATCTTCCTCATTCTCTCCCTGCTGGCCGTCATAAGCAACAATCGGACAGTGGGCGAGGAACCGCGCGAGCCAGAGCAGGTGGAGAGCGCGCAAGAGATTGACGACGACGATGAAGAGACCGACGAAGAGGCTACCGACGACGAATACTACACGATAGAAGACCTGCTGCCAGCGCCGTTGGAAGACACTCCTGAGCAGATACTCAGCCGGACGGCCTACGTAGCCTCGTACAACGAAGAGACGCGGCTGCCTAACTGGGTGGCGTGGCTTCTGACTGCCGACCACGCTCAGGGAACGCTGAAACGACCGGGACGCGCATATCACGAGGACGATGAAGTGCCTAAGCCACGGGCAACCGACGCCGACTACAGGGGCAGCGGATACGACCGCGGCCACATGTGTCCGGCGGGAGACAACAAGTGGGACGCCGAAGCCATGTACGAAACGTTCCTTATGACCAATATGTGTCCGCAGAACAGCCGACTGAACAGTGGCGACTGGAACGAGATAGAGATGGCGTGCCGCCGCTGGGCCGTGGAATACGGAGAGGTGTTCATCGTCTGCGGTCCCATACTGTTCAACCAAGAGCACGCTACTATTGGGCACAACAAAGTGGTGGTGCCAGAGGCCTTCTTCAAGGTTGTGCTTTGCCTCAATGGGGAGCCGAAAGGCATTGGCTTCGTATGCCGTAACACAGACGGCAACCGTAAGAAGGACTTCTACGTTAACTCGATAGCGCAAGTGGAGCGCATAACGGGAATGAGCTTCTTCCAGAATCTCGACCCAGAGACAGCCGAGCAAGTGAAGAGCCACGCCGACATAAACGACTGGTGAGCGGCGCTTTTCGCCCGTTCCATCGCCTATTTTAAATAAAAATGCCTAACTTTGCTCCTGAAAACAACGTAATGATAACTAAAAACAACGGAAAATGAAAAGAACTATCTGCACGCTCATCGCAGCAATGGTCTTAGGACTCGCAACCACGGCAAGCGCACAGCAGTTTAGAGAAAACGAAATCGGAGTGGCACTCGGCGCTGGTAGCGCCACCCAAATAGCAGAGATATACATGCAAATTCTCCTCTATGAGTCGGGCGCCTTCACCGAAGATAACTTCATCGGACCATTCTCGGCGGAGTATTTCCGCTACGTTTATGATAATGTAGCCTTAGGTGGCATCTTCTGCTACACGCAGTACACAAAAGACATCACCAAGGACGGAAACAAAGGCCAGTATAAAGACAACTACTACACTCTTATGCCGGCTCTGAAGTTCCTCTGGGTAAACGGCAAGAACTTTGGGCTGTACTCAAAGGTGGCTGCGGGCGTAACCTATAGCTCGTGGAAGGATAGGGAGAGAGAGACAGACGCGTGGCACAAAGACCACGCCGTGCTGTTCAACTATCACGCCTCCGTGCTGGGCATCGAGGTAGGCGCGAGGATAAAGGCTTTCGCCGAGATAGGCTACGGAGAGCAGGGCATAGGGCTCATCGGACTGCGGGCACGCTTCTAACTGCCCACCGCCGTCTCGCGCGCGTACATTTATATATATAAAGGAGGAATATGAGGAAAGCCATACTTACCGCCCTGCTTGCGCTGGGCTGCACACTCGCCTCGGCAGAGTCTCTCTTCGGGCAAACCATCACGTGGGACTCCCTAAGCCTCATGGCAAACGGGCGAAGGATAACGCTGGTTATGGGCGAGATTCACTATTCGCGAGTGCCTGAACAGCACTGGGCACGCGAGCTGAAGAAGATGAAGGAGGGCGGTATCACGATGGTTGCCACCTACTGCTTCTGGAACCACATCGAGGAAATAGAGGGACAGTTCGACTGGAGCGGACAACGAAACCTGCGGAAGTTCATAGAAGCCTGCCGCGATGCGGAGTTGCCCGTAGTACTGCGCATAGGACCATTCTGCCACGGTGAAGTGCGCTGCGGAGGCATACCCGACTGGATGTTTACCAAGGGATGTAAGATGAGGAGCGAGGATGCGACGTTCCTAAAATACGCGCGCCGTCTGTATGAAAACGTCTATGCGCAAGTGGAAGGACTGCAGTGGAAAGACGGAGGCCCGCTCATAGCCGTGCAGTTCGACAACGAATATCGCGGCAGAGCATCCTATCTCATGGCGCTGAAAAGGATGGCAAACGAGATTGGCTTCGACCTGCCCTTCTACACGCGAACAGGGTGGCCGCAGCTCGCCACGCCCGTACCCTTCGGAGAGATGCTCCCTCTCTACGGCGACTATTCGGACGGATTCTGGGATCGCGACACCACGGAAGGATGCGGCAACTACTGGCAAGCGTTCCACTTCAAGCCGTACAGAATGCCAACCGCCACCGCAACAGAACAACTCCCACAGGCGGACTCTAAGCAGCCCGCCGCCACTTCCTATCCCTTCTTCACCTGTGAGCAAGGCGGCGGAATGGCGTCGTCGTATCATCGCAGGATATGGATTGACCCGACCGACGTCTATTCGTCCGCACTCGTAAAGCTGGGATGCGGCAGCAATCTGCTCGGATATTATATGTATCACGGCGGCACCAATCCCGACGGAAAGCGGACGACACTCAACGAATGCCAGAGAACTCCGGCTACCAACTATAATGATATGCCCATAAAAACCTACGACTTTCAGGCACCACTCGGTGAGTTTGGCCAACGAAACGAGTCGTACTATAAGTTGCGCACGCTCCACCTCTTCCTCGAAGACTTCGGAGAGATGCTCGCTCCAATGCAAGCCCACTATCCGCAGGCGGGCATACCTATGGCGAAGGCCGACGACAGCCACCTGCGCTGGACGTACCGGACAGACGGCTCCACTGCCTTCATCTTCATCAACAACTACGAACGCTTTGCTGACCTAAGCGAGAAACGCGGCGTGAGATGCACCGTAAACAACGAGCAATTCCCACTGCCGACAATACCAGCCGCCACCAGTTGCATACTGCCCTGCAACCTTCGCTGTGGCGACCTGCTGCTGCGCTTCGCCACTGCCCAGCCCGTAGCCCGCCGCGGCAACCGCTACTATTTCATGCAAGTGCCAGGCATCGAAGCCGCTTTCACCATAGGCGACCAAACGAAGACCTACGCTCGCTTCAGCGCAAAAAAGCCAATCATCGTCCAAGGCTCCACCGAAATCTATCTGCTCGACGAGCGCGACGCACAACGGCTATTCCTCGAAAAGGAAAAGCCCACCAAGGCGAAAGCACTTAAATATAGTAAGGTGAAAGAGGCCGGACCACTGCGCACAATCACAATCGGCGCGCAGCGAGTGGCAGAAGAGCCCGATGACGACGACTTCCTACAAGCCGCCACTTACACCATCTTCCTCCCAAAGACGTTACAGGGACTGCTGACCGTTAACTATCGCGGCGACGTAGCCAGACTTTACGCCGACGGTAGGCTGATAGACGATAACTTCTACAACGGGCGACCTTTCCAATACGACTTGTCGCTTCTCCCCGATGGTTGTCGCCAGTTAGAGTTGCGCATCCTGCCTCTTCAGGCCGACGCTCCCATCTACATCCCCCGTCAAGGCAAGTTCCCCTTTGCCTCCGCCAAGGCTGTTGAGCGCGTGGAAGCCATCACCCTCGTGCGTTGAACGGCGCAACTTAGGGCATTCTTCTAAGTCTGATTCACCGAAATAAAACCTTAAAACGGGCGTAATGTCCGTTTTTCCAACCGAAAATCGCCGATTTTGTCCGTTTTTCCAACCGAAAAACAGTGCAATTGTCCGTTTTTCCAACCAAGGCCGTAGGATTTTGCTTCTACGGTCTTCTTTTTATCCTGTCGGCAAGCATCAGAAATCCGTCTTCCATCACGCGGCTTATCCTTGTCGGATAGAAATCCTTCACAGGGTGAACATACTCAAAGTGCAAGACGGCATTTTCTACCATCTTCGAGCGAACTCTGAAACAGCCACCGCGCAGCAAAACCACGGCAAAGGTAGTAAAAAAATGCATAGAAAGGGAAGAAAAACTTCTTTTTCCCTGCATTTTTTAGCTGTTTCTTCGCCGTTGAAGGAAATAATCACTATCTTTGCAGCGCAAACAACCCATTATAGAAACTTTAAAGCATCACCAAGCGAATGAAAAAGAACCTCACTGCAATCGCAGCCATAGCCGCAACCGTGCTCATGGCCGCCGCCTGCGCTCAAAACGGCCAGCAGGCAACAAACCAGGAAAACCAGAACCCCGACTCGGCACGTGTGAGCGGAACAGAGTGCGACATCACCGTTGGCGACATACACTTCACGCGGGCCATAAACGGAGCCGACACCCTCGTTACCGTTGGCCCCGACGGTGAAGTAACCTTCCGAGCAGGGGAGAAAAAGGACTTCTTCTGCGACCCCAACGGAAAGCTATCGAACAACACGGCGCCAATCTTGCTCACGGAAATAGACAACACCAAGCCTTTCACGCTACAAGCACGGGTACGCCCAGAGTTTACTACCGAGGGACTATACAACGCCGGAGTGCTGTACCTCTACGTTCACGATAACCTGTGGCAGAAGTTCTGCTTCGAGCAAGACGAACGCGGACTGCACCGCGTCGTAACGGTTCGCACCGTCGGAACGAGCGACGACAATAATCACGACGTCGTAAAAGGGCAGGACTATGTATATTTCAAGTATTCTTCGGACACCCACACCATCGCCTCGTTTTATTCTCTTGACGGTAAAGAGTGGCAGATGGTACGGCTCTACCGCAATGAGTACCCCGCCAAACTGTGGGTTGGCATCAGCAATCAGTGTCCGCAAGACACGGCGAGCGTAAGCCATTTCACCGAGCTGCACCTCTCGCAGGAGGCCGTCAGCGACTTCCGAATGGGAGAGTAGCCTCGGATAATCACAGTCGTAACGAGCAATTCCCACTACCGCAGTCGTCGCACACTGTGGTAGTGGGAATTTTCTGTTTTAGCTTAAATCAAGTCGTGATTTAGCTTAAATCAGCCCCTGATTCAGCTTAAATCACAAACTTTCCCCACCGTAAGGACGTAAATCTTCCATAAATCTTAAATTAATCTTTTACGGTAGATTTACGTAAGATTTATGTCCGAAGAAACAATCAATCTCGATGGGGACGTAAATCTTCCATAAATCTTAAATCAATCTTTTATGGTAGATTTACGTAAGATTTATGTCCGAAAATCTTTTTTGTGCTCGTTCTTCGGTGGGCGCGATAGGGGAGGGCGAACGGCGCGCCGCCGACGGTTATGTCTTAAAACTTGCTAATAATGGCGGATTCTCCCGAATTTTGTATAATTTTGCAGTCGATAATGTAAAAAAGCAACGAAAATGACACGAAAGACTATAGGCATAGCCATGGCAACCGTAGCCGCTGCCGTGGGGCTTGCTTCCTGCCAAGGCGAGAAGTTCCACGTGCAGGGAAACATCAGCGAAGCTGCCGACTCAATACTTTTCTTCGAGCAAATGGGAATAGAGGGCTACGAGACTCTCGACTCCATACGGCTCGACGACGAGGGAGCCTTCAGCTTCAGCGCGCAGAGCCCCGACGCTCCGGAGTTCTACCGACTGCGGATTGCGGGGCAGACCATCAACATTGCCATCGACTCCACCGAGAGCGTTACGATAAAGGCACGCTACGCCACGATGCCTACCGACTACACAGTCGAGGGCTCCGACGAGTGCCAGAAGATAAAGGAACTATCGGTGAAGCAGATAGCTCTCGAACGCGAAGCTCTTGCCATCGAGCGCGACGAGACGCTAAACCGGGAGGCGACGCTCGACTCGCTGCTCCGACTCATCACGAACTACAAGGAAGAGGTGAAGCGCGACTACATATACAAAGAGCCAATGAAGGCCTATGCCTATTTCGCGCTGTTCCAGAGCATTGCCGGAGCTCCCATATTCAATCCGCAGACCGACGAGGAAGACACGAGAGTGTTTGGGGCGGTGGCTACCAGTTGGGACACCTTCCATCCAGGCTCCGTGCGCGGTCAGAATCTGCACAACATAGCGATTGAGGGGATGAAAAGCCAGAAGATTATGAAGGCGCAGCGCGAGGCCATCGACCCAAGCCGGGTGTCGGAGACGGGACTGTTCGACATAAAGCTGAAAGACAACCACGGACAGGAGCGCGCTCTGTCGGACTTGAAGGGCAAGGTTGTCATGCTCGACTTCCATCTCTTCTCTATGAACGAGAGCCCAGCTCGCATACTCTCTTTGCGAGAACTCTATAATAAGTATCACGACCGAGGCTTCGAGATATATCAAGTGGCGGTGGATCCCGACGAACACTACTGGAAGGGCCAGACGGAGGCGCTGCCGTGGATATGTGTTCGCGACGCCGACGGAGTAAATTCGCAGCGCCTAACGCTCTACAACGTGCAGTCGCTGCCAGAGTTTTTCCTCATCGACCGCAACAACAATCTCGTAAAGCGCTCCGAACAGATAGCCGACGTGGAGGCGGAGATTAGCAGGCTGCTCTGATTTATTAACGCCCAAAACATCAATCATGGACGATGCACGAATGCCCGAAACAGAGCTTTTGAAACAAATGGGAATGGCTCGAAGAGTGTTCAACGAGGGCGAAACACGCGACGCTCTGCCCCGCGAGGACTCTGGAATGTCGCTCGGACGGGCATTTAACGATATTGGCGCAAAACGAAGCGGAAACTGGAAAGTATGAAAGAATATCGCGACAAGAACCAACAGAACTTCGAGGGGCTCGCAGACGAGCAGGTGAAGCAAGCCAGAAGTCAGCACGGCGAGAATGTGCTCACGCCGCCGCGAAAGACCTCAATGTGGCTGCTCTATCTGGAGAAATACAAGGATCCCATCATTCAAATACTTATAGGGGCAGCCGTGCTTTCCCTCGGACTCGCTTTCATAAAGGGCGAATTCATCGAGACAATAGGCATATTCCTTGCCATTTTCCTCGCCACGACGGTGGGCTTCTACTTCGAGCGCGACGCGGCTAAAAAGTTTAGCGTTCTGACGCAGATGAGCGAGGAACAACCCGTCAAGGCTAAGCGAAACGGACGAGTAGTAACGGTGCCACGGCGAGAAATAGTGGTGGGCGACATTGTGCTCCTCGATGTTGGCGACGAAGTGCCAGCCGACGGAGAGCTTCTTGAGTCGGCAGACCTTGAAATCGACGAGTCGTCGCTCACCGGAGAACCGTTGGCCGAGAAGCACGCCGACCCCGTTCTTTCGGACAACGAGGCTACTTACGCCTCAAGCCAAGTGCTGCGCTCAACGATGGTCATGAGCGGAACTGCCACAATGCGCGTTACTGCCGTGGGCGACCAAACGGAGATAGGACGCGTGGCTACGAAGGCAACAGAAGACAACCACGTGAAGACGCCGCTCAACCTGCAACTGGAGCGTCTCGCGCGTATTATAAGTAAGGTGGGCTCCGGCCTCGCTATCGCCGCCTTCCTGATATTCCTCGTACACGACATCATGGTCAATCCTCTCTGGAGCTCCGACGATTGGTTGGGAAAGGCAGAGGTGGTGCTCAACTATTTCATGATGGCCGTAACGCTTATCGTCATGGCTGTGCCCGAAGGACTACCGATGGCCGTAACGCTCGCTCTCGCCCTCAACATGCGCCGCATGCTGCGAAGCAACAATCTCGTGAGGAAGTTGCACGCCTGCGAGACCATGGGAGCCGTCAACGTCATCTGCACAGACAAGACCGGAACACTGACGCAGAACCGCATGACCGTGGCCGAAATGAATGTGCTTGGCGACCGAGATTTGCTATATAAAGCCATAGCGTTTAACTCTACCGCCAACCTTGACGCCGACGGACGACCGATAGGCAACCCCACGGAGGCCGCCCTGCTTAGTTGGCTCGCCAAGGGTGGACAAGATTACGAAAAGCTCCGATGGAATGGACGAATTTTGAATCGTACACCATTCTCTACGGAGAAGAAAATGATGACTACCACGGTGCAACTCGACGACGGCAGCCGATGGCTGTTCGCCAAGGGAGCGCCGGAAAAGATACTCGCCATGTGCGACCTCGACGACAAGAGCCGTGCCGAGCTGACCGCACAGCTGAAAGGCTATGCCTCGAAAGCCATGCGAACGCTCGCCTTCTGCTGTTGGAACCTCGACAAGTCGCCAGAGCAAACCGCAGGCACCAGCGAAGCCACGCTGCAAGCCATCTGTGGAATAAGCGACCCAATACGTGCCGACGTGCCGGCTGCCGTGGCCGAATGTCAGAACGCGGGCGTTGAGGTGAAAATCGTAACGGGAGACACTGCCGCGACTGCCATCGAGATAGCACGTCAAATCGGTATTTGGAACGAAAAATGTCCGATGGAATGGCAGATTTCTGGCACCGAGTGGGAAGCTCTCTCCGACGATGAGGCCTACGAACGAGCCGCAACGCTGCGCGTGATGAGCCGCGCACGACCCACCGACAAACAGCGACTCGTGAAGATGCTGCAGCAGCGGGGAATGGTGGTTGCCGTAACAGGCGACGGCACCAACGACGCTCCAGCACTCAATCACGCCCACGTGGGTCTGTCGCTCGGCAGTGGTACAAGCGTGGCAAAGAGCGCGTCGGACATCACTCTCATCGACGACTCGTTCCACAGCATCGGCGAAGCGGTAATGTGGGGACGCTCGCTCTATCGCAACATTCAGCGCTTCCTCTTCTTTCAGCTCGTAGTAAATGTGGCTGCTCTTTTGCTCGTGCTTGGTGGAGCCTTCATCGGTACGGAGATGCCTCTAACGATAACCCAAATCCTTTGGGTCAACCTAATCATGGACACCTTCGCTGCTATGGCACTGGCTTCACTACCACCGTCGCGTGAAGTCATGAAGGAGAAACCACGTCGCCAGGACGAGTTCATTCTGACTCCATACCTGTTAAAAAACATCGGTTTCATCGGAGGTTTTTTCTTCCTCGTAATGTTTTTGCTGCTCGCATACTACGAGAGAAACGAAGTTATCGACATACACGAACTGACGAAGTTCTTTACGGCTTTCGTAATGCTGCAGTGGTGGAATCTGTTCAACGCGAAAGCTCTGTTGTCGTCCCACTCTGCCTTCCACAACCTACGGGGCAGCCGACCGTTTTTCCTCGTGCTTTTGGTCATCCTCGTAGGGCAGTGGCTCATCGTTGAATTCGGCGGAAAAATGTTTAGAACCGTCCATTTGAACCTGCAAGAATGGTTGACGATAATCGTCATCACCTCGCCCGTCATGATTATCGGCGAGCTATTCAGATTAGTAAAACGAAAGAAACATGAGACAGTATAGGAACATCATCTTCGACCTTGGCGGCGTGCTCGTAACGCTCCACAAGCAAAGGTCGGTGGAAGCATTTCAGAAGATTGGGGCTCACGACGTGGCTAAGTACGTTGACGAACACCGAACGGAAGACTTCTTTCACGACCTCGAAATAGGGAACATCGGCGAGGCGCAGTTCTGCGAAGCCATACGCCAAAGGATAGGCATCGGCGTAACAGACGAACAAGTCAGGTGGGCGTGGAATCAACTGTTGGGGGAAATCAGCGACGAGAAGAAGCGTAGGCTGATTGAGCTACGGCGAAACCACCGTCTTTTCCTCCTAAGCAACACAAACGTCATCCACTGGACGCTGTGCACCGAAAAGCTGTTTTTACTCGATGGAATGGGCGAAAAAGACTACTTTGAACGGTCGTTCCTCTCCTATGAAATGCACCTCGCCAAGCCAGACCACGATATATATGAGGAGGTCATCAGGCAGGCGGACATACGACCCGACGAGACTCTCTTCATAGACGATTCGCAGAAGAACCTCGACGGCGCCGCCGACATTGGCATTGGCACCTATCTTGCTCACGACGACAATTGGTTAGACGACATCAGATGAAGACAATAAGCTACATAGAACAACCACTGGAGCCTTGCGTAGCCACCATAGGTTTCTTCGATGGCGTCCACCTTGGACACCACCATCTTATCACCAATGTAGTGGATGAAGCACGGGCGAGGGAACTGAAATCTCTCGTGATAACGTTCGACCGCCACCCCCGTGAAGTGCTTCAAAAAGACTTCCAGCCAAAGATGCTCACTACGCTCGACGACAAGCTGCTCCTGCTCTCGAAGACCGAGATAGACACGTGCCTCGTGATGCCGTTCACCCGACAGTTGTCGGAACTCAGCGCTCGCGAGTTCATGCAGTGGCTGTCGGAGAAACTGAACGTCAAGGTGCTCGTAACGGGCTACGATAATCGTTTTGGGCACGACAGGCGCGAAGGTTTCGACGACTACGTGCGTTACGGTCGCGAGTTAGGCATCGAGGTGTTGCAGGCCACGCCCCTCGTCATGGGTGGCATCAACGTCAGCTCGTCGGCCATTCGGCGACTGGTGGCCGACGGCGAGGTGGAGTTGGCGCACAAGTGCCTCGGCTATCCCTACTCGCTATGGTCAACCGTGGTTCACGGCGAGCACGTGGGAACGGGGCTCGGCTTCCCTACGGCCAATCTCTCAATGGCGGAGTTAGCCGACAGAGTAATCCCGGCTCCCGGTGTCTATGCCGTAAAGGTGAGATTGGAAGGCTCGGTGGAATGGAAACACGCCATGACAAACATAGGCACCCGACCGACGTTCGACGGGCAAAAACTCTCGATGGAATCGCACATTTTCCGCTGTTCCGACGACCTTTATGGCAAGAAAATGTTGGTCTCTTTCATGCATCGGTTGCGCGCCGAACAGCGGTTCGACAGTCGGGAGGAGCTGATGGAACAACTGAAGAAAGACGCTCGGATGGTGGAGGAACAGTTCGAGAAAGAACAATCCGACGCCGAGGAAATGGAATAAGAATATAATAATAAGGAAAAGGAAAGATGAAAAAGACGATAATCTATCTTGCTGCCTTCGTATGCATACAGTTGGCCACATCGTTTCTTGTGGCTGCGGCGTGGCGCATAATCACTGGTTCGCCCGACATGACAGCGTGGCAAATCATCACAACGTCGCTCGTAGCCGACGTTATCGTTCTTGCGTTGTTTCTCTCGATGAAATGGGCGGTTTTGAAGTCCTACTACCTTAGAACGAGGCCTTGGATGGCGATAGTCTTCTCTGCTCTCGCCGCTGCGGGCACCGTGCTTCCTGCGGAATGGATATTAGAAAAGATGCCCGAACTGCCTAACATCGTCGAGGGAGAGTTCGGAATGGTACTCGACAATCCGGCAGGATATATGGTAATAGGTATATTCGCCCCGTTGGTGGAAGAAGTGGTTTTCCGCGGAGCCATACTTCGCGCCCTGCTTCGGTCGATGAAAAGCCACTGGGGGGCAATCGCTATCTCGGCGGTGCTGTTCAGCCTCGTCCACGCAAATCCGGCACAGATGCCCTACGCGCTGGCCATAGGAATGCTGCTCGGATGGATGTACTGGCGCACTGACAGCGTGGTTCCTGGCATAGCGTTCCACTGGATGAACAACACAATAGCCTACGTCGCATATAACGTGATGCCCAATCCGGACGCGAAACTTATAGACTACTTCGCGGGAAACGAGCGCACGATGCTGCTGGCACTCGGTTTTTCGCTCTGCATACTCATACCCTCGCTCGTCCAACTGAACATCTGGCTGAGGAAGGCCGACGACGCGACTACCGCCGATGGATTGGGGAAAAACGGCAGAAGATAATAACATAAAACGATAAAAGCAAAAAGAAAAAAGTTTGATGTCATGAGACAACTCTTATTGTTGACACTTTGCGCTGTGCTGATGCCTCTCACTACGGCCTGCGCTCAGAAGAAGAACCATCGCTTCGAGGTAGCCAAGAACCTCGATATATTTAACAGCATCTACAAGAACTTGGACCTGATGTACGTGGACACGCTTTCGGCTGACGAGACTATTGGGAAGACAGCCATACGCGCGATGCTATCATCACTCGACCCCTATACTCAATATTTCCCAGAGGACAAGACAGAGGACCTGAAGATGATGTTCACGGGCAAGTACGCGGGAATTGGAGCCTTGGTAAAGTACCACTTCAAGAAGAAACTGGTGGTGATAGACGAGCCCTACGCCGATATGCCCGCCGCACAAGTGGGGTTGCAAAAGGGAGACGAGATACTTGCTATAGACGACTCATCGATGTTGGGAAAGAACACGAGCTACGTGAGTGAACGGCTGCGCGGCAATGCCAACACGACGATTAAACTGACCATCCGCCGACCTTCCACGGGAAAGAAAATGGACATCCGCGTTACGAGGAAGAACATCAAGATGGAGGCTCTGCCTTACTACGGCATGCTGGCCGACAGCGTGGGCTACATAGACTTCAACCAATACACCGAGGGCTCGGCAAAGGAGCTGCGCCGCGCCTACATCGGCCTGCGACAGCGCGGTGCTCGCGCCCTCATACTCGACCTGCGCAGCAACGGTGGCGGCGCCATCAACGAGGCAATCGACATCTGCAACATGTGGATTCCAAAGGGCACGCTCCTCGTTGAGACGCGCGGAAAACTGAAGCAGGCAAACCGAAAATACACCACGCGAGTGGAGCCCATAGACACCGTGATGCCCATCGTGGTGCTGGTGAACGGCGAGACTGCCAGCGCGAGCGAGATTACCTGCGGCTCTATCCAAGACCTCGACCGCGGGGTGGTCGTCGGAACGCGCACCTACGGAAAGGGACTCGTGCAGGCTGCGCTCGACCTCCCATACAACGCGAACCTGAAGATGACCACCAGCCGATACTATATCCCCAGTGGTCGATGCATACAGGCAGTGAACTACAAGCACACGGCTGGGGGCTACAGAGAGCACATCCCAGACTCGTTGACAAAAGAGTTCAAGACGGCACACGGACGAACCGTCCGCGACGGAGGAGGCATAAAACCCGACCTCGAAGTGAAGGCCGACACGATGACCAACCTTATCGCCCACATCACGGGCAGCGACTGGGGGTACGAACGAAACATAGACTCCACGATGGTTATGTTCGACTACGTGGTTGACTACATAGCCCAACACCCGCAGATAGCGCCAGCCGCCGACTTCCACTTGACCGACGACGACTACGAGGAGTTCAAGCGACGCGTGATAGCCAGTGGCTTCACCTTCGACTCCGAGAGCCAGTCGTGCTTCGACGACCTCGTGAAAGAGGCGAAGTTCGAGGGCTACTACGACGAGGCGCGCCCCGAATTCGAGGCACTGCAAAAGAAACTGAAGCACAATCTCGCCGACGAGCTCGACCGCAACAAGGAAGACCTGAAGAAGATGCTCGAACTCGACATCGTGGCCCACTACTACTATCAGAGCGGCTCGATAGAGGCCTCGCTGAAGTGGGACACCCAGCTGAAGGAGGCGCAGCGCCTGCTGGCCAACCCCGACGAGTACAACCGACTGCTGAAGCCGTAGTCTCGCCTGCGGGCAGAGCCAGTCGGCGTCCACGGCACGAACGTGCAATTTAGGCTAAACCAGCGTGTGATTTAAGCTGAATCATACCCTGATTTAGCCTAAATCATACATTTACGACGGTTGAGGCTGCGTTTTCCTGCGGCTGTTTTTCAGGTTTGCGAGGCAGGTTTCAATTGATTGAAAAGGTGGAAACGATGTGGCCGCATTATCCTCATTATATATAATATGTATGGCGGAAAAGACGCTTTAGTGCACTGATTAAGCATAAAAACGGTAAAAAAAGAGGAAAATGTTTGGCGGAGTGAAGATTTCTTATTACCTTTGCACCCGTTCAGCGGAATGAGGGGCTTGAAGAAAGCCTCTCATTTTCGTTATATAATACGGAAAATATGATAGACAGAAACGTTGTAAAGAGCATCGTCGAAGAGTGGCTCGAAGGGAATGACTACTTCCTTGTTGACATCAACATAAGCGCGGACGACAAGATAGTTGTCGAGATAGATCATGCTGACGGTGTGTGGATTGAAGACTGCGTAGAGTTGAGCCGTTTCATAGAAGAGCGCCTCGACCGCGACGACGAGGACTATGAGCTCGAAGTGGGCTCGGCGGGGCTCGGTCAGCCGTTCAAGGTGGCTCAGCAATACGTCAACCATATTGGCAAGGAGGTAGAGGTGCTCACAGCCGAAGGCAAGAAGGTGAAAGGGGTGCTCCGCTCGGTGGAGGGCGATGAGTTCACGGTGGGAGTAGAACAGAAGGTCAAGAAGGAGGGGCAGAAGCGTCCGACACTCGAAGAAGTGCCGACCACGTTTCGTATGGATGAAATCAAACATACAAAATACTTATTAAGTTTCAAGTAGCATGGCAACAAAGAAGACATTGAAGGGTCCGAGCATGATAGAGACCTTTCAGGAGTTCAAGGAGACGAAGAACATAGACCGCACGACGCTGATGAGCGTGCTGGAAGAAAGTTTCCGCAACGTGTTGGAGAAGAAGTTTGGTTCTGACGAGAACTTCGACGTCATAGTCAATCCCGACAAGGGCGACTTTGAGATTTATCGCAACCGAGTGGCCGTGGAAGACGGTGCCGTAACCGACGAGAACAAGGAGATCGCCCTTAGCGAGGCACGCAAGATAGAGCCCGACTACGAAGTGGGCGAGGAAGTGTCGGAGCCCGTCGACTTCAGCAAGTTCGGGCGTCGCGCCATACTCAACCTTCGGCAGACGCTCGCCTCGAAGATCCTTGAGCTTGAGCACGACTCTCTCTACCAGAAGTACAAGGATCGCGTCGGGCAGATTATCAGCGCCGAAGTGTACCAGATGTGGAAGCGCGAGGTGCTGCTTATGGACGACGAGGGTAATGAGTTGCACCTTCCGAAGAGCGAGCAGATACCTGCCGACAACTATCGCAAGGGCGAGACAATACGCGCCGTGATACATCGCGTGGACAATGAGAACAACAACCCACGCATAACGCTCAGCCGCACGAGCCCCGTCTTTCTGGAGAGGCTCCTCGAAGGCGAGGTGCCCGAAATAGCAGACGGACTGATAACCATCCGCCGCGTAGCACGCATGCCCGGCGAGAGAGCCAAGGTTGCAGTAGAGAGCTACGACGACCGCATCGACCCCGTAGGAGCTTGCGTCGGCGTCAAGGGTAGCCGCGTACACGGGATCGTTCGCGAGCTCTGCGGGGAGAACATCGACGTGATCAACTATTCGTCGAACAAGAAACTGTTCATCCAGCGTGCTCTGTCGCCCGCCGAAGTGTCGAGCATCACGCTTGACGAGGAGAACCATCGCGCAGAGGTGTACCTACAGCCCGACCAAGTGTCGTTGGCCATAGGGCGAGGCGGCATGAACATCAAGCTGGCATCAATGCTCACCGAGCTTACTATTGATGTGTTCCGAGTGGTGGATCCCAATGCCGAGGAGGAGGATATCTATCTCGACGAGTTTGCCGACGAGATAGAGCCGTGGGTCATCGAAGCCATCAAGCGCATCGGTCTCGACACAGCAAAAGCAGTGCTCAACGCCCCGCGTGAGATGCTCATCGAGAAAGCCGACCTCGAAGAGGAGACCGTCGATGAGGTGCTGAAGGTGCTGCGCGCCGAGTTTGAAAACTAAGCCGACGCGCGTCGCACGATGACGCACCCGCATTATTAGATTAGTATAAAGATTAAACAAGGAGAATACATGGGCATCAGATTAAACAAAGTAATAGCAGAACTAAACATAGGATTTCAGACGGCAGTTGATTTCCTCAGAAAGAAAAGCATCGGAGAAGTGAAGGAAGACGCTTCGCCCACCTCGAAAATCAGCGAAGAGCAGTATGAAGCCCTGCGCAACGAGTTCAGCACCGACAAGCAGAACAAGGTGGACGCCAGCAAAATCTTCCCAAAGCGCAGCGACAAGAAGCAGGCGAAGAAGCCCGAAACCACCCGCGGCGAAGACTTGCTGCAGAGCGGACAGAAGCCGAAGATACTGGGGACGATAGACCTCGGTTCCAAGAAACCTGCGCCAGCTCCAAAGCCGGAGCCAGAACCAACGCCCGCGCCAAAGCCGGAGCCCAAGCCAGAGCCGAAGCCTGCCCCACAACCGGAACCGGAGCCAACGCCTGCGCCAGCTTCCGCACCCAAGCCAGAGCCGAAACCCGAACCACAACCGGAGCCGAAGCCAGAGCCCGCGCCAGCACCTGTTGCCCACGACGAAGAGAAGACACCCGCCACAGCCGACGAACCCAAGCCGACCGTGGAGACGAAGCCTGCTGCCGAGGCTTCGGAGGTGAAGGAAGAGAAGACGCCCGATGCCCCGTCTGACGAAAACAAAGTTACCGCCGCTGCTTCGGCCCAACAATACGGCCCGAAGATAAACGTGGTTGGCAAGATAGACCTCAGCTCCATCAACCAGAGCACCCGCCCGAAGAAGAAGTCGAAGGAGGAGAAACGCAAGGAGCGCGAGGAGAAGAACGCCCAGCAGCGCGGCGAGAAGAAGAAGCGCCTGCGCATAGGCAAGGAGCGCGTTGACATCAACGCCGTAGGCAAGGAGGCGGCTCGCCAGCAGCAGCAACAGCAGCCCACGGCGCAGCAGCAACCCTCGTCGGGCAAGAAGAAAAAGAACAAGAAGCGCAACCCGCCCCGTCCGCTCGAAGTGAACGAGGAAGACGTGGCACGTCAGGTAAAGGAGACACTTGCCCGCCTCACCGCGAAAGGGCAGACGAAGAAAGGTGCCAAGTATCGCAAGGAGAAACGCGAGGCAGTGCAGGAGAAGCTCAACGAGGAGATGGCCGCCGAGAGCGCCGAGAGCAAGGTGCTCAAGCTGACGGAGTTCGTCACCGTCTCCGAGCTGGCAACGATGATGAACGTCCCCGTGGTGAAAGTCATCGGAACGTGCATGAGCGTCGGAATCATGGTGAGCATCAACCAGCGCCTCGACGCTGAGACCATCAACCTCGTAGCCGACGAGTTCGGCTTCACCACCGAATATGTCAGTGCCGAAGTGCAGAACGCAATCACAGAAGAGGAGGACGACGAGAACGACCATGAGCCTCGCGCCCCAATCGTAACGGTGATGGGCCACGTGGACCACGGCAAGACTTCGCTGCTCGACTATATTCGCAAGTCGAACGTCATAGCAGGCGAGGCCGGCGGCATCACCCAGCACATAGGCGCCTACAACGTTACGCTGGAGTCGGGAAAGCGAATCACGTTCCTCGACACCCCCGGACACGAAGCCTTCACCGCTATGCGAGCCCGCGGCGCACAGGTGACCGACATCGCAATCATCATCATAGCTGCCGACGACAGCGTAATGCCGACCACAAAGGAAGCGATAGCGCACGCACAGGCTGCCAACGTGCCCATGGTCTTCGCCATAAATAAGATAGACAAGCCAGGGGCGAACCCCGACAAGATTCGCGAGGACTTGGCAAACATGAACCTCCTTGTAGAGGAATGGGGAGGCAAGTACCAGTGCCAAGAAATCTCGGCAAAGAAGGGCGTCGGAGTGAACGAGCTGCTTGAGAAAGTGCTGCTCGAAGCCGAGATGCTCGACCTGAAGGCCAACCCCAACCGCAAGGCGACAGGCTCAATCATCGAATCGTCTCTCGACAAGGGCCGTGGCTACGTCTCCACCGTACTCGTGTCGAACGGCACACTCAAGGTGGGCGACATAGTGATAGCAGGCACGTCGTGGGGACGCATCAAGGCGATGTTCAACGAGCGCAACCAGCGCATAGAGCAGGCCGGACCTGCCGAGCCAGCCATCATCCTCGGACTCAACGGAGCTCCGCAGGCAGGCGACGCCTTCCACGTGATGCCCACCGAGCAAGAGGCCAAGGACATAGCCAACAAGCGCGAGCAGCTTGCACGCGAACAGGGACTGCGCACGCAGACGCGACTCACGCTGGCCGACATCAGCCACCGCATCGCTCTGGGTTCGTTCAAAGAGCTGAACATCATCGTAAAGGGCGACACAGACGGCTCGGTCGAGGCTCTGAGCGACTCGTTCCTGAAGCTATCGACAGAGAAGATAAAGGTGAACGTCATACACAAGGGCGTAGGTCAGATATCGGAAAACGACGTAACGCTGGCCGACGCTTCCGACGCAATCATCGTTGGCTTCCAGGTTCGCCCGTCAACCGCAGCGCGCAAACAAGCCGACCAAGAGGGCGTAGAGATAAACACCTATTCGGTGATTTACGACGCAATCGACGACGTGAAAGCCGCAATGGTCGGTATGCTTGACAAGGTAAAGAAGGAGGTGGTAACCGGAGAAGTGGAGGTGCGCGAAGTTTACCACATAAGTAAGGTGGGCACCGTAGCAGGAGCTTACGTTACGGAGGGCAAGGTGCATCGAAGCGACAAGGCGCGTCTGGTGCGCGACGGAATAGTGGTTCACACCGGAGAAATCCTCGCGCTCAAACGCTTCAAGGACGACGTGAAAGAGGTGGCAACCAACTTCGAGTGCGGCATCTCGCTCGTCAACTTCAACGACATCCAGCAGGGCGACATCATCGAAACATTCACCGAGATAGAGGTTCAGCAGAAACTCTAAGGCTCTGTTCACCGACGACAAACTCGACCACCGAGAGAGGCAAACGGTCTCATCGGCGGTCGAGTTTTTTGTTGCCCACGGCGAAGCGCTTTTCTCTTTCGGGCGGAAATCGCGGGCGTGGTTATGAAAATTTTTAATCTTTTCGGATGCAAAACTTGGGTGAGGTGGCACGTATGTTAGGAGTACCCCGCTGAGGGCGCTGAACACCCCAAAAGTGCCGTTTTTCAGTCTCTGCGGTTGGTTTCTTCGAGGAGACTGCTGTTATATGCATAACGTAAAGATTATCAGTAATTTTAGTGGTCGAAACATGGGACTTTAACCATCGCTAAAAAAAGGCGTTTTGGAGGGTCAAAACTTCTACGGTGGAAGGAGTCAAGACGCACGGTGGAGGAAGCAAAGACGCACGGTGGTGGGAGTCAACTCCCACGGTGGTGGAAGTTTTCTCCTACCACGGCACCCTTCAAAAGCCACCATTTTAGCCCCCGTTTCCTACCCCCGAAACTACCCTTTCGGACCACCAACAAATTTTTACATTCTCGGCGCAGCTCGGATTTCCTTCGGACGCAGCCCGGATTTATTAGGGACATAAATCTTCCGAAAATCCTCCAAAAATCTTTTTATTTACGATTTATGTTGGATTTACGTCCCAAGAAAATCGGGTTTGCGTCCGGCGGGAGCTAACGGGCTGAACGGTTGTGGTTTGTGGTCGCCACCACACTCTTTGTGTCGTATTGTAAGCGTGGGGCGTTGTTTTTTCGATAGTTTAACGTTTCGGCTGCCTCGATGAAAAGTTAGTTGAAACATTTTGGGAAAAAGTTGCGAAAGTCTGTTTTTTTCCGTACCTTTGCAGCCGCTATGAACATCGCTGTGCTTACGTCGGGAAGATTACCCGTGCCTGCCGTCTGTGGAGGTGCGGTGGAAAACCTCGTTGACTTCTATTTGGAATACAACGAAGAGCACCGGCTGCACAACATCACCACGCTGAGCATCTTCGACGACAAGCTGCCGAAGACGGCTGACACGGCGCAAAACCGCTACATTTGGCAGCACCGTGGGCTCTTCGACCGCGTGGCGCAAAAGGTTTACTCGCGGATAAACCCCGACAAATATTACGACGACGCTACGGAGTGGCACCTTCGCTGGGCGATGAAACAGCTGCGCAGGCTGAAGCCCGACGCGATAGTGGTGGAGAACCGCCCTGGATATGGCCCGCGACTGAGGCGGGAGTTCGCCGGCACGCCCATAGTGCTCCACCTGCACAACGATATGCTTGCGGGCGAAAACGGGCGACTGGCCGACAGCTTCGACAGCATAATAGCGGTCTCCGACTTCCTTGCCAACAGGGTGAGAGAGCAGAACGGCCACGCTCGCGTGAAGACGGTGTGCAACGGCATCGACACTGAACGCTTCGCCCCGCGCCCGAAGAACATGGAGCTGCGGCGCGAACTTGGCTTTGCCGACGACGACTTCGTGGTGGTTTATACGGGGCGGCTGGTGCCAGAAAAGGGGATAGCCGAACTGCTTGAGGCCGTGGAGTCGATGGGCGAAGCGTCGGGCGTGAAGCTGCTCGTGGTGGGCGGCGCGTTCTACGACGGCACTGCCGACAGCGACTTTGCAGTGCAGCTGAAGCAGCGCACGGAGCAGATGGGCGACCGTCTGCGCTTCACTGGTTTCGTGGAATACTCGAAGGTGCCCGACTATCTCTCGGTGGGCGATGCCGCGTGCGTGCCTTCCACGTGGGACGAACCGTTTGGGCTTACCGTTGCCGAGGCGATGTCGGTGGGCTTGCCCGTCGTTGCCACTCGGTCGGGAGGCATACCGGAGATAGTGAACACGGAGCATTGTCTGCTGGTGAAGGGTGGCGAAGGGCTGCCGCAACGCCTGTCGAAGGCCATAGCGACGCTGAGAAACCACTATTCGCAGTATGCCTGCAACACGCTCTCGCCTCGATTCACAAAGGAACACTATGCGGAGGAGTTTTTCAAAAAGCTGCTTGACTGAGTGTTTTTAATGAGGAGAGAGGAGTGAGGAGAGAGGAGTGAGAATAGGTTTTTAGTGCCGCGCTAAGCATTAAGACCCGAAGAAGGAAAAGAGAGAACGAGAGAAAAATGGGCGGAAGAGTGCAGAAAAGCATCATGAACATGAAGGTAGGACTGGTGTTCTATCTGCTATCCTTCTTGTTGGCTTTCTTCTCGCGAAAAATCTTCCTCGACTGTCTGGGTGCCGAATTCATAGGATTGACTGGCACTCTGAACAACATTCTTAGCTTCCTCAACATAGCGGAGCTCGGCGTTGGGTCGAGCATCGTCTTCTTTCTCTATAAGCCTTTGCAAGAGGAAGACCACGGGGAGGTGTGCCGCATCACTTCGATGCTTGCCTATCTCTACCGCATCATCGGAATGGTGATATTTGGGGGCGGAGTGTTAGTGAGCCTCTTCTTTCCGCTTATCTTCAAGAACGAGGAGCTGAGCCTGCTGCTGATTTACTTCACTTTCTACGCCTTCCTCGCATCGTCCGTCATCGGATATATCTTCAACTATCGGATGCTGATACTCTCAGCCAACCAACAGCAATACTTGGTGGACGTCTATCTTCAGTCGATGAGCATACTGCAGGGAATCACTCAGATACTGCTGGCGTGGTATTTCCGCAACCTTTACCTGTGGGTGGCAGTGCAGCTCGTGTTCAGCATCTTGGGCTGCATCCTGCTTAACTATCGCATAAACCACACCTACCCGTGGCTGAAGACCGACCTGAAACAGGGGAAAGTGCTGCTGAAGGACTATCCCGAAGTGCTTACTAAGACGAAGCAGATATTCGTGCAGTGCATAAAGGAATTCATTCTCAACCGTTGCGACCAGATAATGATATTTGCGTTCGTAACTCTGAAGATGGTGGCGTTTTATGATAACTACATGATGATTATCAACAAGATTGTTTACTTGATTAACATCATGTTCAACGGTGTGAAGGCGGGAATAGGGAACTTGATAGCTGAAGGCAACGAGGAGAACACTATGAAGGTGTTCTGGGAGCTCACCTCGCTACGCATATTCGCAACCGGAGCCATGATATTCCCAACGACACTCTTCATACAGCCGTTCATCGGTTGTTGGCTGGGAGAAGAGTATCAGCTCAGTGATACGATTGTCTATCTACTGATGTTCTATTTCTTTCTTGCCTTGATGAACAACATTGTGGCCATGTATATCTTTTCGAGCGGACTATTCCACGACGTGTGGGCTTCGTTCGTGGAACTGGGTCTCAGTCTCGGCGGAATGCTGCTGTTAGGATGGAAGTGGGGGATAGCCGGCCTGATAGTGGCAAAGATTATCAGCTATCTGTTCGTGATATCGTGGAAGCCCTATTTCCTTTTCCACGACGGACTTCACCGACCCGTCTGGGAGTTTTGGCGCGGTCAACTGCGGCACTACGCCATCTTTGCCGTCTTCATGGCGGGCGTCGTCGTGCTGAAGTATCTCGTGGTAGAGCCGTCGGTGCACTCGTGGCTCACGCTCGTGGTCTATGCCGTCGGCATCACCGTTCCCTTGATATTGCTCTACTTCATCGCGCTTTTCATCCTGACCGACGGCATGAAGCACTTTGTTCGTCGTCAGCCACTGCTCTACAAACTCATGAGCAGGTTCATAAAAGACTGAGTTTATCAGGCTTGTCAAGCTCTTCAACACTTGAAGAACTCAATAAAACTTCTTGAAGAACTTGAAGAACTTGACGGACTTTACAAACTCCGACGGTTAGACTTTCCGACTGAAATGGCGATGTCTCCACTTTAGGAAGCGGCTGTAGGCGTCGGTGATTCGCTGGTCGAAGGCTTTTTTCAGGCGGGAGGCGGGCATTTCCACGATGCTCCAGTCGAACTCCTTCATCTTGTCGGGATGGGTGTCTCCTATGTGCCCCACCATGCTCACCGAGCGTTGCTCTATGACGATGCGCTGGAGAAAGCGCGGCCACCCCATGCGGCGCATCATCCACTTCTTCAGTGGGATGTCTTGACGAAGGAACTGCACGAGCGTGTCGTAGCGCATCGAGACGTTTTGCCCCCACCTATATATAAATAGGTGTTTATCGTAGAGCCACACGTTCGCGTGGCAAATAGCCTTTACGTTGAAGTAGTAGTCGCACGAGGGATAGGCGGTCTCGTCGTAGCCTCCGAGCCTGCGCACGCTGTCGGTCTTCATGAATACGCCTGTTGGAGGGTTCTCGCAGACCATCAGCACGTCGGGCAGAGTCAGTTGGTAGAGCGGGCATCGCTCCGGGTTTTGCTGGACGGGCTTTGCTCCTCCGTCGTTCCACACTGCCTTCGTAGAGAAGATGATGTCGGCTTCTGGTATGATGGTTGTCAGTCGGAAGTGCTCTGCGAGATAGTTCGGATAGAGCAAGTCGTCGTCGTGCAGCAGCACGATGTAGGGGCTCTCGCATAGTTCCACGAGCCGGTTCCAGTTGGCGGTCATCCCAATGTTCCGCTCGTTCTTGTAGTAGCGAATGCGGTCGGACGCCAGTTCCGCTATATATTTCTCGGTCTCGTCTCCGCGCTCCGGGTTGTCGTCGCTCACGATGATTTCGTAGTCGTCGAACCCTTGCTGCGCGAGAATGCTTTGCATGGTCTCCCTAAGCAGGCCGACGCGCTTGTATGCCGGTATGCCTATGGCCACCTTCGGAGCGTCGCCGCTACGTTCTCCGCTGATATGAATAGACTTCACGTCAGCGTGGATGGCAAAGTTGTCTTTCGTGCTTAGGCAGTCGTCCACCCGTGTGCCCATCATGGTGAGCAGGTCGTCGTTGTTTGTTCCCATATTGCTGTCTTGGCGGTCTTTTGGAGGTGATAAAAATCCTTTTTCGCCTGAAAATCAGTGCAAAGTTACTCATTTTCCCATTAAAATCCAAACATTATGCACCGCTTTTCGCCTTTTTGTTGTATCTTTGCACCGCGAAAGAGCGAAATACTTGTCGATGAAACTCGTGTTGAGCGTGGTGAGATTCGTGGGAAAGGCGCTATGGAACAATGGCGCGTTCCTACTGTTCATGCTGGCCCTTGGGCTGGTGTGTGCATTCACCGAGGTCTATCCAGACCGAATGCCATACAAGGTGTATCGGCCTACTTACGTGGGACTGCTGACGGGCGTCGCCACTCTCTGTCTGCTGCTACAGCTGTTGCCAGAGAAGGCGCGCACGTGGGTCAGGCGAGCCATCTACCTTGTGGCCTACGTGCTTGCGGTGGTCGATGTGTTTTGCTTCGTGAAGTTCGACACGCCCATCTCGCCTACCATCGTGATGGTGATGCTGGAGACAAACTCTGGCGAGGCGGGGGAGTTCTTCTCCACCTACGTTACGCCCGACTTGCTGCGCACGAGCCTCGTGGCTATCGCGGCGCTCTTGGTGGTACACATAGCGTGGGGGCTGATTCGCAAAAAGGGCTTGCGGCTGAACCCCATAGCCCATAGGCTCGACATCCCGCTATCGTTGGCTGCCATAGCGGTGCTCGTTTACGGTTTCTTCTATACCTATAAATATAAGGAGAACTTCGTGGCGATAATGACTGCGCCCACCATCGGACAGTTGGAGGAGCGTGCCGCGGGCGACGACGGACTGTTCTCGCTCTATGCTCCGCTGCACCGCGCCATGTATGGCCTCTATGCCAATCACTTGGTCTATCAGCAGACCGACGCTTTGGTGGAGACGGTAGGCAAGACCACGGTTGACAGCTGTTCAACCACAAGCAAGACCATAGTCTTGATTATCGGCGAGAGTTACAATCGCCACCATTCGTCGCAATACGGATACGACAAGCCGACGACGCCGCGACAGAGTGAGCGTGAGGCAAGGGGCGAACTGACGAAGTTCACCGATGTCATCGCGCCTTGGAACGTTACGAGTTTCGTGTTCAAGTATCTTTTTCCATGGCAAGTGCCACTGACAAGCAGGACTGGGGCGAGGCTCCACTGTTTCCCGTGCTCTTCAGGAAGGCGGGCTACAATGTGGCGTTCCTCACCAATCAGTTCGTGGTAAGCACGAGCAACGACACTCACGACTTCAGCGGAGGATTCTTCCTCAACGACTCTCGGCTGAGCCAAGCGCAGTTCGACTATCGCAACACCGAGGCGCACGACTACGACGACGGTCTGATTGACGACTATCGGAATATGATGAGCACGCAGAGCGACACTGCTGCGCCGAGACTCGTGATATTCCACCTCATCGGTCAACACTTCCGTTACAGCGAGAGATACCCCGACAGTCGGCGACGCTTCAGGCCGCAAGACTATCAGCGCCCCGCCCTCGACGAGAGCGAGAAGGCTTTTCTGGCCGACTACGACAACGCCACGCTATACAACGACTCGGTGGTGGACGCCATTCTCCACCTCTTCGACAACGAGGACGCAGTGGCAATCTACGTGCCCGACCACGGGGAAAGCATTTACGACTTCGACACTCATGTGCAAGGCCGAACGCCCCCCGCATCGGTTACTGCCGAATGGATGTGGAACGAAATAGACATTCCGTTCTGGATATGGCGGTCGGAGAAATACGCGGCCACCCACGCAGACATTTGTCAACAGATAGAGAGCGCCAAAGACCGACGCTTCATGACCGACAATCTGGCGCAGGTGTTATTGCATCTCGCCGGCATTCACACCAAATGGTATAAGGCGGAAGACGACCTGCTTTCGGGTGATTACGACGAGAAGCGACCACGGTTGGTACGCCGACAGACTGACTATGACGACCTCGACGTAAGGGCGTGGGAGCAAAAGAAACGCAAACAACAACGACATGGATAAGATAAAAGTGCTGGAGGTGATTCGCCAAGGACAGATAGGCGGAGGAGAGAGCCACGTGCTCGACTTGGTGGACGGATTCGATAAGTCCGAGGTTGAGCCCATCGTGCTATCGTTTACGGGAGGCCACATGATCGACACGCTTCGACATTGGGGCGTTAAGTGCTACATCATAGAAACCACGAGAGCCTTCGACCCGCTCGTCTTTGGAAAGATCACCGACCTCGTGAAGGAAGAGAACATTGAGCTGATTCACGCCCACGGCAGTCGCGCTGCTTCAAACCTGCTATGGACGCAGAAGCAGACAGGCCTGCCGATGATATACACCGTCCACGGGTGGAGTTTCCATCAAGACCAGTCGATGCTTGTGCAAAAGGCCCGTGCTAAGAGCGAGGAACTAATATGCAGCCAGTGCCGACGAGTGATATGCGTTAGCGAGAGCAACCGCCAGACGGGTGAGGAGATGTTTGGGTTGAGCAACGCAGTGGTGATAGAAAACGGCATCAATCTCCACCGTTTCGACCGCAACGGAACATACGAAGACGTGAGAACGAAGTTGGGATTCAAGGAGACCGACTACGTGCCGGCGCTCATCGCACGAATGACGATACAGAAGAATCCGATAGTGTTTGCGAAGGCCGTCCAGCAGGCCAATCTTCAGAATCCGCACATCCGAGGACTAATGATCGGCGACGGCGACCTGAAAGGCGAGGTGAAAGACTTCATCCGAGACAACCGCCTGTTCCAAGTCATCCGCCAAGTGCCGTTCAGAACCGACGTTCCCGACGTGCTTCATTCCATAGATCTCTATTGCCTGCCAAGCCTGTGGGAAGGACTAAGCATCGCCCTGCTCGAAGCTATGGCCATGGCTAAGCCAATAGTCGCAACGCCCACCGACGGCACGAAAGAGGTGATAGAGAACGAGGTCAACGGCCTTTTGGTGGACTTCGACAACGCGGACCAACTCACAGACGCCATACTCCGACTATACGACCATCCCGACGAGGCACGACGCTACGGGGAGGCAGCCTACAGCGTCATCGAGCAACGCTTCAACAGCCTACGAGTGAGCGAAGCCGTAACGAGCATCTATAAAGAGATTTGCCGTTAGCGTAGGAATTCATTATTATTGAGTATTGTCAATGTAGAAATAATTGACTACCTTTGCACCGCTTATTTTGAAAAGAGAAAATGAACACGTATAAAGTCATAGCGCCCTATAATGGAGGCAACGTAGCATCGAGGTTGGCTGAACTGAAGCTCGCCGTGAGCAGCTATCTGCAAGACGAGCAGACGGCAGGACGAACGTTGCAATACACCAAGATTTTCCTAAGCGACGCGCAAAACCAGTATCAGCAGCTCGTGGAGTCAGAACTGTTCCAAGACATTGTCTCCAAGGCACCGCAGACCATCGTCGAGCAACCCCCGCTAAACGGGTCGAAGATTGCAATGCTAATCAAGACGAGCGACCTCCAGCGCGACTTCGTATTCCAGAGCCTACGCCTAACTCCCGACGAGGCCCGACTGGGGAACTCTTATCTTCAGACGATGATGCTCTTCGAGAAGTACCTAAAAGGAATGAGCGAACGAGGGCTCGACATAAAGACGCACTGCGTGAGAACGTGGATTTATGTCAAGGGAATCGACGTCAACTATCAGGGCGTAGTTAAGGCACGCAACGATATTTTCCGTAAGTGCGGACTTACCATCGACACCCACTTCATCGCCTCTACGGGCATCGGCGGAGCGTCGCAAGTGAGAGAGGCTACCGTGGCAATGGACTTCCTCACCTACCCAGACATTAAAGAGGAACAGAAGAAATATCTGCAAGCGCTCGACCATCTGAACCCCACCCACGAGTATGGAGTGGCCTTTGAACGCGGCACACGCTTGCAGCTCAACGGCTTGCAGCGCTACTTCATCAGCGGAACGGCCAGCATCGACCGCTTTGGCCACGTCATCTATCTCGGCGACGTAGAGAAGCAGGCCGAGCGTCTGATTGAAAACATAGAGGCATTGCTCCATGACGGAGAGGCGACACTTGACGACATAAAGTACTTTATTATATACCTTCGCGACGTATCAGACTATCACGTCATCGACCGTTATATGGCCAACCGATTCCCCGACAAACCGCGCATCTTGCTCGCAGCAAAGGTTTGTCGCCCCGAATGGCTCGTCGAAATGGAGTGCATCGCAGAGAGATAAACCCCCATTTTACCAATTTTTAAGTATTGCACAGTCCACTAATTTCGTCTAACTTTGCACCCGATAACGATAATAGGTACAAAGTTAGATGAAAAGAGTTTCTATTCTATTAGCAATGATGGCGATGGTGGCAACAGCCTCCAATGCCCAAGTGAACGCCGCCGACAGTGTTATGAGTCATGCTGGCGGCAACCGCCTTAGCGTAGGCGGCTACGGAGAAGTGGCCTATTCGAGGAACTTCTACAGCGATAATATATATAGGTACACGAAGGCGGGAAAGTATGCCGACGACCCAAGTCATGGCAGATTTGACATACCGCACGCCGTAATCTACCTGAACTACGACTTTGGCAAGGGCTGGACCATGGGAACCGAGATAGAGTTCGAACACACTGGCACGGGCAGCGCCATAGAACAGGAGTTCGAGGAAGCCGGCGAATGGGAGCAGGAGGTAGAGAAAGGCGGCGAGGTGGAACTGGAACAGTTCTGGATTCAGAAGTCTTTCTCACGCGCGGCCAATCTGCGCTTCGGCCATATTGTTGTTCCCGTAGGACTTAACAACGCACATCATGAACCCCTGAACTTCTTCACTGTCTATCGCCCTGAAGGTGAGAACACTGTGCTGCCGTCAACATGGCACGACACTGGTATCAGTTTCTGGGGACGCTCAGGCAAGTTCCGCTACGAGGCGGAAGTGGTGGCAGGTCTCGACGCTATGCTTTTCAGCCGCGAAGGGTGGGTCAGCGGTGGCGCGGGCTCGGCCTTTGAGTTCAAGGTGGCAAACAAATATGGATTTGCAGGGCGCCTCGACTACTACGCCATGCCAGGTCTCCGACTCGGCCTAAGTGGATACATCGGACGTTCGTTCCACAACACCTATCCCCACGATATGGAGGGCGACGGACTGAAGTACAACGACGTCAAGGGAACGGTGGCAATAGGTTCGTTCGACTTCACTTTCAAGCGTTACAACTGGATAGTGCGCGGACAAGCCGACTATGGATATCTGAGCGACGCATCGACAATCAGCACCGTGAAGGCCACGCGCGCCAGCATAACAAACTCGCCATACAGCGAGACGTGGGTGGGCAAGAATGCCTACGCCATCGGCATCGAGGCTGGCTACAACCTATTCTCGCAAATAGAGAAGATGCGCCGCGACAACCAGAAACTCTACCTCTTCGGGCGCTTCGACGCCTACAACAGCTACGTGCCGCCCACGGGACAAAAGAAGTATGAGTTCACTGAAAAGAAAGTGCTGACAGTGGGGCTCAACTACTACCCCGTGCCGCAGATAGCTATCAAGGCCGACTATTCGCACCGCGGACTGAAGTCGCAATACAACAACGAGCCGAGCATCAACTTTGGTGTCGCCTACGAGGGATTTTTCCTCTAACGACAAGAAGCGCCTTATATAATAAATAAGGTGTAGCTCTAAGGTGAAAACGTTTAATCATTATAATAATAAAAAGAATGAAAAAGTATTTTAGCTTAATGGTGGCAGTGCTGCTCGCATCGCTCACCTTCACATCGTGCTCAAGCGACGATGACAACGACAACAAAAACACAAACTCGACAGAGCTGACAGCTACCGAGACAAGCATCAAGAACATCACCCAGCAGTATCTCGAAAGCGTAGTATATCCAACCTACACCAATCTCGCAAACGAGACGAGCGACCTCTACGACCTGCTCGCCGCTGCACTCAACAACTACGACAACCTCACCCAGAGCCAGATAGACGCCATCTGCAAGAAGTTCCTCTCGGCACGAGCATATTGGGAGAGCTCCGAGGCCTTCCTCTATGGCCCCGCTACCACCTTCGGCATCGACCCGCACATCGACACATGGCCCCTCGACCTCGAAGGACTGGCCGTCGCTCTTAGCAACAGCGAACAAGTGGCACAGCTCTCTGGAGAAGACGGCATAGCTTACGCTGGCGCCAAGCTCGGACAGGAACTCTTAGGCTTCCACGGCATCGAGTTCATCATCTTCCGCGACGGAAATCCCCGCACTGTCAGCGCATTGAAAGGCGTAGAGACCGACGTGGCATTCGCCAAATACACCGTTACCGGTAAGGAAGAGCTCACCTATGCCGTAGCCGTGGCTGGAGACTTGCGCGACCGTTGCTTCCAGCTCGAAGTGGCTTGGAGAGGCGAAGACGGAGTCAGCGAAGAGCATCTCGACCGCGTTGAAGAGATGGAATATGAGTACTCCATCGCCGACGACTTCGACGGATACGGCGAGAACATGCTCAACGCAAAAGTGTCCGGCTCTACCTACAGCACTTGGCAGAAGGTGCTCGTAACAATCTTCGACGGCGGATGCTCTAACATCTGCAACGAGGTGGCCAACTCGAAGATGGGTAATGCCTACACGGGCGAAGACGTGAACTACATCGAGTCTCCCTACTCGAAGAACTCTTTCACCGACTTCTACGACAACATCATGAGCATAAAGAACTCCCTCTACGGAGGCGTGAACCTCAGCTCGCCCGCAAGCAACTCCATCATGACATTCCTGAAGAGCGACGACCCCACCATGGCCTCAGAACTCGAAAGCGCCCTCAGCACGGCTCTCTCTTCGCTGCAGACCTGCATCGACAGCAAGGTGGCCTTCGTTGACAACTATACTGCAAGCTACGTCGGCAACGCAATCGATGCAATCAATATTCTCGACGAAGAGCTTCAGGAAGCTGCTAAGTGGGCTGCTTCATTAGAATAACTCTTAACGCAGGATTAGCAAGACAGACGCGGCAATCGCGAAAGTCTTGTTAATCCTGTTTCATTTAGGAACATGATTATCACCGTAATCACTACATTCCTGCCTAAACAAATAAACAAACAAAAGCGAGAAAAGATATGAGAATTCCAAGAACAAGCCAAATGCTACTGCTCTGCTCTCTGGCTGCCATCGCGACAACATCGTGCCGCGACAACGAGGTGGAGGCCGACAACCCCGAAACAACTACCACCACCACCAGTAATGACGCCAGCTACGTAGGCAAAGACGTAGGCAACTTCCTCGCCGAAGAGTGGTATCCCGCAGGAGAACTCGGAACCACAGACAACATCGGAGTAGGATGCTATCAAGACGAGACACCCATCACTACCACCATGGGACTCTCGCAGCCCTTCAAGCTCGGAGAGACCTTCTTCGAGCGGAACTTCACCGTAAACACCGCACCGTTTGCCGGACTCGGCCCTGCTGCCGTGCGCAAGTCGTGCGTGGATTGCCACCCTGCCTACGGACACGGAAAGCGCGTAACAAAGTACACCGCAACGTGGGGCAACGGCTATCTGCTCGTTATCTACCACCCGACGGACGGAGCCAACAGCGACGACGGAGCCTACATCAGCGAGGTAACGGGAATGCCGCAGACTATTGCAACCAGCCCGTTCCTGCCGCCAATCGACGAAGACCAGATACAGCTTGACTGGAAGACCCTCGGCTCGATGGAGAGCGGACTATCGTTCACATTCCCCGACGGCGGCGACACCTACGAGCTGATTTACCCGGAGCTCTACATACCGACGAGCGCATTCAATACCGACCCCGTGCCCACCAACCTCGCATTCCGACTGGAGAGCACCATAGGCATCGGCGGAACCGGACTGCTCGACGCCATTCCCGACGACTCCATCAAGGCACAGTATGCCAAGGAAGCAGCCGCAGGAGTGCCACTCAACCCAAATATGTGGAACACCGAAACCAACGACTGGGCAACGTCTGCCATGTACACTGCCAACGGAGTCAACCGTATAAAGAAATTCACATACGCCTGCACACGCGGTTCGCTGCAAGACGGAGCCGGTGCCAACGCTATGTGGAACATACCTAACATCAGCCGAAGCGACCGACCCTACCTCTACACCACCGACGCGTGGGCTAAGAAGATGAGCGAGACGCCCTCCGTGATAGCCTCGATAAAGGCCGACCCGACTTCGCCATATTACGGGGACGGAACCGAAGACTCCATCAAGGCTTGCGTCTATAACCTGCTTCGACCCTCGACAAACCAGTTCAACAACCAGTGGCACAACTTCGACCCAGAGATGACCGACAATAACTTCTGGGCATACATGGTATGGCACCGTGGACTGGCCGTGCCCCGCGCTCGTAATCTGAACGACCCTGTTGTGCAACGAGGAAAGGAAGTGTTCATGCAGCTCGGTTGCGCTTATTGCCATCGTCCAAAGTGGCAGACAACCACAGACAGCTACTGGGCTCCGAGCATGCTCACTACAAGCATGCTGCCTCTACCGAAGTATGAGAACCAGACCATCTACCCATACACCGACATGGTGCAGCATCGCCTATACATGAAGAACGGCATACACGGCTCTTGGTGCCGCACCACCCCGCTCTGGGGACGCGGACTCTCGAAGCAAGAGACGGGCGCCGAAGACCGTCTGCACGACTGTCGCGCACGCAACGAAGTGGAGGCAATCATGTGGCACGCCTATAGCAAGAACTCCGAGGCATACTCATCGGCAGAGAAGTTCTACTACCTGCCAAAGGCCGACCGCGACGCTGTGGTCAAGTTCCTGCAGTCCATCTAATCCGACGCGACGGAGAACATAAACAAAAAAAGTGTCGAGGGCAAACGCTGCCTTCGGCACTTTTTTGTTATGCTTACCGCCTGTTACTTCTCCTCCGGAGCCTTGTCTATCAGGTCCATAAACTGGTCGAGCTTCGGAGTGATGATGATTTGCGTGCGGCGGTTGCGCTGTTTGCCTATCTCCGTGTCGTTGGTCGCAATCGGATTATATTCACCGCGACCGCCAGCCGTCAGTCGTTTCGGGTCAACGCCATAGTGGTTCTGCAGATACTGCACCACGCTCGACGCACGCAGGCACGAGAGGTCCCAGTTGTTGCGAATGTTCTCGCGAGAGATGGGCACGTCGTCTGTGTTGCCCTCAATCAGCACGTCGTAGTCCTTATAGTCGGTGATGATTTTGGCTATCTTCGATAGTGTCTCGGCGGCTCGGTCGTTGATTTCGTATGAACCGCTCTTGTAAAGCATGTTGTCCGCAAGCGAGATATAGACCACTCCCTTGAGCACTTGCACGTCAACCTCCTTCATCTCTTCCTTCGAGAGAGAGCGAGTCAAGTTGTTCGTCAGCACCATGTTCAGAGAGTCGCTCTTGCTCTTCACCTCCACCAAGTGGCGGATATACTGGTTAGACTCGTTGATTTGGTCAACCAACTTGTCTATTGAGACGTTGTTCTGACTTGCGTTCGAGAGACTCTTGTCGAGCGATTTCTGCAGCTTCGAGTAGTCGCTCTTCTGCTGCCTTAGCTGCTCTTGAAGCGAAGCCACCCGCGCTTTCGATGCTGCCAATTCCTCTTTCGTCGTGGCCAGTTGGTCCTTAGCGTCGGCTATCTGGCTGCTTAGCGTCTTGTTTTGTTCGGTGCACTCGGTCAGTGCTTTCTTGCTCGCGCAGCTGCTCATCAGCAGTCCGCCAAGCACAATCATTCCAAGATAATTTACTTTAATCATTGTCTCTTATGCTTTAAACTTTTGTTTTTAAACCTTATGACTTAGGCCAGAGGCCCTGAGAGCGTCCTCGCCAGGCGAGGCGGAGCAGCCGTTGTCCCATTGTTCGTCGAGACGGTCGCGCGGCAGTGTCTCCTTTCATTAAGACGCGCGAAACGGGAAAAAGTTGTGTCGGTAAAGGTCTTTTAACCTCGTTTTAACGAGTTTTATGCACTCTCGCCACTCTCGCCGTCTCTGGTTTAGGCTGAATCAGACCGTGATTTAGCCTGAATCACGACGCAATTCAGCCTAAACCACATTCTCGTTTCCACCGTAACAAGTTTTTGTTTCCACCGTAATAACCGATTATTTCCACGGTAACAACATTTTATTTCCGTGGTAATGATTTTCTGTTTTTGTGGGCACAAAAAAAGAGCCTCCCGGCGGGAGACTCTTTCTGTGGTCGTGGCGTGGCGGTTCATACGAGCTTGCGATTGTCTATCACGCGCTTGCTCTTGCCTTGGCTCCGTTCGAGTGCGCCCGACGGGTGCAGCTGGACGCGGGCACGTATGCTCAAGACGCTCTTCAGCTTCTCTGCAAGCATGCGCTCAAGAGCCTCCATGCGGTGGATGTCGTCGGTAACGAACTCCTTGCGCAACTCTACTTTCACGGTGAGCTTGTCGAGGTTGTCAACTCTGTCAACCACGAGCTGATATACTGGCTCGAACTCTTGCGTTGACAGGATTACGCTCTCCACTTGCGAGGGGAAGACGTTGATTCCGCGTATAATCAGCATATCGTCGCTGCGTCCCACGATGCGAGTCATGCGTACCGACGTGCGTCCGCATTCGCAAGGCTCGGCAATGAGCGAGCATAGGTCCTTGGTGCGATAGCGCAGCAGTGGCATTCCCTCCTTGGTGAGAGTGGTGAAGACGAGTTCTCCCACTTCGCCGTATGGCAGCGGCTCCAGCGTTTCGGGGTCTATTATTTCGGGGAAGAAGTGGTCTTCGCAGATGTGTGAGCAGTTCTTCTTTTCGCACTCGTAGCTGACGCAAGGCCCCATAATCTCGGAGAGCCCGTATAGATTGTATGCCTGCAGACCGAGGCGCGACTCTATCTCGTGGCGCATGTTCTCGGTCCACGGCTCTGCTCCGAAGGCTCCGACACGCAGGCGGATGTCCTCTTTCTTCACCCCCATCTTCTCCATCGTCTCTGCCATGTGTAGGGCGTAAGAGGGGGTGCAAGCGATTCCCGTTATGCCGAGGTCGCGAATCAGTCGGATGTGCTTCTCGGTGTTTCCCGTGGAAGTAGGCACCACCGTAGCGCCGAGGTTCTCCACTCCGTAGTGGGCGCCCAGTCCTCCCGTGAATAGTCCGTATCCGTAGGCCACGCTGAAGGTGTCGTCGCGCGTTATGCCGTAAGCGGTGAGGCATCGCGCCATGCACTCGCTCCAGACGCCGATGTCTTTGCGTGTGTAGCCTACTATTGTCGGGTTCCCAGTAGTGCCCGACGAGGCGTGCACGCGGACAATCTCGCTTTGCGGTGCCGCTTGCATTCCGTAGGGATAGTTGTCGCGAAGGTCTTGCTTCACGGTGAAGGGCAGCTTGCGTATGTCGTCGATGGTGTTGATGTCGGCGGGAGTCAGTCCGCGCTCTTGCAGTTTGTTGCGATAGAACGGCACGTTGTGATACACGTAGTCCACTATCTTTCTGAGTCGTTTTCCTTGCAGTGCGCTCATCTCATCGCGCGACATGCACTCTTTGGTGGTGTTCCAAATCATATTTCTTGAGTTCTTTTTCTAATGTGGAGTGAGGAGAGAGGAGTGGGGAGCGAGCATAGTCTTGTGGAGTGAGGGCGAAGAGCAAGTCATACCTCACTCCTCACTTCCCCCTCCTCTCTTCTCATTATCAAAAAGGATGGTCCTCGTGAAAGGCTTTCATCCGCTCTTGCAGCACCGGATATAGCTCCTCCTTCATTCGGCTGACGCAGGCGCGAATGCCTTGTTGCCGCGAGCCGGTGGTGGAGAGATTGATGCTGCTCACGCCGTAGCTTATGAGTTCTCGCAGCAGCTCCCCGCCTGTCATGTTTGGATATCCGAGGGTGAAGAAGAAGCCGTCGCCCGTGGGCTGCGACACGTCGCGGTCATATACCACGTGGAAACCGTTGTCGCAGAATATCTTTTTCATCCTCGCTGCGCGACGCTCATACTCGCGGGTGTCGTCAACAAAGTTGATTTTCCCCTCGCACGAGAGCCTGAGCATCTCGGCGTAGGCGTATTGCGTGGAGGCCGTGCAGCCGCTCGTAATCATATACATTATGGAGGCGATGAATGTCGGCCCGAACACTCCCGTGTCGTGATAGCGCTCGGCGAGGGCAGGATATTGCGTGTCGAAGAGCTTGTCGCTCACGCAAGCCAAAGCCATACGCTGGCCGGCATAACTGAATATCTTGGAAGAAGAGAGCATCAATATATAGTTGTCGGTGTAGCGCGCCACCGTGGGAACGTAGGGCGGCAGGTATGGGTGGCTCAGGTCGCGGCGATAGTCCATTGCGAAATAGGCGAGGTCTTCCATCACCACAGCGTCGTATTTCGTTGCCATTTCGCCCACAATCTTCAGTTCCTCCTCCTCCAGACAAATCCACGCAGGGTTGTTCGGGTTGGAATAGACTATTGCGGCAATGTCGCCCGACGCAAGTTCCTGCTCCAGTTTTTCGCGCAGGGCTTGTCCTCGGAAGGGGTAGATGTCGAACTCGCGCCACCCTATTCCGAGTATTCTCAGCTGCGATTTCTGTATTGGGAACCCTGGGTCGATGAAGAGAATCTTATCCTTCCCTTTGATGCGTTGGGTGGTGGCTATGAAGCTGCCAAACGAGCCGGCCACCGAACCAGTGGTGGGCAAGCAGGCACGCGGCGTGATGTCTATGTTGATGAACGCCTTTACGAATTGGCTGGCAGCCTCTTTTAGTTCTTTAACTCCCGCGGCGGCTGGGTATTGCGAGCCTACTCCGCGGTCGATGGCAGCCTTCTCCGCTTCCACTCCGAAGTGGTTGGCTGGCAGTCCCGGCGACCCTTGGTCCATGCGAATAAAGGGGATGCCCGTCTTCTCTTCCAGATATTGTGCCACGAGCAACACCTCTCCGATGGTGGCTTGAGCGAGGTCGGCAACATTCATTTCCTGGCAAGCCTCGCTTACGAGTTGTTCGCTAAAGATTTTCATATCACGATATACTTTAAACGTTAAGGTTTAAACTTTAAACTTTAATCATCAAAACTGTTCTTTCTAACTGTGGAGGGTAAGCAAAGCTATGCCTCACAGTTTAAAGTTTAATGTTTAAAGTTTAAAGGTCCGAGGAGCTTAGTCCGATGTCGAAAGCCCGCATGTTAGCCTCTACCACGGCCTCGCCCTTGCGCTCGAACACCCGTGCGGTGGCGGAGCGGAGCTGGTCGGGCGAGAGAATCTCTATGTATGGAGCGGCCATTCCAAGCAGGATGACGTTTGCACTTTTCACTATGTGATTCTCCTTCGCCAACTGTTCTATGCCCAACGTTACGGCGTGGGGCAGGGCAGCTATCTCCTGCATAAGCTGCTCCTCATTGGGGTAGTTGGGAATGTTCACGAAGGTGTGCGACGACGTTACCACCTGTCCGTCCTTGCTCAGATAGGGGAGATAGCGCAAGGCTTCCATCGGTTCCATCGAGATAATCAGGTCTGCGGAGCCTTGCGGAATTAGGTCGCTGAATATCTCTTCGGTGCTCAGTCGTAGGTTGCTTTGCACGTCGCCTCCTCTTTGGCTCATACCGTGTACCTCGGCCTGCTTCAGGTTTATGCCGGCCTGAGTAGCGGCCTCGCCTATGATTGTCGCGATGGAGAGGATGCCTTGTCCGCCCACACCGCAAAGGATAATATCTTTTTTCATTGCTGTTTCTATGTAGGAAAAATTGAGAGATGGGGAAGGTCTTGTTCTTTGTCCTGCTTCAAACTCTTTAATCTCGACCTCAAGCTCATAATTCTCCTTTCTCAATTCTCAATTTTCAATTCGGTATTTTTCTTCTTCTTGTGCCTTAGCGACGTCTGGATGCACTCGCGGCGTGGGATGACCACGCTGACTCCTCGATACTCTATCTCCTCTCGGAGTATCTGCGCAATCTCGTCGATTTTCGATGGCGTCGGCGTAACCACGCGCACGTGCTCTGGTTCTACGCCGAGGGCAAGGCAGATGGCTTCAAACTTGTTGGTGCCGGCTGAGTCTTGCCCTCCCGTCATGGCCGTGGTGAGATTATCGGAGATAACCACAGTGATGCTCGAATGGTCGTTCACGGCGTCAAGTAGTCCGGTCATGCCAGAGTGGGTGAAGGTGGAGTCGCCAATCACGGCAATGGCGGGGAACAGTCCTGCGTCGGCGGCTCCCTTAGCCATGGTAATCGAAGCTCCCATATCGACGCACCTTGCGAGTGTCTGGAAGGGCGGCAGCGCACCGAGCGTGTAGCAGCCGATGTCGCCGAAGATGCGCGCACCCTCGTACTCTGCGGCTATTTTGTTAAGGGCGTTGTAAACGTCTCTGTGGCCGCATCCTTGGCATAGCTGCGGTGGGCGGGCGGCCAGATTGTGAGCCACGGCAACCGGCTCTTGCGTGGGTTTGCCGAAAGCCCGCGATAGTGCATCGGGGCTCAGTTCGCCCGTGCGAGGAAGGTCGCCAGTGAGTCTTCCTTTTATATTATAGTGGTAGCCAACAAGAGCCTTCACCTCTTGCTCCACCACGGGCTGCCCATCCTCGACAACGAGCAGGGCGTCGCATTTCTCTCTCAGCACCGAGACTTGCTCCTCCGGCAGCGGATATTGAGACACTTTCAGTATGATAGCGTCGTCTGCCCCCGCCTCGCGTACATAATTATATCCTATGCCGCAAGCGATGATTCCCAGCGAGTGATGATGCTCGGTGTCGCCTTCGATGCGATTGAAACGGCTGGTCTCTGAGGCTTTCAACAGCTCTGCCTGTTTAGAGATTAGCTCGTCGTAGCGGCGTCGCGCTATGGCAGGCAACAACACCCATTCGCGACCGGTGAGCGGACTGAAGGCGTTGGTGTCTCTTGGTTCCGTGATTTCCACCGAGGCGCGCGAGTGGGCCAAACGTGTAACCACGCGCATCAGCACGGGCAACTTCAGCCGTTCGGATAGCGAGAAAGCCTCGTTGACCATATCGTATGCCTCCTGTTGATTGCTTGGCTCAAACGTTGGGAGCATGGCAAACTTAGCGTAGAAGCGACTGTCTTGCTCGTTTTGTGATGAGTGCATCGACGGGTCGTCGGCGGCCAACACGATGAGGCCTCCGTTGACTCCCGTGATGGCTGAGTTGACGAACGCGTCGGCGCAGACATTCATTCCCACGTGTTTCATGCAGACGAGTGCGCGTTTGCCTGCATACGACATACCGAGGGCAGCCTCCATTGCGGTCTTTTCGTTGGTACACCATCGGCTGTGGATGCCCCGTTCCTTCGCGAGCGGATGGCTTTGGATGTACTCTGTGATTTCGGTGGAAGGGGTGCCGGGATAGGCATACACGCCCGACAGTCCGGCGTTGATGGCTCCTAAGGCTATGGCCTCGTCGCCAAGTAAGAGTTTCTTCATTATGATGATGTATGTTTTTTTAGAAGGTTTAATCGCGGTCGTTCAGAACTGGGAATTTTTCTCTGAAGGCGTTGAGCCGCTCAATGTCTATGGTGGCAGTGAGCACCGCCTCGCGGTCGTCGGCCTCGGCTATGGTCTCGCCGTATGGGTCGATTAGTGCTGAAGCGCCTGGATATTGGCACTGCGGGTCGCTGCCCACGCGGTTGAGGCCGAGCACGTAGCACTGGTTCTCGATGGCTCTGGCACGAAGCAGCGTGCTCCACGCCTTGACGCGAGAGGTTGGCCAGCTGGCTACGTAGATGACCATATCGTAGTCGCCACGGTTACGGCTGTAGCACGGAAAGCGCAAGTCGTAGCACACTTGAAGCAGTATTCTCACGCCGCGAAAACTTACCACTCGCCGTTCCTCGCCGGCTGTGTAGCGCAGATGCTCGCCTCCGTAGGTGAAGAGATGGTGCTTGTCGTAGTGTTGCTCCTCGCCATTGGGGTTGACGAAGAAGAATCGGTTGCGGTATTCGCCAGCCACCCTTGTGGCTACGCTTCCGGCCACGGCGCAGTCGCGAGAGCGAGCCACGGTGCGCATCCAGCCGAGCGACGGTTGTGCCTCTTGCTCGGCTATGCCGTCGGGCTGTGTGGCGAAGCCTGTGGAAAACATTTCGGGCAGCACTATCAAGTCGGCCTGTTCGCCGATGCCACTGAGCAACTCTTCGGCGTGTCGATGGTTCTGCCGTGGGTCGGCCCAGGCAATGTCGGTTTGGAGAGCGATTACTTTCAACGGTTTTACTTTCAACTTTTAATAGTTAAACTTTAAACGTTATACCAAAGAAAAACTACTCTATCACGAAGGCGAAACCAAGGTTCCCGTATTTCACGCGATACTGAGGCAGGGCGAGACCATCTTCGTTCCAACTGTTGATGCCGCCGACTCCTGCTTGCGCCTGGTCGATATAGAGGTTGGTGTATTTAGATTTCTTCAGTTGTTGTGGGTGGCGCTGGTGTTTCTCGTCGCCTTCATCGAGCTCGTCGATGTCGTAGTGCAGGGCAGACATACTGAGCAACTGCGACCCGCGCACGGTGAAAGCGCCCTTCTGTTGCCACCAACGTATGCCAGTGTGGGTGCCCGTCTCCTGTGGACGTGCGTAGGGATAGAACATTTGGTCGGCAGAAGTGTCGAAGATTCCGACGTTCTGCGCGCTGCAACGGTCGCTATAGTTCTCTATCGGTCCCAGTCCGTAGTAGGTGGCCTTGTCTTGCTCGTAGGGCAGCTGAATCACGACACCGAAGCGGGGCAGGTCGGGAATGTCGGTTCCTCTGGTCTTCATCCGCATGTCAACCATCATCTGACCGTCGTCGCCAAATGTGTAAGCCAGCGTAAGAGTGGCCTTCGCGTCGGGCAAGTCGTATGTGGCCGTTACCGTGTTTCTCTTCGACGACAGGTCTTTTAAGTTCATCGTAGGGTTACGCCATAGTGCAGCTTTCTTCGGCACTCCGGCGCCCATGTCGTTGTCGGTAACGGCTCGCCAGAAGTTCGGTTTCAGTGTCCGTCCGCCTCCGAGGATGGTCTTTCCGCCGCGCTTATACTCTTTCAGCAGGCCTGTCTGCTCGTCGAACACGGCAGTGAAGTGCTTGGCCTTTATGGTGAGTTGGCCGCCCTTCGACTTTGCCTTTATCTTCTCATCCTGCTTCCGTTGGTGAGACAGGGGGATAATCTGAAGCACACCATCGCCGTCGCCGCCCTTGACTTGCAGCTGTTGATGGGCTACCACCGAGCCTTTCGGCAGCAGACCCTCGTCGCCCATCGTGCGATATTCCACGTTGAGGAACACTTCGCCCTTCATTCGCGCGATGGTGTCAGGATAGCCGAAGAGCGCGATGTCGGCGGTGTTCTGCGGCTCCACCTCTAACTCGTTCATCAAGCCGTGGGCTACGAGCCGTCCTTCGTTCTCGACGCGCCAGTAGAGCTCCACGTTTCCGAGATTCTTAAAGAAGTTCTCGTTAGTTATTCTTATGGTGCCGCGCTGCAAGTCGATGGGCGATGTCCAGATGTTCTGATACTGATAGCCCACCTCGTAAATCTGCGGCGAAGGCACGCGGTCTTGGCTTACGAGTCCGTTGCAATTGAAGTTGTTGTCGCTTGGGTCGGTGGTGTTATAGTCGCCGCCGTAGGCATTTATCTGCTTGTCTTTATCGCCCGACGAACTCTTGTGCAGGGCTTGGTCGGCGAAGTCCCAGATGAATCCGCCTTGATATTCGGGGTGCTTGCGCACTAAGTCCCAATACTCTTTGAATCCGCCCGACGAATTTCCCATGGCATGACTATACTCGCACTGTATGAGCGGTTTGGTGGGCTTCTGCAGATACCGCGCACACCAGTCGTGAGTAGCATACATCGGGCAGCAGATGTCGCTGTTCTTTCCGTGTATGTCCTGCTCAAACTGAACGGGCCTACTATGGTCTTGACCCTTAATCCACTGGTATGCGGCGGTGAAGTTTTGGCTGTTCTTCGTCTCGTTTCCGAGGCTCCAGACGATGACGCACGGGTGATTGTAGAACTGCGCCACGTTGTGCTGGTTGCGCTCCAGTATCTGTTGGCCGAAGTCCGCCTTGCCTGCACGCGAGTCGTCTCCATAGCCGAAGCCGTGGCTCTCTATGTTGGCTTCCGCTACGACGTAGAATCCGTATTGGTCGCAAAGGTCGTAGAACATAGGGTCGTCGGGGTAATGGCAGGTGCGAATAGCGTTGATGTTAAACCGCTTCATCAGCGCAAGGTCTTGAAGCATTCGCTCTCGCGACACCACGTATCCGCCGTCGGGGTCTATCTCGTGGCGGTTTACACCTTTTATATATATAGGTTGTCCGTTCACCAGAAGCTGATTGTTCTTTATCTCCACCTTGCGGAAGCCAACTTGCGTCTGCGTTGCCTCGCCCACGCGACCGGCGGCGTCTTTCACGGCTACCACGAGAGTGTAGAGGTAAGGAGTCTCGGCGGTCCACTTGTTCACCTTCTTCAGCGAGAATGTGAACGACGACTCTCCGTTGGCCTTAGCCTTGCCCTCGCCCACGTTGCGCCCCGCGGCGTCGATGAGTGTGTACGACACCTGCTTCACGCCAGGGGCAGTCTTCACGTCCACTCTGAGCGTGCCAGCGTCGCCCGACAGGTCTGGTGTCGCGCGCACGTCGTCGATGTGTACTTTAGGATTGCGGCAAACCAGCCAGCTCTCTCGTGCCACGCCCGACAGCCGCCAGAAGTCTTGGTCCTCGAAATAGGTGCCGTCGGTCCAACGGAACACTTGGAAAGCCAACAGATTTCTGCCGCTCTTCAGGTAAGGAGTGATGTCGAACTCGGCTGCCACCTTCGAGTCTTCGGCATAGCCGGCGAACTGGCCGTTCACGTAGAGGGCGATGCACGACGTTACCGACCCAAAGTGGGCTATCACCTGCTGACCGTCCCACGACGACGGAATGTCTATCCATCTTCGATACGACCCTACGTGGTTGCCCTTCGTAGGCACTTCCGGCGGATTGCTTTCCCACTGTCCGCTCCACGGGAACCCTGCATTCACGTAGAGCGGGTCGCCGTAGCCGTTCATCTCCCAGATGGCGGGAATCTTCAGCGTCTTCCATGCCGAGTCGTCAAGGTCGGGCAGATAGAAGTCCGTCGGGCGCTCTTCGGCATTCTCCACCCAGTGGAACTTCCAGTCTCCGTCGAGCGAGACATAGTTCTTCGCCATGGCTTTCTCGCCATACATAGCGTAGGCCACCGACTCGTATGGGGTGAAGTCGGTGTGCAGCGGCACTCGGTTTATCTGATTAACGCCCAGGTCGTGCCACGCCGTTTCCCACTGAGCGTTGGCCGCGGATGCTGCAAGCAGAGCCACGGCAAGCAGGAGCTTCTTCTTTCTCATAGTTGGTGCAAAGGTAACAATTATTTCTCAAAACATAGGGTTTTTACCGAAAAGTTTAGGGAAAACCCTAATAAAAATTAGGGATTATCATTTGCGCCACGTCTCATTTCGCCGTATCTTTGCACCAGAAAAAGGGAATAAAAGGAGAAACGAGTTAGCGGGAGTTAACCGAAGATAGCGGAAGTCAACCGCAGTTAGCGGGAGCAGAAAAGCGAAGGCAGGAGAAAAAACAAAACAGGCGCCAAGCTCAACACTCAGAACTTCCAATGTCGGAAAGAGACACTCAGACCGCAGGAGAAAACCGGAACCACCATACCGATAACTCCCGACAACTCCAGTTACCTCCCAATACCTCCCTCAAAACGAAGTTTAACAATTAAAATTTAAAGTATTATGAAGCGTTACATTTTAGCAATAGCAGCCATGATGATGATAACCATCTCGGCAAGCGCAATGAGTATCAACCAAGCCCGCAACGAGGCACAGTATCTCACCGACAAGATGGCCGTGGAACTGGCACTGACCGACTACGAGTATGAGCAGGCCTACCGCATAAACCTCGACTACATGCTCAGCATCGACCGTCCTGCCGACCTCTACGCCAACCCATGGGCATTGCGAAACCAAGCACTGCGCGCCCTGCTCACGCCGATGCAGTGGAACCGTTACATCCATGCAACATACTTCTATCGTCCCGTGGCTTGGAGCGGAAAAGCATTCGTCCACCACATCTACGAGAAGTATCCACGCCACTTGGCACAGGCCGCCCCCGTGAACCATCGCAAGGCGCAGCCGCAGCCCTTCCACCGCGCACAGCCGAAGCACAACGCTCCCGCGCGCCACAGAAGATAACAGCACAACACTAAACAAATACTTATCTTTCCTACTGATTCTGTTTGCAAGGCGGACGCTCACTTGGGCGCCCGCCGATTTCGTTTCTGATTTAAGCTGAATCAAAACGTGGTTTAGCCTAAACCACACCCTGATTCAACCTAAACCACAACATTGTTTCCATAACGATAACCGATTATTCAGGTGATGATAAAAAACAAGCACCACCGTAGCAATCAGCCACTGTGGTGCTTCTATCGTTTGCCCGCCTCGGCAGGCGAGTTTTCCTATTGCTTCACGCTGAAGGCGAGAGCATAGACGCGCATCTGCTTCACCATCGCCAGCAGTCCGTTGCTCCGCGTTGGCGAGAGATGCTCGCGCAGGCCGATGCGGTCGATGAAGTAGAGGTCGGCGTCGAGAATCTCCTGTGGCGTGTGGCCGCTAAGCACGCGGATGAGCAGGGCTATTATGCCTTTCACTATCAGTGCGTCGCTCTCGGCAGTGAACGTTATCACGCTGCCGTCGTAGTCGGCCTGTAGCCATACGCGGCTCTGACAACCGTCGATAAGGTTGCTTTCCGTCTTGTATTTCTCGTCGAGCGGCTGTTGCTCGTTGCCAAGGTCGATGAGCAATTGGTAACGGTCCATCCAGTCTTGGAAGTCGCTAAACTCTTCTATTATCTCGTCTTGGGTCTCGTTGATGGTCATAATGGTGAATTGAATTTCTTTAGTTGCTGAATTGAAAATTGAGAATTGAGAATGGAAAATTGTTCCGTCCGCCCTTATACCTTATTATATATATGGTGGGAAAACTCTTCTGTTTCGGATTCATTTCGGATTCACGTCCTCAGTCATTCTTTTTTATTTAAGATTTATGTGAGATTTACGTCCCAAATTCTCGTCTCCCACGCCCGTCAAGCAGGAAGCTCGCGCTCGCGGATGAGGAACAGCTTGTCGCTCGGACGTATTTTCTGCGGCACGGGGATAGAGACGTGAGTGCCCTGCGGAGCCGTCTGCACGGGCTTCAGGTCCAGGCGAATCTCGCGGCAGTCGATGTAGAGCGCGCCCGTAGTCGGACCTGTTACCAGTAGTCGGTCGCCGACGCAGAAGGGGGCGGCTTCCACTTTGAACTCGGCCACTCCGAGCTTCGAGTAGTATTTCACGCCACGCCCAACGTACTGCTTCTGCTCTGTTGCGTTGGAGCCGTAGTTCGAGTTCCACTCGCCCAGCCGCTGACCCTGATAGTAGCCGTCCCAGAAACCGCGGTTGAAGACGGTGGCCAGTCGGCGGTCCCATTCGTCCTTGCGCTCCTCGGTGAACGTGCCGTTGCATACGCTCTCGATGGCCTCACGGTAGCAGCCAACCACGGTTGCCACGTATTCTGGCCCGCGCGCCCGCCCTTCTATCTTGAACACACGCACGCCGGCCTTCATCATTCTGTCGATGAAACGCACTGTCTTCAGGTCTTTGGGGCTCATCAGATACTTGTTGTCAACCTCAATCTCGGTGCCCGTCTCACGGTCGGTAAGCAGGTAGCTCCGCCTGCACAGTTGCATGCACTCGCCACGGTTCGCCGAGCGGAGCGTGTTGTCAAGCGAGAGATAGCACTTGCCGCTCACCGCCATACAAAGTGCGCCGTGGCAGAACATCTCGATGCGAACGCGGTGGCCGCTCGGTCCGCAGATGTCGTGCTCGTCGATGGCTCGGTGTATCTGTTCCACTTGGTCGAGGCGCAATTCGCGAGCCAGCACCACAACGTCGGCGAACTGCGCGTAGAATCTCAGTGCTTCCACGTTCGAGATGTTCAGTTGCGTCGATAGATGCACCTCCACTCCTTGGCGGCGGCACTCTTGCATCACGGCGATGTCGCTGGCTATCACCGCCGACACCTCGGCCTCTCGCGCCGCGGTGATTATCTCGCGCATCAGTGGTAGGTCTTCGTCGTAAACGATGGTGTTCACCGTAAGATAGCTCTTCACTCCGCAACGCCGGCACTCTGTGGCTATGTCGCGCAGGTCGTCCACAGAGAAGTGGTTCGCCGAGTGCGACCGCATGTTCAGTCGGTCCACTCCGAAGTAAACGGAGTCGGCTCCGGCTCGCAGTGCCGCAGCAAGCGATTCCTTCGACCCCACCGGGGCCATTATCTCGAAGTCGGTAGGTTTCATTTCCATTATCCCTCTCTTTTCGCGCCGCAAAGTTACTACTTTTCCGCCACCCTCGCAACTTTTTCGGATAAAAAGTAAGCGAAGCAACTATTGCCTCGCCTTACGATTTTTCTCGTCCTTCCTCCGTCTTTTCACAATGGTGGAAGCCCCGTCTCACAATAGTGATGCCCCAAGGCTTCCGCCCATCCATTCCAGAAGTGACCCCGTTGGGACTTTGTAAGGAAAAACGACACAAACAAAAGGTAAGTATAAATGCTATAAAATCAATGGTTTTAGGCGGTTTTGGCTTGTTAATCTTTCTAAAACGTTTCATTTTTTATCCGTTTTTATTTGTTTCTTTTGTGCAATTTTCGTAATTTTGCACATAGATAATTTGAAGTATCACTTTTAAACGCTATTTGAATATGAATACAGCACTTGAAATTCGCAGCAACAAGAGTACAGGCATACGCCTACGCTTTCGCCTTTGGGACACTGGCGGTGTTCAACTCTATTACAAATCAAGATTAAAGGCAGATGCCACCGACCTTGCCAAACTTGACAAACAGGGAGAGCCTAAACCAAAGGTAAAGATTTATAATGAGGAGCTGACAAACAACATCCGCGTCGTGCGTAACGCAATGGAACAAGCCTATCGGATATTAGACAAGAAAGGCACTATCAATTCAGATAATTTCCAACGCACGACCGACGCGCTCATTGATGGATACGAGGACGGAGAGCAGCCCGAAAAGGTAGACACGACGATGCTCACAGCCTACGACAAGTTCGTTGAGGCTGGCGCGGTTTCAGGAGTGTTTGGGAGGGGTACGTTAGCCGTATATGGCGGTCTTCGCGGCATACTCCAACGCTTTCTAATAATCAACAAAATTGATGGTATCAGCTATCTTGACTTCGATGCCGATATGGTCGTAAAGTTAAAGGACTTCATCGAAAATGAATATCAGTACACAGACCGCTATCGCGGGCTTTATGCTGGTATGGCCGACAACAATGTGCCAACGGCTAAACGCTCACAGAACACGACCGCCACAAAGATGAAAAAACTACGCGCTTTCTTCAAGGCACTTGAGCAAAAGGCACTGATACCTCACACGCCGTTCACGTTCATTCAGGATGGAGTTAGAAAGAGCCTGACGCGCGAGGTGTACGATGAGCCTATATGCTTGACAAAGGAAGAGCTCTTACAGGTGTTGGCATACGAGCCAAAGAAGAGTTTGGAGAGTGCAAAGCAGGCGTTTGTCGTGCAATGTGCGTTAGGATGCCGCATCGGAGATTTCCAACGACTCACGATGGAAAATGTATCAGTTGAGGACGGAGTGCCTTTGATACATTATGTTCCTGAAAAAACTTCGCACATATCCAAGAAAGAG
>Ga0181612_156888_pt1 | contig 86989 bp, 75 predicted proteins | sample HoacroProtozoa21_FD_119630 | JGI IMG/M metagenome (GOLD analysis project Ga0181612, IMG submission 119630) | Hoatzin crop microbial communities from Cojedes, Venezuel. Combined Assembly of Gp0051906, Gp0051904, Gp0051908
CGCACAGTGCTGCTGCTGTTGTTCTTGGGGCTGATGTGGCGCAAGGAACATCTGAGCCGCATCGCAGCACGCCTGCCCATAGTGGGGAGGATGTTTAGGTCTTAAGGCTTAGGGCTTAAGGCTTAAGTAATAAGGCTTTAGGCTTAGGGGATAAGGCTTAAGTAATAAGGCTTTAGGCTTAGGGCTTAAGGCTTAGGGGATAGGGCTTAAGGCTTAGGGGATAAGGCTTAAGTAATAAGGCTTAAGGCTTAGGGGATAAGGTTTAAAGGGCAATGGGCGGGCTTAAGGCTTAAGCCCTAAGCCCAACTCCCACTGGCATGGTCGCTTGGCTCCCGCCCGCCGCTTCATGTCAGGCGAGGCTCAGCACATCAAGCAAGTGGCCTTTAATGTCTTTAAAGATGCTGACCGAGAAATTTACGAGCGATTACTCGCTCAAGCATGAGGTGGAACGGGCATGCGACGACACCGCTGGGCAAACGGTGCTGCTGGAACTGGGCGTGGGGTTCAACACGCCGGTCATTATCCGCTTCCCCTTTGAGCAAATGGCAGCCAGGCTGCGCAATGTGAAACTGGTGCGTGCCAATCCCACACAGACTGCCCCGCTGGCAGCTCATCCCGACCATAACCACCTCATCGTGCTGCGCACCGACGCTGCCACCGCCATCAACGCACTGGGCTAAGGCTGCAACCGTGTGCGCTTAGCCCATCACGAAACTAATCAACCACATCCCTAAGCATCATGCAGCGTAAGCCAAAGTCCCCTTGCAGACTACAATAAATTTCAACAAAAAGTGTTGTGTATCTAACAAGAAATCACTAATTTTGCGCAAATTTTTATTATTGAGAACCAAATGATGCCCATAGGGTTGTCCGACCCTGCCCCTTGCGCGCATCGTTATGACATGAGGGTCGGAGCATAACTTAACAGTATATGAGAAAAGCTACATTGTTATTTGCAAGCCTGGCGCTGTTGGCAACAACGGCTAGTGCACAATCGTTCACACTGGGCAACCAGCCTGGCACCAACCATCAGGTGGCTATCACCGACGGCGAGCTGCAACAGGCACTGCCCGAGGTGGGAGCTCAGCAGACGGGCATCAAGCGTGCCAAGAGCGACCCCATTATGAAAACGCCCGACGGTGACCTGATGACCTACTCGCTGTACACCTGGATGCTGGGTACAAGCGGCGGTGAGGGTTACTGGCGCGATGGCGTGAAGACCCAAGTGGTGAAGAACGACAACAAAATCTATATCCAGAACATGGCAACCGCATATAGCTACGGTGGCTGGCTGGTGGGCACGCTGAACGACGCTGGCGACCTGATTGAATTTGCCAACCCGCAGCCCTATTATCAGGACAAGGACGGCTACACCTACTATGTGGGCCTGTGCACCGTTGACGAGGACGGCAGCGTGTGGGCTGACAACGACACCAAGCAGTTCTACATGTCATACGATGCCGAGACGGGCCGCATCTGGAACGACAGCATCGAAATCTGCCTGAGCAACGAGGATGGCGGCGTGTTCTCGTACAACTACAGCTACGAGTACACTGTGTTTAACGACACGCTGGTTACCCCGCCTGCCGACTGGCATCAGCAGCCCTATGCTTGCTACTACGAGACCAACAACAAGTGGGATTATCCCATCATGGTGTATGTGGCTAGCGACGGCAAGGACTTCTACTTCAAGGGCTTCAGCGAGTACTCGCCCGAGGGCTGGATTAAGGGCACGCTGCAAGGCGACTCTGTGGTATGCGACAACTTCCAGTATGTGGGCATGTACAAGGACACCTACTTCTTGTACGCCAAGGGTGCCTATCTGACCGGCCTTGACGAATATGGCTATGGCATCTTCAAGAGCAAGGACGACATCAAGTTTGCTTATAATCCTGATGACTTCAGCCTGATTTCACCGAACGGCATCCTGATTTGCCTAGGCAACAAGAAGAGCAGCAGCTATTGCTCGTCGATTACCTCGCAAGAGATGTACCCCTTCTATCAGAAGGTAGCCACTCCGGCTACTCCCGAGCCCACCTCATGGACAGACTTTGAGGATTACGATATGGGGTATAGCATGGGCTACTACATCCCCGTTGAGGACGTTGACGGCAACTACATCAACCCCGACTCGCTGTACTATCGCATCTGGGTGGATGACACCATCTTCACCTTCCACAAACCTTGGTTCCAGTACATCGACGAGGGCACCCAGGTCTTGCCCAGCAAGTGGGACGACGGCAACCGCATTTCGGGTCTGGGTACCTACCACAACATCTGGATCGAGGAGAAGTGCAACACCATCGGCTTCCAGAGCATCTACATCATCGACGGCTATGCCCGCTATAGCGACATCGCCACCTATCATGTAGAGACAGGCGAAATCACTTATACCGCGTCGGGCATCAACGACGTGATGAGCGACAGTGCCAACCGTCAAGTGGTGGCTGTGCGCTACTACGACCTGACCGGTCGCCTGCTGTCACAACCCGCTGACGGCATCACCATCAGGCAGACCATCTATAGCGATGGCACATCGAGCAGCGTCAAGCTGATGAAGTGACGCACACCATAAACTGACTATTTTGTCGCCTCCCCGTGCCGCCTGACATGCAAGCGGCACGGGCAGCGACTAAAATGGCAGTGAGAAAACCCTGACCAATAACCAAAATCACCTATTTTATTTACATTATTCATTTTATTCAAGAAAGGAGACTTTTATGAAGAAAATCATTACCCTAATTGCCGTGTTGCTCACGCTAGGCTTTGCTCCCGCCAACGCTCAAGACGAGGGACAAATGTGGTGGGGCTACTACAATGGCACACAAAAGACCTCGCTGTATGGTAGCTATCAACTTGATACCTACGAGGCAGCCATGTTCGTATCGGGCAGTGGCGACCTGGAGGGTGTGACCATCAATGGCGCACGCTTCCAGTCGCGCACCTACAGCAACGCTACCGATTGCAAGATTTGGGTACGCGACTCACTGAACGGCGAGAACATCGCCGAGGTTGAGTTCACCCCCAGTACATCGTGGATTAGTGGCACCTTTGAGACGCCCGTGACCTTGCCCTCGACGGGCGTGTATGTGGGCTACACCTTTACCATTGGCAGCTGGTATAGCGACTATGACTACACCCCCATCGTGTATTGCAGCAAGGTGGTTAAAAATGGCTTCTGGGTAAAGAGCAAATACAAAGGCGGCACCTGGGAGAACCAGTCGAGCAGCGGTGCACTGGCAGGACAAATCCTGATTAGCGGTGGCAATCTGGCTACCAACAGGGTTGCCGTTGAAGACGACGTGGATGATATGGTCACCGTCGTTGGAAAGGAAATTCCTGTGACGCTGCAACTGACGAACCTGGGCACCAACGGTGTTAAGAGCATCGATTACACTTACACGCTTGACGACGCTGAGTATGAGGGTCACGCCGACCTGGCTACGCCCATCGAGGCAATGTATGAAGCCGAGGGCTCTTGCGACATCGTGCTGCAAGGTGCTAAGCAAGCGGGCGTTCAGGAGGTTAAGATTACCGTGACCAAGGTGAACGGTGAGGCCAACGAGGAGACGGAGGAGAACGTCGCCACGTTCCACATCAACGTGCTAGAACAGGGCGCTAAGCGCAAATCACTGGTCGAGACCTATGTGGGTGCAAGCAAATATTACTCTCCGCTGGCCTATGTGGGCATGGAAGAGATGGTTGACAGCCTGGGCGACGACGTGATTCCCGTGGCTATCCACGTGGGTGACGCTATGGCACTGGATGGTTACACCACTTGGGTGAGCGGCATGTACAGCTATCCCACCTGCCAAGTGGATCGTGACGTGTGGACACATCCCTACTATGGCAACGCCACCGCCGCTCCCTATCACTTCGAGGCAGACAAGGTGATTGCCACGGTTAACGAGAAGAACGTAGCCGAAGCCGAAGTCTATGTAAATGGAACGCACAGCGAACTGAATGAGGACGGAACCTATAGCGTCGAGGTCGATGCTTATGCTAAGTTCTTGTTTGAGGCTGATGGATATGGAGACTATTATATGGCCACGATGATTGTGGTTGACTCGGTGAGCGGCGAGGGCTCAGGTTGGGACCAGTACAACTACATCTGCTACTACAAGAGCAGCTATCCCGACGACGATATGGCTTACTACCGCGACGAGTGTGGCTACACCATCACGGGTCTGAAGTATAACAACGTGGTGGCTGCCGTCAACGATGTGACGGGCGTAGCACTCGAGGAGGTTAATGTGACGGGCGACAGCAAGCTTGCCGACGGCACCTATTACAAGACCACCTACACCACCACGCTGCCAGCATGGGCAGGCAAAGAAAACATGCGTGCGGTTGCAGCCCTGATTAACTCAAAGACAAATTTGGTAGTTAATGCCGCCGTTACCGAACTTGGAACGACCAATGGCGTGATTGAGACGCTGGCTAACGAAAACAGCAACGCGCCCATCGAGGTCTATAACCTCAACGGTCAGCGCATCGTCAACACCGATAACCTGCAATCTGGTTTCTACATCATCAAGCAAGGCAACAACGCCAAGAAGGTTTTGGTGAAGTAAAACGACCTATAAACTCATCATCGAGAGGCTACGCCACACAAGTGGACGCAGCCTCTTTTTTCGCCCCACGCCCCAGCATGCCACGCTGCCATTGTGTGCAGCAGTTAGCGGCACAAAACCTTTGCCCACGCGCCGCCCACTGTGTTACCTGACCGCTAATTGACCATTAGGGCAACTCCCAAATGTTCACCTCATTTCCAATCTTGACCTGATAGTCCGTATCAGGAAATGTCTTTTTGAAATCAGCTATCACATGTTCCCCTATGTGGGCATGAGTGTTGTCGGCAGGATAGAAACAAAATGTCATCGGTTCATCCTCGCCCGACTGCATCAAGCCCAGCATGAGCGCTTCACAAACGGGTGGCACCGTGCTGTTGCCATCTGCTTGAGGCATCACAAGCGCACCTTGTCCGCCACCACAAACACATTGATTTTCTTGGGAATTATGAAAATAAAGTAATAACTTTGCGGCTAAATACTAATAATCGCACATCGACAAATACTAATGTATGGTCGATAGCGTGAGAAATATATAGGTTATGGCATCAGCAAATGAACGATTGGCGAAATCGCTGCCTTTACTAAATTTATCTATGGTTTGATAGGATAAAAGAAAATACCAGAAAATTCAAGTTACCGCCAGACAATTTTGATGATTGTTTGGCGGTAACTATGCTAAAAACACCACTTACCGCCAAGTAATTTTGATTTTCCTTTGGCGGTAACTCGATTTTTTTGTAATTTTGCACTTGAAATAGATGATAATGGCATATGGAACAGAAGATAATCGGTAGAAAGCGGGAGCAGGAAATCATCAACTCTTGTGTAGAATCGGGCAAGGCCGAGTTTGTGGCAGTGTATGGCCGTCGCCGCATTGGAAAGACGTTCCTCGTGAAGCAAAGCCTGAAAGACAAAATCGACTTTTACGTGTCGGGAGAGTACGAGGGCGACACCATGGTGCAACTCAAACTCTTTAATGAGGCTCTATATCAATATTCTGGGCAGATGTACCCTTTGGCTACCAATTGGCACGACGCATTCGCCCAGCTGAAGATTTTCATCACCAATCTGCATAAAGACAGGGTGGTGATTTTCATTGATGAGCTGCCATGGTTTGACACACCCAAGTCGAGTTTCAAACAAGAGCTGGATCTGTTTTGGAACACCTGGGCTTCCGACCAGCCACGCCTGAAACTCTTTGTGTGCGGCTCGTCCACCACCTGGATGACAAAGAAACTTATCGGAGACAAGGGAGGATTGCACAACCGCATTACCCGTCAGATTTACCTCTCGCAGTTCTCGCTTGGTGAAACAGAGCAATATCTTAGGCAAGAGAAAGGCATCGACTGGAACCGTTACACCATCATCGAATTGTTCATGATACTGGGCGGCACACCTTATTATCTCAGCCTTTTAGAAAGCGGGCTGACGATGGCAGAAAATATCGACTTCTTGTTTTTCTCTGCCACCGGTGAGCTTAGAAAAGAGTATGATTTCCTTTTCCGCTCACTGTTCAACGACTCGCAAAAGTATCGTGCAGTAATCGAAACGTTGTGCGACAAAAACAAAGGAATGACCCGCAAAGAGATTGTCAGCAGCATGAAAATATCTGATGGTGGGAGCCTGTCGGAGATACTCGACAACCTGTGCAGCTGCGATTTCGTAAGGCCTTACTATGCTTTCGGTAAAAAGCAGCGTGACATGATTTATCAGCTCATCGACCACTACACACGTTTCTATCTGAAATTCGTGAAAGGCAACCGCACATTCAAAGAGAACTACTGGTCGCTGGTGTCACGCACTCCGAGGCACGCAGCGTGGAGCGGTTACGCCTTCGAGCAGGTTTGTCTCAGTCACCTGTCACAAATCAGGAAGTCACTTGGCATTAGCGGAGTTATCAGCGACGTGTGCTCCTGGACTGGCAAGGACGAAAACAGAGGTGGACAAATCGACCTGTTGCTCGACCGTGACGACAATATTATCAACCTGTGTGAAATGAAATATTCTGCAAATGAGTATGAGGTGGTGAAGAGCTATGCCCAAACACTTTTAGACAGAAGAGAGCTCTTCCGCAGCACCACTAAAACAAAAAAAGCACTGCACTTGACAATGATATCGCCATACGGACTGAAGAAGAACTCCTATTCCGACATTTTTCAAAGCCAAGTTACTGCAGACGGGCTTTTTGGCAACCATACAGGAATGGTTACAGAGAAATAATATTTACATTATCTGATTTTTCCACTAAAAGGAGAAAATATTTTTCTTAAAAACTTTGTAATCTATAATATTATCGCTATTCTTGCTCATTATCACTATGACATCCCGCGAGTGTGACTTTCCTCTAACTAAAAACGCCAATAAACTGATGAAAAACAAGATTTTAACCTACACGATGCTGCTTGTACTTATGGTGACGACCATGGGCTGCAAGATGGAAAACCGCAAACACCTGGAATTAAAGCTGGCAGCCAAGGAAATTATGCGCAGCTGTCCTTTTGATTGTAATGGCATGGGGTTGATAGATTCGGTCGTCTTTCAGGCACCTGATTTTATTTATTATTTGAGCCTTTATGAGCAAGATTTTACGATTAACGACGTGCGTAAGCATGCCGATGACGTGAAGCAGGGTATGTTATTCAATCTACTGGCAAGTTATGCGTATGGTGAACCTGAGTTTATTAACAAACTATATAATGCAGATGCTAACATAAAATTCGTGATATCGGGTCGAAATTCACGAACGTCAGATGAAACACTCGATATTGTCATTACAACCGATGACATGCAACGCATCAAGGATTACCCTGTCAATGAGTCAAAGGAGCAACTGCAGTTGCAAGCAATGCTGTGTACACAAGACTTGGGGCTGCCGCAGCGCCTTGACGAATATACCACGCTCGATAGTTGCCGATTGGTGAATAATGTGTTGATCTATTACTATACTTTAGACGACCAAGTGGTGGACATTGAGTTAATGCGAAAGGGTATGTCCGAGATAAAACAGGACATGAAACAAAACCTGCGTGCGTCGCTCAACGAACCACAGACAAATAAATTGCTTAAGGTAGCAGTGGTTGTTACCGATGGCGTGCGCTCTCGTTTCATCGGCGAGACAACTCACTCTTCCCTGGATGTGACGCTCACAGTGAGCGACTTGGAAGACATCTTGAGACGATGAACATGGCTTTAAAGCTGAGAATCCTGTAACAGCAATCTTCTTCACTTTGGCGGTAACTCGTTTTTGCCCGCATGCTGGATTTGCTAGGATCTTTCATCACAGAACATTAGGACTCAAAGGGGCATCAGAGGCCTTTCATTCTCACTTCCACATACGACTTGTTGGTGCGCAACTCCTTGATGGCGTCACGAGCCTGTGTGTTGCCTTGCAGATGCCATAGGAACCAAGCCGTCACGTAGCCGTCACCATACACCAGCATGTCGCCATGACCGCAGTCGTTCCTGCGTGCTGCCACCTTGATGATGTTGCTCGGTAGGGCATTCCACAGTGTATTGTAATCTTTCAGCGGCGTCAGCCCGTCACTATTTGCCACCAAAACCATCATGGGAATGTTGATTTTCGAAGCATCGGCATCCCATCTGAGGAAAACATTATGTCCATTATAAGTGCTGGCGAGCATCACCGCTGCTTTATACATCTTTGCGCTCTGTTGGACGGTGATGGCATTCTCCACGCCTGTACCGCCTTGCGAGTGTCCCACGGTGCCCACGTTCTGCAGGTCGGCATGCTGATAGATTGCCGAACCCTTCTTAGAATTAAGGGCAATAAGCCACTGCAACGTTGCCTCTGCTGAATTGCCATTCCACGAGGTTCCCTCATCATTGCCAACGACAATGAATCCCCAACTTGCCATGTGGCGGAACCATTCAGGATATTTTGTTGCCGGCCAGCCAGTGCCATTGTTCGACACAATCACAGGAAAGACCTTGTTTGGAGTCTCCACATCGGCTGGATACCACATACGAAACATACCTAAAGAACCGCCTGCCTGTTCTTCGTAGGTCTTCACCTCATGGCTTCCCAACTTCATATAGATGCTTTCTTGCGGCGAAAGTCCTGTCATAAGCTCATAATATTTGTTCGAGCCGCTAGGATGGTTCGCATTATATGCTTCCCATAATTTACCACATCCGGCACAACTGCCCACGATGGCCGCGACAAAGACGCTTAATGCAATGATATGTTTTCTTTTCATCGTTTTTAAAAAATATTTCCCACTCTTATATTTTCAGTTGCAAAGATTGGCAACAGGCATGATTCACGCAAATAAATCGCAGGCGGCTTGCGACAAAGAGATCGCCAACCGCTCGCTTCTATGCGTTAGTGACCGACCCGATTTATCCACACTGGAAGTATTTGTTAACCAGCTTAGAGGTGCGCTTGGGGTCGTGCTCAATGTCGTGACGCAGGGTGCGGTCGTCAAATGCCCGCAGCTGCTCAATGATGCCATCAATCATGTGGCTTGAGAACACGCCACGCTCCTCAAACACGCCACGCAGCTGCTCCAGGCAATCAGCACTAGCCACACAGCTGTCGGGCAAGCAGTCGAGCTGGCTAAGGCGGTCGGCATTGGCAGCATCGTGGATGTTCACGTCAACGTAGGTGCGTGCTGCCACATCCAGAGCGTTGTCCATTTCGAAGCCATGACGGCAAGCCACGCATAAGCCGGCCAGCAGCTGGTAGATGTCGGCTGAGCCGTCGGGCGAACGCATCTCGACGGTCTGCTTCTGCGTCGTGTCAAAGTTGCTGGCAGGCTCCAGCGGGTTGGCTATGCGGCACATGTCGGCGCCGGCGGTCCAACCAAGCGGCACACGCACGAGCACCGAGCGGTTGCGGTCGCCCCAGCACACATTGGTGGGAGCCTCCTGATGGGGCACCAGGCGGAAGTAAGACATGGGATTCTTGTTGCCAAAGGCGGTGATGGCGGGAGCCAGATGCATCATGCCTGCGATGGCGCGGCGAGCGTCGTCGCTGAGCACACCCTGGTCGTTAAGCATCATGTTGCGGCCGTCCTTCATCATGCGCATGTGGATGTGCAAGCCCGAGCCAGCCTTGCCTGTGGTAATCTTGGGAGCAAAGGTGACATTGAGGTTCTCACGGAATGCCAAGTTGCGGATTACCCACTTGGCAACCATCAGCTGGTCGGCAGCGTCGCACACGGGCACGGGCAAGAACTCAATCTCGTTCTGCTCATAGACCACGCCGTCTTGCTCAAAGTTGCCCACCTCGCTGTGACCATACTTAATCTGACCGCCTGCCTGGGCGATGTAGTCCATGCAACGCTGGCGGAAGTCGTTGGTCTTGGCATAGGGCATCGACTCGTGATAACCATGCTGGTCACGGGCGGGATAGAAGGGCACCGACGGGCGGATAACGTAATACTCCAGCTCGCCCATGGCATGATAATCCATGCCTGTCGCCTCACGGAAGGCGTTAGCCGCCTTGACCAATGTATGCTCGGGAGCACTCTCGAGCGGCTTGCCGTCCTTGTCAAAGAACGAGCACAGCAGGCACAGCGTGGGAATCTCGGCAAAGGGATCCACAAAGGCTGTGCTGAAGCGAGGCAACACATACAGGTCGCTGCTGCTCGCCTGGATAAAGCTGAACAGGCTGCTGCCGTCAACGCGCTCACCGCAGGTGAGAATGGTGCGCAGATAGGCCTTGCTGTTAATCACAAAGTTGAGGGTCTTGAGCTTACCGTCACCGCCAGGGTACATGAAATTAACCATGCGGATGCCGTTCTCCTCAATAAAGCGGATGATGTCCGCCTTAGTAAACTCGTGCGGCTCTTTTTGCAGGTAAGCCACCACCTTGTTGGCGTTCAACGCCAGAATCTCATTTTCCACGTGTTTTAAGCTATTTTAGGTGATTGATAAATATCTGTTAGGTCATTAGTCGGTGACAAAGATAAGCCATTTTTTTCAGACTTCAGCCATTTTGAGGCGACAGTTTTGCGGCTATTCAACGATTTTCATCGCTACATGGCAAAAAAATGGCGCGGCAACGCTGAAACTGTGAGTCAAAATGCGTACCTTTGAGGTCGATAACGAGTGATTTAACCATCATGTAACGCAAGATGAAAACCAAAAGAAGACTATGCCTGCTGATATCTGCCCTGCTGGGCTTTGCCACCGCAATGGCGATTGACCTGCCACAATTCTCGTCAAGCAGCTACGAAGGCTGGGAATACAACAGCAATGTGGCACTGAATGCAGAAAACATAACAAAAAACAATATTGTCCTCTATGTGTCCGCGTCGGGCAAAGTGGTCACGCTCACCTCGCCGCAGTTTGAATGCGAGGGTGGCGAAACCATCAACATCTACATGCGGTGGATGGCAGACCAGTGGCAAGACGATGGCTTTGTGCCCGCCAACACCGCGCTCACCGTGGCGGTGCTTGAGGCGGACAGCATTGTGCGCGACTCGGTGACCTACGTCCCCGAGACCCTATCACGCTCAAACTATATCAACATAGGCGTCACCATCCCCAAGGGGTTGACCAGCGCACGCCTGCGCTTTGCAAGCTGGAAAGCCACCGTGAACAACTGCAACGCCATACGCAAAATGGAACTGACCGTGGTAGAGCCCAGTGTCGTCACTGGTGACGTGAATGGTGACGGCGACATCAATATCAGCGACGTGACCGCGCTCATCGACCTGATATTAAGCGGACAAGCCTCGGTTACCGAGCAGCCTGCCGCCGACGTGAATGGCGATGGTGGCATCAACATCAGCGATGTGACCGCACTTATCGACAACATCCTCACCCATTAAATTTCAACAGCCGTGCCAACATCATCTGAAAACAAAAAGCGCGTGTTCGTGTCGGGGTGCTATGACTTGCTGCACTCGGGACACGTGGAGTTCTTTATGCAAGCGGCGCAATATGGCGACCTGTATGTGGGTATCGGGTCCGACAAGACCATCTTAGGCTACAAACACCACAAACCCATCTACAGCGAACAAGAGCGGCTGTTCATGGTGCGTGCCATCCGTTATGTGAAAGAAGCATACATCAATCAGGGTACAGGATTCATTGACTTTCTGCCCACGCTCGACATGGTTAAGCCAGATGTGCTGGTCGTCAACGAGGATGGCGACAGCGACGAGAAACGGCGCGTGTGCGAGCAACGCGGCATTGAGTATGTGGTGCTCAAGCGAGTGCCGCGCGAGGGATTGGATGCCCGCAGCAGCACCGAACTGAAGAAGTCACAAAGCCAGCTGCCCACACGGCTGGACCTGGCGGGCACCTGGATTGACCAGCCCTATGTGTCGTGCCATGCGCCTGGCTGGGCAATCACCATCTCGCTAGAGCCCACCTTTGAAATCCGCGAGCGGTGCGGTCTGTCAACCAGCACACGCAACACCATCAAGCGCATCTGGCCATACCAGCTGCCCAACATCGACCCCGAGACGCTGGCGCGGCTTGTGTTCTGCCTTGAGAACGACCCCGAGCGCAGCGACGGCATCGTGTCGGGCGCACAAGACGCCATTGGCATCTGTGTGCCAGGATTGGCTAGGCACTGGTATAACGGCAGCTTCTGGCCCGAGAAAATTGAGTACACGCAAGACGAGCCCACCCTGCAATGGCTAGAGGAACACCTGTGCATGATGCCCATGTTCCCGCGGCGACCTGGTTGCAGCGTGGTGGAGGGCAAAGACATCACCCCCGACAAAGTGCGTGCGCTGGCAGCTGCCGCCGACCGCTGCTGGACTGCCATCATGCAACACGACATTGATGCCTTTGCACAGGCCTATCGCGCCTCGTTTGATGCCCAGGTGGCGATGTTTCCCGCCATGATGCAACCTGGCGTGCAAGACTACATCGACCGTTACAGTGCCATGCCTGGGGTAATGGCATGGAAGATGCCTGGCGCGGGCGGTGGCGGATACCTCGCCCTGGTGTGCAGCGACGCACAACACTTCCCTGACGGTGCCATACCACTCACCATACGCCGCGGCGGCATGTGACACTTTCACTTTAACAAACAGACATCAATGAAACGATATTGCCAAACTTTGCAACTGCGCGACGACCGCGAGATGATTGAAAAATATGTGGAGGCGCACGCCCATGTGTGGCCCGAGATACAGGCGGGCATCCGCAGTGTAGGCATCCTGGACATGCAGATTTACATTGCCGACAACACCTTGTTCATGATATGCGACACGGTGGACGACTTTGACTGGGAACGCGACAACGCGCGGCTAGCCCAGCTGCCACGGCAAGCCGAGTGGGAAGCCTATGTCGCTAAATTTCAAGGTTGCGACCCCGATGCCCCGTCAACAGCCAAGTGGCGGCTCATGAAGCGCATCTTCAAGCTAGACCCTGAGCCATGAGCAACAACAAGCATCGGCTGCTGGTGAGCAAGGAGGGGGTCAGCTATGTGTTGCCCTTCATCGTGGTAACGTGCTGCTTTGCCCTGTGGGGATTTGCCAACGACATCACCAACCCCATGGTCAAGGCATTCAGCAAAATCTTCCGCATGAGCGTAACCGATGGCACGCTGGTGCAGGTGGCATTCTATGGCGGATACTTCTGCATGGCTCTGCCTGCGGCACTATTCATCAGGCGGCACAGCTACAAGAGCGGCATCATCATGGGGCTGGCACTATATGCCATCGGCGTGCTGCTGTTCATCCCCGCCAAAGCGATGGGCGCATTCCCGCCTTTCCTGCTAGCCTACTTCATCCTCACCTGCGGATTGTCGTTCCTAGAGACCACCGCCAACCCCTACATCTTGCTCATGGGCGACCGCGAGACGGCGACACGCCGCCTCACCATGGCGCAGGCATTCAACCCCATCGGGTCGCTGGCTGGCATGTATGTCGCCATGCATTTCATTCAGGCTCGGCTGTCGCCACTCGACACCGCACAGCGTGCGACACTCGATGACGCGCAATTTCAAGCGCTCAAGCAAGCCGACCTGGCGGTGCTCATCCAGCCCTACGTCGTGATTGGCATACTGCTGCTCGCCATGCTTGCCATCATGCTGTTTGTGCCGTTTCCGCAAGTGCGGCAACGCACTGGTGAGTCGCAGTCGCTGCAATTGCTGCCTGCCGTGCGCAGGTTGTGGCGCAACCGCCCCTATCGCGGCGGCGTGATTGCACAATTCTTTTACGTCGGTGCACAAATCACCTGCTGGACGTTCATCATCCAATATGGCACCCGTGTTTTCACGGCGCAAGGCATGCCCGAGCAGGACGCAGAGGTGCTCTCACAACAGCTCAACATGGTGGCGATGGTGTGCTTTTGCCTGCTGCGCTTTGTCAACATCTACCTGATGAAGTACATTCGCCCCAGTCATCTGCTGGCATTCTTTGCCACAGTAGCCATCATGCTGCTGTGCTGCACCATTTTTGTTGGCGGCACGACGGGCATTTATTGCCTGGTGGCAGTGTCGGCCTGTATGAGCCTGATGTTCCCCACCATCTATGGCCTGGCCCTCACTGATGTGACGCAGGATGCCGAGGTGGGCTCGGCGGGGCTCATCATGGCAATTCTGGGAGGCAGTCTGCTGCCCGCTGTGCAGGCGCTTATCATCGATAGCGACACCACAAGCACCGGCTTGCCCTCGGTCAACCTTTCATTTGTCGTCCCGCTATTTTGCTTCCTCATCGTGCTGCTCTATGCGCTCAACATCGCCATGCGGCGCGAGCCCAATCAATAGCAGCTACTGCCACAACGACGACACAGCACACAACTAGCACAGCCGCGCCGACATCAAAAAAGAGATGTCAACACGGCTGTTAAATTTCACGCCTTGCGCATAGGCGCAGGGTGGTGGGGAGGCTTCAAGCCAGCAGCTCAATCCTTCTTGTCATCCGACATCAGGCCCTGACGATAGGTGCCAGCCTGCTGCTGCATGCCCGCATACTGATAGCCCAGCTGGAAAGCCTGCTGCACCAGTTGCTGCATCTGTTGCTGGATTTGTTGATATTGCTGCTGATATTGTGCCTGCGACTGTTGCGTCTGCTGTTGTGGGAAGCCCTGCTGCGTCTGTTGCTGCTGGGGGAAACCTTGTTGCTGCTGCTGATAGCCAGGAGGCACTTGCTGGGTCTGTGTGGTCTGCTGACCGCCCTGCTGTGGCCACGGGTTGGGGATATCGTCGTTGCTGCCGCCCGTTGACGCACTGCCACCGGCACTTTGCTGCTGAGCCTGACGCGCCGCTTCCTCTAATTTCTTCTGTAATTCATCAAGTAGTCCCATAAATTTTTATACAATTAAATTGATTAATAATAAATTCTTATTTTGCGCCTAAACGCGTGCCAAAGATGAGGCGAGCCAATGCCGCACGCATCGTTCAACTCACAAATTTAAAAAACATTTGTCAACGCAGCAAACAATCTGCGCTAAAAAACGTGAATGCCAACGCACAAGCCCACAAAAATGCTCCGGTCAAGCTGGTGTGTCAGCAGCCGACCGGAGCCCAAAGTGAAGTAGTGTATTATATATAATGATATGGTTTGTTTATCGTCATCGTGAGGGACCAAACTGCTCGAAGGTGCCGTCATTATAGAAAACCATCAGGTTGACCACGCGCCTGCCGGCATCTGCCGGTCCCGATCCGCCCCTGTGTGCGGCATGACCGCGCACGATGTTTTGGATGGTTTCGGTCACCGTTGCCTCTGTCGCCATGCGGCGGACGCTGGCTGCGGGATTATAGGTGCTGGGCTGCTGCGGGTGAGTGTCCGACTCATCAAACGAGATGGCTCGTTGCCCCTGGATGGCTCCATCAAGTTCGGCGGATGCCGAAGCGGGCGCATCGGTTGCAGGAGAAGACCCAAGCAGCATGTCACCATCACCAAACATCAGCCACATGATGTTCAACGACGGGTAAGCGCGATGAATCTTGCCGATGACCTCGTCACTCACCTTCTTGTTGCGACCATTGAGCAGCTGCGACAGGGTGGGACGGGGTATCTCGCAAGTGTCGGCAAATTGGGAATTGGAAATCCCGCTTTGCTCTAAAAATTTTTTCAATCGCGTTACGATATCCATGTCAGCTCGTCTATAAAATATGTGTTGAAAAACACCAAAATTGGAGGTCAAAAATTTTCTGACCAAAAACACCAGTTCAGGAAACGCCCCAAAATGGCCCCAAAATCACAAAAATCGCCTGTTTGCGTTTTTAAACTTTGGGATTGCAAATTTAAAACAAATTATTGGAATAGCCAAATTAAAAAACGAAAATTTTTAGGATGGTAATTCTTTTTCCCGAAAATAGCGGATTCGGGCAGCATTGCAAAACCAAATTAATATATCTAAAGCTTTAATATTGATTATTTGTTTTATTCAGTTGATTTTTAATATTGTATGTTGATTAAATTTTGGTGATTTTAGGGCATTTCCAGCCCTTCACCCATTTTCTAGACCACCGCTTTAGCTATTTTTATTATTTATCTAATTTTCAGATAATTACATGTATTGTTTAAATTTGTTAAAGCCAATTTTAGGTGGTTTTGTAAACTTTACGACTGCAAATTCGCATTTTTGGCTCAGGCGAAACAATTGCAAACTCTCAAAAATTGTCTGAACTTGACAATTTACGAAACCACCCCACCCCGTTCGTTCGCAAATCAGAGGGAGTTTTCAATTCCAAATCTTTTGTTGGCGAATTACCATTTTTAGTTTTTCTCACGCTCAACTCAATTTCCTTGCGATTTTTTTCACGAAACCCATATTTGGCACGAAATTTTAAAATTTGGCAAAATCTGACGGCTTTCATTTGTTGTCAAAATTCAGCAAACACCCTGATTTAATCAGCTTTACAGGCCGTTTTACCCCACCCTGACCGCTGGCATGTGCAAGCTCTAAAAAATCGTCAAATCAGGCAAAAAGGGTGCAGATGCGTCAACTACGGTTTTCAGGCTCAAGAAAGGCTATTCAGGACCCTAAACAGCCCTTTTGGGACTGTTCCTCCTAGGACTAAAGTGGTTAACTCATAGCCGTTCTCGCCCACCCTAGCCCGATGCTTTTTAATGGCAAAGTCCACACATTTTCGTAGCCCATCTGTGAAAATTTTCTGACTCATTTTTTGTGTCATTTTCTCAATCACCTCCCAAAAGCGGCGATTGCCACCCCCAAAAACGGCCTCGACAAGCCCAATCTTTATGGTGCTACTCACCGCTATCACTTCAAATGACCACCTTAAAAAGAGAGCCATGGCTGCGCCAAGCTGCATGTGGCAGATGTGCCGCACCGGCACGAAGCAACAGATAAACTCAACGATGCCTCCTCAACCACATCTCCACCACCCTGCCCCTGCGCTTAGCAGGTGGCAGCCGCCTAAGCCAAGCCCATAGCTCTATGTTGATCCATTCTGCTAGCATTCAAATCATGTTGCTGCAACATCTATCATGTTTAACTCATAACTGTGACCAGTGCCACGGCTGCCTTGGTAGCATGATTTTTCCTGGACAGGCAGCAAGGCGCACTTTAGAGAGACTTTTTATCCTCCAATTCGGCAGCTATCTTTATCTATATTTATGCAAAAAATCTATAGCTATCATCAGCCCTGACAAGACATATTCATCCATCATTTTTTGCGACCACAGTTATCTGCTCACAGCATTGAGTCCGGACACTAATATTAACTTCTCAGACTTGTGAAAAACAGCACAAAATTTTGACGCATTAGAAAAGTTGCTAATTTTGCACTCACTTAGGGCGCGATAACATCAAAGCCCACCAGCGGCTAAGCGGTTCTAGTCCGTGCCGCATTTGAGGATATGTAATTAAGCATACCCTCATTTTTTATCTTAGAAATCCTCATAGCTTCTTTTTGAAAGTACCAGTCTTAATATCTTTTTGACTTATCATTGTGAATGTAATGACATATCCCTGCCGTCTCTGTGTTCGAGATATCTGAATAGCACGTTAGATTGGGCTCTACCCCTACCTTGCCGCACGCTGTGCTATGGACAATCGAGTAGGAGGTAAACACTAATCGTAGGTACTTATTACTTGCCGTCCTCTCACACCACCGTCCAAGCGGGTGCGCATACGGCTGCTCCCCTTGTCCTCGGCTGTACACTTCCCGCTGTTAGTGCCCATGTTGGGCGAACCTAAAAAGATTGCGGAAGCCTTGAATAAGGCTCCCGCAATTCACATCATCAGATATTTATCTTGCTATTTGCTGATTTACTTGTTGCTTGACAGCACCAGGTCGATTAGAGCCGTCACATCACTGATGTCGATGCCACCGTCACCGTTCACATCGCAGCAGTCCTCACAGCAGCGGTCGTCCTCGCTATCGATTGAGGTGTCAGCCAGCACACGGTCGATGAGCTTGGTCACATCGCTGATGTTAACCTCGCCATCGTGGTTCACGTCACCAGCCAGGTGGGTCTCACCCTCGCTCGTCGTACCGTCGTTGCTAAAGTACATCTTAGCAAGGTCGGTCAGTGCAAGCGTATAGCTGCCGTCGGCGTTGTTGATATAGACGTTGGTCTCGTCGTAGGTCACCACAATCTCGTCCACCGAGTAGGCGACTTCGCTCGAGTCGTTCAACGTGAAGCGCAGGTAGCTATAGGTTTCGGCACTGGCACAGAAAGTCACCAGCGCGAGAAGCATCATTATAATCGTCTTTTTCATAATCGTATTATCGTTTAGATGTTCATGTTTCATCATATAACTACACTCCAATTACCAGCGGCTGCTGCCAATGGATGAATAAGGCGTAGCCAACGAGCTTACCGAGCCCAGGCTGCTGCCCGTGCTGCTGGTGGTGGGGTTGATGTACAGGCTGTGCCAATCCTCGTCATATCCGGTCACGGTTGCACCGCTATACAAGGTGTAGCTGCTGCCCTTGGTCAGGCTAGGCGAGCTGATGACAACCAGAGCACTGCTGCCGCGACTGCTGCCGCCAGGACCCATGCCGCCACCGCCACTGCTGATGCTGTTGGTGACAGTCCATGCCAAGATGTTGGTGTTGCTGCTGCGCAACAGGTAGGTGGTGCCTACGCTCTGCGTGCCACTATAAGAGATGCAGGGCTGCACGTTGGTGCAAGTGGTGGGAGCCGACCAGTTGCTGCCGCCGATGCCCACGAAGGTGCCACCGGTGACATAGAGGTTATACTCCTCGGCTGCATCAAATGCACACTCGGGATCGCCTGCGCCATAGACCATCAGGACGCCACCGTTGAGGTACATGTCACCATTGCTATCCAGGCCGTCGTTGTTGGTGGCGTGGGTGTAGATGTGTCCGCCGTTGACGTACATGTGGCTGCTCGAGTTCATGGCATCGTCATAGGCCTCGATTTCAAAGGTACCGCCGTTGATGGTCATCACCGCCTTGCTCTCGATAGCCTCGCTGCCCTCACCACCAGTGGTGCTGAGCACAAAGGTACCGTCGTTGATAGTGATGTCGCCCTCGGCGCGGATGCCCTTAGCAGACGAGCTCTTGTCGGAGTCATCGCTATCGGGGTCGTCACCAGGGCCCCAGCCGCCCCAGCCGCCAGTGCCAGAGCTGTTGTCGCCATAGCGTGCACCCGTGGTGGTCACGTTGAAGTCGCCGCCGTTGATGGTGATGGTGCCATCGCAGTTGATGCCCTTGTCACCATCGCCCGTGGCTTTGAGCACGAAGGTGCCGCCATCGACGGTGATGTTGCCGCCGCACTTGATGCCAGCACTGGCTGCAACGGTCTCGTCACTGGCAGTCTCGCCGCCACCGCTCACGGTGCCGCTGATGGTGCCACCGCTCACATAGAGGTTAGCCTCGGGCTTGATGGCCTTGCTGGCGGGACCCGTCACGGTGTAGTTGATGGTGCCGTCGGTCATGGTCATGTCGCCCTCGCTCTTCAAGCCGTGGTCATAGGTAATCAGGTTGATGGTGCCGCCACTAACCGTGGTCGTGCCATCGCTGTGGATGCCCTCGGCCTCGTCTTGCGTAGTGTTGACGGTGATTTCACCACCAGTGAACACTGCAATGCTATCGCGTACGCACTTGACGCTAGCGGTGTCGCCGCTCTCGATGCAATCGCCGCCCGTGCAGGTGATGGTAGCAGTGCCTGCAGCCATGGTGAACGTGGTGTCGCACTTCATGCCGCGTGCGCCATTGCCGCTCATGGTGATGTCCAGAACGGCGTCTTCACCGTTGATGGTGATGTTGCGGTCGGTCTTGATGCCATAAGCGCTCTTGACCTCGGCATCGTCGGTGTCATATTCGCCAGCACCGCTGTTGTTCAGGGTGATGGTGCCACCGTTGATGTTCACGTCGCCCTCTGCCTTGATGCACTTGGTTGTAGCCACCGTGTTGTTGATGGTGAGCGTACCGCCATTGATTTCAACGTGTCCGTCTTCGTCGGGATTGGTAGCGGTCTCAGCGTCGCACTGGATGCCGTCGTCCCCACAGCTCTCGACGGTGACGGTGCCGCCATTCATCTTGAAGTATTGAACCACGTTGAAGGCATCGCCCACAGCGCTCTTGACAGTGATGGAGCCCACGCTCTTCTTGATTTCGCAATACTCGTTGCTAGCAAAGGCGTGCTTCTTGTTACCCGTGATAGTCAGGTTGCCACCGCCCTTGAACTCGGCATGGCCCTTGACAAAGAAGCAAGCCTTCTTGCCGTTGGTGCTAGCATCGGTCAGGTAGTTGTCGGTGCCTTCGGCAAGCTCGATGTCGATGCGCTTGCCATTAGCAATCCAGATGGCAGGGAGGGTAGAAGTGGCGGTGATGTTCACCCCATTGAGCACGATGGTGCTCTTGTAGCTACCCGTCTGCTTGAAGTAACCGCTGCTGGTCTCACCTTGCAGGGTATAGGTGACCTCGTTGGTCACATTGCCCTGGGTAATCGCCACATTAGCGCCGGTCACGCTAACGGTCATCAGGTTGGCAATATTGCCAGACACATACACATCGGCGGTGGTGCCGTTGTAGTTCACGAGCACGTTGTCGTCGGCAAAGTCCTCGCTTTTCACAGTGATACTGTCGATGTTGGTCAGTGTGTACCCTTTCTCTAACACGGTGAGCAAGTTGGCCGATTGATACGGCATGTCGCCCACTGTGTCGGTCTTATAGACCCAGTGCACTTGACCCGTGTGTACCCACATTGTCTGTTGGGCATTTGCAGCAAACGACATACCTGCCACTGCTGCCAGAATCAGAAGTTTTTTCATTAGTGCGAATTAAAAAAGTTAATAAAAAAAGATGATGTTTGGTCAGGTTTTTGTTTCTGTTTGACAGAATGACAAAGGTACGGTTATTAGCATTAATTAACAAATATATTCAGCAAAGGCAACGATTTTTTATACAAAATTCTTGAAAATCGTTGCCAATGCTATCTTTTTGCCACCTTGTCGCCAGCCGTCACAGCCAGCCAGCCTGGCGATACCAGGCGATGGCCTCGCGCAAGCCCTCACGCAGGCTATACTTGGGCGCAAAGCCAAAGTCGCGCTGTGCGTCGCTGATGTCGCACAGCCAGTTGCGCTGCCGCAAGATTTTATATTTATCGCGGTTGAGCGTGCTGGGCTTGAGCGTCACTTTGCCTATCCACTCAGCCAGGCTGCACACCACGCGCGTGAGCCATAGCGGGCATACCACGGGCAACGCAAATTTTTTGCCCAGTTCCTCGCAGACAATCTTGCGAAACTCCTGCTGACTATATGCCTTGTCCTCGCTAATGAAATAGGCCTTGCGTAGCGGCCCCTTTCCCAGCGCATCCATCACGGCACAAGCCAGGTCCTTGACGTAGATGAATGTGAGCATCTGCCGCTTGAACCCCACACTGAAGTCAAACCCGCGCTTGATGCTCTTAATCATCAGGTAGTAGTCGCGCTCGTGCGGGCCATAGACTCCCGTGCAGCGAAAGATGGTGTACGGAAAATCGGCTTTAGTTTGCAGGTAGGTCTCAGCCTTGAGTTTCGACACGCCATAGTAAGTGTTGGGTGCGGGGATGTCGCTGCTCTTGAACGGCGTGTAACCCTCCTCGTCGCCAGGCCCCATCACGCTCAGGCTGCTCATCAGCAAAAACACGTCGGGCGTGAGGCAAGTGGTCTGCAAGGCATCGACCAGCAGCTTCAAGTATCCGTAATTGATGCGTTCAAAGTCGGCATAGTTGTTACACTTGGTCGCCCCCAGATTGTGCACGATGTAGTCCCAACGGCCATACTCGCCCAGGTGGTCTTGCAGGGTTTCCTCCAGCTTGTCCTGGTCGGTGAAGTCCAGCTCGATGAAGTGGATGCGCTCGTCTTGCAAAAATTGGCGGTTGGTGGTTGCACGCACGGCAGCCCACGTCTCGTAGCCACGCTTGAGGGCTTCCTCGACCAGAAAACCGCCGATAAAGCCACCTGCACCGGTGATGAGGATTTTCTTCATAATCTCTCTGTGATTTTTAGGATATGGTTAACAATGTCTTGCGGATTGATGCCTGTCAGGCAGCGGTAATCGCCCAGCCGGCAAGCCTTTTCGCCATAGATGCAGCACGGGCGGCACGGCAAGTCGAGCTGAATGTCGTTTTCGGGCTTTTGCCCATACGCCCGAAATCCGCAGCCAGGATGCGTCGCTCCCCAGACGGTCACTGCCGGCAGTCCCACCAGCGATGCCAGATGCATGTTGGCACTGTCCATGGTCAGCATCACATCGCATTGCGACAGCAGGGCGTACTCGTCGGCAAAATCGTGCTTCGCCTCTGCCATCGACACCACGTTGCGGCAGGCTCTTGCCAGTGGGCGCAACGCCAGTTTTTCGGTCTGTCCCCCACCCATCAAGAAGATGTGATAGCCCTCGCGCTGGCTCAATGCCTCCACCACCTGCGACATCAGTTCCATGGGATAGACCTTGCCCTGATGCGCCGAGAAAGGTGACACGGCCACCCAATGCTGACCAGCCTCCTTGGGCGGAATCAGCGGACTCGCGGGCAAAGGCCTGCCGTCGTAAAGGCACGTGAACGTGTCAGGCGCATCTAGCCCCAATCGCGTGAACACTTGGCGGTAACGGTCGATGGTGGGTGTGACGGCAGCCGTCTGGTGGCTGACGACGGCACGCCGTGCCGCCCGTTGCTTATCTAGTCGTGCCACCCTGATGCCATGCAGCCGCATCGAGGCATCCATCACCCACGACCGCAACACGCTGTGCAGGTCAGCCACGGCATCGATGTCGTATTGCTTGCGCAACTGCGATGCCAGGCGGCGCATGCCACCCACGCCCTTATAAGCCCCGTCAACATCGGCAGCGACCACCGTCAGGTTGTCGGGGCGGTCGAGGAACAGGCCGGCAGGTAATGGCTTGGTGAGCATGACAAAGCGCACGGTGGGGTTGGCACGGCACACGGGATACAGCACCGGTATGGTCATTGCCACATCGCCCAGCGCCGAGAAGCGTGTCACCAACACGTTGTGCGGCTTGCCGTTGCCATCACTTTTTGCCATATAGCACAGGATTGGTGGCAGGGTCGTTATACATCTTCATCTGCCGATATACCTTCATGAACTTACGCCCAGCTGCAATGTCGTCCAGCAGCTGGTCGATGGCTGTCGTCAAGTCGGTGCGCTGCTCCAGCAGCACGTCAAGCTTGCCCTGACAGCGGGCGATGTGCGCTGCATCGGCATCGGTGCGCTGTGTCTGCTCGCGCATGTGCCAAATCTTGAGCGCAAGTATCGACAAGCGGTCAATCGCCCAAGCGGGGCTCTCGGTGTTGATGGTGGCATCGGGCAGCACCGTCACATCGGCATAGCGTTGCCTGAACCAGGTGTCGATGTCCTCCACCAGGTCGGTGCGGTCTTGGTTGCTGCGGTCGATGCGCCGCTTGAGCGCCAGTGCCGCCACGGGGTCGATGCCCTGGTCGCGGATGATGTCCTCCAGGTGCCACTGCACACTGTCAATCCAGCACTTGTGCGCCAGCATGTGGTCGATGGTGCCAGGCTCATGTGGGTTGTTATGGGTCGCGTCAACGTTGTCGGTGTCGTGATAGAGCCGCACGGTGGCGTCAAATATTTCGTTGCAATGCTCGGCAAATGTCATAGTTGCTCGTGTCTGTTATTATCAAGTAATGGAAATCCCACAAAGGTAATGATTTTAATTGACAATCGCCTTGCAATGCGCACAGATTTTTTTAGACAGGCATTTTTGCTATATCATGACGAAGCCCGCAGCAAAGGCTAAAAAATCACACAAACAGAAATTTGGACCAAAATGGACCGATGAGGTTCTAATTTTTATCTATAATTTTGTGGCACGCATAGAAAAGAATCGACTCGCATTTGTGTGTTTTTTCAAAATCATTTGCTGAATTTGTTGCGTCGTTCACAATAGGGCGACATCAAATGACAGATTGGAGACTTCGGCAAGAGGAATGCAAGTGCCAGAGCGTCTGGAACATTCGCCGTAAACACCCCACTTGCCGAAGGGTAGAGAAAACGACCTCCACAGTGAGGTACCATGCCACACAAACGGGCATGGTAGTCACAAGTGCGAGCCGATTTTGTACAGTGCGACCAGGGAGGTAGCCCAAAATCCCACACAACAGAGTAGGCATTAACCTTTAAAAAGCTATAGACAATGGCATCACAACCTGAAAATGTTTATTATGTGTACATGCTTGTTGACAGTCGAGACAACAAGCCATTTTACATCGGAAAAGGGACAGGCTTTCGTTATGAAGCACATGTGAACGAAGCTAACAAAACCTCTGATGACGATTCAAAAGAATCAGATAAACTCAAACGAATTAAAGAGATTGAAAAAAACGGAGGACAGGTTAAACATTTTATTGTTCGGTGGAATTTAACTGAACAGGAAGCCTTTGCTGTAGAAGCCGCCTTGATTGATTATAGCAAATACTTGGGGTACGAGTTAACAAATATCCAAAGCGGTCACGACCACCTACATGGAATAAAGCCAATTAAATATAATATATAATGACAAATTAACTGGCGAGGAAATACCCTCCTTTAATTATGAAAATGATCGCTGCATACTCCTCATTCTCCGTGATGATAAATATTGGCTCACAAATGATAAAGATTATATTTATGATCGAGCACGCCTTGCTTGGCGTATCAGCGAAGATGTGGCTGATAAGGCAAAATATGTATTGGTTTGTTGCAGAAACATCATTACCGACATCTTTAGTGTTGAATGGTACGGAGTGAAAAAAGACGAGAATGGCGAATGGCAACCGTGTAAAAATAATGAAAAGAGAGAAAAGTATGGCTTTTATGGCGAGAATATTCTCGTCAAAAAAGATTTAAGCGAAGAAGATCATAAAATAATAGAAAAATTTTATAATAAAAAGTTTAAGGCCGACCATGGAGCCCAAACCCCTTATAGGAAAGAATACAAAAAATAAAATATTTCTAAACTTGTGTGCGTGGATAGCGGGGGGACTGCAGGAGCATGCCTTGGGATTTAGAAGTTTAGCCCTTTTGAGAGGCATTTTCAGTAAATCCCATTTTTTCTGTTTTTTATGACTGGGCAGGGTTAGTCCACGCGTTCGCCTTTGAGGGTGGCGCTGCTGGCGGACAGCACGCGGCATGTCACCAAGTCGCCAGGATGCTCGTTGCCAGTGGCGGGGAACACGATGACCTTGTTTTGCTGGGTGCGGCCAAACAGGTCGTCGTGGCTGCGCTTGCTATGACCCTCGACCAGCACCTCAAACGTCTTGCCCACGTCGCGGCGGTTGCTGCATAGCGAAAGCTCGTTTTGCAGGGCAATCATACGATTCAGGCGGTCGATTTTCACGTCCTCGGGCACGTTGTCGGGCAGACGCTTGGCGGCAAAGGTGCCAGGACGCTCGCTATACTTGAACATAAATGCCGAGTCAAACTCCACCTCGCGCATGAGCGAGAGGGTTTGCTGAAAGTCGTCCTCGGTCTCGTCGTGAAAACCCGTAAACATATCGGTGCTAATGCCGCAATCGGGCATGGCGACACGGATGCGGGCAATGCGGTCGAGATACCACTCGCGGGTGTACTTACGGTTCATGAGCTTGAGCACCTTGTTGCTGCCACTCTGCACAGGCAGGTGGATGTGGTTGCAGATGTTGCCATGACGCGCCATGGTGTCGATGATGTCGTCGCTCAGGTCCTCGGGATTGCTGGTGGTGAAGCGCACGCGCATGTCGGGGGCAGCCTCGGCAACCAGGGTCAGCAGGGCTGCCAGGTCGATAGGCTGACTGCCGTCGTCGGGCTTGTACAAATAGGAATTGACGTTTTGGCCCAGCAGGGTCACCTCCTTGAATCCGCGCTGCCGCAGGTCGGCAAGTTCGCTCAAGATGCTCTGCGGCTCGCGGCTGCGCTCACGCCCGCGGGTGTAGGGCACGATGCAATAGGTGCAAAAGTTGTTGCAACCGCGCATGATGCTGATGAAACCGCTCACCTTGCTACCGCCCACGCGCGTGGGGATGATGTCGCGATAGGTCTCGGTGGTCGATAACTGAGTGTTGATGGCTTTCTCGCCCGCCTCGGCAAGGGTGATGAGCGAGGGCAGGTCCAGATAGGCATCGGGGCCAGCCACCAAATCCACATCGTGGTCGTTGATGAGCTGCTGTTGCAGACGCTCAGCCATGCACCCGATGATGCCAATGATGAGCCGCCGCCCGCGCTTGTGACGATAGGCGTTGAGCTGGTTCAAGCGGGCAAAGATGCGCTGCTCGGCGTTGTCGCGCACCGAGCACGTGTTGATGATGATGGCGTCAGCCTGATCTAGCGAGTCGCAAGTCTCATAACCAGCCATCTTCATCACCGTTGCCACCACCTCACTATCAGCCACATTCATCTGGCAGCCGTAGGTCTCTAGCAACAGCCGCTTGGTGCCGTCGCCCTGTGCGTCATATTTCAATTCCATCGTTATCGGTTGTTATGCATCAAAAAGTGGCGGCAAAGTTACACAAATTTCTTCATCCCTTGCGTGGCAGGCGCAAAAAATGCGCAGTGGCTTGCCATCTATGCCGTTTGAAATGCAAACAGATGTGAAAATAGCTTCAAAAACCGCCATAATTGTAAATTAGTGTTAAAAATAAGCGAATTTGTGCTCAAAAATTATGTTGTAAAACATATTTTCCTATACCTTTGCATCGGTTTTTCATGGTATTAGTTTTTAAGGTTATGAAAATCCAGTTGTCGTGAGACAGTTGCATTTTTCATTTGTTTTAAGGTTTATGTTAATGGTATTAGAAGGTTAATTAGTTAAGCAATCCCCGACGGTGACGTCGAGGATTTCTTTTTTTTATTGCAGCACTGGGTTGCGACTCCAATAGGGCTCAACGGCAGCGATGCCGCCAGCCACTTCCCTACTCTTGTTCGTCAGGGTCGCTAACCACCTGGAAGTCTTTATCGGGGTCTATGTAGTCCTCCTCCCAATACTCATCGCTCCACTGCTTGTCCTCGTCTTGCATCTTGCCACCGGCATCGGGCATGTCGTCGTCGCCCTCGTAGCCAAAGATGAAGTTGTCCTCGTCTTGCTCGCGGTGGTTGTCAGCCAGGTCGTGCTGGGTAGGCACCTCGGGGATGCGGTTGCGCTCGTCGTTGATGGTGCGCCACAGCAGATCCTTGAGCTCAGTGAGTCCCATTTGCGCCACGCTCGAGATGAACACGCTAGGCACATCGTCGGGCACCTCGGGCCACATCTGCTCGATGAGTTCATCGTCGAGCATGTCGCACTTGGTGATGGCTAGCACACGGGGCTTCTCTACCAAGTCGGGGTTAAAAGTCTCAAGCTCATGGCACAAGATGCGGTACTCCTCGCGGATGTTGTCGCTGTCGGCAGGAATCATGAACAGCAGCACGGCATTGCGCTCGATATGGCGCAAGAAACGCAATCCCAAGCCGCGACCCTCGCTGGCACCCTCGATGATGCCAGGAATGTCTGCCATGACAAACGATTGCATGCCACGATAGCCGACAATGCCCAAGTTGGGTTCCAAGGTGGTGAACGGGTAGTTGGCAATCTTGGGCTTCGCTGCCGAAATCACGCTCAGCAGCGTCGATTTGCCTGCGTTGGGGAAACCCACCAGTCCCACGTCGGCGAGCAACTTGAGCTCAAGAATCACGGCACGCTCCACACCTGGCTCACCAGGCTGCGCAAAGCGGGGTGTCTGCCGCGTGGCACTCTTGAAGTGGGTGTTGCCGCGTCCGCCACGACCGCCCCTGAACAAGCGTACCACCTGACCGTCGCGCGTCACGTCGCACAAAAATTTACCCGTTTCGGCATCATAGACAGCAGTACCGCACGGCACCTCGATGACGCGGTCCTCGCCATCCTTGCCCGTACACTGATTCTCGGTGCCCGCCTGCCCATCGGTGGCAAAAATGTGGCGGGTGTACTTGAGGTGTATCAGGGTCCACAGGTTGCGGTTGCCCTTCAGGTAGATGTGACCGCCACGGCCACCATCACCGCCATCGGGACCGCCCTTGGGCAGATATTTGGCACGATGCAGATGTGCCGAACCTGCGCCGCCCTTGCCGCTGCGGCACAATATTTTCACATAATCTATAAAATTAGACTCCGCCATGACTTTACCGTGTATCTGCTTAAATAATATATTAATGTATTCTGTTGTCGTTTGGGAGGTGCAAAGTTACACGATTTCTCCGACATGGTAAAATAAAAATGCATCTGCCCCATAGCCAGCGCGAAGCCAAGAGCCACCCGCCACGCAAAGCCCTCGCCAAACGTTAATAAACGATAAAAAGTTGCGCATATCACCGCTATTGTGCTAAAAATGCCTATTTTTGTAGTCTATACACCAATTTAAAAGGCTCATCTGGCAATGAAAACATTTATCACCATCCTGATTATTTTGGCACTCATCATGTTCTTGACACGCCCAGGGATCGACAAGCACAAGCAAGCCATTGCCCGCGAGGTGGTTAAGCTCACGCAGCAACAGCCGCTCGACAGCACGGCAATCGTTTGTTGGGACTTTGAGGGCAACAATGCCAAGTGGAAGGAGCAAGCTAAAAAAGACCCCGCAGCAGCGACCCAAGCAGCTGCCGAAGAAATCGGCAAGGACCTGGAAGTCAAAAACTTTTGGCTCTGCTCTGTGGGCTCGCTCAATCGTCAGGGCAAAAAGCAGCACGTGTCGCTGGGCATGTTTGGGCACGTTTTTTGCACAGGCATCAAGTGATTGACCTGTCAATCAGAGAACCGTTGAACCATTTTTTAAAAAACTTGATTACAGCATGGATTTTTATCTCATTGTAAACGGTCAGCAACAAGGGCCGTTCACCATCGAAGAGCTCGCCAAGCGTGGCATCACGCCCGAGAGTGAAGTGTGGGCCGAGGGCATGGACGACTGGAAACAGGCTGGCGACGTGCCTGAACTCACCGCCGTGTTGCAGCAGCAACAGTTCAACCAGCATCAGCAGGCACAAGCCGCAGCCACACCGGTAGGCAAACCCTACGAACCGTCAACCACCCCGCCACCGCCTCCCCAACGCGGTGTGTCGCAACAGCCTGAGCCTGCACGCAAAGGCAGTGGCTGCACACGCTGGCTGCTGGCGTTGCTGATACTCGCCATCTTGTTTGCCACCATGGTGTTCACCTGCCCTGGCAAGCGTGCTCACGAGCAAGCCATTCAGCAGGTCACCCAGTCGTTTGTCAACGACAAGGTGGAGCAAAAAAGTCCGCTTGACGAGGACGGCATCTTTGGCAGAATGCTCAACGAGCTCATCAAGAATGTGACAGGCTATGGCACCGACATGGCTGTGACCCACTTCCTTGACGTGAAAAACTATCTGGTTTGCTCGGTGGGCAAAATGAGCATTGGCGACCACAAGGACAAGATGGTTTCGCTGGGCTTGTTTGGCCACGTGTTTACCTTTGATAAGGAAGACCTGGAGCGTGCTTGGGCTGAAGCCATGGACAAATATGAAGCTGAACACCCCAGCATCCTGCCGCCGACAACCACTCAGCCCGATAACGACGATGACAGCGACGACGGCATCGACGAGGACGACACCGACCCCGTGTTCATTCCCGACCAGTTGCCCGACAGCATCTTGGGAGTTGCCGTGCCCGAGGGCATGGACACCATGGTGCGCCAAATGGCAGACGAGGCCGTGCGCATGGCTAAGGAATGGGCCAAGAAACAAATCGACGAGCTGGGCAAATAACCACCGCTCACATCTAGCAGGGTTCATCGCCCTGCAACCAAACGATATCAGCCAGGAGCATCCGCAGCACCACACAGGCAAGCGGATGCTTCTGTTTTTTTCAGCTTGCCATGGCAGCGCTTGCAAGCAAAGTAACCAAAACGAATCAGGGCAACAACGGGAAAAGTAGATTTATTTTGATTTCTATAGCGTTTTTTCTTTTTTTTCACTAAATTTGCAACGTAATCACGAACGTTTAACCGAAGTTGTATGGTTATGAAAGCATCAATCAAATGCTTGGGCACGACGGCAGTGCTGGCTTGTCTTGCACTCGTCACCGCCATGCCTGCAACAGCCCAGACACTGATGGAACTGGCACTAGAATCCTATAACGACCAGCACTATGACATGGCCCTTAACTACATCACACAAGAGCTCAAGGAGCACCCCGACAATGGTGCCGCCCTGGCGTACAAGGGCTCGGTGCTGCGCAAATATGGAGAAACGAGCCAAGCATTTGATGCCACCAACCGCGCCATTGAACTGCTCGACACATCACAAGACCCAACATTTGGCGCATGGGTCTATTACCAGCGTGCGGCACTGTATGCCGAGTTGGGCGACACCACCAGTGCCATCAACGACATGGGCAATGCCATAGCCCTGAACGGCAACGACCCTGACTATTATCAGGACCGCGCCTATCTGCATTATAACCAGCACAACTATGCCGAGGCAGCCAACGACGCCCGCCGCGCCGCTGAACTAGACCCCGAGGACACCTATAACCTGGAGATACTGGCACGAGCCTGCAAACAGCAGGGAAAATATGACGAGGCCATCGAAGCACTGACCCACGCTGCCAGCCTCGACCCCGCAAATGCCGACAACTGGAATCGTCGCGCCGAGCGGTTGCGCGAACAGAGCAAGCCCACCACCGACCAAGACGGCGACCCCAAGCTGGAGCTGTATGTCACAGCATCAGCAAACGGTGGCAACGGTGACATCAGACCGCCTGAATTCCCTGGCGGGCAAGAGGGACTGAAAGACTACGTGTGCAACAACCTGGTGTTTCCCAAGCAGGAGGCTGATGAGGGAAACAGTGGTCAGGTGGTGGTCAACTGCCTGATTAATGAGAATGGTCAAGTGACAGATTGCCGCGTTGCCAAGTCGGCAAGTGCCGCATTTGACGAGGAGGCTGTGCGCGTGTGCCGCTCGCTGCCCCGCTTCACCCCTGCCACGTGTCAGGGCAAACCTGTGGAGAGCTGGTACCGAGTGACCGTCACCTTCACGCTCTACATCCCGCCGTGTGCCATCTTGCCCCAAGACAGAAAAAAATAACATTAACCCATCATAGCACAACATCACACCACTATGAAAATGAAGAAAATCATCACCCTAGCCGCATTGTTCATGCTGATGCTGCCCGCTGCCGCCCAGCAAAATGTGAAACAACTTGAGAGTGACATCGAGGCTCACGAGAAAGCCATCAAGGAAAAGCAAGAGGAAATCAAGAACATTGAGGACCAGCTATCAGACCTCAAGAGCAAAATCAAGGAATTGGAAAGCCGCAAAAAGACCCTGCAACGCGAGGTGAAGGAAAACATCGAGCTGCGCAAGCAAAAGTTTGCCTCACGCGACGTTCAGGTCTATGACCAAGAAGTGGTTGACGTGCTTTACAACCCGTACAACAAAGGCGATGTGGAAGATGCCCTCAAGAGTTTTGACGGCATGGAGACTAAAGACGTGCTCAAGCACAAGGAGCTGGTGCAAAACTATGGCACTTACACCAAGAACCTGAAGGAATTTTTAGACAAGCAGAAAAAGGCTCTTGCCAAAGCCAAATGGGTTTATCAGACCTCGTCGGGCGACGTGTACAAGAAGTTTGAGAAGGGTCTGAAAGGCACCAAGTACTGGAAAGTGTACAACAAGAAGGAGAAGAACGAGTCTATCGACTATCTGGACCGTGTGATGGACCGCATCATGCTGTTCAAAAACTCAGGAATGAACAACGAGGCTCAGTTCAACGAAATCCTCAACATGCTTTACACCAACTGACGTGACCACCACAGCACCGCAGCAGTGCCATTGCCAGTCACTCACCCAACAAGTCGCGCATGAGGTCTAGCGCCGTGCGCATCTCGTCGGGTGTCACCACCTGCCCCACCCTATAGTCGCCACATGCGGCAAGCAGGGTGCAGTTGATTTCGCCGTCGGCACTTTTCTTATCGTGCCGCATGGCATCGATTAGAGCATCATAATCGTTACAGGTGATGCCGGTCACACCATAATTTTCCCTGATGAAACCCGCTAGGCGATACAGGTCACTGCTGGGAAAATGCAACCGCATCCCTGCCAGGGCACACTCAGCCACCAATCCCCACGCCACGGCATAGCCATGCGGCACAGGGTGAGCGTGCGACAATGCCAACGCCTCGATGGCGTGCCCCACGGTATGCCCCAAATTTAAAGCCTTGCGCTCGCCCCGTTCATTGGGGTCGCGGGCGACGATATCCTGCTTCACCTCGACCGCCGCACGCAATTGTTGCAACAACGCCTCATGGTTGATGGGGGCGCTAAAGTCATGATTGAGCAACGACAGCACCTGCTCGTGACTGCTGAGCAAGGCGTGCTTGAGCACCTCGGCAAATCCAGATTTCAGCTCCTGCTTTGGCAGCGTGTCGAAGAAGCACGTTGATATCACCACATCGCTAGCGGGAGCAAATGCGCCAATTTGGTTTTTCAATCCCTGATGATTGAAACCCGTCTTGCCCCCGACAGCAGCATCTACCGCACCGAGCAATGTGGTGGGCACATTAATAAAACGCAAGCCACGCTTAAAGGTTGCGGCGGCAAATCCTCCTAAATCGGTCACCACGCCTCCACCCAGATTGATGACCAGCGAGTTGCGCGTTACCCCCAGCTCGTGCAAACGGTCCCACACCATGCCGACAGTTGCCAAAGTTTTGTTGTCTTCGCCAGCGGGAATTGCAATGACGGGGCAGTCAAGCGAGGGCAACAAATGGCAAGTGTTGGTGTCGGCAATGCACACCACCCGATTGTGAGGTTGCTGCTCAGCCAGTCGCCGAAGCGTCGGCATCACCTCGTTAGTGAAATGCAAGTTTTGCACCATAACTGTCACACAGATGGCTTGGTGGGAGTAAGAAGTATCAAGTTAATGAACGGAAGCCCCTGATTATCCGATGGCATTCAATGCGGTGAGCAGACTAGGCAGTGCGTCAGCAAGTTCATCCATGCTCTTGTACACGATATCGGCACCCGCTTTGTACAAATCCTTCTCGGGGATAGGGCCAGTGGTGACACCCACCGTGAAGCAGCCAGCCGCATGTCCAGCCTGCACACCCAGGGGTGCATTCTCGATAACGATGCACTGGTTTGACTTGGTGTCGGTCTTCTGCATACCCTTGAGATAGGGCTCGGGATTGGGCTTGCCACGTTTCACATCATGACCAGTCACCTTGATGTCGCTCAACAAATCAGCGAAATCTTCATCAAGCCGTTGCAAAATGGTGGGTTGCTGCGAGCCAGTGACCACCACACGCTGCACGCCAGCCTGCTTAAGGGCTTCAAGCACCCGCTGTGCGCCAGGCATGACGGGAGCACCACCCAGTTCCTGAAAGTAACGCGTCTTCACTCCATAGAGTGCCCGTGCCTCATCGTCGGTGATGTTTTTGCCAGCACCGCTCCTGAATTTATTTTTAATGATTTCACTGCCCGTCATACCCTCCAAGGCATAAAACTCATCGCGCGTGCACTTGATGCCGTTCTTTTTCATGAGCTTCACCCATGCCAGGGTGTGATTTTTCATCGAGTCGTACAGCACGCCGTCGCAGTCGATGAGGGCAACGCTAATGTTAACGCTCTTGTGTCCCGTATATTTCAGATAACCGGTGATTGCGTTTTCTAGTGTCATTGTTAGTTGTTGTTCTTTTAAAGAATGTGTTAGGTTAATATTTTGTTGTGATTATGTTCTGTGGAAATGGTCGGTTGGCAGTCAGCGCGCTGTGATGTGGAAGCATCCCGCCTTGCGCTCAAAGATGGCATAACAGCGACCGCGCCGCCTGAAGTCCTGCACGACCTCTGCCAAGATGTTCTTTAAATCTTCTAGCGAAACCACCATCGAGGCATCCATGCAATCAAACTTCACCCAGCTGATGTCAAAAGTGGTGCCATAACGGTGGCAGGAGTTAAACGTGGCATTGCGGTTGCGACGCACCAGTTGGGCCACGCTATAGTCGGTACGCGTCAGGCTAGTCACCTTCATGCGATAGCTCTTGCCGCCACGCTTGCGCACCGTGTCTTGAAAAGCATAGCCAATCTCTTTGAGCAATTGGGCTGCTTTAGGCACCAAATAGGGCACCGACTGCTTGAGCTCATCAACCATGTAGGCATCGCAAGAGTAGATCTTGATAAGCGGCCGGTCGATGGCGTAGGCACTGCGCAAGTCTGTCACGGGGTTAAAGCCGTTGGCCCTAGCTGCCTGCAACTGCAATGCGTTGCTGTCGTTAAAGATGTCATCGAGGCGGCGGCGCTCAATGTAGGTGGGCAAGCGATGAATGGGAGCATCTTCAATCAGCCCCATGCCTTCCTCGCCACTGATGTTAGGATTGGCTGGCAAAGCAGGCGGGGATGTGTAGTCCCATGCCGTGGTGTCCTGCTGGGGTCCATGGTTCGCCCGTCCGCACGAGGTCAGTTGTCCCGCCACAGCCAGTAACACTGCGGCAGCAGGCAATAGCCCTCTCATCATGCCTTTTGAAAAATGTAACATCACGCAAAGGTACATAAAATTATTGACATTGGACTTTTGTCAGGGCATTATTATTTTGCTTGCCACCCACATACGCTAAAAGACACAAAAAACGAGTTTTTCTTAACCATTATCGCAAAATTTCAAAAATAATGTTATATTTGCAACGTTAAATATCAGTGAGTATAACTTTAAAACTTAATTTGGAAATGAAGAAAATCTTATTGGCAGTCGTTGCGGTAGTCATGTCGCTGGCTGCGTATGCCCAAAGTAATGCTGAACTGGGAAAGAAGTGGTATGAGGCTGAGCGCTATGAGAAGGCTCTGCCCTATCTGATCAAGGCTTCTGAGGCTGGTGATGCCGACAGCAAGGCACGCCTGGCTGCAATGATTTACACAATGAATGCTATGGATTATAGCATGGACCGCGACCGCGCCAACCAGCTGTTTGACGAGGCTATCGAGGCTGGCTCGGTGCTCGCCATTGAGCGCAAAGGCTTCTCGCTGCTGTTTGGCCCGCTGGGCGAGGACACCAAGGAAGCCCGCATGAAAGGCATCGACCTGCTCATCGAGGCTAGTGACAAGGGTAGCAGTGATGCGTCGTTTAATCTGTTCAAGGTCTATCGCGATGGTCTGAAGACCTATAGCGACCACGAGGAGATTGTGGCACCCGATGCCGACAAGTCGTTGGAATACATCAAGAAAGCATACGACCAAGGCGGTGTTGAGGGCAAAGCTTGGGTTGGTCTGTTCACCTATGAGGGCAGCCATGGCTATAGCAAGGACACCGCTGCCGGCGGTAAGCTGATGGAAGCTGCTTGGGACCAGGATGACCCAACTGGCAACCGCATGTTTGCCGGCAACTGCCTAGAGCCTGGCCGCGCACTGGTGCAATACCTGAATGCCAACGGCAAAGCTAGCAAAGCTAATAAAGTTGAAGCGTTGATCAACAAGTATCATCCCATCGGCACGCAAAATTAAACGATGAAATACTACATTGCTGAAAACGGCACCCAGGCGGGACCGTTTGAGATTAATGAGCTGTTTCAACATGGTCTCACCGTGAACTCGTTGGTGTGGTGCGAAGGCATGGCTAATTGGCAACCAGCCGGTCAAGTGGCGGAGCTGGCGGCAGCCATAGCAGCACAATCGGTTGCTGGTGGCGGGACACAACTGCCGCCCACCAGTGGCATCCCGACGGGAATCCCGACTGGGAATCCACTGCCTACCGGCAATCAGCAGCAATACCCACTGCCCACAGGCAACCAGCCACAGCAGTCACCATTCCCACAGACCCAGCAGGGTGGCGGATACACCACGCAACAGCAACGCATGCCATCGGGCAACAACACACAAGGCTACCTCATGCCCAAGACGTGGATTACCAGTGCCGTGGTCGTTGCCGTGATGAGCTTGCTGTGCTGCAGCAACCCCATCGCCATGGTTGCCGCTATTGTTGCCATCTTTAAAGGAATGCGAGTGAAGTCAAACTACAACAACGGTAACTATGAAGCCGCAAACAAGGCATCACAATCTGCCAAGATGTGGATTATCATAGCCATCGTCATCATGGTTGTGTGGTTCTGTGTGAGCGCATACCGCCTGTGGACTAATCCCGAATACTTGCAGCAGATTTTGGAACAGCTTAATGCACAAGGCGTTACTGTTCCATTTATGAATCGATAACCCCTGAACGAGGGATGAATAATGCACATGAGGGAGAGACGTTGCTTTCACACGTCTCTCCCTCCTTTTTTTATTGGTTGTCGGCTAGCCTATAGCCTCCACTGAAATTGCAATCAGGTGAGCAATAAGTCAAGCTCCACGGGGCAGTGATCACTGCCCATGATTTCGGTATGAATTTTTGCATCAGCAAGCTGTGGCGCGAGCCGTTGGCTAGCAAGGAAATAATCGATGCGCCAGCCTGCGTTTTTCTCACGGGCACGAAAACGGTAGCTCCACCATGAATAGACATCGGACACATCTGGATTGAAGTAACGCCACGTGTCGATAAACCCAGCGTCTAGCAGTTGCGTCATTTTAGCACGTTCCTCATCAGTAAAGCCCGCATTGCGACGGTTGGTTTTCGGGTTTTTCAAGTCAATCTCTTGATGCGCCACGTTGAGGTCGCCACACACCACCACGGGTTTCACCTTGTCGAGCCCTAGCAGATATTCTCTGAAAGCATCCTCCCACGTCATGCGATAGTCAAGCCGTCGCAAGCCATCTTGACTGTTAGGCGTGTAGCAGGTGACAAGGTAAAAATCAGACAGTTCCATCGTGATTACCCGCCCCTCGTGGTCATGCTCATCGATGCCGATGCCATAACTCACCGACAGCGGCTCAGTGCGTGTGTAAATGGCAGTTCCGCTATAACCCTTCTTGTCGGCATAGTTCCAGAAACTTTGATAGCCATCCATCACCAAATCTAGCTGACCTGCTTGCATCTTGGTCTCTTGCAGACAAAAGCAGTCGGCATCTAGCTTGCTAAATGCTTCGGCAAACCCTTTACCCACAACAGCACGCAAGCCGTTGACATTCCAAGATATCAGTTTCAACATCTTTTTTTCCATCGTTTTATCTCCGTTTTTTTGTTCACCGCAAATTTAACACTAAAGCATCAGACTCTGAAACAAATTGACCAACAAAATAACATTTCACCCATGCCAGCACTCGGCAAAATGTGTAATTCAACGACATTTTTTCGCTGAAAAAAGCATGAACAGCTTAAAAATCGCTAACTTTGTGCCTACTGCTATTTGATAGTGCCCATGGACGAGAAATTGCACCGGTTTGAGTCTGACGTGAGCGGCATTGAGCTGCCAGGGCAGTTCACCTGCCCATTTAACTATGTGCCACACCAGTTGGCACGGTTAGCGGCGGCACAAGTGCAACGCTATGTTGCCTCACGGCACGACTGGGCGGACGAGCTGCAACAAGGCAAGATGCTGGGCGTGCTGGTGGTTCGCCAGCCGCATGAGGGCGATAACGTGGGATTTCTTGCGGCATTCTCGGGCAATCTGGCGGGCAGTGTGCAGCATAGTTATTTTGTCCCGCCCGTTTATGACCTGCTCAATCCACAAGGCGAATTTAAACGCGGCGAGGCTCGCATCACCGAGATTAACCACACGGTGCAACGCCTGCAACGCAGCTTCAATGCTCACCCGCTGCAATATTGTCTGGTCAACGAGCGGGAAGCACGCGCACGCGACATCGCGCAATATCGCACCATGATGGATGAGCATAAGCGAGAACGCGACCAGCGACGAGCTGAGGGAAATCTGACCGATGACGAGCAGGAGCAACTGCTCAACCAGAGCCGACACGAAAAAGCCGAACTCAAACGCCTGCGGCAATGGCATAACCAATGCGACGCAACTATTGTGGATCAATTGCTGCGTCTGCGTGGGGGCATCGACACCCTCAAGCAAGAACGCAAACAGCTATCCGAAGCGTTGCAAGAGCGCATCTTTCATCTGTTTGTCGTCAGCAATGCCCGAGGCGAGCGGCGTGACTTGATACAGGTATTTTCACCACTAGGCATCTTGCCGCCAGCAGGAGCAGGAGAATGTTGTGCCCCACGCCTGCTTAACTATGCTTTTACACAAGGTTTTCAGTCAGTGTGCATGGCAGAGTTCTGGTGGGGAGCGTCACCCACCGGTGAAGTTCGGCATCATGGACATTACTATCCCGCTTGCCGCAGCAAGTGCAAACCCATCCTCGACTTCATGCTGCAAGGCCTGGATGTGGAGCCTAACACTTTGGACATTGCACCGCCAGAGCGACCTCTCGACATTGTTTATGATGACCAGTGGCTTACCGTGATTAACAAGACTGCCGGCATGCTCACCGTGCCTGGCAAAGTGCTCAACGACAGTTTGCTCACACGGTGGCGACAAGCCAATCCGCAAGCCACGGGTCCACTCGTGGTGCACCGCCTAGACCAAGAAACTTCTGGGCTAGTCGTGTTTGCAAAAGACAAAGCCACTCACCGGCATCTGCAACAGCAATTCACCCAGCACACCATCCACAAGGTCTATACAGCCTTGCTAGATGGCAACGTTGCCCACGACGAGGGTGTCATCGACCTGCCGTTGCGCCCCGATGCAGACGACCGCCCACGTCAACGAGTGGACAAGCAATGCGGCAAACGAGCCATCACACGCTATCGCGTCACAGAACGCCATGGCGAGATCACGCGTGTTGAGTTGGAGCCCCTCACTGGACGTACCCACCAATTGCGTGTACACGCCTCGCACACACTAGGTTTGGGGTGCCCTATCGTGGGCGACCGCCTCTACGGAACGGCTGCACAGCGGCTGATGCTCCACGCCACAAGCATCACCTTCACCCATCCCGCCAGCGGTGAAACCTTCACGCTGCATTGCGACCCCGATTTTTAAAAAACACAACTATAAACCACTATGAACAACAACCAATTGAATATAGGCCTATCGTACACAGCCAGCCAGGAGGTGACTGCCCAAAACACAGCACAAGCCATGGGCTCGGGCGATATGCCTGTGCTAGCGACACCCAGCATGATTGCGCTGATGGAAAACGCCGCCATGCTTGCCGTGGCACCAACATTGCCAGAGGGCGACACCACCGTGGGCACATTGATGAACGCCACCCACGACCGCCCGTCGCCCGTGGGCGCAACCATCACTGCCACCGCCACATTAACTGAAATAGACGGGCGCAAACTCACGTTTGCCATCGAGGCTTATGACAACAGCGGGCAGCGCATTGGCACCGCCCGTCATCAACGTTTCATTGTCACCCGACAACGTTTTCTAGACAAATTAAATTCATCTGACCGATAACAGATTAAGACTGCAATCCACGGTCAATGTTTTGCTTGAGTGCTTCGACATAGTTGTTGATGCGCTGCATCTCGCGCGGAATGTCGATGCGCTGCGGACAGTGCCGCACGCACTCACCGCACCCGATGCAGTGGTCTGCCTGACGCAGGCGCGGCACGCTGCGGTCGTAGCCAATGAGGAACGCACGCCGTGCCTTGGCATAGTTAGGGTCGTTGCGGTCACGCGTCAAGTTGCCCTCGGCAATACATTTATTATAATGTGTAAGCACTGCGGGAATGTCGATACCATAGGAACAAGGCATACAGTATTTGCAGTCGTTGCACGGAATGGTATTGTAGCTCACGATTTGTGTGGCGATGTCCTCCAGAAACTTCATTTCTTCATCGTTGAGCGGCTCTAGCGGACACAGCGTGTTCAGGTTCTCCTTGAGGTGCTCCATATAGGTCATGCCGCTCAGCACCGTCAACACACGTGGGTAGGTGGCTGCATAGCGGAAAGCCCACGAAGCCACAGAGCGTTGCGGGTCACGAGCCAGCAGTTTGCGAGCCAATGGTTGCGGCAGATTGGCAAGGCGTCCGCCCAGCAAGGGTTCCATAATCACAGCAGGAATGCCTCGTTTGTCAAGCTCAGCATAAAGATACTCAGCATCGGTATTGCGGTCGTTGATTTCCTTGGCGTGTTTCCAGTCCAGATAGTTGAGCTCAATTTGCACAAAGTCCCATTGATATTTATCGTGGTTGGCAAGCAGATGGTCAAACACAGCCACATCACCATGATAGGAGAAGCCTAGATTGCGTATCACGCCCTTTTCACGCTGCTGTAGCAGGTAATCAAGCACACCATTGTCGATGTAACGAGCCTCGAACTCAGCCATACCGTCTTCACCCATGCCCACGCCATGCAGCAGCAAGTAGTCAACGTAATCAACCTTGAGCTCCCTGAGCGAGTTTTGGAACATCTGCACACCAGCCTCATGCGACCAAGTGTCGGGGCTGAAGTTGGATAGCTTGGTTGCGATAAAATACTCGTCACGCTTATGGCGGCTCAGGGCTGTGCCAGTCGCGCCTTCACTCAGACCTTTGCAATAGGCTGGTGACGTGTCAAAATAATTGATACCATGCTCGATGGCATAGTCCACCTGCCGGTTCACCATCTCTTGGTCGATTTCATCGTCGTTGTCACGTCCAATGGGTTTTCCGCTCTTGCCAGGCAAACGCATCATGCCATAGCCCAACACCGACACCTGCTCGTGCGTTTTGGGATTTTCGCGCATGGTCATCTTGCCCACAGGCGGCTCTTGCGCAGCTTGGGCGGCAGGTTGCTTATCACCTTTAGCACAGCTCACGATAGCGGGTGTCGCAACAGTGACAGTGCCCAGTCCCAAAGCCTTGATAAACGAACGGCGGGTAAGCCGTTTGGAGCTATTGTTGTTGCTATTATTCTTATCCATAAAATAAAAAGTGGCGATTAGTTGATGAAAATGGTGAAGTTAAATTTGGCTATGCACCTCATGCCCCTCGACATAAATGGCACTGAAAGGACGTGACGGACACACATACTCGCAAGTGCCACAGCCAATGCACATGGCTGAGTTCACTGCCGGCACCATGGGCGAGGTGTCGTCATCGGGGTCACTTGGCACCATCATGATAGCCCCTGCAGGGCAATGACGGGCACAGTTGCCACAGTTCACGCCATCGCTGAGCACCACACAATTTTCCTTAATCCACACGGCATGACCCACCAGTGTTGACGACTTGACATCGACAGTGATGGGGCGGATTGCGCCCGTCGGGCAAACGGTGGAGCATACCACGCACTCGGGTCGGCACGCACCACGTTCAAAGCTCATCACAGGCTGCATCAACGTTAACGGATCGGTAGATGGGCGCAACACGCCATTAGGGCATTTTGCCACGCACAGCTGGCAGGCGGTGCAATGCTGCGCCATGTTTGCCGCACTCACCGACCCTGGGGGAGTCACTGGGGTGTGACGCTTTGCCGGCACCTTGTCTTTAATGACCGCCAAACCGCCATCCAGCTTCTTGCCTGCTTGGGCGAGAGCCACATCAGCACCCACAATGGCAGTCCCCACCAGAAATGCGCGGCGGGTGTTATCGGCTGCCGGAGCATCGCTGGCAGTCACCGCCTGTGTGTGTGGATGACCATAGTGAAGCGCACCAAAGTTGCATTTCGTCAGGCAATTGCCACAAGTCACGCAACGGGTGTAATCCACCTTGTGATTTTTGTAGTCGATGCACGATGCCTTGCAATTCTTGCTGCACAGGCTGCACTGCTTGCACTTATCAGCATCAAAATAGACTTTTAGCCATGAGAAGCGAGCCAACTGGGCAAGGATGGTGCCCACGGGGCAGATGGTGTTGCAATAGGTGCGACCACCACGCCATGCCAACACCACAATCACGATGAACGTCACCAGCGCGATGATAAACGTGGGCAGGCTCTTAATCCACACGTCAACACCATAAAAACTATAGCTGTCAAAGTGTGCGGCAATGGCAGCAAGACCGTTGTTAATCCATTGATAAACGGGCAGCAACAAGTTAGTGACCATACGCCCATAGCTGCTGTACGGAGCCAGTAGAGCCACTAGCGAATGTACACCAGCCACAAAAGCGATAACAAACACCGCCAGCACGCCGTAGCGCAGCCAGCTCTTGGCAGGACTGTAACTGTAACGATTTTTCTTACGCTTGCCATGCAGCCACGCCACCAGGTCCTGAAAGATGCCCAGCGGACAAATCACCGAGCAATAAATGCGACCAAAAATGAGGGTGAGCAGCGCCAGCACCACAATGACCACCACATTGAGTGCCAACAGCGCAGGCAGGAACTGGATGCGTGCCGTCCACGACAGATAATGGTGCAAAACACCGCTCACATCGAGGAACAGTAGCGTTATCAGTACAAACATCACAGCCGCTAGTGCGATGCGGATTTTTCGTAACATAGCTTTTTATTAGAGAGTGAAATTATTGATTATTAGTTGACTTGGCAAATTTAAGCAATTTCTTTCACAAATTCCTCAGATTAATTCTAAAAATCTTGTTTTAACGAGAAATATGTTACATATTGCCTATCATCTGGCTCTTTAGCTCATCCACGGTGTCTGGTCGATGTTGAAGTAACTCGTGCGGTCCAGGTTGCGATAACCGATGGCTTCCATGATGTGATGTCCCCGCACCTCAGGTGACGCATCAAGGTCGGCAATCGTGCGTGCCACCTTCAATATACGGTCATAAGCTCTGGCACTCATGTTCATGCGCTCCATGGCATCACGCAGCTTGTCCATGCCGGCAGCATCGGGCTCGGCATAGCGGTGCAGCAACGACGGGGTCATCTGCGCATTGCAATAGATGCCCTTTTCGTTTTTAAACCGCTCTTCTTGAATGGCACGGGCTGCAATCACCCGCTGACGAATGACATCAGACGACTCACCAGGTGCTTTTGACGACATTTGGTCAAAGTCAACAGGCTGCACCTCGATTTGCAAGTCGATGCGATCGAGCAGCGGCCCTGATATCTTTCCCATGTAGTGGCTGCGCTGAAACTCGGTGCACATGCACTTCTTGGTGGGATGCCCATAATAACCGCAAGGACAAGGATTCATGCTAGCCACGAGCATAAACGAAGCCGGATATTGTGCAGAATATTTTGCCCTAGAAATGGTAATCACACGGTCCTCAAGCGGCTGCCGCATCACTTCAAGCGCATTGCGGTTAAACTCGGGCAACTCGTCCATGAAGAGTACACCATTATGAGCCAACGATATCTCACCAGGTGTGGGATAGGCACCGCCACCGACCAACGCCACAGGCGAAATGGTGTGGTGTGGTGCCCTGAAGGGGCGTGTGGTCATCAGTGTGGTGCCTGGCGTGAGCTTGCCTGCCACACTATGAATCTTGGTGGTCTCGAGTGCCTCGCTGAGGGTGAGCGGCGGCATAATGGATGGTATGCGCTTCGCCATCATCGACTTGCCTGAGCCGGGACTACCAACCAACAAGATGTTGTGTCCGCCGGCACACGCCACCTCAAATGCACGCTTCACATTCTCTTGTCCCTTAACTTCAGAGAAATCATAGGGGAACTGACCTTGTGCCCGAGCAAACTCGGCGCGTGTATCGACCACGGTGGGCTGCAAATCGGTGGTGCCATTTAAAAGCTGGATGACCTGCATGATGTTGTCCACACCATAGATGTTGAGGTTGTTGACAACAGCAGCTTCCATGGCGTTGGCACGCGGCACAATGAAACCGTCAAGCTTGAGCTGCCGTGCAATGATTGCCATGGGCAAGGCACCCTTGATGGGGCGCACGGTGCCATCGAGCGACAACTCGCCCATGAGCATGTAGCGGTCCAGACGCGAGGTCTCAATTTTCTCATCAGCAGCCAAGATGCCGATAGCAAGCGGCAAGTCGTAAGCCGACCCTTCCTTTTTAACATCGGCGGGCGACATGTTTACCACCACTTGCTTGCCTGGAAATTCATATCCTGCCTGTTGCACCGCACACCGCACACGCTCGGCACTCTCCTTCACCGCCTTGTCGGGCAAACCGACAATAATGAAGCCCGCACCCCAATCGACCGATACCTCGATATCGACCTTGATGGCATCGATGCCATAAACGGCAGCCCCTATCGTTCTTGCTAGCATATCGTTGTTATTGTGTCATCAATGTTTAGCCTGTTGTTCCTGTTCACACTTCTCACGGGCGATGCGGCAAGCCTGTTGCAAGTTAACGCCATTATAGGCCACCAATCCATCTCCGTCGGTAACAGTAAACCATGGTGTGGAGGTGATGCCCAACAAGCGCAAGCTACCATCTTGCGGTCCACAAGGAGCCCAATAATGTTGCCATGCGACAGAGTCCCCAGCGATGGTCTTGCTCCACATGATGCTATCACTCTCAATCAACACATCGGCAACAGTGACAGCAGTGTTGGCAGCCAGTTCTTTGAGCTCGTTAACCACCGCATTGCGTGCGGTAACTTCACGGCTGCGGGTCCACAGATAGAGCAACGTGGTGTGTCCCAAGAGAGACACTTCCTCATAATTTCCGCGTTGCCATAACTTTAACTGTGGCACACGCGGCAACGAACGCTTGCCCGACGACAAAGCCTCATAGCTTTGAGTGAGTGAGGCGGGACGCGCCTCATCGCTGATGCTTTTTAACATCTCATCGACATGTTGCCTGTTGGTCAAGTTGCTATAATCGACCAGGAGCAACACTGTAGATAGCATATCAGATTGGTTTTCACCAATATATTTTTCGATGGCGGCATCTAGCCGTGACGGATTAGGGTCGGCATAAAATGCCGCATGCTCGTCACGAAACAGTTGCCAACGCTCGTTGAGTTTAGTGCCTGTCACTTTCACCGCATGCTGCTTGCTGGCATCACCACTCATTTTGACGTGGTCGCCAGCTTGCACCACAGCATAAGCCAACACCTGACTTTTACGGTCAAGAACGGTCAACAGCACAGGTTGCGACACATCAGTGCCCTGATAGGACAATTTGCCTTGCGACAGGGGAACCCACATGTCAACGATGCCCGAGTCGTTCTGGTAGATGACGCGCACCTCGTCGGGCTGCAAATTAGCCAACTTGGCATCGAGTTTAAATGCATTTTTCTTGCCGCAACTGCTAGTTGCCAACAGCGTGAGCAAGCTCAAGATTATCAATAGGTAAGGTGATGCAGTCTTCATTCGTGTTATCACTGTTGTTGTGGCTCACGCCAGTCGCCATTATCCTTGATGAGCTGGACAAGCCGCTCGATAGCCATCTCTTGCGGAATGTTTTTCTCGACGCATTGCTTTCCCTTATACAAGCTGATGCGTTGCGGTGCTGCTCCCACATAGCCGTAATCGGCATCAGCCATCTCACCTGGTCCATTGACGATGCAGCCCATGACTGCAATCTTAAGGTGGGTGAGGTGTGCCGTGGCTTGTTGCACAGCTTGGACCGTGGCTTGCAAGTCAAACAGCGTCCTGCCACAGCCCGGACACGAAATAAACTCCGTCTTGGTGATGCGTTGCCTGGCAGCTTGCAGCACACCAAAGGCACAATGCAGCACATCGCCAACATAACAATTAGAAGCGTCTATCCAGATGCCATCAACGCACTGGTTGAGCAATACTGCCCCCAGGTCGGCACCCGCTTTCACCTGCAACCACTCGTTGCTGCTATTCGGGTAGATGTTGCGCACCACCACGGGGCACGTGATATCGTGACGCGCCAAGGCATGAATAAATGCCTGCTGACTGCCTGGCAGATTAGGATTGTCGGAGGTGACAACCAACACGGTGTCGGTGCGACCACGCAAAAATTGCAGACGCTGCACATCGGTAGCAGCAGGCACCTGCAAGAAGCGCAGCCGGGTGCTGCCACAACGCTCCCACTCGCCCAGCGTGATTAACGGATAGACATTTTGCACGCCTGGCCAACGGTCAAGCGGAGTCACAAACTGATGCGTGCCATCAACAACACCATCAGGGCTATAATAGAAGTCGGGCTGCAAGTCAGTCGGCTCAGCATGAGAATCATAGGAGGCTATAACCACCGGTGGACGGTTGTCGCCAATGCATCCGCCAGCCAACACTGTGGACCGGCGAACGGGAGACAACGGGTCATAGCCGTCATAATAAGCGCCCCCGATGTGCGGATGTCCCTTGCGGGCGGCTATATAGTCCACCAACTTTCGCGCCACAGGAATCTCAGCTTCGGGAGCTTCGCTCAACGACACCCTGATGGTGTCGCCCAGGCCCTCAGCCATCAAGGCACCTATTCCCACAGCACTCTTGATGCGACCATCTTCGCCAAAGCCTGCCTCGGTCACGCCCAGATGCAGGGGGAAATGCATGTCTTCGGCATCCATGGCAGCCACCAGCCGACGCACTGCCTCGACCATGACCACCACATTAGAAGCTTTCATCGAAATGACCACCTGCATAAACTGATGCTTGACAAACACGCGCAAAAACTCCATCACGCTCTCGACCATGCCCGCCGCCGTGTTGCCATAGCGGCTCATGATGCGGTCGCTGAGCGAACCGTGGTTCACACCCAGCCTCACTGCCGTGTGATGCTGGCGACAAGTGTCTATAAAAGGTATCAGAGCCTGCTCGATGCGGTCGAGCTCGGCGCGATATTCTTCGTCAGTGTAATCTAGCTGCTTGAACGTGCGTGCCGGATCAACAAAGTTGCCTGGATTGATGCGCACGCCATCGCACACACCCGCAGCGACCAACGCCGCCTGGGGATTAAAATGGATATCAGCCACAATCGGGATGTTGCATCCGTGGGCACGCAGCTGCTGTGTGATGTCGCCCAAGCATTGCGCTTGCTTGACACCCTGTGCCGTGAGGCGCACCAGCTCGGCGCCAGCGGCATCAACACTCAGGCATTGCTCCACACTTGCCGCGACATCGTCGGTAGCGGTATTGGTCATCGTTTGCACGCGCACCTCATTGCTGCCACCAATGCCAACACCGCCCACATCAACCACCACCGTGTCGCGGCGACGGTAATCAAAGACACTGGCAGTCATGTTATTCTCTATCATAAGCTTTCCTTATCCAAAAAATTTCATCATTATGGTCACACAGGCAAAGCCCACCACAAAGCCTGCCAACACTTGCAAAGTGCTATGGCGATTCAGTGCCAGACGCGCCGACCCTAGCACACCAGCCAACAAAATGGTGCAGCACAAGAGCGTAAACAGCGGGAATGCGCTCAACCCTTGCACATGCAGTTGGTAGATTAGTGCCACAATGCCTCCCATGCCCGTCATGTGCGCACTGATTTTCCACTTCAAGTTGACCAGCAACACAACCAGCACAGCCAGTGCGGAGCCCACCATAAACATGGTGAACCAGTGCGGTGAGTGGCAGTGGTCAAGATAGAGGGCAGCAGCCAGATAGCAAAGCAGGGCAAACGAATAGGGAATGAGCCGTTGCTTGCGGTTTTGGACATGGAAATCGGTCACCACCTTAAAGTGGCGCAGCACACTCAGGGCAATCATTGGCAAGATGCATGTGATGCCCATGCACACCATCAGCACCGACACGCGCGTGCCAAGCGGCAACAGACACAGCACTGACACCCATAGCACCAGAAAAGTGCCATAGGTGGGCATGAGCAACGGGCTCAGCACCGTTGACAAAAAGTGTGCGATGCCGGCAATACCCTTGTTGACTGTATATTGATTGATAGACATGGTGATTAAAATAATCCAATGCGAGCGTTAAGACTTGTTGACAGCCTGCCTGCGATGTGTTGAGTTAGGTATCTTGAGTGCGACACGATATTTGGCGACGGTGCGACGGTGCAGCTTGTAACCCATCTGGTTGAGTTTCTGGCACAATTGGTCGTCGCTCAACGGATCACGCTTGTCCTCCACATCAATGAGTTGCTTCAGGGCATCTTGCACCTCGTGCCGCGACTCACCGTTGATGTCCTCAGAGAAGAATGATTTGAGGTCGCGAATGCCCCATGGCGTCTGCACATATTTGTTATTGATTGCCCGCGACACCACCGTCACGTCTTTGCCGATGGCATCGCCCACCTGCCGCTGCACCAGGGGATGCAGTTGACGCTCGTCGCCCGTCTCAAAGAAGTCGCGCTGAAACTGCATAATGGCACGCATAGTGGCAAACAGCGTCTGCTGACGCAACTTCAACACCTCGATGAACCGGCTGGCACGGTCATAGCTATCGCGCACACTTTTCTTTTCCTCCTGTTCCATCACCGACAATGGAGAGCCATCCTCATATTTTTTAACTTGCCGGCTATAGGTTTCTGATATCTGCAGGTCGGGGATATGATTTTGCAGCGTCAAGGTCAGCCCGTCATCGGTCTTTTCTACCACAAAGTCGGGGGTCACCTGCTGGCTGTTGTCGCTGCGCGAACCGGCATAGGAGCTGCCAGGCTTGGGATTAACCTTGCGCTTGATTTGCCGCGTCATGATGTCGTCAACACGCTCGCGGGTTATGCCCAGACCCTGGCTAATGTTATCGTAACGGCTATTCTCGATATCATTGAAGTGGTTTTCAACCATCTGAATAGCTAAATCGGTGTCGGAGCTTTGCGGCAACCGTTTGAGCTGCAACAGCATGCACTCACGCAGATTGCGTGCGGCAATGCCTGGTGGGTCCAGCGATTGCACAATGTCCAACACTTCACGCACCTCTTGTGACGACACTTCCAGACCCTCATCGTTGTTGATGGTCACGTCGTCGGCAATCGCATCAACCGAACGGGTCAGGTAACCGTTACTGTCCAAATTGCCCACTATGCTGACGGCAATCAGTTGCTGCACCGGTGTCAGTTCCAGTTCGCCCAACTGGCTACCCAGATAGTCAAGCAACGTGACCTCAGAGATTGCAGTGGGCGTGTAAATCTCGTCGTCGGCACTGCGGTTGCTGGCGCGATAGCGGGGCGAGCTGTCGTCACGCGAGGGTCGCTGTGGCGCATTGTCCTCATCGCCATAGTCAGCAGCTTGCAGCTGCTCGCTGGTCTCGCGGAAGTCCTTACCATCCTCGGTCTTTTGGTTAATGTCGTCGGTATCATCGGTCTTGCGCTCCAGTGCCGGATTTTCAGCCAACTGGTTTTCAACCATCTCGGCAAGTTCCACTCCGTTCTTTTCCAGCACGTAGCCCAGCTCGCGCTGGATGATGCCCACCATGCGCTGCTTTTGCTTTGTCGTGGTTTCAAGTTTCTGCTTAGCCATCACTTCAGAGGTTTGTCGGTTGCATTATAAACCACAAAGTTATAAAATAATTGCCACACTTGCCGCACAGCAAGGCATATTTTTATTTTGTTCGCCCAAAACTCGCCTGCGCGATGCCAAAAGCTTTGCGCTAATCAAGCAACACATAGAGCAGCGGCAGACCTCCCTTGTGCTTGGCCTGCCGCTTAGATTAAGGAATGAACCTGATGGTTTAACGCTTGTCCATGATGCCATAGCGCACCCATTGCGGTTGCTCATAGGCAGACTTGACCAGCATTTTTTGTTCCTGAAAATCATCTTTGACGGTTTGCAAAATGTCGTTCATGTTGCGCACCTTCTCAGCCAAGTTCGCACGAATGAGTTCGCACTCCTGACCGGCAGCCTTGAGTGCCTTCAGGTCGGCTTCCATCTTGTCCAGCTGCTGAGGGTTGACACCTTTGTTCTTCAGTTCGTCGAGATGCTTGCGGTAGCCCTCAATTAACAAACGGCTTTTTTCGACTTGCAAATCAATGGTTTTTGACATAATGATATCGATTGACTAGTGAATAAATGAAGGTGACTAAAAATGACCACCTCCTGTTAATTTTCACATCAAAATTAACAAAAAATCGGCATTTTGCGAACAAATGCAGGGTTTGTTTTTAACTGTTTTTAACACTAATGTTGCCCTATTTTTCACGTCCGTTAAGTTAAAAAGTGGCAGCCGGCGAGTCATCAGTTAGCACTTAATTAGTACCTTTGCGGCGCATTTTCACCCTTTGCAACAATGAGCCGTTACCACCATAGGGATAATTACACATTTCTCACCACGGCACCAGTACACCGAGTGATACCTGTGATGGCTGTGCCCACCATCATCAGCATGCTGGTCACTAGCCTTTACAACATAGTTGACACCTACTATGTAGGACTGATCAACACACAAGCCACGGCGGCTGTGGGTGTGGTGTTCCCCGTGATGTCGGTCATTCAAGCTGTGGGATTCTTTTTCGGGCAAGGTGCCGGTACCTTTATCTCACGGCAATTGGGAGCCAAGCGCGTTGACGAAGCCCGCAAGATGGCTGCCAGCGCTTTTTATAGCTCCATTGCCTGCGGTGCTATTATCACAATCATAGGGCTAGCCTTTCTAAAGTCGTTTGCCGTGTTGCTGGGTTCCACCGACACGATTTTGCCTTACACCATCAAATACCTTGGCGTGATTTTGCTAGGTGCGCCATTTATGACGGCATCAATGGTGCTGAACAACCAGATGCGATTTGAAGGCAATGCTGCACAGGCGATGTACGGCATGGTGTCGGGTGCCGTGCTCAATGTGGTGCTGGTGCCCATCTTCACATTTGCCTTGCGACTCGGCATCTTGGGAACCGCCATCGGCACGGTATTGAGCCAGATATTCGGGTTTGTCGTGCTGCTGGTGATGTCGCACCGAGGCGATTGCATACGCATCGAAGCCAAAAACTTCTCGATGAGCCGTCACTATTATCACGAGATTGTCCGCGGTGGCACGCCATCGCTCACGCGGCAAGCACTCGCCAGCATTGCCACAATGATGCTGAATGTGGCAGCCGGCGTGTATGGCGACGCAGCCATTGCCGGCATGTCGATTGTGACACGCATAGCATTTGTGATATTTGCCATCATCATCGGCATTGGCCAGGGTTTTCAACCATTCTGTGGCTTCAACTATGGCGCTGGACTGTTTAAACGGGTTAGGCAGGGATATTTTTTCAGCCTAAAACTCGACATGATGGTGCTAGCCGTGCTATGCGTGCCCGCATTTGTGTTTGCCGACGAGCTGATTGACCTGCTGCGTCACGACCCCGACGTGGTGGCGGTGGGAGCCGTGGCATTGCGGTGGCAACTGGTGTCGCTGCCCCTGGCAGCAGTGGTTACCATCAGCAACATGATGCTACAAACCAGCGGGCGCAGCTTGCCCGCCAACGTGCTGGCAGCGGCACGCAACGGCATCTTCTTTATACCGCTCATCGTGCTGCTGCCACGACTGTTCGGGCTGCTGGGTGTGGAGATTTGCCAGGCAGTGAGTGATGCCCTGTCGTTCGTGTTAGCCATTCCGCTCACCATGAGCTACTTTGCCTCGCTGCGAAAGCTGGCATCTGCCCGTGATGATCAATGACCATCTTGAAGAATCAATCAGCTTAACCCAAAGGCAGCTTTGAGCTCGTCAACCTTGTCAAGGTTTTCCCACGTGAACAGCTCAAGCTTCATGCTCTTGTCGGGCACATCGTGGTTGTGTGACTTAAATTCCACATCGCACAACTCGTGCTTGCGCCCCATGTGACCATAGCTAGCCGTCACGCTATAAATGGGTTGCAACAGTTTCAGGTCTTGGATGATTTCGGCAGGTTTGAGGCGGAAGTGCTTGCACAACTCGGCGGCAATTTGCTGGTCGCTAAGTTGCACATGGCTAGTGCCATAGGTGTTCACGCAAAAGCTCACAGGCTGTGCCACGCCGATGGCGTAAGCCACTTGCACCAACATTTCGTCGGCGACGCCCGCCGCAACAGCGTTTTTGGCAATGTGCCGGCAAGCATAGGCAGCACTGCGGTCCACCTTGCTGGGATCCTTGCCCGAGAATGCGCCACCGCCATGCGCTCCGCGTCCGCCATAGGTGTCCACAATGATTTTGCGTCCCGTCAAACCCGTGTCACCTGCCGGACCACCAATGTTAAACATGCCTGTGGGATTAACAAACAAGTCGGTCTTGTCCTCGGCATCGTCAGGGCGATACATGGCGCGGATTTCGGGGCTATAGTCTTTGAGAGCTCTAGGAATCAGGATGTTTTTCACATCTTCTTTTATCTGCTCTTGGGTCACGGTGTCGTCGTGTTGCGTACTGACCACGATGGCTGCAATGCGCACAGGTCGGTGCGTGTCACCATCATATTCTACAGTCACCTGAGCTTTGGCATCAGGCCGCAGATAAGGCATCAGGTCGCTCCCCTTGCGGATGTCGGCAAGTGTACGCATCAGCTTGTGTGCCAAGTCGATGGTCAGCGGCATCAAGTCGGTGGTCTCGTTGCAGGCATAGCCAAACATCATGCCCTGGTCGCCAGCACCCTGGTCGCCATCGGTGCGGTCAACACCCTGGTTAATGTCAGGCGACTGCTCATGCAACGCAGTGAGGATGCCGCACGAATCGGCATCAAACTTCAGCTCTGAATTGTTGTAACCGATGTTTTTGATAACTCGGCGTGCCACATCGGGTAAGTCCACATAGTGGGTTGATGTCACCTCGCCGGCAATAATTACCTGCCCTGTGGTGACCATTGTCTCACAGGCAACATGCGCTTTGGGGTCAAAAGCCAAAAAATGATCTAGAATGGCATCGCTAATCTGATCAGCGACTTTGTCGGGATGTCCCTCACCGACGCTCTCGCTCGTGAATAGATAGTTGTTCTTGTTCATTGTACCAAAATAAATAATTTTATTGTTTATTAGGGTGGAAATGAACGCTAACAGAACGATAAGAATTTGATTATCGCAATTTTAGCATTTTTTCAAGTGGTTGCAAGCAGCCAAATTTTTCCACTGTTGTCCATAAAATTGCCGCAAAGGTAGTCAACTTTTTTAAAAAGTGACACACATTTGCCGACTAAATGATGATAAGCCTCAAAAATGATGTGATACAGAGACGGTGCCAACAGGCATCTAACGCACATAGTGGGGCATCTCTTGCGGAATGACCATCGATATCTCGACCATGCCGCACACCTTGCCGTTAACCCGCCATGGCGTCTGATAAATCATCTTTTTCACGCCCTGCTTGTCGATGGTGTAGCAATTGGTCGTGTCGGTGGACAGCATGTGCTTAATCTTTTCTTGCGAGGCTGGGCTATGGCATGGCATCAAGTTTTGTCCTAGCATGGTGCGCCCCTCACGGTCAAATGTGACACGCGATCGCTCGTTCATAAAGATGACCTTACCCTCCAAGTCGCACACCGTGATGGCACAATGTGTCCCCTCGGCCCAGGCAGCCCAATTTACCTGATTGATTGCGTTGTTATTGTCTTCCATTGCTTGTTATCTGTTGTTAATCAATTAGCTTTTTGTTGACTTGAACTCATCACATATTTACGTTTAACGTCATCCCATCGGGGAATTGACAGCTCTATGCCATCATAACTGATAGAGGCACGTTTTTTTCGCATCATGTGGGAAGTCGATTTCCTGCAAATGTATATAAAAATTTTGAATGGTGAGGTCGTTGGCTTGAAAAATCTCTGCGGGGCAAAGTTGCGGGCGAAAAAATATCGGGGGAAGTTAGGGATGTTATAAGAAAAAGCGTTAACTTTGCTAGTTGATAGCAAATGTTAAGACGACACTGGACGACGCGTATGGACTTCAGAACGACAGTGAGGACTCACGAGAACCGCGGGTGGCTGGAACACAGTCACAAGGTGATGCTATTGGGGTCTTGCTTTAGCGACAACATGGGCGGCAAGCTTGCCGGAGCTATGATTGGCACGCTGGTCAATCCCATGGGGACGCTATATAACCCACTGAGCATTGCCCAGGGCGTGTCGCGGCTCATTGACGGCACACCCGTGTCGGGGCAGGAGCTGTTTCAGCAGGGAGGCTTGTGGCACAGCTATCAGTCCCCCCCCCGCCACTCGATGCCCGACAAGCAGGCAACGCTAGACCGCATGAACGAGCGCATCAGCCAAGGCCACGACTGGCTGCGCCAATGCCAATTGCTCACCATCACACTGGGCACTGCCATGGTCTATAGGCTGCGGTCAACCGGCGAGGTGGTGGCTAATTGTCACAAGGTGCCCCAGCACCAGTTTGACCGCCACATGGCAACGGTTGGCGAAATGAGCACCGCCCTAGATGCAACGCTGCGCCGGCTGCATGAGTACAACCCACAGCTGCGCATCATCGTCACAGTGAGTCCCATCCGCCACATTGCCGACGGTCTGGACGTGAACTCGCTGAGCAAAGCCTCGCTGCGTGTTGCCATCGCTGATGCGCTGGCGCGGCACGAGGACTACACGGACTATTTCCCCGCCTACGAGATTATGCTTGACGACCTGCGCGACTACCGCTTTTATAGTGCCGACATGGTGCATCCCAGCGAGGTGGCGGTAGAATACATTTGGCAAGTGTTTCAAGCCACCTATCTTGACGACCGCAGCGCACTGGCAGTGGCCCGCTGCGAGCGTGTGAACAAGCGCTTGCAGCACCGCCCCATGAGTGCGAGCCGAGAGGTGACCGACCGCTTTAACGCCGACACGCGCACAGTGGTGCGCAACCTGGTCAAGGAATATCCTTACCTGACGGACAATCCCCAACTGCAACACATCATGCAATCATGAACTATAGCATCAGTGAAATAGCCTCAATAGTGGGAGCACGGCAAGGGCACATCATCGATGGTGATGCCCAGGTGAGCCAACTGCTGACCGACTCGCGGTCGCTCACCCAGCCACACGACACCCTGTTTTTTGCACTGCGCACCGCCAACAACGACGGGCACAATTATATCCCTGACCTGTTTGACCGCGGTGTGCGCAACTTTGTGGTCGCCAGCGACTATTATGCCCCACCCGAGTGCCATGCAGCCAACTATCTGGCTGTTGACAGCCCCCTTGATGCCTTGCAGGCTCTTGCCACCTGGCACCGTCGCCGCTATCGCGAGTTGCCCGTGATAGGCATCACCGGTAGCCGCGGTAAAACCACCGTCAAGGAGTGGTTGTACCAACTGCTACAAGAGGACTATCGCATTGTGCGGTCGCCGCGCAGCTACAACTCGCAGATTGGCGTTCCGCTGTCGCTATGGGACATTGACAACAACACCGACCTCGCCATCATCGAGGCGGGCATCTCAACCACAGGCGAGATGGACAATTTGCAGGCGATGATACGCCCGACCATAGGCATCTTGACCAACCTGGGCAGCGAGCACAACGACGGCTTTGCCTCGATGGCGCAAAAGGCTCAAGAGAAAGCAAAAATACTCAATAGTTGCGAGTGCATAGTCTATTGTGCCGACGACCCACTGGTGACGCACACCATCGCCCCGCTGCTTGAGAGCGACGTGGCGCAACAAGTGTCGTGGTCGCAACATCACAATGTTGCCCCCCTGCAAGTGCAGCAAGAACGACGCACCGAGGATAGCACCACACTGCAATATGCCTATCTGGACCAGGAGCCTCGCACACTGACCATCCCATTCACCAGCGACCGTGACACCGACAATGCCATCACCTGTCTGGCGGTGCTGCTGCATCTGGGCATTGACCACGACGTGATTGCACAACGCATGGCGGCACTCACCCCAGTGGGCACCCGTCTCAACGTCATCGAGGGTGTGAACGACTGCACGGTGATTGCCGACAGCTATACCAGTGACTACAACTCGCTAGCGCCTGCACTCAACTTCATGTCGCGCCGTGCCGGCAACCGAGCCACCACGGTGATTTTGAGCGACCTGGCAACTGAGAGCTACAGCGGCGACGAGCTATACATCCGCGTGAGCGAACTGCTCAACAACAAGCAGGTGCATCGTCTGCTAGGTGTGGGTGAGGAGATGTGCCGTCATGCACAATTCTTTGACAGCCTGCCGTCGGCACGATTTTTCAGCGACACCCAGCAATTGCTCAACGAGCTGTCGCAGGGTGACTTTGAGAGTGAAACAATCCTCATCAAGGGTGCACCACAATATGGTTTTAACCAAATCATCGACCTGCTCGAAGCCAAGCAGCACATGACCGTGATGGAGGTGGACCTGAATGCCATCGTCCACAATTTTAAATTCTTCAAGTCGCTCATCCACCCTGGCACACGCACAGTGGGCATGGTTAAAGCTAGTGCTTATGGAACAGGCAGTTATGAAATATCAAGGACACTGCAAGACTGCGGTTGCGACTATCTGGCTGTTGCCGTGCAAGACGAGGGCGTGGAGCTGCGCAAGGCAGGCATCAACATGCCCATCATTGTGCTCAACCCCAGCGGCGTGAACCTCAAATCTATGTTCCAATACAGGCTTGAACCCGAGGTGTATAGCCTGGAGATGGCGCAAGCGCTCATCAAGGAAGGCGCACGCCGAGGCGTGACGCAATTTCCCGTACACATCAAGGTGGATAGCGGCATGCATCGCCTGGGCTTCACGCTTGCTGAGTTGCCACAGCTAGTGACCTTGTTGCAAAGTCAACAGGTGCTACACGTAGCCAGTGTGTTCTCACACCTGTGCGTTGCCGACGAACCGCAACAAGACGAATATACACGGCAGCAATTTGACACCTTTGACCAATGCTGCGAGTTGCTGCAAGCCGCATTTCCACACCACATCATGCGACACATCCTCAACACCAGCGGCATTGTGCGCTTCCCCGAGCATCAGCTCGACATGGTGCGCATTGGCATCGGACTATACGGCATCCGCACACTGGACGACGGCAGCGAGGATGCTCTGTTGCCAGTCGCATCGCTGCGCTCGGTCATCATCAGCATCCACGAGTGGCAGGCAGGCACCACCATCGGCTATGGACGGCACGGCGTTTTGCAACGCGACAGCCGCATTGCCACGCTCACCATAGGCTATGCCGATGGTTTTGACCGGCACTTTGGCAATGGGCATGTGCAAGTGTGGGTCAACGGCACCCTGTGCCCCACCGTGGGCAATGTGTGCATGGATGCCGTGATGATTGACGTGACCGATGCCCAATGCCAAGTGGGCGACACGGTTGAGATTTTTGGAACTCATGTGCCCATCGAGACGCTGAGTGCTGCCCGCGACACCATCCCCTACGAGATACTCACCAGCGTGTCACCCCGCGTCAAGCGGGTCTATTACCGCGAATGACAAACCATTACACAACTATACAAACAATGATGAGAAAGATAAACAAAATATTCCCGACGCTACTGCTTGCCCTGCTGGCGTGCTGTGCAACCCAAGTCTGGGGCCAGGACATCGAGGCTGGCGGCATCTATTATGACATCATCAGCGACGACGAAGTTGCTGTGGTGCCTGCCTGGGATAGCGGTGTGAGCCTCTATGACGGTGTGATTATCTTGCCCGAGCAGGTCTATTGCGACGGAGTGAACTATGCCGTCACCACCATTGCCGACAGCGCGTTTTGGTTGTCAAGTGTGACACTGGTGCAAGTGCCTAACAGTGTGAAATACATCGGTGAGGCGGCATTTGCCTATGCCGAGCAACTGACTAGCATCACATTGCCGCTTGGCTTGACCTATGTGAGCAAAAACATGTTGGCGGGCACCGCCATTGCCAACATTGTGCTGCCCGAGGGTGTCACTGCCATCGGCTATGGGGCTTTCCAATCATGCGGACAACTGCACACCGTGTTTTTGCCCTCCACCCTGACCAGCATTGGCGCTTATGCTTTTAACAATTGTCACAACTTGTTTGAAATGTATTGCGCCGCCTCCACACCACCCGATGCCAGCTCATGGGCGACATTCATCGGGTTGTCGGGCATCGACGTGATTTTGCCCGATGCCACTGCGGCACGGCTCTATCAAGATGATGCCGTGTGGGGCGACAGTGAAACGTTCTCGCTGTGGGTTGACGAGGGGTTAACGTTCTCGACAACTTTGCGAAGCGAGACCTATATGGACGACTGGGTAAGCGTTGAGCTGGGCGATAACATGGCATACAAAATTTATGACCCTGACGGCTACTTGGTCGCGCTCACTGCTGCCGACCGCTATTACCTGCCCATCGATGACCATGCCGTGGAATATCTGATTGTGCCCACCGACCTCATCTATGACGACGAAGATGATGAGCTGGCACTCACCGTGATGCCGGCAGCCATAGAGGAGCTGGACACCGACCCCGTGCCGCATCCTGTCATCACCGCCGCTTGCGGTACCATCTACATCAGCGGCGACAACTACGGCAAGTGGTTGTACATCTACGACATGTATGGCCGTCTGTGGTATCAGCGACCATCGGTCACCAATTGTTTGGGCATCGACGGCTTGCCCCGCAACCGTGTCTATATCGTGCGCGTGGGTGACTATGTGCGCAAGGTCCTGCTTAATTAATCCCACACCTGTTGCAACATGAAACAAGAAGATTTGGATATCCGCTACATGCGTCTCGCCCTTGACGAAGCTCATCGCGCCCTAGAGCGCGACGAGGTGCCCATTGGTGCCGTGGTGGTGTGCAAAGGGCATGTGATAGGACGCGGGCACAATCTGACCGAGGCACTGACCGACGTCACCGCCCATGCCGAGATGCAAGCCATCACAGCCGCCGCTTCGACCCTAGGCGGCAAATACCTCACCGGATGCACACTGTATGTGACCGTTGAGCCTTGCCTGATGTGCGCTGGCGCACTAGCTTGGAGCCAAATCGACCGCGTGGTGTATGGGGCAGACGATGACAAACGCGGCTATCACACCCTGTGTGCGGCACCGTTCCACCCCAAGACACTGGTCACCAAAGGCGTGCTGGCTGACGAATGTGCCCGCCTGATGACCGACTTTTTTAAGAACAAACGACCCGTTAAGAACAATTCATAAGACCATCCACCATGACCCCAAAAACGACTGCTACCTGCCTGAGGACGCTCGTGCTTTTCGCCTTGCTGCTGATGACCACATCAAGCGCATGCGCCAAGCAAGCATCAACTCCCGCGCCCGCAACCGCAACCACCGCCAACGAAGAGGAATCGCAAACCCAAGAGGTGGTTGTGACCAGCCAAAAGATGGGACGCGACATCACCAACATGGTCATCGTGCCCGAGCAATATTTTGACCCCGACTTGCAAGAGGAGCAATATCCCGTGGTCTATCTGCTGCACGGCGCATCAGGCAGCTATAGCGACTGGTCACAAAAGGCCGACTTGGAAAGCCTTGCCAGTGACTACAGCGTCATCTTTGTTTGCCCCGACGGGCAAGATAGCTGGTATGTGGATTCGCCCATCGACCCCAAGATGCAGTTCGAGACCTACGTCAGCCAAGAGCTGGTGCAATACATCGACAGTCACTTCCGCACATTTGACAACCGCTATATGCGTGCCATCACAGGGCTGAGCATGGGCGGTCACGGAGCACTGTTCCTGGCATGGCGGCATCCCGATGTGTTTTGGTCATGTGGCAGCATGAGCGGCAACATGGACATCACGCAATTTCCTGAGAAATGGCACATCAAGGACCGCCTGGGTGCCTACAGCGACAACCAACAACTGTGGCAGCAACATGCCGTGTGCAACCTGGTGAACCAGCTGCAAGCATCTACCCTCACACCAGCACAGAACATCATCATCGACGATGGTGTTGACGACATCTTTGTGCAAAACAACATCGCCCTGCACAACCAGCTGCTTGAACGCAAGATTGCACACGATTTCACATTGCGGCCTGGCAAACATAACTGGGTTTACTGGGTCAACGCACTCGACTACCACATGCTCTACTTCAGCAAAGCCTTTGAGCAAGGTGTTGAGCTGATGGCTCATTAACACCGACCTTAGCATCCATCGCTATACATTATAATATATATAACATAAGCAACAAAACGTCTATACCACTATGCGACCCAAGATATTAATCATCTATACCGGCGGCACCATCGGCATGATTGAGAATCCCGACACACATGCGTTGCAGCCTTTTGACTTTTCGCATTTGATTGATAACGTGCCTAAAATCAAGAAACTGGACTATGACATCGACAACATCCAGTTTAATCCGCCCATCGACAGCTCGAACATGAATCCCTCGCACTGGAGCGAGATTGCACGAGCCATCGAGGACAACTATGACCGCTTTGACGGTTTTGTGGTGCTACACGGCACCGACACCATGGCATTCACTGCCAGTGCCCTGAGTTTCATGCTCGAAAATCTGCACAAGCCAGTCATCATCACCGGCTCACAACTGCCCATCGGCGAGGTGCGCACCGATGGCGAGGAAAACCTGATTACCGCCCTGCAAGTGGCAGCCGCCACCGATGAGCGCGGAGCCGCCATGGTGCAAGAGGTTGCCATCTTATTTGAGAACTACTTGTGGCGCGGCAACCGCAGCACCAAGATGAGTGCTGACAACTTTGACGCTTTCAAGAGTAACAACTATCCTGAGTTGGCTGAGATTGGACTCGGCATTGAGTTTCATCGCGACCGCCTCTACCGCCCTGCCTCTAAACGCCCCCTGAAGGTGCGCTATGACATGGACACCAACGTCATGTTCATTGAATTGTACCCTGGCATGACCGAAGCTACACTCAACTACCTGCTCAACGCACCAGGCATCAAGGGCATTGTGCTCAAAACTTATGGTGCCGGCAACAGTCCCAGCTATCCATGGTTCACCGACAGCATCCGCAAGGCTGTTGACCGTGGAGTGGTCATCGTCAACGTCACGCAATGCGTCAATGGCGGCGTTAACTGCTCACTCTACGAGACCGGCAACTCACTAAGCGCGGCAGGCGTTATCAGTGGCAACGACATCACTAGCGAGGCTGCTATCACCAAGCTGATGTATCTGTTCGGTTTGGGGTTGTCGCCCGACAGTGTCAAGCAATATATGCAATGCGACCTGTGCGGAGAGGTCACGGTTATGTGAGACTCTAGATTTAGCGGCGTTGCTAGGGCATCACTCGTCAGGTCCTAGCCCGAAGCATTGCTTGATTGCGGTGCGTATGGCAGCAGCCTCCTTGTTGTTGCTCTTCAAGATAGACAACACGCCGCGTATGTAGGCATCCTTGCCATTATAGCCACACAGCCCTGCCACGTTGCTCTCGCCCAGCATCAGCTTTTGATTAAACACCTTAAGCACACCGGCATAGTCGCCCTCGTCTTGATAGGTGCGGAACTGGCGGCACAGTTTCTCGTACATGCCGCGAGGATTGATTTCACGCACCAGGTCAACCATGTGTTCCTCAAGGGCATTGATGTTATTAAACTTCTGATCTACCCGCACCTCCACATCGCGCTTCACGCGGTGCCTGACGTGCATCAGTGCCTGTTGCTTCAGCTCCTTACCGAACATGCTGATTACCTTGCGTTTGACCTTAGAGAACACCATGCCCTCGTCGCGATGCTTGTATCGAGCCACGGCACGCACCACCCCTTCGAGCAACAAGATGTTTTCGACCTCAGCCACATTGGGCACCAAGATGTTTTTTTCGCGCAGATACTTCACCTCGCTATCGCTGCGGCGGTCTCGGTCCACGATGCCGCGGCTATCTAGGTGGTGAAATCCCTTGAGGCTGCCAAACGAGCGCACCGTCTCTATCACCTTGTTGCAGCTGCCCAGAGGCTTGACCGTATAGTCAGGGAAGATGAGCGGATAGAGGCGTGAGTCGATGCTATGGGTGTCATCGCCCTCGATAAACAGCACGGGCTTGCGGCTGCCCAACAGGTCGAGCAACGCATCGTCCAAATTCTGGCTTGAGTTCATCACCTCATAGTCCCAAGCGACAGACTCGGGGTCAAACGACTTGACCCACACGCACTGGTTGTCGGTGCGCGAGGTGGCAAACTCCACGTTGTGGGTGTTGTAGATGAAGGTGCAGTCGGGGCGCATCTCCTCGATGACGTTCCACAGCGTCTGCATGATGCTGCTGTGCATGAACGTCTCGGGGTCGTCAACCAGTATCACTGCATCGTCCATGGCATAGAGCACGGCACCGATGTAGTAAAGCACCGCCTTCTCGCCATCGCTCAGGCGCAGCGAACTGTAGGTGTCGCCCGCGCCCTCGGTGCTGAACATCAGCTTGCCATTCTCACGCAACACCTTGTTGCGCGGAAAGACCTCCTGCCACATCTTAACCGTGGTGTCGAGGCGCGTCTTGGGGAACTCGGGGTGCTCGCCCATCAGTTTGTGCGCCTTAAAGTTCATCAAGTCACGGAACTCGTCGTTAAGCATCACATAGAACAGCTTGTCAAACTCGGTCTGTGCCGTGTTAATCACCTGCGGATTGCTGGCATTCATGCGTGCAAACAGGTCGTCGATGCTGCCCTTGAGCGGGTCACCCGCCGACGAGACGGTATAGAGTGCCTTGAGTGCCGAGATGCGGAAGGCCTTGTCGTCCACTTCCTTAACCAACTGGCTACAAAAACGGCTCTTGCCCGAACCGTTAGCACCGATGATGGTGATCTGACGGGAATCGCGCAGCACTTGAGGTGTCTTGCCGTCGATGCGTTTAGGTAACGTGATATCCATTGTGATGCTTCAAATGATGATTCTGTGGAAACTAACGTGTAAAGATAGCGATTTTTTTCAAATAATAGCAAGCAATGGGCAGAAAATGCCCAAAATGCCCCAATCAAAACAACATTTCGGACAAATCAATATTTAAATCAGAAAAATGGTATTAATACCAAGATGCAACCACAATAAACCTATTGTATTTGGTAGTTTCGTTGGTTTAAAACCTATTTTATGCACAAAAAATTTGCATTTAGCCTATATTTGGGCTTAATTTTGCATCGTCAATTATGGTAAATATATCAATTATAAACCAAATATATTGGTATTTTACCTTCCGTAATAATCTTTTCCAAACAGAACGACAATGACAAACAACAGAAAATCCTCAACGCGCCAAGCGCGTGACCGCGAATTTATGGAACAATTTCATCGGGTGTACGACATGATGCGTGCCTCGGGCGTGCGCAACGCCCGCGTGGCAGCGGTGCATTACACGTTGCGCCACAGCCAACCACATTACCATGTGAGCTTTGAGCGTGCTTACCGGCGCTTGCAACAGATGCGCCGAGGATGCCGCCCATTGCGCAATGCGGGGATGTGGGACGAGATGTGGGCGCAGGTGAACGCGCTGATGACCAGCGGGCTAAAGATGTCGCAAGCGTTGGAGCATGTGCTTGCTCACTGCCATGCGAGCCGCTGGTATCTGTCGCCTGCTACCGTCTTGACACACATTTGCGTGCCTAGTGCCGTGCGCAGCCGCGCCTTGCGATAACCGACAAGCAGCCACCGATTTAAAATCTCAAAGCCAACAACATTTTTCTGAACAACAGCAACAATATGAAACTCGAAATCTATCGCAAAGCACGCTATCTCATCGACATCAGCATCGACCTGAGCGAGATAGAGGAGCGCATACTCATCGAGGGTGAGTGGCATCCTGCCGACAACGCCACTGCCTATGGCGTGAGCCGCGCCAATCTGCCCATTATCGACCGCCGTGTGCAAGAGGGTGTTAACGACCTGCTGACACGCTTGGGCGGCTACCTGATGGGGCATAACGTGAACCTATCGCTCGAGAGCGAAAACATTGTGCTTGCAGTGGGGCTGCGGCAACAGCCGCCCGCGACACTTGCCACTCAACTCAAGGAAGCCCTGATAGCCACCATCGCCAACTGGGTGCTACTGAGCCTGTACGGTGACGAGGAAACCCTGTGGGGCACGGTGTGGCGCATGTGGCGGTCGCGCGTGATGATTTTGCTGGCACGAGCCGAGCGATGACCAATATGTTGAACCCTAAACAGTGAACACAAAAGCATTATGACATCAACAATGACAACACATGAGCACCACCGTGCCGTGCTGCATGCCGCCTACCGCGCCTGGATGAATGCTGCGGGATTGCGACGGGCACGCCTGCGCAACAAGCGCTTCACCTATGGCGACCAATGGGGCGACCTGATGCGCAGCAGCGACGGCAGCACCATGACCGAGGGCGAATATTTTGCCAGCCGAGGGTGCGACCTGGTGACCAATAACCTGATTCGCCAAATGGTGAAAACAGTGGTAGGGCGGTTTCGTGCCCAGCATCTGCAACAAGTGGAGCGAGAAGCAAGCCTGGAACAGGTGGCAACAGCCAATGAGCTCGATGAACTTGACAGTCGCGCACTAGAGGAATTTTTGATATCGGGGTGCTGCATACAACGCGTTGACTTGCACCAAGAGCCAGGTCAAGCACCAGCAGTGCAAATAGACAACGTGGATGTGAATCGCCTGATTGTAAACGCCGTGAGCGACATCCGCACACGAGACTGCGAACTGGTGGGACAGTTGCACGACCTGAATCTGACCGACCTGTTGCGTCGTGTAGCCCCAGGTAGCCGTGGCAAGGCTGCGTGGGTGCGCAAACTGTACACCGAGGATGCCCAGCAGCGCACCGAGGCGCTGACCGCACAACTCGGAGCAGACAACCAGACGGGGAACGACTTTTGGCAAGCTCGTGACGGCAAATGCCGCGCCATAGAAGTGTGGACGCTCGAAAGCCGCGAGGTGTTGGTGTGCCACAATCGCCGCGAGGGCACACTGACTGTGGCTCCTGCAAACAACTGGCGACGAAACAAACGCAATCACACGGACAACGAACCGACATGCGTTGGGACATCGCCACGGTGTGGCATTGCCGCTGGTTTAGTCCCATGGGCGATGTGCTGGCTGAGTATGACTCGCCATGGCGACACGGCAGCCATCCGTTTGTGCTGAAGCTGTATCCGCTCACCGATGGCGAGGTGCACGCCATGGTTGAGGACATCATCGACACACAGAAGCATGTGAACCGCCTAGTGAGCGTGCTGGACCAGGTGATGCGCTCTAGTGCCAAGGGAGTGCTACTGTTCCCCGAGACGGTGTTGCCCGACGGGTGGACATGGGAAGACGTGCGCCGCACCTGGGCGAGTGCCAACGGCTTGCTACCCTATAACCCGCGCAACGGCGACGAGAAGCCACAGCAAGTGTCAGCCAACAACACCAACATCGGTGCCTACCAGATGATTGAGTTGCAGATGCGGCTGTTTGAGGAAATCAGCGGGGTAAGTGGAGCCTTGCAGGGCAAGAACCCAACCATGAACAGTGCCAACCTGTATCAGGCACAAACCGAGAATGCCAACATTGCGCTGAGCGACGTGTTCGACACCTTTCAGGCGTTCCGCCGCCAGCGTGACCGAAAAATGCGCTCACTCGCCATGAGCGATGACGTCGCCCATAACTGAGATGCGCAACTGTGTTTAATCAATTCATTTTTTTCACCATCTTTATTTTTCATCACCAAATGAACGATTCACCTATCAACAAAGCTGATGTGAACGCTGGTGCCATCACGCCGCCGCCACTCAGGGTGCAACGCACCGATGCCGAACCCGACACGCCCAGCCCCACACTCGACGCACTGCTCGCGCCACTGTCGCTGAACGACGAGGAACGCCAGCAAGTGTCACAAGCCGTTGAGGGCATCGCTACCGATGCCTTGTCACCCTCGCTGCTCACGCTGCTCACACGCGGCGTGCGTCATGACGAGGACGTGCGCAATGCCGATGCCGCAGGCTATTTGCGCGGCCGCAACGACAAGATTGAGAGCGTGTTGCCGCGACGCGACGAGCGAGCCGACGAGGACGAGGCTGAGCATCGACCTGTGTTTCCGCACTATTGCCGCCGCAGCGTGTGGGACTAACAGTGCACCACCGCACAAGCCAAGGCTTTTTTATTCAACCTTTTTTTATTCACTTTTCTTCATTTCTTTTTCATTATGTCATTTTCACAAATCATGAAGTCGGTGCGATGGATGCGCCGCAACCGCAAGCTCATCGTTTTTGCCATCGTTGTTATCCTGATCGCCATTCTTGCCTCGTGTCTGGGCGATGCCCAAGGCGGTAGTGCCGCCACCCTGGCAGTAGGCACGCTGATTGCCGGCATCGAGGACGGCAAACATGTGGTTGACGGTCCGTTGACGACCGACTTGACCAACGAGGGGTCGCCCGACTTGCTGCTCAATGAAATAGACCAACAGATTGTCAAAATCAGGCCTATGGCAACGCCGCTTGATCAAATTTCACGCTACGGCGGCAGCAAGCATGCTGGCAGCATGACGGTTGACTACTACAGTGTGGACACCAAGCCCACCTCGACCCAGCTGAGCGAGGCGGTGAGCGAAGTGAGCAGCGAGGACAATCCCACAACGGTCATCCAGACGCTCAACAACGACATGTTTGACGCGACCGACACCATCTTGGTTCAAGGCGAGCCTGGTTATGAGAGCGACGGCAGCACCGAGAGCGGTCAAGACCTGATGCTGTATGTGCTGTCGCGCGACAGCAACGGTGTGACGGTGATGGCTGTCAACGGTCCCAGCATCAACGGTGCAGAAAACTGCATTCCCGCTATTGACGAGGATGTGACACTGGTGCGCATGGGACGTGCAGCGAGCGAGCTCGACGTGCAGTCACCACAATTTGAGGCACTGCCCTACAAGAACCGCAACTTGTGCCAAATCTTCAAGATGCAAGTGGAGCAAAGCACCCTGCAACGGCTATCGAACAAAGAGGTGGCGTGGACGATGAGCGACCAGGAAGAGGCAGCCATCTATGACATGCGGCTGGGCATGGAGAAGTCGTTCCTGTTTGGTGTGCGCCGCAAGTTGTGGGACAGCAACAAAAAGGAGTACATCTACTTCACGGGCGGCATCTGGAACCAGGCTGGCAAGGAGTATTATATGGACAGCAACGAAGAGCTGACTGCCGAGCGAGTCATCGAAATTATGCGCGAGGCGTTCACAGGCAACAAGGGCAGCAAGCGCAAGGTGCTGGTCGGCGGCAGCGGCTTGATTAGCAAGCTCACCAAGCTCGACTATGTGCGCGTGATTACCGCTGGGCAGCATGTGAGCAAGTGGGGCATCGACTTCACCGAGCTGCGCAGCAAGTTTGGTTGCCTCTACATCATGCTCAGCGAGGTGTTTGACGAGATGGGCATGGCAAATTGCGGCATGGTCATCGACCCCGAGTACATCCAGAAGTACACCCACATCCCATTCAGCACCGAGCAACTGAACCTGAAGCAGAGCGGCGTGCGCAACGTTGATGCCCTAGTGATGACCGAAGCCTCGTGTCTGGTGCTACGCTACCCCAAGGCACACATGCGCATCCGCCTGAAGTAAGGCAAAGGGCACTCAACACTAGCGACTTCATTCATTCAAGCACTTTCGTTAGTGACAAGAGGCGGTGGCACAGCATGCCATCGCCTCTTGTTTTACACACCCTACAACAAACAAACCCATTAACACACTGCAAACGATGAAATATTTCACCATTCAAGAACTCACTGCCAGTGAAACGGCACGGCAACTCGGCATCGACAACACCCCTCCGCCTGCCACCATTGTAGCCCTGACCATGCTGACCGAACAGGTGCTCGACCCGCTGCGCGAGGCATGGGGCAGTCCCATCAAGGTCAATAGCGGTTATCGTTGCAAACGCCTTAACACGGCAGTGCATGGTGCTCCGTGCAGCCAGCATCTGCGTGGCGAGGCTGCCGACATCACTGTGGGTGCGCCAGCCAGCAACCGACTGTTGCTGAAACTGCTGCGCCAACTGAACCTGCCCGTTGACCAAGTTATCGATGAACACGGCTGCCAATGGCTGCATGTGAGCCACACCAGCCGACGTGCCAACCGCTGCCAATGGCTCACCAGATGACCCGTGCCGAAAATGCCAACACGCCTGTTGCTTATTAAAAAAATAATCACTAATTTTGTCATCCTAAAAAAATTGATGCGCATCGGCACGACCAGCCTGGTCGGACAGATGCCATCAAACCATAACCGCATTTTATCATCACTAACATTATAACTTTATCATTTAATTAATCAGTATGTTTAAAAAGGCATTAACAAGATGGCTGGCAACGGTTGCCCTAGCAGCGACGGTTGCCCTAGGCGCAAGTGCCGGCGAGCGGCTCACCGACTGGGTGAACCCCTACATCGGCACGGGCGGGCACGGTCACGTGTTCCTGGGCGCCAACGTGCCGTTCTCGCTGGTGCAACTGGGTCCCACCGAGTACACCCACGGTTGGGACTGGTGCAGTGGCTACCACTACAGCGACTCGATTTTGCTAGGCTTCTCACACACGCACCTGAGTGGCACTGGCGTGGGCGACTTGGGTGACATCACCGTGCTGCCCGCGGGCAGTGCCGACCTGCGCGAGGTGAAGTTCTCGCACGACAATGAGCGTTGCCGCCCTGGCTACTATGCGCTCAACCTGGTTGACCCTGACGTGCGTGTTGAACTCACTGCCACCCAGCGCGTGGGTATGCACCGCTACACCTTTGGTGGCAGCGTGGAGACGCCCATGATTATCCTGAACCTGAAAGTGGGTGTGGGCTGGGACCGCCTCACCGACTGTCAAATCAAGCGCGAGAGCAGCACCGTGGTGACGGGCTTCCGCCGCTCAAGAGGTTGGGCTAACGACCAAATCATCTATTTCGCCGCCGAGTTTGACCAGCCCATGGAGCTGCTGGAGATGAGCGACGACACCATCAGTGTGTTCCGCCTCACCGACCCCGACAAGCCCCTGCTGATGAAGGTGGCATTGTCGCCCGTGAGTGCCGAGAATGCCAAAGCCAACCTGCGTGCCGAGCTGCCTGGCTGGAACTTCCGCGCTACCGTGGCTGCTGCCGACCAGGCTTGGGAGAAGGAGCTGGGCCGCGCCACCATCAAGACCGATGACGAGACGGTGAAGCGCATCTTCTACACCGCCATGTATCACACCATGGTTGCCCCGTCGGTCTATAGCGACCTCAACGGCGACTACCGTGGCAGCGACGGGAAGGTGCATAATGGCAACTTCATGAACTACACCACCCTGTCGTTTTGGGATACCTATCGCGCCCAACAGCCACTGATGACGCTCATCCACTACGACCGTCTGCCCGACTTGGCAGAGGCATTGATGCGCATCAGCGAGGAGGGTGGCCGCCTGCCCATCTGGCACCTGATGAGCAACGAGACGGGTTGCATGGTGGGCAGTTCGGGCGTGCCCGTGCTCGCCGACCTAGTGCTCAAGGGCTATTGCACCGATGCTAAACGCGCCCTCGCCGAGATGAAGAAGTCGCAACTGCTGGAAGACCGCTCGCTGGGTCTGCTCAAGAAGTATGGCTACATTCCCTGCGACCTAGAACCCAGCAACGAGACCGTCGCCAAGGCACTGGAATACTGCCTCGACGATGATGCCATCGCACAAGTGGCTAAGAAAGTGGGTGACAAGGAAACCTATAACTACTTCTACAAACGCAGCCGCAGCTATAGCAAATATTGGGATCCCGAGACCAAATTTATGCGTGCCATCGATAGCAAGGGCAACTGGCGCAAGGAATTTGACCCCACCCGCGTGCTCAAAATCAACGAGTACACCGAGGGCAACGCCTGGCAATATATCTGGCTCGTGCCACACGATGTGCATGGCTTGGTGAAGTTGATGGGCGGTGAGAAAGCATTCATCAGTCGCCTCGACGAGCTGTTTGTCACCGAGGGTGAACTGGGCGAGGACGCTCCACCCGACATCACCGGCCTCATTGGCCAATATGCTCAGGGCAACGAGCCTGGACACCACATCCTCTACCTTTATAACTATGTGGGTCAGCCCTGGAAGGGTGCCAAGCTTATCCGCGAGGTGCTCAGCACCATGTATCTCGACAACTTCGACGGCCTGATTGGTAATGAAGACGTCGGTCAGATGTCGGCATGGTACATCATCAGTGCCATGGGTCTGTATCAGGTGGAGCCCGCTGGCGGCAAGTTCATCATCGGCAGTCCCTGCGTGGATGAGGCGACCATGCGCGTGCGTGGAGGCAAGACGTTCACCGTCAAGGCTGTAAACAACAGTGCCGACAACATCTATGTGCAGAGCGCGCGCCTCAACGGCAAGCCCTACACCAAGAGCTACATCATGTTTAACGACATCATGGCAGGAGGCACCCTGGAACTCACCATGGGGCCCACTCCCAGCAAATGGGGAACCGCCAAGAAAGACAGACCGTGATTAGCAGAATCGTCAACCAAACGATTGTGCAGCACGATAATTAACGTTCATCCCTGCTTGCCAAATGTTTGCAGGGATGAATGTTTTAATCTGCTTATAAAAAGCTATTTTTCTGATTCCACTAAATACCAAAACATTGAAACCGACAGATAACACTTATTATTATTTAAACGATTACCACCAGCAGCATTGCGAGGTTGCAGCAAATGAAGTGCATTGCATGCTGCAACACCCGCTCACATTTGCAGACGCACAACAACAAGTGAGATGCATCGAGGAAGCATCAATGATGAGCACAGTTAATGGGAACCTGCCTGATTTAGCAGATGCTAAAGCAGAAAGCGCACCTCAGAGGCCTTTAAAACCTTCTCAACACCAACCTGTTATCACAGACAAAATCAATGAGGCTATTCAACAGGGCAAATGGAGTGACGACGCTATACAAGAACTGAATGATGTGGTAATCGGTCTTGAAGGTCAAGCGTATTGGCTGCTGCGTTTCCCTGCTAGTGCAAGACAAGGGTTTACCCTAGGAGGGCGCATACATGAAGCTGCCTCTGCAATCTTGCAGGGAAAAGGTGGAGAAGACTGTTTGTCCGATTCAAATAACTTGATGGAGCAGAGCATCAATCGAAATTTCGCACAACGGCCTGTGCAAGAAAACATTATTGAAACATGGGCAAAGCAAGCAGGAAATGCCTGGTTTGATTCTGTGCAGCAAGCAATTGATGGCCTGCCATGGCTTGCGCAAGGCGGAGAAGCCATCGTGTACTATAATGAAGAGACAGGACTGGTGCGTAAACTCTTATCATTAGATTATTTCGTAACACCACAATTTGCACTCGACCGCATCACATTACATAACATGCTATTTCCTGAGTCGGCATTAAATGTAAAGGGGTTTACCCGCGATGACGATGGCACATTCTATATTGTTGCTGAACAACCATTTATCATCGGGGAGCATGTCGGTTTGAGCGAAATCAGGCAATATATGTCACACTTAGGTTTCGCCCAGCAACGCAACATCTACACCAATGGCTGCCTATATGTTACAGACCTGCATGACCAAAATGTCATCAAAACAGATTGTGGAACATTGATTGTTATTGACGCGGACATCCGGCTAAACACACCTGAAGTAAACAAGAATGGCCGTTATAAAATCATTGACCAGATTGTGAAAAACAATCAGCCATGATGCAGTGTTATTGGACAGTGGTTGCGGCTTATTAAATTTTTTCAAAAATCCAGGGTTTGGGCTCTAGAATTTTGATTTTCACGTTCTTGTCGATGTTGTGCAGAAATGCGACTGCCTCGTCAAGGTCGTCAAACCCCCTAACCACCACATAGTAGGTATTGCCTATCCCACCATGCAAGATGTAGCTGGGATACCCCTCCTCTTGCCGCAGGCGGTCGCGGTAGCTTTGGGCATTAAAACGCTGTTTGAAGGTGGCGACCACCACATTATAACGTCGCGCCACATTGCTGCTGTCGAGCGCCACATTGGCATGATAGCGCAACAGGCGAACGCTATCACCATTGATGAGCGTGGTGTTGCGCTGCCGCTCAGCCTCAATCTTGGCATAGGTCTCGGCACCGATGCCCTCGCGCCGCTGCTGCATGGCCTTGTCGTAGGCCTCACGATAGTTTTTCTCGTTGCTATGACATGAGGTGAGCAACAATGCCGACAGCCATGCTATAACGATGATGATGGGTAAGGAGTGTTTCATGACGATGATGATGAGGATTGTTTAGCAAGTTCTATAATCTGCGCTCCGGTAATGTTGCCGTTATCCAGGGTGAGCGTCACCAGTGTGCGCACCACCTGCCAGCCATAAACGCCGGCGGCACCAGGATTAACCACCAGGCAACCCAACGAGCGGTCGGGCATGACCTTGAGGATGTGGCTATGTCCGCACACAAACAATTTGGGCTGTGACAGTTGCAGCCGTTGGCGTATGCCTGGCGCATATTTGCCAGGGTAGCCGCCAATGTGCGTCATCACCACTTTCACCCCCTCGGTCTCAAAGATTTCCATAGGCTTGAAACGCCGACGCAACGATGCGCCGTCGATGTTTCCAGTTACCGCACGAAACACGGGAGCTATGGCTTGCAGCTTGTCTGCCAGCTCGTCGGTGCCAATGTCGCCAGCATGCCACACCTCGTCGCAGTCGGCAAAATGCAGCGCATAGCGGTCGTCCCACCAGCCATGGGTGTCGCTGATGATGCCTATCTTTTTCATTACCTGTCGTGTTGCGCGGTTAATTAATCACGACACGGCAAACTCCATCAGGCGAGCCAGATATTTGCCAATGATGTCAAACTCCAAGTTGACTGTCGAACCAGGCACGATGTTGTGGAAATTCGTAATCTGATAGGTATAAGGAATAATAGCAACCTGGAAACTGTCGCGCTGTGAGTTGCACACGGTGAGCGAAACACCATTGACGGTGACACTGCCCTTCTCGACGGTGACATAGCCCTTGTGAGCCATCTCGGGACGCACCGTGTAACGGAAGGTGTAGTAGCGGCTACCATCTACCTCGTCAACAGCCGTGCACTCGGCAGTCTGGTCAACGTGCCCCTGCACGATGTGGCCGTCGAGCCGCCCGTCTATGCGCATCGAGCGCTCCACATTGACCTCATCGCCCACCTGCAGTCCGCCCAGGTTGCTGCGGTCGAGCGTTTCCTGAATGGCAGTGACCGTATAGGTGCCATCGCCTGGCAAATCTACCACAGTGAGGCACACGCCATTGTGCGACACACTCTGGTCGATGCTCAGCTCGTCCACAAAGCTGCACTTCAGCGTGATGTGCAGGTTACCCCCATCGCGTCGCAGCGCAACCACCTGCGCCGCCTCTTCAACGATTCCTGAAAACATAGTGTCTCTATTTTTATTTAGAAAAGGTCTAACAATCTGTTATTGATGATATTTAGCTCATGCCCTGCCCCACTAGCGGCAATGCGAATTGCCACGATGCGGGCAGCACACTAGCACTGCGCAAAATTAGCCATAATTTCGCCGACCACCAACATTTTGCCGTGAAAAACTGATTTGAATGAAATTTAGCGCACATCCTGTGACAATTAGGTTAAAATTCGTATCTTTGCAAAATCAAAATCGTCACTCAACAACAACGACACACCATCATGTATATCCAAGACAACCAATTCTACATTGCCCATGGCCCCGAGGGAGCCATCAACCTGCTGGGCAAGATGGCTAACCGCCATGGCTTGATAGCCGGTGCCACGGGCACGGGCAAGACGGTGACCCTGCAAGTGCTCGCCGAGAGTTTCAGCAAAGCTGGCGTGCCATGCTTCATGGCTGACATCAAGGGCGATCTGTCGGGCATCAGCCAGGCAGGCAAGATGTCTAGTTTTATCGAAAAGCGTCTGCCCGAGTTTGGCTTGAACGAGAGCGACCTGAAGTTTGAGGGCTGTCCCACACGGTTTTATGATGTGTTTGGCGAACAGGGCATTCCGATGCGTGCGGCAGTGTCGCAGATGGGTCCGCAACTGCTATCGCGCATGATGGACCTGAACGACACCCAAACGGGCGTGATGAACATCTTGTTCCGCATCTTGGACGACAAGGGCATATTGCTTGACGACCTGAAAGACCTGCGCTCGTCGCTCGACTGGTTGTCTAAGCATGCCAAAGAATACACCACACAATATGGCAACATCGCCAGTGCCACGGTGGGCGCCATTCAGCGTGCACTGCTGCAACTGGAAAATCAAGGTGCCGACAAGTTTTTTGGCATACCGTCGTTTGACATCAAGGATTTGATGGCGACCCAGAATGGCATGGGCGTGATGAGCATACTGGCAGCCGACTCGCTGATGCTGCATCCCAAGTTGTACTCGTCGTTCTTGCTATGGCTGTTGAGCGAGCTATATACCAACTTGGACGAGGTGGGCGACCAAGACCTGCCGCGGCTCATCTTCTTCTTCGACGAGGCGCACATGCTGTTCGACGGCACCAGCAAGGCATTGACCGAGAAGGTGGAGCAAGTGATTCGCCTGCTGCGCAGCAAGGGTGTGGGTGTGTACTTTGTGTCACAACTGCCGACCGACATCCCTGAGATTATCCGCAGCCAGCTGAGCAACCGCATACAACATGCGTTGCGTGCCTACACGCCTAAAGACCAAAAGGGTCTGAAGGCTGCCGCCGAGACGTTCCGCACCAATCCTAACTTTGACACCGCCGAAGCCATCACAACGCTCGAAACGGGCGAAGCGCTGGTGTCGTTGCTCGACGAGAAAGGCGCACCAGGCATTGTGCAACGTGCCAAAATTCTGTTCCCGTTGAGTCAAATAGGTCCGGTGACCGAGGGACAACGGCTTGACATCATCAACGCCGCATCAGACATCCGCAAGAAATATAAAGAGCCCGAGGACCGCGAGAGCGCCTTTGAGGTGTTCCAACGCGAGGCTGAGGAAGCCGCACGCACAGCCGAAGAAGAAGCCAACGCCAAGCAGGAAGCTAAGGACAAGAAAAAGAACAAGTCGCTATGGAGCAAGATTTGGGCAGCAGTGGTGACGGCTGTGACTGGCACACTGGCAACCGTCATCGGCTCGACCATCAGCGGCAAAATCACGGGCAAAAAGAGTGCCAGCACCAAGGATGTTGCCGGCAGAGTGGTGAAAAATGCCACCAGTGCCGCCACGCGCAAGATAGCCCGCGACATCTTGGGCAACCTGACCAAGTGATTGGGTCGCTCCTAAAAAGGGGAAAAACAAAAAAATCAGAATAGAAAACTGCTATCAGACCGGTACGACCAGCATGGGCGTGTCGGTCTGGAATAGCACGCGGTGTGCGATGCTGGGATTGAACAGGCGCGAAAAGATGCTGGACTTTTTGTTAGGCACTGCAATGAGGTCGATGTGCTCGTCGGCAGCAAATTGCGCGAAACTGTCCACAAAGTTTTTAGCAGCAATGCGTTTGGTCTTGAAGTTGCACTCGGGATAATGCTCGCGGCAGTATTGCAACAGTTGTTGCAGTGACTGGTCAACGAGGCTGCGCTGCTTTTTCTCAACCACAGGAATGATGGTGACATCGAGATGCTTGAGGTCGAACAGCCGCGCGAACACGTCGAGCGAAAGGATGTCTTGCTGGATGAGGTTAGAGAAGAACACCACACGCCGCATGTCGGCAAGCCGCTGCTCACTGATGCCAATGGGGACGGTGAAGATGGGGAACTTGCATGCATCGAGCACCTCGGCGGTGACACTGCCCATCACGTTTTGCCGCTTGCGATGGCTTCCGCACGTGCCCATGACGATGAGGGCGACATCGTGCTTGGCTGCCATATGCAGAATCTGCTCCTCGGGGATGCCCTCAGTGACTTGGGTCTCGATTTTTACCTTAGGCAACTCACCAGCGGCGATTTTATCCATCAGCTGCTGCTTGAACTCAGCCATGCGTTGCCGTGCCGACTGCTTGATGTCGTGCGAATCGTCGTCGGGACTATCAAAGCGGTCGCTGCCAAACGGGAGCGACATGGTGTGACGCTCGTTGAGGCAACTGTGCAAAAGCAGCACTTTGCCCCTGATGCGGCGGGCATACTCCATGCCCAGGCGGCACGACTTCATAGAAAACTCGCTGAAGTCCACAGGCAGCAGCACACAACGCTTGATGCCCTTGTTTTTTTCAGGATTTTCAATAATCTGCAAGGCGAGCGGCAGGTCACGCTCACGGATTCGCACTCTCACACCCGACGCCACGACAGCCTCGTCGAGGTTCACGTTGTGCAACACCGCCTCAATGCCTTCCTCTTCAAGGCGGTTTTTGAGTTCCACAGCGTGGTCAAAGGTGTGTATCGCCACGGTGATTAGCCGGTTAGGGTCGTTGTGGTTGTTGCTATTGTCCATGGTGGGCGTGATGGTCTGTTTTGGTTTGTGGATGCGTCAATTGTTCGCTAACGGGCTGCCGTCAATCGGGCTGCTGCTCTTCCAGAATGGCCAGGGCCATGTCCAGTATCTTACAGTCGTCGAGCACCACATAGCCACCGTCAGGGCCTGGTTCTAGATGAAATCCCATGTTGGTGCCGAAGTCATAGTTCGAACCGCCAAAATAGTTGCGTACCGATTGCACGGGCAGGTTGAGCTTATCGGCAATGACGTGGATGGAACCCTCGGGCAGACGGTTCTTGATGCGGCGCAGCTCGTTAAAGGTGATGGTTCTGGGCATATCCTAGTTACTCGTTTTATTAGGTGGTTAAAAAGATGTTATCATCAAATTTTTCCCAAAGTTATTTCTTTTTTATCTACTGACCAAATTTTTAGTGATTTTTAGCGCAGTAAGGGTCAACGGATTGCTGTATAGATGGAGCAGACACCCATAGTCAGGCGGCTACAACGGCAGTCGCGAAGCCCCGCCGCACGCATCAGTGCCAGCATGTCGTCGCCTTGCGGCACGGCAGCGATGCTCAGAGGCAGGGAGCGATAGGCGGCACTGTCACCGCTCTTGAGGGCACCCAGCCATGGGATGATGTGCAGCGTATATAGGTCGTAAAACCAGCGCACAGGTTTGCACGTGGGGGTTGAGAGTTCCAGCACACATAGCATGCCGCCTGGACGCAACACCCGTGCCATCTCGCTATAACCCTGTTGCAGGTGCTCAAAGTTGCGCACACCAAACGCCACCGTCACCGCATCAAACGAGGCATCGGGCAAGTCGAGTGCCATGCAGTCGCCTTGCCTGAAGGTAATGACATCGTCAAGACCTCGGTCGGCAACCTTGCGTCGGGCTTGTTCCAGCATGCCCTGCGACAGGTCGATGCCCACAATGCTGCGTGGATGCAGCGAGCGTTGCAACTGCAAGGCAAAATCGCCCGTACCCGTCGCCACATCCAAGATGTCGGCAGGCTGCAACGCCTTGAGGCGGCTGACGGCAACACGCCTCCACCAGCGGTCGATGCCCAGCGTCATAGCATGGTTCATGAAGTCATAGGCTGGCGCGATGCTATCGAACATCTGCCGCACTTGCCCCGTCTTTCCCGTCTGGCTATCGCCATAGGGGGTGACGCGTTCCACACGCTGCTGGTCGTTGTCGTTGCTCATGACTGCTGCGGGTTGTCGTCGGCTGGAGATGTGCCGGCGGTGGTGGCGGGTTGAGGCTCACGATAGTTCTCATAAGCATCAACGATGCGCTGCACCAGCTGGTGGCGCACGATGTCCTTTTTCTCAAACTCCACCTTGCCGATGCCTTTCACGCCATCAAGCACATGCAGGGCATGAATGAGTCCCGAGTTGACGGCACGCGGCAGGTCAATCTGGGTGATGTCGCCCGTGACAATCATCTTGCTGCCCATGCCCAAGCGGGTGAGAAACATCTTGATTTGCTGGCGAGTGGTGTTCTGAGCCTCATCAAGCACCACAATGGCATCGTTGAGGGTGCGTCCACGCATGAATGCCAGTGGCGCAATCTGGATGACGTCAGTTTCCATATATTCCCTGAGCCTTGCAACAGGTATCATATCCTCAAGGGAGTCGTACAGCGGTTGCAGGTAAGGGTCAATCTTGTCCTTCATATCGCCTGGCAAGAAGCCCAGTTTTTCGCCTGCTTCGACCGCAGGTCGCGACAAGATGATTTTGCGAGCCTCGCGGTTCTTGAGGGCACGCACTGCCAGGGCAACCGCCAGATAGGTCTTGCCCGTTCCGGCTGGTCCCAGTGCAAAGGTGAGGTCGTTATTGTTCACGGCATTGACCATCAGCTGCTGATTGGGCGTGCGCGGGCTGATGGGCTTGCCGTTGATGCCATACACGATCACATCATCCATCTTCAGGGGCTTGGGAGGCGCACCCTTGATGGTGTCGATAATCACATCTTGCGGCAAGGTGTTAAATTGTGCGCAATAGGCAGCCAGCTCATGTATCTTCTGCTCAAAGTCAGCACTCTCGGCCTCGTCGCCAATCACGGTGATGACGCTGCCGCGTGCAGCCATGCGCAGCTTGGGGTACAGATTGCGTATCAGCTGGATGTTGCTATTGTTGATCCCATAAAATGTCACTGGGTCAACGTTGTCGATAATGACGTGTCGTTCTATCATAGTCGCATTCGGTCGGTGTGTGCCGTTCCTAATTAATGTGCAAAGTTACAAAAGATTGTGGATTGGCTTGTGCAAGACCGCTTTTTTTTTGAGTGCGGGCAGCAGTGTGCCGCAAAAAAAGAGGCGGCACTTCACAGCGCGACCCCCTCACAATCTACAATCTATAAAAACTAAATAAAATTTACACAAGTTATTCTTTTTAAGTGCTTCAAAGTTAGGCATTATTTATCAGAAAACCAAATTTTTTGCCGTTTTTTTGCATTTTGGCCTTTACAAGGCATATCGCATGGGATAATTTTGCATGTGCAAAATCGTGACAAGGGGGCTAAACATTCACTCATCAACTGGCGAGCCAACGCTGTTGTCACCAGCCTTGTGACAACGATAGCCCTGCACGATTTATCTCACTACAACTTATTTTTTAGACTTATGACACTGAGACAAGAAAACATCGTGCCTCGTGGCGTTGTGCAACTCACCAACGGTGAGGCAGCACAGGCTGGCGAGGCAGCCAGCGCAACCAACGTGCGCGAGTGTGAACAGGCATTGCAAGTTGTCGGCACACCGACAGCTATCGGTGCCGTAAGCAGCGGTCATCGGCTGCTACTCGTCTTTAACGACAAGCTATTGACTGCTAGCGGACTAGAAATTTTTATTGATGGTGAAGCCGTCACCACTGCCAGCAGCGACATCGTGGGGGCAGTTGCCATCGGGTCTCTAGTGGTGGTGGCGTGCAGCGCAGGTTTCATCTATCTGGCTGAGCGCGACGGAGCTTGGGTAACACTCGACATTGCCGATGCCATGCCGCAACTCACCATCACCACCGACACAGCCACCAGCAGTGCCAACATCGCAGCACACATCTTTGCCGAGCCCTACACCCAATGGGCAGCACCGCTAGCCGACGACGACACCGCAGCACTCGCCAAGGCGTTGCGCACCGCATGGCGGCAGCTCACAGCCGACATTGCTGCCGAGGGTCGCCACAGCGCCCCCATGCTGGTGCGGTGGGCGGTGCGGCTGCACGATGACACCTATCTGTGGATAAGCGAACCCGTGCGCGTGGGCAACGAGACCCTAACCAATGCTGACCGCATCAGCGCACAAGTGCGCGTCGATAGCGATGCGGGATTCACAGGCACCGAAGCCACAACACTGACGTTGACGCACTATGCCCTGACGTTTGACGTGCAAAACAATGTGGCAGCCGACTGGTTGCCGCTGGTCAAAAGCATCGACGTGTATGCCACAGCCGAAGCCAATTTGCTCAACAACAGCTCCGCCCTTGACTATCGCTGCGTGACCAGTGCCACAGGCACACGGTCGTATGCACTCGAAATGGGACTATCTAGGCGCGGCAGCGATGCCATTGACCGCCAACTTGCTACCAGCTCATGGACGCTGGTGGCGACTGCCACCGTAAACGATGACGATACGGGGTTTGACGAGTTCGTTCACTACACCCAAGCACAGACGCTCACCAACGAACAATGTGACCACATCGGGGCATCGATGGATGTTGGTTCGGGTGTGGCATGCGCCACTACCGCAGGCGGACGTCTCTATTATTGCACCACCAATGGCGACGTGGTGGTGAGCGAGGCAGGCAATGCGCTGGTCGAGGCTCACCGCCGCACCTTGTTCGGCATGTCACCCATTGCCATGGCTGTAGTCACCCACCCCTTGTGGTCTGGCGGGTTCGGACGTTATCCCGTGTATGTGTTCACCGACGACGGTATCTATGCCATTCCTCAAAGTGCCACACTGGGCACACTGGGTGAGGCTCGACTGGTGGACCGCACAGTGATTGAGGCAGGCATAACGCCCGTTGAGGGCGGTGGCGATGTGTGGTTTGCCTCGCGCCATCACCAGGTGTGCAGGCTGCATGGCGCACAACTGACCGTCATGCTGCGCGACACGCTACCCACAGCTTTGGCTTGGTGCAACACCTATCGTGAGCTATGGATAACCACCGCCGACAACTATCCGCTGGTGGTGTTGCCCAGCGGACGCACAGTGACACGCACGGTTGATGCTACCCAGCTCTATAGCGACCCACGCCACGCCCTAGCAGTGACCGATGCCGGTGTCGTGCTCAACCTGGAGCAAGAAACAGAGGGCACCATGCCAGTGGTGTGGCAGTCGCACCCTGTGCCACTGCATCCCCTGCTGGGCAGTGTGGTGCAACGTGTGGCATGGCATCTGACTAGCAGCGATGCGCAACTCACGCTCATCCTCACAGGTTGCCGCGGCATCATGTCACAAGAGCTAGAGTTGGCACGGGTAGAAGTGTCGGGAGCGGTGAGTCAACCCTTGGCAATGATGCCCATGAGCCAGCGTGCACGCACGGCAACGCTGCGTGTGGCTGGTGCCGCCGCCAGTGGCACCTTGCTGCTCCCCACCCTGCTATGGCTCGCCCCAGCCAGACGCAAACTTCGTTGATAAAAACAGATAGTAGAATGGGAAGGAGGCGATATCAACGGGCATGAGATGATGCGAGTGTACCTCTCTGAGGCACCGATAGCTATATTCACCTGTACCCCAGGTTCCTACGCCACGCTTCGGTAACCTGGGGCTTCCTTTTGGTACACCTCTCCGAGGTGCGCATCGCCTAACGATGCCCTACATTATACGACGGAATCGCATTGTTCCGCAAAGAAGCATAGATACAGCTACCAGTTAATTGGGCACCTCTCGGAGAGGAGCACCAACACTAACTCATCGCTCACACCTATCAACAAAGTCATTAAAAATCTTTAAATCCCAATCTGCGTGAAATAAATAAGAACCATAAATATGACAACATCAAACAAGACACTGGCGGCGGTGCTGGCTGAGAACGACCGCCGCAACCGCCACATCGATGAAACGGAACGCGCCTACGACCCACTGACGGGCGCGGGCTGTTGCGGTGTGCGCGTGGCACAGGGTCAGCTATGGCTACCGACAAGTCTGCTGGAGCAATATCCCCATTACGGCGACCTTGACGAGCGGCAACGCGCATTGGCCCGGTTTGAGCACGACTTTGAGTATTGGTGCGCCGTCTGCGTGACCATCATGGACAAGCAGACGGGTCGTCGAGTGCCTTTCAGGCTCAACGCACCCCAACGCCAGATGTTGGCGGTGATGGAAGGGCAGCGTGCATCCGGCAAACCCGTGCGCGTGATTTTGCTCAAAGCGCGGCAATGGGGCGGATCCACACTGGTGCAGATGTACATGGCATGGCACCAACTGGTGTTGCACACGGGGTGGAACAGCTTTATCTGTGGGCATCAGCACGTGACCAGCAAGGCAATTAAGCGGATGTATAACATCATGTTGTCGCACTACCCTGCCGACCTCGCCCCCGACGGCGGCGTGCCACACTTCGACAAGCTAGAGGGGCAACCGCATGTGCAGCAGCTCACCTCGCGCGAGTGCCTGGTCATCACTGGTTCGTCACGCAGCGAAGACTCGTTGCGCGGCTACGACATCGCCATGGCGCACCTCAGCGAAGTGGCGTTTTGGAAAGCGTCGGCACAGCACAATCCCGAAGATGTGATTCGTGCGGTGAGCGGCACCGTTGCCCTCAAAGCGGGCACCGTGGTGGTGATGGAGAGCACCGCCAACGGTGTGGGCGACTACTTCCACGACGAGTGGTTGCGGGCACAGGCAGGCATCAGCGACAAGACACCCGTGTTTGTGCCGTGGCACATGATTAGCCTCTACCGCCAACCAGTCGCCGATGCAGCCGCGCTGTGGGCATCGCTCAACGATTATGAGCGCGGCTTGTGGCAACGCGGTTGCACCTTGGAACAAATCAATTGGTATCGCCACAAACGGCGGGAGTGCCACACCGACGCCCAGATGATGTCAGAATATCCCACGACCGATACCGAGGCATTCACGGCGACAGGATTCAATCCATTTGACGCTGAGACGCTCGACCGCTTTCAAGCAACGTGCTTGCCCGCTGCGATAACGGGCGAGGTGCAGGGCAACGCCCTCACAGGCAAGGCAGCACTCGACGATGTGAAGCTGGTGCCTGCCGTCACGGGGTGCCTCAAAGTGTGGGAAGACCGCCTGCCACACCGCGCCTATCTGGTAACCGTTGACGTGGGTGGCCGTAGCAGCGACAGTGACTATAGCGTGATGGCGGTGTGGCGGCTAGGTAACGGCAAAGAGGGCGACAAACCAACGATTGTGGCACAGTGGCGCGGTCACACCGACTATGACCAACTGGCGTGGAAAGCCGCACAGCTGGCAGAATATTACCACCGCGCCGAGCTGGTCATCGAGAGCAACACCCTCAAAAACGACAATGCGCGACGTGGCGACGGCGAGTACATTCTGGACCTCATCGCACGCGCCTATCCGCTGGTCTATCGCCGCTCGGCGCAGCAACTGGGTTTCCACACCGACCGCCTGAGCAAACGCAAGATGATAGCCGCCCTCATCGCAGCCGTGCGCGACGGCGGCTATGTGGAGCGTGACCAGCAAGCCGTGAACGAGATGCGCGAATATGAGGAGCGTGACGGGCATTTTGCCGCCCGACTAGGCAAGCACGACGACATCTTGATGACACGCGCCATCGGCATCTACCTGCTCATGCAGGGCGAGGTGCGCCGGCACATCGGCTCGCCAGCACCGCCCGTCAACGAGTTCTGCCTGCCGCTCAACCGCCAGTGACGGCACAGCGGCAATCAATCATAGGTGTAGTGCTTCAGCACCTGACGGTAGCTGTTAAAGATTTTGCTCTTGCTGACAAAGCCCACATAGTTGCCCTGCTCATCCACCACAGGCAGGTTCCACGCTCCCGTGTCGTCAAAGATGCGCATCACCGTCTCCATGGGTGTGCCGGTGACCACCTTGGCAGGCGGCACTGCCATAAATCGGTTGACGTACATGCGTCGATACAGGTCGGGCCTGAACATGATGTTGCGGATGTCGTCGAGCTGCACCACGCCCAGCAGCTTGCCGGCATCGTCGGTGACGGGAAACAGGTTGCGATGGCTGCGCGAAATCACGTCAACCATATCCTTGAGGCTCATGTCGGGGTGCACGGGGGTAAAGTCACGCTCAATCACGCTATCCATCTTGAGCAGCGTGAGCACGGCACGGTCTTTTTGGTGCGTGAGCAGTTCGCCGCGTTGTGCCAGACGTTGCGCATAGATGCCATAGGGGGTGAACACGCGGCACACGGCATAGCTCACCACCGACACGATGAGCAGCGGCAAGAACAGTTCATAACCGCCCGTCATCTCGGCGGTGAGGAAGATAGCCATCAGCGGTGCATGCATCACACCCGCCATCACACCTGCCATGCCCATCAGGGCAAAGTTCTTAATCGATAGCGGCATGTCAGGATTGATGATGCCCAAGTGGTTAAACAGATAGGCGAAAAAGAAACCCGCCATGCAGCCCACAAATAACGAGGGCGCAAACGTTCCGCCCACGCCGCCACCGCCATTGGTCGCAGCTGTGGCAAACACCTTGAACGCCCCCAGCGCAAACACAAACAGCAGCACTGCCACCACATTGTTGCGGTAAGCATAAAACATGCTATGGTCAAAAATCTCAGTCACCTCGCCGTTAATCAGCCGCGTGATGTCGGTATAACCCTCACCGTAAAGCGGTGGCATCAAGAAGATGAGCAAGCTCAGCGTCAGTGCACCGGCAGCAAAACGCCACCAGCGGTTGTGCAACCGCTTGAAGCGACCCTCAAGCCAACCAATCACCTTGATGAAGTAGAGCGACGTGAAGCCGCAAAACACGCCCAACAACACCACAAACGGGATGCGCGAAGCAAAAAACGGCTCACTCTGCGAGAAAAAGAACTCCACATTATAGCCCGTGAACACATAAGCCACCGTGGCTCCCGCCACCGATGCGGTAATCAGCGGGATAGCAGCGCCTGCCGTCAAGTCCATCATCAGCACCTCGACAGTGAACAGCACGCCTGCAATGGGTGCCTTAAAGATGCCTGCGATACCCGCCGCAGCGCCACAGCCCACCAGCATCGCCAACGTCTGCGGCGACAAGCGGAATGCCTGTCCCAGATTGCTGCCGATGGCAGCACCCGTAAACACAATGGGACCCTCGGCACCCACCGAACCGCCAAAGCCAATCGTGACCGACGATGCCACCAGCGAGGCATACATGTTGTGCGCCTTCAGCCGGCTCTTCTTGAGCGCCAGGGCATATAGCACGCGCGTCACACCGTGCGAGATGGGGTCGCGCACCAGGTAGTGCACATAGCAGCTGGCAATCAAGATGCCCACACCTGGCAGCACCAGATAGAGCAAGTTGCCCTGGTCGGGCGGGAAACGACTGGTCAGGAAACCAGCTATGGTGGCGATGAGAAATTTGAGCAGCACAGCCGCCAAGCCTGCTGCCACACCCACCACCAGCGCCAGCAGCGCCACAAACGACTTGTCGGGAATGTGGCGTTCGCGCCACATCAGCAGCCGCATCCACCGTCCTGCACGGTCGGTGCTAGCCGTCGTCGAGCCAGGTGTCGCGCTTGTCGCCTCCATCACATGCCTCGTCCAGTGAACACTATTTTGACCGTGTAGGCCATGATTTTCATATCGTTGAGCAACGACATGTTTTCGAGATACATCAGGTCATAGCTCAGCCGCTCCACCATCTCGTCAACGTTTTGCGCATAGCCATATTTCACCATACCTAGCGAGGTGATGCCTGGACGCACCTGATGCAGCAGGGCGTAGGCAGGCACCCGCTGGCTAATCAGGTCGATGTAATACCTGCGCTCGGGGCGCGGACCCACCAGCGACATGTCACCCTTGAGCACGTTCCAAAATTGCGGCAGCTCGTCGATGCGATATTTGCGCATCACACGGCCAAAGCGCGTGATGCGGGGGTCGTTGTCGGTCGAAAGTTGCGGCGTGCCGCCCTGCTCGGCATCGACGCGCATCGAGCGAAACTTGATGATGTTGAACGCCTTGTTATGGTAGCCGATGCGCTCTTGCAGATAAAACACCGGCCCCTCGCTATCGTTCTTGATAATCAATGCTATCAGCGCAAAAAACGGCAGCAACACCACCAGTGCCAGTGCCGACACCACCACATCAATCAGACGTTTCACATTTTTGCCACTCTCGCTCATGCTGCTGCCCGAGATGTCAACCAGCGTCGCGCCATACATGTCGGTGATGCGCACCTGCGACTTGAGCAGGTTGAAGCGGTCGGGCACCACCTTGATGGGCAGTCCCAACCCGAACAGCCGATTTATGGCATTCATCACCTGCAACGACTCTTGCCGCGTGGGCACCACAATCAGCTCCTGGATGCCCTCGTTGCGGCACACCTGCTCCACATCGGCAAGGTCGTAGCGGGGCAGACGTGCCTCCTTGGCGTCGTTCTCGCCTGGTATCGACACAAAGCCGCGCACGTCATAGCCCATGCTGTCGTGCATGTTGTTGAGCTGGTCAACAAACGCCACCGCAGCAGCACCGCTACCCACCACCAGGGTGGGGAATGTCCACCGCCGCGACTTGATGTTGCGCGAGGTGATGTTGGTAATCACGCAACGCGCCGCATAGACCAGTCCAAACAGCAACGCCCATAGCATCAGCAGCAGTTTGTAGTCCATGCCGCGCACGCCTATCACATCGTTAATCAGCGCCAAAAAGAAGATGATGAGCGTGTTCACCGCCGCACTCGTCACCGTGGTCAGCAACTCTTGCAGGCGGCTCTTGCGGCACACCTCATTATAGTAACCGCTGAGCGCATACACCGCCATCATCATCAGCGGGAACACCAGCTGCCCCGCCAGCACCACGCGCCCCGTCAAGAAGTGCAGCAGTGAGCCATAACCCACCACCATGCCCATGTGGTAGCGCAGGCAGTTAAACACGAACCACGCCACATTGCTCATCACATAGTCGCCCAGCACATACTTGAACCGCTGCCGGTGGGTGCGGTTGTTGGCTAGGTCAATATGCAGGCGATTGTCGCTCATGGCTGGCTTGTGGGTAATGATTATCTGATGATTTTAAAGGTGCCGTCGCGACGCAGCATGATGATGTTTGATGGCTGGTGAGGTGTGGCATCGTCGCGACGATAGCGCACCACATAGTCCACACCCTGCACCACAGCGGCATCGATGTCGCCATAGGTGCGCGGTGTGGCAGCGCCACTCACATTGGCAGATGTCGAGACGATGGGATGCCCCAGCCGCTCGCACAGCAAGTGGCAAAACTCGTCGTGCGGAATGCGGATGCCCACGCTGTCGTCCTGCCCCAGCACCGATGGTGCCAGGTTATAGGCACCCTCATAGATGATGGTGAGCGGGCGCACCGCCACCTCGATGAGCTCACGCGCCATGGCAGGCACGTCAACCACATAGTGGTCCAGGTGGTCCGCACTATCAAGCAACACTATCAGTGCCTTGCTGTCAGCACGACGTTTCAGCTCATAAACCTTGCGCACCGCCTCGGCGCAGGTGGCATCGCACCCGATGCCCCACACCGTGTCGGTGGGATATAAAATCAAGCCGCCAGCCTGCAGCGTGCGCAGGCATTGCTCCAGGTCGTCGGCAAATGCCGCTGTGTCGCTATGTTTGTTGGTTTTGGTTGCCATTTTGCGTTATTAAAACTTACAAAGTTACACTTTTTTGCGCAATGCCACAAGTTTTCACCCGCATTTTCCTTTTTCATCATTTTTAGCGACTACGCAGATTTTAAATTTTCACGCAGATCGAGCAGATGCCCCGCCTGATGGTTTTTATCTCACGCAGATGGGAGCGGATTTTTATCATTAAACGGTTGTGCGCAAGGCAGCACCTCGAAGAGGTATACAGGAAAGGTATAGGGCTTAAGGTGTCCTTTAGGAATGCGCAAGGCTGAGGGAGCACCTCGGAGAGGTGCAGCCACACGCAACTGCTTAATAATGAGAATCCGCTCCCATCTGCGTGAGATAAAAACCACTAGGCGGGGAATCTGCTTCCATCGACGAAGTCGCTTTGCTTCGCAAAGAATCCGCTCCCATCTGCGTGAGATAAGAACAGCACAGGCGGCCCTGTGTGGGGTCGCCTGTGTGTTTTTTAGGGAGAATAAATCTCGCTTGCGCGGTGGATTTACTTCATCACCTTGGTAGCGTTGGTGGTGCCGTCGGTGTAGGTAGTAACCACGATGGTCATACCGTTAGCCTCGGTCATCTCCTGGCCAGCCATGTTGAAGTAGCGGGTGCTAGCAACGGTCTTGCCAGCGGCGAGCTCGTTAACGCC
>Ga0181612_183761_pt1 | contig 86816 bp, 81 predicted proteins | sample HoacroProtozoa21_FD_119630 | JGI IMG/M metagenome (GOLD analysis project Ga0181612, IMG submission 119630) | Hoatzin crop microbial communities from Cojedes, Venezuel. Combined Assembly of Gp0051906, Gp0051904, Gp0051908
AATGCAGAAGAAGGATCGGTGACAGCGTGGAATACGCATCCGACATGTACGACGCACTGCTTGACGCAGACGCACTTCTCCACCTTACCGAGTGGAAGGTGTTCAGGCTACCTTCATGGGGTGTTGTGAAAAAGTCGATGAAGGGAAACCTCATCCTCGACGGAAGGAACGTCTACGATCCCGAGTCCATGGCGGAAAACGGGTTCGAATATCATTGCATAGGGAGATAGCGCCTAGGAAAGGGTGCCCTTGTCGGTAGACCCGAACATGTCAAGGAACTTGGAGAGCTCCTTCTCGACTTCTTCTGCCGAGCGTTCCCTGTAGCGGCCTTCCCCAGGCAGGCCTTCCTCCGCTTTTCTGGCCCCCTCGTAGGCGCTGACTCCGTCATCGTCTCCGGGATCCTCCACCTGTGAGCGTTCCAGCCAGTATTCGCACTGGTCGAAGTCCTGCTCCACCCCGTAGCCTTCCTCGTAGCAACGCGAGACCATCTCCATAGCCTCGCGGTCGCCCATTTCGGCCGCAGTCATGAACCAGTGGAATGCTTCCTCGGAATCTTCCTCGCATCCGATAGCCTGCAGATAGAGATGTCCCAGGGTCAAAGCGGCCCTGTCATGTCCCATTGTGGCGGCCTGACTTATGTAGTGGAACCCTGCTTCATCGTTCTTGGGGATTTCATCGCCATTGAGATTCAGTACGCCATACATGTAGTAGGCCTCGTCATAGCCGCTTTCTATCGCTTCCTTGAGATAGTAGACAACCTTGTCGATGTCCTTTTCGACGCCCTTTCCCATGTAGTATTTGACAGCCAGGTACATCTGCGCCTCGTCATAGCCGAGCTGAGCTGATTTTTCAAAGCAGGCCAAGGCCTCCTTGTCGTCAACCTTCACTCCCATCCCCCTTTCATAGCATTCCCCAAGGGCGAACCAGGCAACCTCATGGCCCATGTCGGCAGCCTTCCGGAAATTCTCCAAGGCCTTGTCATAGTCCACCTTCACGCCAAGACCGAAGAGATAGCAGTCGCCAAGGGCGACATAAGCTTCATCAACATCTTGCTTTGCAGCTTTGCTGTACCATTTGAAGGCCTCCTTGAGGTCCACATTGACCATATTGCCGCTCTCGCAAAGCTCTCCCATGCGGTACTGGGCCCTTGCAAAGCCCTTGTCCGCAGCCTTCCTGACAAGGGATACCCCCTTTTTTACATCTTTGGGCACCCCCCTGCCGGCAATATAGCTCTCACCAAGCATGAACGTGCCTTCTACGCATCCTCCCTTGTCAGCTCTCCTGAAGTATTTCGCCGCCTTGTAGGCGCTCTTCTGGACGCCATCGCCAATGGAATACATGACTCCTATCGAGGCATCAGCCTGGGGAATGCCTGCGGAAGACGCCTTCTTGAAATATTCCATGGCCTTTCTGGAATCCTTCTTGACGCCATCGCCAGTGTGATAGCTTACCCCAAGCTGCAGATGGGCTTGCGGAACACCCATGCCAGAAGCCTTCCTGTACCACTTCATGGCCTCGCTCCGATTCACCTTTACTCCTTCGAAACCAAACATGTAGCAGTCTGCAAGATTAAGGGCGGCCTCTCCGCTTCCTTTAGCGGCAGCTTTGGCGAAGCACTCAAGGGCGAACTTGCTGTCATGCTTGACACATCTTCCCATGAGGAACATCTGGCCGACCTCGTTGATAAAGAACGGATCATCACTTTGCGCGACCTTTCGCAGAAGCGTCACGGCCTGTCTCTGGTCTACAGGTCCGCCCTCTCCGAAACCATAGAGCAATGCAAGTTCATACATGCTTTCAATATTTCCATGGGATGCGGGAATCTTGTAATATTCCCTGGCCTTTGCGAAATCGCCTGTGCTGTCATAGTAATCGCCAAGCCATTCCAGTGGCTCGTCTCCGCCAAACCTGTCAGAAAACTCCTTCATAATGGAGACTGCCTTCTGACTGTTCTTCCTGACATGCTCTCCGTAAACATACATGTCTGCAAGATACTGGGCAGCCATCCATGATCCACCTTTGGCGGAAGATTCAAGAAGACTCACGGCCTTCTTGCCAGAGTAATTCATATGTATCCCGTCCAGATACTCCATGGCAAGGTTGAACTGACATTCCGGATCGCCTGCATCTGCTGCCTTTTTGAGCCATTCGATTCCCCTAGCTGTATCCCTTGGAGTGCTTATGCCGTGCAGGTAGCATTCAGAAAGATAGCTCATGGCCTCACAATGCCCCTTCTGGGCCGCATCCTTGATAAGTTCGAATCCTTTCTCGGGATGATCGCCATAGAGCATTATCTCTGCTCCGAGGTCGTATATTGCATCGACATCCCCCTGGGATGCGAGTTTCTTCAGCTCCATTGTTCTTTTCTTATCCGGACTGCACATATGTCTTGGTAGCGGGGATCCCCGCCGTCTTTCTCTAAGAGTTAAAAGGTTCGTTTTCTATGATTGCGAATATAATATAATTGACGGTATCGACCAAAAAAAGAAAGCCCTGAAACCTTCATACCCGGTTCCAGGACTCTCACCACAAAAATATAATATAAATAGGGTTATCTAAGCTGTTTGAATCATTTGAACAATTTGAACAAGTTATATTTCTGTGTATCTAGAGGTCAACCCTGACTCCGACTTCGAAGTTGAACATAAGAGGTTGCTGCGTCCTTATGCTGGTTGGCTGGTTGCAATCGAAGAAGTATCTCACGCTCGGATCTATGTACAGGGAGACATTGTCGATGATCTTGAATCCCACACCGAAACCGGCACCCACCGAGAACTGCACTCCGCTCACGCTTTCCTTGTAGAGGATGTGATTGTTGCCGTCGTTTATGCGGAAACGGTTGGCAATGCCCTTCTCAAGAGCGCCTCCACCATATCCGTAGAGCGAGAGCCTGTCTCCTGACAGGAAGTTGTAGTAGAGGTTCAGGGGGATTCCGACATAGTGGAGCCCATTGTGAATCTCTGTGTTTATCTGGGTCTGTACCGAACCATTGTCATCGACCTTGGTGTAGAGTCCCTGGAACGTCCTTTCCATGAATGAATAGGTAAGTCCGGTTCCAATGGAGAGCGACTTGGAAAGCGGGAACCTCACGCCGACTCCAAAGGAGATTGGCATTGAATAGGTGGATTCCTTGCTTGTCTGGGTCACCCCTGTCTTGACGGCGGATCCCGATGCCCTGCTCATTCCGAAGGCTGGAGAAGATGCGGGGTCTCCGTTACTCTGGGTGAATCCTCCAAACGATATGGAAGGGTTGCCCTTTGACCTGGAGTCCTTGCCTTCCAGCTCCGCAAACGGGTCGCCCTGGAAAGAATCTGCGCTTTCCTGCGCGGAAGGATTCTGGGTAGTGCTCTGCGGAAGGTCCTTTTCCTTGGAAACTGTCGCTGGTGTTTCGGTCACCTTCTCTGCCACTGTCTCTTTCTCTTCCCCTTTTTCTACCTCCTCTACGTTCTTCTGTGTGGTGGAGATCTCCTGGGATGGAGTCTCGATCGCCACGGCATCCGATGCCTTCACGGCCTGCGATGCGCTCCGGGGAATCGTACCAGAATAGAGATTTGAAGGTGATGGCGAGCTCTGGGGCTCTGTGGCGCGGGCAATAAGGCTTTCTTCCTTTGAAGGAGCCGGAACCACATCGATGTCCTGGTCGCTGCTGCTCTTCGGTGCGTCCGCCGTAGCGGTAATTGTCGGTTGATTATATGGAGAGGTAGAATTGTCGTTACGCACCGACACGAATACTCCGGCAGCAACGGCCGCTGCGGCCGCCACGCCCACGGCGGCTCTCCGCCACCAAAGGACGACAGGTTTTCTCTCCTGCCTGTCCAGGGATGCAGATACGGAATCCCAGACGTGCTGGGGGACTTCCTCCTGCGCGTCTTCAAGCATAGACCTTATCTGAAGGTCAAACTCTTTGTAATCCTTTTCCTGCATCTTACAAATTCCTTATCTTTTCCTGCAGCATGGCCCTTGCCCTGTGAAGCTGCGAGCGCGATGTCGCCTCGCTTATCCCGAGCATGTCGGAGATCTCCTTATGGGAGTATCCTTCAACGACGGCCATGTTGAAAATTGTCCTGTAGCCATCCGGAAGTGAAGCTATCATCTTCATCAGATCCTTGTAGCCCAGGTTCTGAATCTGGGTGGTGGTATCGCTGGAGAGGTTCCATGCGGTATCAAGGTCGTCACTCATCTTCAGAGCGTCTGTCCGTCGAAGGGACATGAGTGCGGTATTGACAAAGATCTTCCGGGCCCAACCCTCGAACGATCCGGTTCCAGAATACTTGGAAAGGTTTCCGAATAGCGTTATGAAACCCTCCTGGAGCATGTCCTCTGCGCTTTGCCGGTTTCCCATGTACCTAAGGCACACGGCGAACATCTTGGGAGCCAGGGAATCATACATCCTCTTCTGTGCGGAACGGTCCCCTTTGATGCATGCGTCAATCAGCGCACTTTCGCTAGAGATCTCCACCGGCTTCGTTTCATCTGGTTTGGTTTCCTGTTTTAGTAGATGCTTTTTTTGTCCAAAATGTTGCATCAACGGGAATTTTTTTGTGGCTGTGCAAAAACCAAGGCCAAAATTAAGAAATTTGGTTGGAATTGCACACACCATCAAGGCAAAGTGGACATAAAGACTTTTTCCTGCGACATATGGGCAGGTCTGTCCCAAAGGAGCAATCCAAGGGAAAGAAAGGACTGGTTTGCCTCAAAGGCCCTTTGGGGCGCTCCCCTTTCGGAAAATATTTAGTATATTCGCAAAGAAGGCGCCCCTTCAAAGGACGGCCACGCAACAACACTAAGGACAAACCGCAAGCACAATGCTCACAAGGAATCTTCTTCTGAAGGTCATGCTATCACTGCAGGCACTTCTTATCGGAGTTGCCGCATCCTGCCAGGTATCATTCGGAGATGCCACCCTCTTTAACAAAGGCTGGAGGTTCCACCTTGGGGATGAAACGGTGGAAAGCGCCAGCTCCCCATCATTCGATGACTCTGCGTGGAGAAGCCTCGACCTGCCGCACGACTGGTCAATCGAAGGGCAGCTCTCCCCCACGCTGGCCTCCTGCACGGGATATCTTCCGGGCGGGATTGGATGGTACAGGAAGCATTTCACCGCAGAGAAGGCTGAAGGGGAAAATACCTACATCTATTTTGAAGGGGTGTACAACCGAAGCAGCGTATACCTTAACGGGCATCTTTTGGGATATCGTCCCAACGGGTACGCTTCGTTCCTGTACGATATGACCCCATACCTTGCGGAAGGGGACAACGTCATTAGCGTAAGGGTCGACCATAGCAAAAGCGCAGACTCCAGGTGGTATACCGGATCTGGCATATACAGGGATGTCTATATCGTGAAGGCCCCTTCGGTGCACCTTGGACAGTGGGGCTCGGCATGGAGGGCAAGGGACATTTCGCAGAAGAGCGCAACCCTGGACGTGGACTGGTCCATTGACGGAGAGCTATCCCCATCGGACCGTTTCGAGATAAAGGTCGAAGTGAAGGATGAAGGCGGAAAGGTAGTGGACAGCAAAAAGGTGATGGCATCTTCAAAAAAAGGTACCGTATCCCTGACAGTAAGAAAACCTTTCCTATGGAATCTTGACTCTCCCTACCTATATAATATAAGGACGACCCTTCTTAGAAACGGCCAGGCTATCGACCGCTCGACCATGAAGGCCGGAATAAGGAGCATAGAGTTCGATCCCGACAGGGGATTTTTCCTCAACGGCAGGAACATGAAGATAAAAGGAGTCTGCATTCACCATGATGCCGGAGTCCTCGGCGCCGTGGTTCCTGGTGACGTATGGAAAAGGAGGCTTGAGAATCTCAAAAAGATAGGGGTCAACGCCATAAGGATGTCCCACAATCCCCAGGCCCCGGTCGTATACGACCTGTGCGACCGTCTTGGGTTCCTGGTAATGGACGAAGGCTCCGACGAGTGGGAGTTTCCAAAGAGGAAGTGGCTCCAGGGATGGAACGTAGGCACCCCGGGATTCGAGGGAAGCTACGACTTCTTCGAGGAGTGGATAGACACTGATGTCGCCGACATGGTCCGCAGGGACCGCAACCATCCTTCCATAATAATGTGGAGCGTCGGAAACGAGGTGGACTACCCAAATGATCCGTATTCGCACCCCGTTCTTGACGGGTCGAAGATCAACCAGCCCATGTTCGGAGGCTACAAGAGCGACGCCCCCGACGCCATGAGAATCGGAAAGATCGCAAAGAGGATTGCAGGCGTAATACGCTCGATAGACGCCTCGCGTCCGGTTACAGGTGCCCTTGCAGGAGTAGTGATGTCAAACGAGACAGAGTATCCCGATGCCGTTGACATCGTCGGGTACAACTACACTGAGGACAGGTACGACATTGACCATGAGAAATACCCCGAAAGGGTGATCTACGGGAGCGAGAACAGCGTAGGATACAAGCAGTGGAAGGCCGTGACCGACAGGGACTTCATCGCAGGGCAGTTCCTCTGGACCGGGACGGACTACCTCGGAGAGGCCGGGGCGTGGCCGTCAAGGGGGCTTTACACAGGACTTCTCGACCTCGGCAGCTTCCCAAAGCCACGGGGCTGGTTCAGGGCGTCCCTATGGAGCGATTCTCCCGTAACATACATAGGGACATATCCCGCGGAACGGGGCGGACTGTCGATAGAAGCCTGGGATGACTGGAACTATGAAAAGGGGCGGATGACAAGAGTTGTATGCTACACGAACTCCCCCTATGCGCAACTAAAACTGAATGGAAAGACCGTTGGCGAGAAAAAGCCCTATGACAGCGAGAGCGGAATAATCCACTGGGACATCCCCTTTGAGGAAGGAAACCTTACGGCAGAAGGGATTTCGGAAAACGGACAGGTCGAGTCCTCCTACACCATAAGGACTTCCGGAAGGCCGTATTCCCTTTCCGTCAGCGCAGACAAGACCCATTTTGACAACGAAAGGAGTGTCATTCACCTGACTGTAAACGTCCTTGACGACAACGGGGTCGACGTGAAGCTGGGAGACAGCGACATAACATGCACGATAAAGGGTCCGGCAAGGCTCCTTGGGCTAGAGGGATCCAACAACAGAGACATGTCCGATTATACGGACAATCACCATAGGGCCTACAGGGGACGCCTGCTAGCCTACATAGCCCCTACCGAAGGAAGCGGGGAGATAGTCGTGACATTCACTTCCCCGCTACTTGAAGGAACATCAATAACTCTTTCGAAATAAATCAGAAACCATCTTTTGCATATGAGAAGAACCTTTCTTTGGGCCGCAGCCCTGTCTCTGTTTTCGCTGCCGGCCTATTCGCAGAGCCAGCCCACATTCACGGAGTGGCACGACCTGCAGATGAACGAAATCGGGCGCCTCGATGCGCATTCGTCATTTTTCGCATTCGAGAATGCCCGCAGGGCTGACGTAGGGGCGAAAAACGCATCATCAAACTACGTATCCCTTGAAGGAAAGTGGAAGTTCAAATGGGTGGAGAACGCAGACCAGCGTCCAACCGACTTCTTCGTGGAAGACCTCAACGACTCTTCATGGGGAAGCATGAACGTTCCGGGAATCTGGGAGCTTAACGGATACGGAGACCCCGAGTACGTGAACTCCGGCTTCGCATGGAGGGGACACTTCAAAGGCACGCCTCCCGATGTTCCCGTAAAGGACAACCATGTGGGGTCATACCGCAAGACAATCTCCATCCCTTCTTCATGGGACGGAAGGCAGGTAATAGCCCACTTTGGCAGCGTAACCTCAAACATTTACCTCTATGTCAACGGACACTTCGTGGGTTATAGCGAGGACAGCAAGGTTGCAGCCGAGTTCGACGTCACACCATACATCCATAGCGGAGAGAACCTCTTCGCTTTCCAGGTATTCCGCTGGTGCGACGGCTCGTGGTGCGAGGACCAGGATTTCTGGCGCCTTAGCGGAGTCGCAAGGGAGTGCTACCTTTACTCAAGGGACAGGGACATCCATATCGAGGACATAAGGATAACCCCCGACCTTGACTCCCGCTACACCGATGCGACCCTCAAGGTTGACATAAAGGCAAAAGGAGGCTCACCCATAAGGCTCACCCTATCCGACAGCGAAGGCAATACCGTTCAGTCCACCACAGCGCCTTCCGTATCGGAGAATGAAGAGGTCATGATGAAGGTCGAAAATCCTAGGAAGTGGACGGCCGAGACCCCGTATCTGTACAGGCTCAGGGCAGAAGTGCTTTCCGCCGATTCGAAGGACGTTGTAGAAGTCATCGACCAGAAGGTCGGATTCCGCAAGGTGGAGATAAAGGGCAGCCAGCTTCTGGTAAACGGGGAGCCTGTCCTGATAAAGGGGACCAACCGTCATGAGATGGATCCTGACGGAGGCTACGTCGTATCCGAGGAAAGGATGCTGGAAGACCTCTCCCTCATGAAGAAATTCAACGTCAACGCGGTAAGGACATGCCACTATCCTGACGACCCTCGCTTCTACGACATGTGCGACTCCCTTGGGTTCTACATGGTCGCCGAAGCCAACCAGGAGAGCCACGGATTCGGATACAAGGAAGGAGCTGCGGCAAAGGAGGAGACTTTCGCCCTGCAGATTCTCCAGAGGAACCAGAGGAATGTCCAGGCGAACTTCAACCACCCCAGCGTCATAGTATGGTCCCTTGGAAACGAGACGGTGGACGGCCCCAATTTCGTAGCCGCATACAACTGGGTGAAGAAAACGGATCCCAGCCGCCCCGTGCAGTACGAACAGGCAAAGCACGCTTCGCACACAGACATATTCTGCCCCATGTACTACACCCATGAAAAGTGCGAGACCTACGCTTCGTCAAGTCCAGACAAGCCCCTCATACAGTGCGAGTACGCCCACGCCATGGGTAACTCCGGCGGAGGGTTCAAGGAATACTGGGACCTTGTGAGGAAATATCCCGCCTACCAGGGTGGATTCATATGGGACTTCGTCGACCAGGCCCTTCATGGGAAAGACTCCGAGGGAAGGAGGATAAACACCTACGGAGGAGACTACAACACCTACGACCCTTCGGACAACAACTTCAACTGCAACGGTTTCATAACCACGGACCGCATTCCCGCTCCGCAGGCATACGAGATAGGCTACCAGTACCAGAATATCTGGGCTACCGCGGAAGACCTGTCAAGGGGAGTCATCAAGGTATACAACGAGAACTTCTTTACGGACCTCTCACCCTACCGCCTTGACTGGAATGTAATATGCAACGGAAAGCAGGTGGCAGATGGAAGCGTTGACAACATTGACGCAGACCCGCTTGAGACCACATCCGTAACCCTTGCGGGATATCCTGATACAAAGAGCCTTGATGGCGAAACCTTCCTCAATGTAAAGTTCGTCCTAAAGAACGACAGGCCCCTTCAGAAGAAGGGCGACGTAGTAGCCCACGAGCAGTTCCACCTTGGTGGAGCCTACCGTAGGGAGCAGGCCTCATCAAAGGGGAAGGTCAAGGTATCATCCTCCGCAGAACAGGTTAAGGTATCGGGTCCCGCCATGGCAGTCACATTTGACAGAAGGACAGGATGGATCTCCTCCTACACCGTAAACGGAAGGTCCATTCTCGGAGATGGAGGCACCATTAAGCCAAACTTCTGGAGGGCGGTCACCGATAATGACATGGGAGGCAAAATCCAGAAAGACTGCAAGGTATGGAGGAACCCTTCATTCAACCTTGAGAGTTTCTCACAGAACGTGGAAAAGCAGGGAAAGGAAAAGGTGGCCGTAGTAAATGCCACATACGTAATTCCTGAAAGCGGATCGAAGGTTTCGCTGACCTACCGCATCCACGCAGATGGAACGATGGAGGTTACCCAGAAGCTTTCCGCAATCGGCTCTGCAAGCGACCTTCCCCGCTTTGGAATAGTCATGAACCTTCCCTACAGCATGGACAAGGTCGAATACTACGGCAAGGGCCCCCACGAGAACTACTCCGACCGCTCGTCAAGCCAGGGTGTAGGACTATACTCCGACACCGTAGACGGTATGTTCTTCAAATACTCCCGCCCGCAGGAGACCGGAACCCACACCGGAATAAGGTGGTGGAAGCAGAGCGGTGCCGCCTCCGGAATTACCGTATACATGAAGGACAATCCCCTTACCGTGGGCACCCTCCACTATGACATATCGGAGCTGGACGAAGGAGACGAAAAGCACCAGAGGCACTGCGAGCAGCTGAAGCCATCCAAGTATGCCAACCTGTTTGTCGACGGAATCCAGAGCGGAGTAGGTGGTGTGGACAGCTGGTCCAAGAGGGGTCTTCCCCTTGAAAAATACCGCATACCCTACAAGGACATGGAAATGACTTTCACAATTGTCCCTGCAAGGTAGGCCATAAAATATGGTACAGAACAGGCGGATTCCCCATATGGAGGCTCCGCCTGTTTTTCGTATGCTGGATACTGATCGTGGTCTCAGATTCCATCGTGCCAATTGGCCATCAGAAAAGAACAAGCTGGCTGCCAATCTGCTTCCTATGGGCGTCTAGGACTCCACAATCCTTGGCGAATTCATTCCAATGGCTAAGCACCTGGCTCACTTGTCCTATTCCTTCTTTTTGCTCCTTATCCGCTTGGCTTTCTTTTCTTGGATCTTCAAAAGTTGCAAAGGTGTAATACCTATCTCGGGCACAAGCACTTCCAGATTCTCAAGCAGCCCGAGGGTACGCAGGACGCTGACAACAAGGATTGTCGATACCGGCTGTCCTTTTTCTATCTTGTAAATCGTATTGATTCCGACACAAGAATAACGGGCGACCTCGGATTGCTTCAACCCTAACTGAATACGGTATTCCTTGATCCGATTGCCAAGTCTTGCGAGAATAGCCGGATCGCTTAATTCAGTCCACATGACAATTGCTTTTTATCGAGGCAAAGATAAAAAACAGCCACTCAAATGCAAAAGTTAAGTCCGATTTTAGAGCTTAATCCATCTATATGAGTGGATAGAAACAAATATTCACCTAAAGGATCCTTACCTTCATTCCCGATGTATCAAGTCCGCTTACATTCTCGGTGTAGATGCCCTTGACCTCCCCTGTTATGAACTCCTCTCCCTCGCACGGGCGCCTGTCTATGATACCGTTACGGTAGGTTCCGCGGCTCTTTATCGTGACATTCACATTCTCGAAAGTGACATCCGTCACCTTGCCCGGCTCGTCAGCACCCACGAAGCTTCCGTTCTCGCTCTGGGCGTAGATGTTTACAAAACGGATTCCGCTGACAGGTCCGCAGCTTCCCTTTGTGGCTCCTTCGGGGAATCTCCACGAGGCATCCCTGGCGTCGGCAGTCTTCCTCGGATACGAGGTGACATATATTGGCTCTGCCTTTCCCCACCATACATCAGACCACAGGCGGCATTCCATCAGTATGTTCTCGAAAAGGACATCCGTAACCGTTCCCTCGTCACGGTTCTGGATTCCGAGGCCGCGGTTGCTGGCCGATATTATGCAATTATTAATAAGTACGCGCGCGATGGAGTCCACGTTCTCGCTTCCTATCTTTATGGCGCAGGAACGGGATGTCATGGTGCAGTTAGTGACAACTATGTCCGTGCACGGTCCGTAGGCGGAGTACTCCCGTCTGTTCTTCAGGCATATGCAGTCGTCTCCGCTTGTTATGTGGCAGTCGCTTATGCGGACATTGCGGGAATGGTCCACGTCTATGCCATCGCAGTTGCGCACCTTCAGGCTGTTAAGGATGTTCACTCCGCTAATTACCGCATCCTCGCACCCGGCCAGGTGGACTGTCCAGTATGCGGCTCCCTTTATCGTAAGGTCCCTGATCGAAAGGTTCTTAACCCCTACAAGCGTCATCACGTGAGGTCTGGGGTCGAACTTATCAATGGGTTTCAGGTCATATGAATCAAAAAGCTCCTCACCCATGAAAGGTATGGCATTGCCATCGATTGTGCCCATGCCGGATATGGTTACGTTCTCCACGTCCTTGCAGTGGATCCACATCATTCCTTCGGCCTCGTTCTTTCCGAAGGCGCTGAGATGGTATATGCTTTCATCCGGGTTTGCGAGCAGAGTCGTTCCCGCATCCACGAAAAGGTTCACGTTGGATTTCAGCTCAAGCGGTCCGCTAAGGTATGTGCGGCCTCCGCCCAGGTATACGGTTCCGCCACCCTGGGACGAGCACCTGTCTATGGCCTTCTGTATGGCAGCGGCGTCATCGCTGTGTCCGTCACCCTTGGCACCGGTTTTTCTTACGTCGATTCTTGATGGGTCGGCACTCTGGCAGGCCACAAGGGCGAGAGCCAGTGCAAGTGAAACTAGTCTTCTCATTTCAAATCAGATTTCTTTATAGTATGGAAGGTTTTCCTTGAGTATGATGTCAACCGACATGTAGTGCACCTCGCCGGGAGCGTGACGATGGTACAGAAGATGATCGATCAGGGCTATTATCGCACTGTATCCCTGTTTTTTCGGGCGCTGGCACAGAACGACGTCTATGGTTCCCTTCCTTAGGCACTCGGTGTTCTTTCCCGTAAGGTCGAATGTCACGGTCCTCAGATAGCTCTTTCCCACCCTTGAGAGTATGTCGGCCATGAGATGCCCCCTTGAGTTGAGGACCACGAACGCCTTTACTGAAGGATTCTCGTCAAGGAACGCCTTCACTACAGCTGCGTTCTCCTCAAGCGAGGCGCCAAGGGATATCTCCACATCCTTCAGGATCGACTGGCTCTTGGACGTCTCTTCAAGGTAGGATGCCATGCCGGCGCGTCTCTGAATGGAGTTGCTGGACTGCTTTCCTCCCTTTCTTTTCATGTTCATTATGGCTATGGAGCCACCCCTGTCGATAGTGGTCTGCACAATCCGGCACACCATGGCTCCGCAGGCCTCCTGGGGAGCCGTGAAGGACGCGTACGGGTGAGTACCCTCTATGAGAGCGTCCACAAACACGTATGGAATCTCCTCCTCGTCAAGGGAGGAGCAGAATGAAAGAGTATCTTCCCTGAAGGTAGGCCCTATTATGGCTGCATCGTACTTTTTGATGTCAATGCCGCCGCATACTTCGCGGAACGAATAAAGGTCGAACTGGTCGTAGAAGGCCCATTCCATCCTTATCTGTATGTCTGAGTAGTCCTTCAGGGCCTTCTCTATACCCATGCGGACTGAGTCCCAGTAATCCCCTTCTCCCGGCGCCGGTACAAGGGCCAGAAGCGTGTAGCTCCTTCGAAGGGATATCGCCGAAGCGTGGATGTTGTACTTGTAGCCGTACTTGTCAAGGACTTTTTCAACTGCCAGCCGGCTCTTGGCCGATACGTTGCCCCTGTTGTGCAGCACCCTATCCACGGTACCAGCGGACACCCCTGCCAGTCTCGCAATCTCCTTTACAGAGAGATTCTGACTTTCATTCCCCATTGCTAAATTTCAGTTAAACGTTTCAACCAAAAGAAAATATTACTATATTTGCAGTTGTGTTCGAACACAGTTCCAAACACAAAGATACGGAAAAATCAATTATCACTAATTTATATTCTAACATTTATGCGTAAAATTATCAACTACTCCCTAACCGTCGTGCTTCTGCTCGTGGGCACAGTCGCCTTCGCGCAGACAAAGGTTTCGGGCGTTGTTTACGACAATGTCGGTGAACCTATGATCGGAGCCGGCGTGGTAGAGGCCGGAACCACCAACGGAACCGTTACCGACGCCGACGGCCGTTACGAGCTCACAGTAAAAGACGGTGCGATGCTGGAAATCTCCTGCATCGGTTTCAAGACACAGACAATAACCCCTGGATCCGGGATCACCACCACTCTGGAAATGGATACCGCACTTCTGGACGAGGTAGTCGTTATCGGATACGGTACGATGCGCCGCAAGGACGTCACCAGCTCCATCACGACAGTACAATCGGATGACCTGAACGTCGGTGTCTACACGAATCCCGCACAGCTTCTCCAGGGAAAGGTTCCGGGACTTGTAATCTCCAACACCTCCGACCCTAACGGAAGCGCATCAATCTCCCTTCGTGGTGCATCCTCCCTTCGTGAAGGTACTGCCATGGAGCCTTACTATGTAATCGACGGAATCCCCGGCGCCAGCATCAACCTGGTTTCCCCCGGCGACATCGAGAGCATCGACGTACTGCGTGACGCTTCCGCGACCGCGATCTACGGATCAAAGGCCGCCAACGGCGTTATCATCGTAACGACCAAGAAAGGCAACAAGAGCGGCGAGTCACGCATTACCTACAACGGATACGTTGCATGGGACAAGGCTGTCAACACCCTCGACATGATGACAGGGTCCGAACTTCTCGCCTATGCATCCGCAAACGGCATCGACCTTTCTCCCTACTACGACACATCCGACCCCCAGGATACGAACTGGCAGAAAGAGGTTCTTCGCACAGGTTTCAGCCACAACCACAACATAAGCATCAACGGCGGTACCGAGAAGACTTCATACAGCGCATCAATCAACTACCAGGACCAGAACGGTGTCGTTCTCGGAACAGAGCGCAACGGTCTTACAGGCCGCGCATATGTAAAGACAAAGGGCCTGAACGACCACCTCGAGCTCGCCTTCGGTCTCAATGCCAGCGTCATCAACAGGAAATACGGTCCCACCGGTACGACCGGACAGAGCGTACTTGACGCGATGTACTACTACTCCCCCCTCGTTCCCGTCTACAACGAAGATGGCTCATACTACGGAAACACATCCATCTCACAGAACTACAACCCTGTAAGGATGGCCAAGGAAGACCGCTACGAGACTATCGAAAAGCGTCTGCAGGGAACAGCCACCGCGACTATCCACATCATCGAAGGCCTCGACTGGACCACCAACCTCGCCTACGAGAACGGACAGAACAACTACAACAACTACAACTCATCCCTTTCCGAGATACAGGCTTCCATGAACGGCCTTGCATCAAGGAGCACATACTGGGACACCCGCAAACAGATTGAGAGCTATGTCAACTATGGCATAACCACTCCTGACGACGCACACAGGATCAACCTCATGGCAGGTTACTCCTGGGAGCAGAGCGACACCAACAACGGATTCGGACTTTCCGTATACAACTTCTACGATGACACCCTCGGATATGAGAACCTCTCATATGCAAACAGGATGGACATCACCGGAATCATCGGAAGCGCCGTTTCAACCCTCAGGATGATCTCCTTCTACGGACGTGTAAACTACTCCTACATGGGCAAGTACATCCTTCAGGCCACCCTTCGCCGTGACGGTTCATCCGCATTCGGAGCCAACAACCGCTGGGGAACATTCCCTTCGGTTTCCGCAGCCTGGAGAATCATCGACGAGCCCTTCATGCAGAACCAGAACATACTGAGCGACCTGAAGTTCCGCGTAGGATACGGAGTCAGCGGTAACTCACTTGGCTTTGACGCCTACACGGCCCTTTCAACCTACGGATGGGATGGCGGATGGTTCACCTACACCGACCCCGAGACAGGACTCTCAGGAGAGTACAAGACCCTTGCAGCCACAAAGAACGCCAACCCCGACCTCAAATGGGAGCGCACTTCGATGTTCAACATCGGCCTTGACTTCGGCTTCCTCAACGGAAGGCTTTCCGGAACCATCGAGTACTACAACAAGTTCACATCCGACCTTATCTACGGATACGCGGTTTCCACCACACGCTACCCTGTAAACTGGATCACTGCAAACGTAGGATCCATCCGCAACAAGGGTATCGAGTTCACCCTCAACGCAGTCCCTGTACAGACAAAGGACTTCTACTGGGGAACCCAGCTGAACCTCTCACACAACAAGAACGTTGTCGAGAAGCTTTCAAACGATACATACTCTGTTGACTACATCGACGAGGCAAACCCTGATGTAGGAGGATATTCCACCAACGCTGACGTACAGCGCATCATGGAAGGCTCCCCTATCGGACAGTTCTACCTCTGGGAGTGGGCCGGCTATGATAGCGAAGGCAAGTCCATCTTCAACGACTATGACGAGGACGGTAACCTCGTCGGAACCACCGACGCTCCCGATGCAACTGACCGCAGGGCCCATGGCAGCGCACAGCCCAAGCTTACACTCGGATGGAACAACGACCTGAGCTTCAGGAACTGGACTCTCAGCGCCTTCTTCCGCGGAGTATTCGGTAACAAGATCTACAACGCCACCCGCAACTACTACAACAACATGGCTCTTGTCACCAACGGCAAGAATGTCCTCTCTGAAGTTGCTAGCATCCAGAGGTCCACGGATACTCGCGCACAGGCCCCTTCGGACCGCTACCTTGAGAACGGAGGCTACTTCAAGCTTTCATCCCTCTCGCTTGCCTACAACTTCGGCAAGGTAGGAGACTGGTTCCACAACATCAAGGTATATGGAACATGCAACAACGTATTCACCATAACCAAATACAAGGGCATTGACCCTGAAATCAACCTTGGCGGACTGGCTCCCGGCATAGACTGGCGCAACACCCAGTATCCTCGCACACGCAGCTTCATCTTTGGAGTAGAACTCAGCTTCTAATTTAATATGGACAGCAATATGAAAAAATATTTGATTCCGGCCGCATTGATGATAATCGCATCATCATGCACAAACCTTGACGTAGAGCCAAAAGGCTACTATACCTCCTACCCTACGGCAGATGCCGCAGTGGAGGCCAAGACAAGCGCCTGCTACTACGCCTTCCGCGGCGCCCTTGGACGCCGTTTCGATGAGGGAAACTCCTGCAACTCTGACGAGTATACAGCAGTAAGCTTCGACGGAGACTACCTCAACAACCGCGACATGGCAAACTTCTCGCTGCATAGCATCGACCCCTCCGCCTGCGGAGCGCAGCTAGGCGTGTACGAAGACATCCAGTCAGGTATCACAAAATGCAGCGAAATCATAGTGGACCTCGGTGGTGATGAGGAAGCCGCTGCCGCTCCCGTAAGGGCCGTGCGTGCGTTCTACACATTCATCCTCATGGACCACTGGGGAGACACCCCAATCCTTGACCACAAGCTCGCAGAAGACGAGGTTGTCGACCGTTCACCCCGTGCGGACGTTGCCAAGTGGATAGAGAGCGAACTTCTCGACTGCATGGACAACTGCTCAAAGGATGTTGGCGTAAGCACCTACGGAAAGCCGACCTACTGGATGTGCTGCGCACTGCTCGCCAAGCTCTATATCAACTGGCCCGTCTACACAAAAGACGTGACAAGTTCATCATGGAGCTACGGCACTAACGAGAAGCTTGATGACTGCATAGAAATGTGCGACGAGATCATCAACAGCGGACTGTTCAACCTCGGAACGGGAACATACAGTGACTATAAGATGAAATTCTTCTACACAAACGGTTCCGATGTGGAAGACTTTATATACGCAATGCCTTTCGATGCGGTTACCCAGCAGGGCCTTACCTATGCACGTTTCCGTACATGGCGCCGCGGCCAGAACAACAACGGACTCTACTCTGTCGAAATGACAAAGTCAGTCGGTGGCAATATGGCCCTCACCCCTGAATATGTAGCGCTGTTCAATCTAAAGGGCGACCGCCGCAACGACTGCATCGTCGGTGATGCGACCCAGGAGACAACCGACGTCTACCAGTACGACGTTAATACCGGCGAAAAGACTTCCGTAAGAAACACCTACAAGGGTGAAGATGTCACCTTCACAAGGAGCATCACCCTCGTAACCCAGGACGGAGACCTCAACTGCGGAGCCAACATGACTGGCTGGTGCCAGGGCTACAGGTCAATTAAGTTCTTCCCCAGCGTTGAAGAGTACAACACCAACGGACGAAACCAGAGCAACGACGTGCCTATCTTCCGCTATGCCGACATCCTCCTGGAGAAGGCCGAGGCTATCGTCCGCGGTGGAAGCTCCAGCGCTTCAGCCAAGGAACTTTTCAACCAGATCCGCTCCTACGCGAAAGCTCCCACAATCTCTAGCGACCCCTCGCTCCAGGACATCCTCGACGAAAGAGGCCGCGAGTTCCTTGACGAGCATTGGAGAAGGAACGACCTCATCCGCTACGGCCAGTTCGAGAACAGCTGGGGATTCAAGTCCCTCAACTCGAACGCCAACGCACCCACCAACAGGCTTTGGCCCATCAGTGTAAATGTTCTCGACAAGAATACGAACTGGAGTCAGAACGCTGGCTACTAGAAAATTCCTAATACCGATATTATTCGCCCTGGTCTCCTGCACCCCTGCGGGGGACCTTGGGCGTTTTGTAGACCCCACCATAGGCAGCGAAGGCCTGGGCAGGGTCTTCGTGGGTCCATCAATGCCCTTCGGAATGGCCAAACCGGGACCCGATTGCACGGCAAAGCCAAATAGCGGATGGGCTCCAATGCCCCAGGTTGTAAGCGGATTCAGCCAGACACACGTCAGCGGAACCGGAGGTGGCCCAAAGTACGGGAACATCCTCATCCAGCCTTTCTCGGGGGCTCTTGAAGGAGAAGTCCACGAACAGATGCGCCAAAGCGAAGACTTCGCACTGGGATACTATGCTACGACATACGAAAACGGCATCAGGACGGAGATAACAGCATCCGAGCGGGCTTCCTTCTACAGGATAAGCTACGGTGACGCCGAAAGCGCCAACCTCCTTGTCGACTGCGGGTTCTTCCTCGGGGAGAATCCCATTCCAAAGGCAAGGGAGGCCCAGCAGTTCGAGGATAGCGGCATAAAGATATCCTCCGACAGTGAGATAATAGGGTTCTCCAAGGTTAGCGGAGGATGGAACAACGGCTCCCCATATACCGTATACTTCTGTCTACAGGCGGACAAGCCTTTTTCTGAAAGCAAAACATGGAGGAAAGACTCCGGAAAGAGCGGAGCCCTTGTAAGCTTTCCTTCAAAGGAAGTGGGCGTCAAGATCGGTATATCGTTCATCTCCTGCGACAAGGCCCGCTCGAACATTCCCTCTACAGGATTTGACGAGCAGCTTGCAACCCTGCGGTCGGAGTGGGAGAAGATCTTCTCAAAGATCGAGATAAAGGCTCCCGACAATGTAAAGAGGCAGTTCTATACTGCGCTCTACCACACATGCCTCATGCCGGTTGACAGAAGCGGCGAGAACCCATCATGGGACGACGTCCCCTACTACGACGACTACTACGCACTATGGGACACCTACCGGACATCTGTCCCGCTTCTGACCCTAATCGCCCCTGACCGTCAGAGGGACATGGTAAACTCCCTTCTCAACATATACCGCAATGAAGGCTACATGCCGGATGCCAGAAGCGGCAACTGCAACGGACGCACCCAGGGCGGATCGCACGGTGAGGTCGTGGTCGCCGACGCCATTGCAAAGGGACTTGACGGGATAGACTACTCCCTTGCCCTGGAAGCTATGCTAAAGGACGCCACAGTCCCTCCCCAGGACCATGAAAAGGAAGGAAGGGGCGGACTCGAGGAATACAACACCCTTGGCTACATCCCCTACGGAATACCAAGGGCGGGAACCAGGACCGTTGAATACTCCCTTGACGACTGGTGCATATCCCAGGTGGCAAGGCACCTTGGAAAAGACGACATCGCAGACGAATATCTTAGAAAATCCTCATCCTGGAAGAACCTCTGGAGGGCGGATTACATCTGGGATGAAATGAGCGGCTTCATCATGCCTAAGGACAGGGACGGAAACTGGCTCGACCGCGTCCCTTGGGGAGAGAGCAAGGTCTACAAGCCCACGATTCCCTACACACCCATAACCAAAGTGGCTCCCTGGTATCTCCCGTGGTGGAACTCCTTCTTCTACGAAGCCCTTAGTGAAGAATACTCCCTAAGCGTTCCGCACGATGTCCCTGGACTTATCGAGGCATGCGGAGGAGAGGAGCTCTTCAAAAGAAGGCTTGACCTGTTCTTTGAAAAGGGATACTACAACGTAGCCAACGAACCTTCGTTCCTGACCCCGTGCCTGTACCACTGGATCGGAAGGCCCGACCTTTCCAGCGCCAGGATTGAACAGATCATAGCGGACAACTACGACGCATCCCCTGACGGGCTCCCCGGCAACGACGACAGCGGAGCCATGAGCTCCTGGTACATTTTCAACATGCTGGGAATCTATCCCAATGCGGGAACGGACTACTACCTTGTGCACACCCCGCTTGTGGAGAGGTTCACCATCCATCTTCCAAACGGAAAAGTACTTAAGGGAAAGACTAGGGGAAGCGGGCATTTCAAGGAAGCGACAATAGGAGGAAGGAAGATAGAAAAGGCCTTCCTCACCCACTCCCTTCTAATGGAAGGGGGAGAAATGGTGTTTCACCTAGAGGGAGAACGCCTAAGGGCAGTGCCTCCCGATAAGAAAGCTTCTCCAAAGGGAGCAGAGATCGATCCCGACTTTAAGATAGCGTTCACCCTCAACAGGCAGTACCGCACCTGGGACGCATCCTTCACCTGGGATGGGGACACGCTTGAGGCAAGGTGCAACGGCGCCATCTACAGGACATCAAAAGGCCAGGTGCAGAGCGCGGAAGGCCTATGCTATCTTGAGCCAAAGCCGGGAGCAGCATACCATGACACGGAAGGGACATTCTGTTTCATTTCAAAAGATGCGCTTTCATCCCTTCTGCAAAGAGGATATTTTATATACAACGGAATAACATGGAGGAAAGTCTTCCAGGATGAAGGAAAGGTTTCGGCAAAGGCCGATGTAGACGGGACCATAATGACCATATCAACAGACGAGGATATTCCCTTCATCGAAGAAATGACTGGCAATCCTCTTGGAATAGACTGGAAAATCGTACCTTAGCATATGCGAAGAACCTTCCTTGCAATTATCGCCGTACTGTATTCGGTAGTGTCCTTCTCCCAGAGCCGCGAGCAGCTGGGGGGAACCTACTATGCGTACCCGGTTTCTGGGATAGGGAAGAGCCTATCCCCCGCCCCTCAAGGGTATGAGCCCTTCTACATAAGCCACTACGGAAGGCACGGATCCCGCTGGATGACAAGCGACGAAAGGTACCAGGCAATCCTTGAGCCCTTCAAAGACAGACGGAACCTCACTCCCCTTGGAAAGAAGATAAGGGGAAAGCTCGCCATCGTATGGGACAACGCCCGCGGAAACGGAGGTCTTCTTACGCCCCTTGGGGAATCCCAGCACAGGGGCATAGCCCGCAGAATGACCGAATCCTTCCCCGGAATATTCTCTTCCCGAAGCGCCGGTAAGGACGGATTCATAGAAGTGTTCAGCTCCACATATCCAAGGTGCATTTCCTCCATGGAGGCCTTCACCGGGGAACTGAAAAAGGTGAATCCTTCACTTTCGATAGAAAAGTCGGCCGACAAGTCCAACATGGACTTCATCGCCTATACGCCAAAGGAGCTGAAGGATTTTGAAAAGGGTCTTGACGTGGATCTTGGAGTATCCCCGGAAAGGCTTATGAAAAGCCTTTTCAAGGACCCTTCGAAGGTATCCGACCCAGTAACGCTCTTCAAAGAGCTATATTTTTTAGCATCAGACATGCAGGACATTCCGCTTGATGTGGATCTTTTCAGCATATTTACAGATGAAGAACTCAGGGCCGCATACCAGTGGAACAACCGCAAAATGCACCTTCTGCATGGCAACACTGCCCAGAACAGGGGAATGGCACAGAAGGCCAGCATACCGCTCTGGAGACATATTGATGCATATGCCAGGAAGGCTATAGAAGGAAATGCCGAAGGAGCGACCCTTCGTTTCGGGCACGACTCGAACCTCATGCGTCTTCTCTCCCTTCTGAAGATAAGGCATGGCTACGGAATGGACGAAGTGCTTCCAATGGCTGCCAACCTTCAGATGGTGTTCTACAGAAAGGAGGGAGAAAGCACTCTGGTCAGGTTCCTCCTGAATGAAAGGGAGACCACCATTCCCGTAGAGGAAGTATGCCCGCATTTCTACAGATGGGATGATGTCAGGGACTTTGTCGAGAATAGGATCGAGGCCCTTTCGCACCTGGAGCAGCTGAACTACCTTAACACCATGGTAGGCACGGCCAACTCCGTCCTTGAAAGTGCCGGCCGCTACGGCAAGGGCTCCGAAGAGAAGGGACAGACGCTGCCAGCCGTGCTCTATCCCAACGGGCAGGATTTCTGGACACCCCAGACAAGGGCCACTGAAAAGAAATGCGTATCCCCCTACTACTACGCAGACTCCCTTTTCCACGGAATCCGCTGCTCACACTGGATTGTCGGCGGCTGCACCCAGGACTGGGGCTCATTTACCGTTTCGGTTCTGGGAGGAGACCTCAGGACAAATATCGAGGACATCGCAACTCCCTTCTCCCACAGGGATGAAGAGTCGCATCCTCACTACTACAGGGTCCGTCTTGAAAAGGAAGGCGTGATCCAGGAACTGACGGCATCGTCCCACTGTGCGGTGATAAGGATAACACCCCTGAGGGACGGTCCCATCCACATAGTGGTGACACCGAACAGCGATGAGAAAGAAGCCAGCGTATCCCTGGACCCGGAGAAGAATCTCATCTATGCGTGCAACCCCGTCCACAGGATATACCAGGGCAAGGGCCAGAGCGCAGGATTCAGCGGACACTTCGTCCTTTCCTATGACGGAAAGGCCACTCTTGGAAGCGAAGGGGATATCGCATATATGACAGTGGAAGGAGTGAAGGGAAGACCCTTCGAGATAAAGGCCGCTAGCTCTTTCACCGGAAAGGAAGGCGCCCTTCTCAATATGGAAACCGAGATAGGAGGCAAAGACTTTGAAAAAGTTTGCGAAGAGCTCTCCGGCGCCTGGTGCAAAAGGTTCCACAGGATAGATATTGAGAGCCCGGACTCATCCCTTGTCAGAGAATTCTACGGAGCGCTATACAGGGCATCGTTCCTTCCGAGGGAGATTAGCGACTGCGACTATTCCCGTCCACGTTTCGGTGGCGGTGGCATCGTAAAGGGTGACGCTCCCCATTACACGGACTTCAGCATGTGGGATACCTACAGGGCGCTCCACCCGCTTCTGACAATAATAGAGCCCACTCTTGACGGAAATATGATGCAGTCCCTTGTGGACATGTACAGCGAGGGCGGATGGATGCCGATATTCCCGTGCTGGAACTCCTATACGGCGGCCATGATCGGGGACCACTGCGCTTCCGCAATCTCGGATGCCTTCGTAAAGGGGATTCGCAACTTCGACTATGAAAAGGCATACCAGGGGCTGTGGGCGAACGCCTTCCTTTCTCCTTCCAAAGAGGAGTACCTTGACGGCAAGGGAAGAAGGGCCCTGGAGTCTTATCTGAAATACGGATACATTCCCCTTGAAGACGGAGTTCCTGACGCCTACCACAAAAAGGAGCAGACTTCAAGGACTCTGGAATACGCCTACGACGATTTCGCTCTGTCAAGGATGGCCTCGGAGATGGGAAAAGAACAGGACGCCAGGACACTGCTTGAAAGAAGCTCCTGCTGGAGAAACGTATTTGGTGAAAAGGGATGGGCTGCCGGAAGGCACTCTGACGGGATGTTCGAACCTCTTGAAGACATTGCAAAGAGGGTGGAGTTCCTGACCGAGGGTGCGTCCTGCCACTATAGCTTCTATGTTCCACATGATGTCAAAGGGCTCATCGAAGTGATGGGAGGCGAAAAGGCTTTCTCGCACCGCCTTGACACCCTTTTCGAAAAGGGGTTCTACTGGCATGGAAACGAGCCCTGCCACCAGATAGCCTATCTTTACAACTACTGCGGGGAGCCCTGGAAGACACAGAAATGGGTCAGAAGAATCCTTTCCAGCGAATATGCCCCCGTACCCGGAGGTCTTTCCGGAAACGATGACGCGGGACAGATGAGCGCATGGTTCATTTTCTCCTGCATGGGGTTCTATCCCGTGTGCCCATCAATACCGGAGTATTCGGTTGGAAGCCCCTGCTTTGAAAAGGTGACGCTGAACCTTGAAAACGGAAAGTCCTTCACCATCGAGGCAGAAGGAGCCTCCCGTGAAAACATCTATATGATTGACAACAGTAGAACAACAATATCCCATGAGGAGATTCTTGACGGAGGAGCCGTCAGCTTCTCCATGGGAGCAAATCCACCTGTAGAGAAATGAGAAAAGCCTTCCTTGCAATCCTTTGCGCCCTGACTTGCCTGGTCGCGGCGGCAAACCCTATCGAGAACCTGCTTGAAAGGATAGACCCCGGAGCATCATCAAAGTTCCTCATTGAGCTAAAACCTTCCCAGAAGGACTTCTTCGAACTGGACCAGAGGGGAAACCGGGTAGTCATCCGCGGAAACACCTGGGTGAACATAGCATCCGGACTCAACTGGTACCTCAAGTACTACGCAGGCATCCATCTTAGCTGGAATGGAATGAGCGCAAAGCTTCCAGATACGCTTCCCAGGGTCGGGAAGAAGGAAAGACATGAGACAGACCTTACTCTACGCTACGACCTCAACTACTGCACCTTCTCCTACTCCATGGCTTTCTGGAACTGGGAGCGATGGGAGAAGGAGATCGACTGGATGGCCCTTCATGGAGTGAACATGCCACTTGCCGCAGTCGGAGAGGAATGCATCTGGAGGAACCTCCTTCTGCGCCTTGGCTACAGCGAGGAGGAAGTGTCGTCCTTCATCGCAGGACCGGCCTTCCTGGCATGGTGGGAGATGAACAACCTCGAAGGATGGGGAGGTCCCAATCCCAAGTGGTGGTACGACAACCAGGAAGCCCTTCAGAAAAAGATTCTTTCAAGGATGAAGGAATACGGAATGACTCCCGTTCTTCCAGGCTACTCGGGAATGGTCCCGTCCAACGCCGGAGAGAAGCTGGGGCTTAACATAGCGACGCCAAAGCCATGGAACGGGTTCTCAAGGCCTGCCTTCCTCCAGCCTACCGACCCTAGGTTCCCGGAAATCGCCGCCCTCTACTACGAGGAGATGGAAAAGCTCTACGGAAAGGCGGACTACTACTCGATGGACCCCTTCCATGAGGCTAAGGACGACGACGCAATAGACTATGCCGCTTCTGGAAAAGCCATCATGCAGGCGATGAAAAAGTTCAGCCCCAAGGCAAAGTGGGTTGTCCAGGGATGGAGCGAGAATCCACGCTCGAAGATGCTTGACGCCCTCGAAGTCGGAGAGATCATAGTACTGGACCTTTTCAGCGAATGCCGTCCCATGTGGGGTATGGAGTCCCTGTGGAAGAGGGACGAAGGCTACGGAAACCATCAGTGGGTGTTCTGCATGCTCGAGAACTTCGGTGCGAACGTAGGCCTGCACGGAAGGATGGACCAGCTTCTGGAGAACTTCTACCGGACAAAGACAGACCCCATGGCCAGGCAGCTGTGCGGAATAGGCTTCACCATGGAAGGCATCGAGAACAACCCGGTGATGTTCGAGCTAATGAGCGAACTCCCCTGGAGAGAAGAGCGCTTCACAAAGGAGGAGTGGATAAGGGACTACTGCTTCGCACGGTACGGAGTCAGGGACGAGACCATTGAAAAGGCCTGGACTATACTTGCGAAAAGCATATACAACTGCCCGAGGGGCAACAACCAGCAGGGCCCTCACGAGAGCATCTTCTGCGGAAGGCCCTCGCTTGACAATTTCCAGGTGTCAAGCTGGTCTAAGATGTCAAACTACTACGACCCCGACGACACAAGGGAGGCTGCACGCCTTATGGTTAGCATTGCCGACAGGTACCGCGGCAACAACAACTTCGAATACGACCTTGTAGACATAGTAAGGCAGGCCCTTTCCGACCAGGGAAGGATAAGCTACCTTCGCACCATAGCATCGTTCAAGTCCTTCAGCAGGAGCGAGTTCAAAAAGAACAGGGAAAGATTCCTTGAACAGCTGCTCGCCCAGGATGCGCTTCTTGGCACAAGGCGGGAGTTCCGCCTGGGGCACTGGACCTGCGATGCCCGTTCACTGGCCCCGGACCCCGAAGGCGCCAACTGGCTGGAATGGAACGCCAGGGTGCAGATAACGACATGGGGCAACCGCTACTGCGCCAACACCGGAAAGCTGAGGGACTACGCCCACAAAGAATGGAACGGGCTCCTGAGGGACTTCTACTATCCGAGGTGGAAGACGTACCTTGACATGCTGGAAAAGGTGATGGAAGGCTCCCCCATGGAGGATATCGACTTCTACGCGATGGAAGAGGACTGGACCCTGCAGCACAACCACTATGGCGAATACGCAAAGGGAAATCCGGTAGACATGGCAAAGGAAACCTATGAGCGCGCCATCAAATAGGGAGAGGCTTTCTTCGCTCGATGTCATGAGGGGGGCTACCGTCGCCCTCATGATACTTGTGAACAACGGAGGCGGGAGCGAGCACTTCCCCACCCTTGTCCACTCCAAATGGAACGGACTTACCCTTTGTGATATCGTGTTCCCATTCTTCCTTTTCATGGTGGGAGTATCGATATACCTATCCTTCAGGAAATTCGATTTTCTGGCTGACAGGGCCGTCCTTGTAAAAATCCTGAAAAGGACTCTTGGGCTATTCCTTATCGGCCTTGCGATAAACTGGTTTGACCTTGCCTGCAAGGGCCGCCCTCTTGACTTTGCCCATCTTCGCATATGGGGAGTCATGCAGAGGATTGCCCTATGCTACGGAATAGCGGCTCTTTTAGCCGTCACCATAAACCGCAAGGCTATACTTCCGCTTGCCGCCCTGCTGCTGTTTGCCTATACGGCGATACTATTATTCGGACACGGATATTCGCAGGACCCTTCCCTTAACATCCTCTCCCGTGTAGACAGGGCCCTTTTCGGGGAGAACCATCTCTACACAAAGAGCGCGGTGGATCCCGAAGGATTGCTTGGAACAATATCAGGAGTGGCACACACACTTATCGGGCTATGGTGCGGATTCATAATCGGCTCCCCGGTGGAAAAGGGCAGGAAGGCTTCCCTTCTGGCATGCATAGGGGCCGTTCTCGCCGTCGGAGGCCTCATTCTGACACTCTCACTTCCCCTTAACAAAAGAATCTGGAGCCCGAGCTATGTGCTTCTTACCTGCGGAATGGCATCTGTCGTCCTTGGAGCCCTCATGTACATCATAGACGTAAAGGGTTGGAAGGGCTGGATTTCACCGTTCCTGGTATTCGGAATGAATGCACTTTTCCTATATGTGCTAAGCGAAGTGCTATGCATAGCATTCGGAGCTACGGGGATAAGCGATGCCGCATACGGTCTGATAGAGGGGGTTGTCTCCGCACCTAAGTGGGCATCCCTTGCCTATGCACTACTTTTTGTCGCGGTTTGCTGGGCGGCAGGTTATCCACTTTACAGAAAGAGGATTTTTATAAAAATCTAGCCATGGAGAAGAACCTTGAAAAGATGATGCCCCTTATGAAGGAATACCTTAGGGAGCATTTTGGAGAGGGTGAAGTAGAAGAAAGGTGGAGAAAGGTCGAGGACCTTGATGAAAAATGGCTGAAGGAAGAGGGCGACCTTGGAGGAGCAGCCAATCCGATGTCCATCTACATAAAGCTCTGCTACGCAATGTGCGCTTTCTATGAATCCACTGACAGGACACTTTCCAGCGAGGACTTCCAGATGATCGCAAAGGATGTGATGGGAATGGGCATACTGCACCGCCTTGACATGAATTCCCTGCAGAGGAAGAAGTGGCTGATGAAAGCGGCCTACAAGGTAATGGGAGCCTACAAGAAAAAGGCTGACAGCAAGAGAGGCGGAGCCTGGGGAAACACCTGGAAGATAAGGATAAATCCCGATGGACATGCGGTAGGGATTGCCTATACTCTCGACTCCTGTCCCCTTTACGAGTTCGCCCTGAAGCACGGATACGGGACCTTCATGAAAAACTTCTGCGCAATGGATCCGTATGTCGCAGGGCTGATGAAAGCAAAGCTCATTCGCCACAACATCCTATCCGACGGGGATCCCTTCTGCGAATACTGGTATGTGGGAGACCGTTGCGAGGAGGCCCTTGCCGACAAAGGCTCGAAATAGTTCCCCTGCCTAAGACTTTTTTGCCCGCAGGAGAGAGCCTTCAGGTTGCTCTTGTTAAGCGTTTTTCCTAATTTTGTAGTTTGGTTGGCTGCCTGATTGGTGCCCTGTTTCAAAAACAAGCACCATTTTTGCACAACTGCGAGCAAAACTCACCTTAAATGAAATACAGACTCACCACCATACTGGCCTTCCTTGTTGTTTTCTTCCAGGTCGCATCGGCCCAGGACGCATCGATTGTCGATGCCGCCCAGAAATACTCCGAAGGAAAATTCTCCGAGGCCAGGGCCATTCTTGGACAGATTACCGCAAAGGATCCTTCCAACGATGCGGCATGGTACTATGACGGACTGTGCGCAGCCTACCTCAAGGACATGGACAGAGCGGTATCCTCCCTTGAAAAGGCATCTTCCCTTGACAAGGGCAACTACTGGTACAGGGAGAGGCTTGCCGTAGCATACGCTTCCGCAGGAAAGAGCAGCGAGGCCGTAAGCCAGTACGAGCAGCTCCTGAAGGATTTCCCGAAGAAAAAGGATGCCTACTACACGCTTGTGAACCTCTACCTTGCAGCCGGACAGAACGAAAAGGCCGTAAAGGCTATTGACGAGATTGAAAAGATGCAGGGAAAGAGCGATGCCACAGTCATGACACGCTACAACCTCCTCCAGAGAAGCGGAAAGAACGAGGAGGCGTTCAACGTCCTGAAGGAATACAGTGACGAGTACGCATCGCCCCAGGTCCTCACGATGCTGGGAGACTATGAGATGGGCCTTTACAACGACTCCACCGCCGTATCATACTATCAGCAGGCCCTCGCCCTTGACAAGGACTACGCACCCGCCATGCTTGGAAAGGCGGAGGCCTACCGCATAACAAAGAAATACGGAGAGTACTTTCCTGTCATGAAGGAGCTGATGGGCTCCACCAACATCCCCTCAGAAGCCAAGTGCAGCTACCTACAGGCCCTGTTTCAGCATATGGATCCAAGATTCGTCCAGGACAACAAGGCCAGGATGGACACCGTAATCGACCTTACCATGCAGGTGCACCCGAAGGACACGGCAGTGTTCCAGACGGCTGGCATCTGGTACTACAATACCGAAAGGCAGGACAAGGCCGGGGAGATCTTCCGCCAGAACATGGAGAACAACCCCGACAACATCACCGCCACGATAGCATACCTGCAGCTTCTCTCCAGCCAGAAAAAGTGGGATGAGCTTGTAGAGGAGAGCGAAAAGGCATTCGAGAAGTTCCCCCAGGAGACAGGTTTCCTGGAGATGGCCTCGTCAGGGGAATACTTCCGCAAGAACTACAAGGGGGTGATTGAGAAAAGCGAAAGGATAATATCGGTCTGCGGCCCCACTGACCAGCGCTCCCTTGGAGCCCTTTCAAACATGGGCGACATGTACCATACGCTGGGAGAAACCGAGAAAGCCTACAAGACATACGAAAAGGCCCTCAAGATAGACCCCGACTACGCACCCGTGCTGAACAACTACGCATGGTACCTCTGCCTTGAAGGAAGGAAGCTCAAGAAAGCCCTTGCGATGAGCAAGAAAACCGTGGACCAGGAGCCCGACAATCCCACATACCTTGACACCTACGGATGGATCCTTCATCTGCTGGGAAGGGATGTGGAGGCCAAGGCCGCCTTCAAGCACGCCATGCTGTACGGAGGAAAGGAGAGCGCTGCCGTAATGAGCCACTACGCCGATGTGCTTGACGCCCTCGGTGAAAAGGAACTGGCCGGAGTATACCGCAACCAGGCAAAGAACACAAAGGAAGAAGAAGAATAGATGTCAAGGGGGAAGGTCATATCGATTCTGCTCACTGCGCTGCTGCTTGCCTGTCCCCTTGCCGGTCAGAACACCAGAAAGCAGCAGTCACGCAAGGCGCGCCTTGAAAGGGAGATCGCCCTTATCGACAGGCAGCTCAAGGAAAACGCCCAGCAAAGCTCATCAGCCCTGTCATCCCTTGACCTTGTCCAGAGACAGATAGCCAACCGAAAGGCCCTCATAGAGGAGAGCGACCGCGAAGTGGAGGCCATTACCGCGGAAATTGAAGAGAAGGAAGGTGAGATACAGAAGATAAGGGGCCGTCTTGACACCCTCGAAGCCTACTACGTCAAACTTGTCCGCAATGCCTACAAGAACCGTGACGGCAGGGTATGGTACATGTACATCCTTGCAAGCGACAACGTAGGCCAGGCTTTCAGAAGGCTGGGATACCTTCGCAGTCTCTCAACGAAGATGAACACCCAGGCCGAAAAGATAAAGGAGACAAAGGAGCAGCTCGAAGGGGAGAAGCTAAAGCTCGAAGGACTCCGGAACGAAGCCGAGAAAGTCCGTCAGCAGAAAATCTCCGAGATGCAGAACCTTCAGAAAGAGGAGCAGCAGAGCAAGAACCTTATCGCCAGTCTCAACCGCGACCGGCAGAAATATCAGAAGGAGCTTGCCCAGAAAAAGCGCCAGGTCGAAGCCCTAAACCAGGAAATCGCAAGGATAATAAGGGAAGAGGCAAGGGCGGCTGCAGCTGCCGAAGCGGCAAAGAAATCATCCTCAACCGCTTCCTCGTCAAAGGGAAGTACATCTTCTTCATCATCAAAGAGCTCCGGAGCCAAGACAAGCACCGCCGTAAGCTCGGCCCTTAGCAGCGAGTTCGCAGCCAACAAGGGCAAACTCCCATGGCCTGCATCAGGAGCCGTTGTGGAGAGCTACGGACGCCACCAGCACCCAGTATACAAGAACGTGCAGATGCCTTTCAACCAGGGTGTGACAATAGCCGTAGCCAGGGGGACCAAGGCAAAGGCCATCTTCAACGGAGTCGTCAAGAAAATCGTGATGATGCCCGGATACAACATGTGCGTCCTTGTGCAGCACGGCGGCTACTTCTCATTCTACTGCAAGCTTTCCTCGGTGGATGTCAAGGTTGGTGACAACGTGAAGACCGGACAGTCCATCGGAACTGTCGACACGATAAACGGCGAAACCCAGCTTCACCTCCAGATATGGAACGGGACCACCCCCCAGAATCCGGAAGCATGGCTAAGGTAACGGGAAGCCATTTTCATTTTTATCGGAACGAGGCTGGTAGGTCTCCCTTATTTTTGTATCTTTGTCAAAATCTCAAAATTACATTTTCATGAAAAAGTTTATCTTGCCCGCAATAATCTCTGCGCTCTTCCTCGTATCATGCGGAAAGGAAAGCGACACAAACGGCTCCGATTTCAACATCAGGGAGGATGCCATCGGCTGGTGGCATGCCACAAGCGGTGATTTCTACGATGAAGACGAAGATGGAAAGACCTTAACAATCAATATAGATTCCGTATGGGTACACGTGAGAGGTATTGAAGATGGGGAACTAGTAATTGAAAGATGGTTCAATGTAATTAGTCAGGACTATAAAGGTATGAACTACATGGTAACAGGAGGAGCAATCACAAGTGACACCGAAGCCCATAGTGTCTATTTCTATTCCCCCGATGCTGATGATGACGAATTCTACTCAACACAAGAGTTTTATTATGTGTTCGATTGGAAGATGACTTCCGCCACTTCGGCCACATACGAAAGCCATGCCCTAGGCGAAGGAAAAGAGTTTACTTACGAATATTACACGCTAAGGAAACTGCCATCCGCTCCCGCCTGGTATTCTGACCTGCAAGAGGAATAATTCTCGGATATCGGTCACTCTCTGATCATGCCATCTATGACTACGATGGCAATGCGGCAATATGTCGTTTTCCGTGTATTCTGACAGAAAGCATACGGAAAAGACAGACTTCTACGACCAAACCAAAAAGATAGACCTATCTCAGGGGTATCAGGGGCACAGTTCCCGGTATCCTGTCGTCAGGCTTTCCCTTAAGATATATTATCCTCTGGTTGGGACTTCCCCTGAAAAGAAGGTGCGTATCCCTCTGCTCCTGGATGAACGGTCCGTCGACCAGCACATCAAGATAAGGGAGCATCTTGGACTTTTCGGGGTCGGCCTTTATCTGCTCAAGGGTGAACCCCGTCCAGCACCATATGGTCTTCTTTGTCTCAGCCTTTATCCTCTTTGCAAGCTCTGTAAAACCATCCGCCTGGTAGAAGGGATCTCCGCCTGAGAAGGTGACATTCGAAAGGTCGTCAGCCTTTATGACGTCCATAAGGGCGTCCACGCTCACTTCCCTTCCACCGTCCATATCCCAGGACTGTGGATTGTGGCAGCCTTTGCAATGATGCTTGCAGCCGGCGCAATAGATGGCTGTACGGAATCCGGGTCCGTCTGCCATCGTCTGTTCAAGAATGTCCAGAACGCGTATGTTCATAGCAAGTGAGGATTATTTGTGTACTACCCTGTCTTTAAGCTCTGCAAGCTTGGCACTGTTCCAGCGGTTGGTTGTGCCGACCAGGTAGCCGGTAATCCTCTGAAGGGTGTCTATGTTGCGGGAATGGCAGTGGGGGCACTCATGAAGGTCCTCGGTGGCATCCTCGTAGCCGCAGTCCATGCAACGGTTTCTGTTGTGGTTTACGCTTCCGTATCCGATATTGTACCTGTCCATGAGGTCCACAATGTTCATTATGGCCTCGGGATTGTGGGTGGCATCTCCGTCAATCTCCACGTAGAAGATGTGGCCGCCCCTTTCGAGCTCATGGTAGGGGCCTTCCACTTCGGCCTTGTGACCGGGAGTGCAATGGAAGTATACCGGAATATGGCTTGAGTTGGTGTAGTAGTCCTTGTCGGTCACTCCGGGGATTACGCCGAAGGTCTTGCGGTCCATCTTTGTGAACCTGCCGGAAAGGCCCTCCGCGGGAGTTCCGAGAACCGAGAAGTTGTGCTGGTAGGTCTCGCTGAAATAGTTGACCTTGTCCCTCATGTAGGTGACGATCCTAAGGCCCAGCTCCTGGGCTTCGTCACTCTCGCCGTGGTGCTTGCCAACAAGGGCGATAAGACATTCGGCAAGTCCTATGAATCCGATTCCGAGGGTGCCCTGGTTGATTACCGACTCGACGGTATCGGTGGGTTTGAGCTTCTCGCTTCCGAGCCAGAGCTTGCCCATCAGGAGAGGGAACTGCTTTGCGAGGGCGGTCTTCTGGAAATTGTACCTCTCATTGAGCTGCTTTGCGGCAATCTCAAGAGCCCAGTCCAGCTTCTCGAAGAACATGGCTATCCTCTTTTCCCTGTCAGTCTCCTGCATGCTTTCAATTGCAAGGCGCACGATGTTTATCGTGGTGAAGCTGAGGTTGCCCCTTGCGATGGAAGTCTTGGGACCGAAACGGTTCTCGAACACCCTTGTGCGGCATCCCATGGTAGCCACCTCGTGCACGTAACGCTTGGGGTCGTCCGCCTTCCACTCGTCGCTCTGGTTGAATGTAGCGTCAAGGTTCAGGAAATTGGGGAAGAATCGCCTTGCACTTACCTTGCATGCGAACTTGTAAAGGTCGTAGTTGGGATCCTCGGGCAGGTAGCTCACTCCCCTTTTCTTCTTCCATATCTGGATGGGGAATATTGCGGTGGATCCATTGCCGACACCTTCATAGGTGGTGTTGAGGATTTCACGGATGATGCACCTTCCCTCAGGAGACGTGTCGGTTCCGTAGTTTATGGAAGAGAATACGACCTGGTTTCCTCCGCGGGAGTGGATTGTATTCATGTTGTGGACGAAGGCCTCCATTGACTGGTGGACCCTACCAACCGTCATGTTTATTGCGTGCTGCTTTAGCCTCTCGTCGCCCTGCACTCCTGCAAGGTCCCTCTTGATATAGTCGTCAATGGGGGCGTCCTTCAGATGCTCGAGGTCCTTTCCGGTAAGGATTGAGAGCTTGTCAACCTCCTCCTGATAGGACTTCCTCACATAGGGGGCGAGATAGAAGTCGAAAGCGGGTATCGCCTGGCCTCCGTGCATCTCGTTCTGGACGGTCTCCATCGATATGCAGGCGAGTACGGCTGCGGTCTCTATCCTCTTTGCGGGACGAGACTCGCCGTGGCCGGCCTGTATTCCGCCCGAGAGGATCTTGTCCAGGGGGTGCTGGATGCATGTAAGGCTCTTGGTGGGATAGTAATCCTTGTCGTGGATGTGGATGTATCCTCCATAGACCGCATTGCGGACATCGTCGGAAAGAAGGTTCTCGTCAACGTATGTCTTGCTGGCCTCGGACGCAAACTTCATCATCATTCCGGCGGGAGTGTCAGCGTTCATGTTGGCATTCTCACGGGTGATGTCGTTCGCCTGGGCGGCGATTATCTCTTCGAATATCTCGTTTGTCTTTGCCTTGCGGGCAAGGTTTCTCTTGTTGCGATATGCGATGTACTTCTTTGCGACTTCCTTGCGGGGGGATTTCATGAGCTCAAGCTCCACGCAGTCCTGGATCTCCTCGACGCTCATCTGCTCGGCGTCCTTGCGGGAGATCACATCGGCGATTTTTGCGGCAAGGACAATGTCCTCCCCTGCGTCTGTTACGTCCATGGCCTTGAGAACGGCCGCTACAATCTTCTGGTTGTTGAAATCGACAACTCTTCCGTCGCGTTTTAGTACATGCTTAACCATAGATGCTGGTATTCCTTAAGTGTGTTTCGGTGTTAGGCGGTAAAAAAACGGAGCCCTAGCGCTCCGCTGAAACAAAGATAAGGTAAATATGCGCTCTATATTCAAAAAACGTCGAAAAAAGTTATCAACAAAATTATTAATCCCCCACTAAGTAATTACCTAGCAGGGGATTAAACTTCTATTTAATTTAGAATTATTAAAAATTCATAACATTTCTGTTTCGCAATTTCAACCTACGACCCACACCAGGACATGCCTGTCGAAGGTCATGTATTCCAGCTCAAACTCCTCCTCGTATCCATCCTTGTGGATGAAGGTCGCATCAAGCTCGCCTTCGCCACGGGGACGGAAGCGTTCCACCTCGATCTGCTCCGCAAAATCCACCGAATAGGCGGAAAGCCTCTTGTAGATTGCCTCCTTGGCGCACCAGTATATGGCGAGCTGCTCGTTGCGGCGGTCGTCGTCAAGGTCCTCTATCTCCTCTTCCGAAAGGGCCTTCTTCTCCACTGCCGAGAAATCCCTGTCAAGGGACTCCAGGTCGATACCCACATCCTCCTCGTCGTGAAGGATCACCGCAACATACTTCTGAGTATGGGTGATGCTGATGTTGGTCACCATGTTCTCAAGGTATGGCTTGCCGTTGTCGTGGTGGCTTAGGTATACCTTGTCCTCGAACAGTTCGGTAAGGAGGGCGCGAACCGCCAGGCGCTGCCTTCTGAGGGATTCGCTCTTTATATATGATATCTCCTCAAGCTCGTCGCTCGGGGTGCTGCTGATGTCGATGAGCTCCTGCTCTGATTCCGTAACTTTCCAGACCGCTATGGTCGCTTCGTTTTCCAGTTTCTTTTTAAAATACAGTGGCATATAAAATATACGGTACTTATCAGTTTATGGCGCAAATGGATACGGCAAGCCCTCCGATGGCATCTGCCACGGATGAACTACAGGTCTCAGTATGATTCGTGAAAAAGTTGTCGGGCAACGGGTCGTCAGATTGTCCCGCTGTCATACTGTCTGTCCCTATTGGACTGGGAGGCTCCATATACGCTTGGTTCTTGTTAAAACGTAGGTGCAAAGATAAGGTATTTTTTAGATTATGCGAAATTCTTCATTCCTCCTTCTTTCAAAATGATTCCATTGAAGGCTTGGGAAGTAAATAATTGCAACCTTCCACCCGCTTAATCAAACGAAAAGTGCTATATTTGTATTCCCCAAAGGAATTTTATTCAAACTCAAATAGTATTATGGGATTTTTGACAAATGACAAGCTGCTCATCGTCGGCGCCGCCGGTATGATCGGCTCAAACATGGCCCAGACTGCCGCCATGCTCAAACTCACCCCAAACATCTGCCTGTACGATATCTACGAGCCAGGCCTGAAGGGAGTAGTAGCAGAAATGAACCACTGCGCATTTGAAGGAGTCAACATCACCTGGACCAGCGACCCCAAGGTTGCGTTCAAGGGAGCAGACTACATCATCTCCTCAGGTGGAGCACCCCGCAAAGAGGGCATGACCAGGGAAGACCTTCTCAAAGGCAACTGCCAGATCGCCGAGGAGTTCGGAAAGAACGTAAAGCAGTACTGCCCCAAGGTAAAGCATGTAGTAGTCATATTCAACCCCGCCGACCTTACCGGACTTGTAGTCCTTCTTCACTCAGGACTGAAGCCCTCGCAGGTCACCACCCTCGCAGCCCTCGACTCGACACGTCTGCAGACCGAGCTCGCAGCTGAGTTCAAGGTTCCCCAGTACAAGGTTACCGGAGCACGCACCTACGGTGGACACGGAGAGGCAATGGCCGTATTCGCATCCAAGGTGAAGATTGACGGCGAGCCCCTTTCAAAGAAGAAACTCTCCGCAAAGAGGTTCGAGGAAATCAAGCAGGCTACGATCCAGGGCGGATCCAACATCATAAAGCTCCGCGGAAGATCTTCATTCCAGAGCCCTGCATACAATGCAGTGAAGATGATCGAGGCTTCCATGGGTGGAAAGAAGTTTACCTGGCCTGCCGGAACATACGTAAACAACGACACCTTCAAGAACGTGATGATGGCCATGCCTACAGTCATTGACAAGGATGGCGTCAGCTTCAAGATGCCTAAGGGAACAGCCGCCGAGATGAAAGACCTCCAGGCTTCCTACGAGCACCTCTGCAAGATGCGCGACGAAATCATCACCCTCGGAATCATCCCCGAGATCAAGGATTGGAAAAAGGCCAACAAGAACCTTTAGAAGATCCCGGCATACAGCAAAGGCGGTTCCTCCACGGGACCGCTTTTTTCATGACCTTGTCAAGGGAAGGCCGGCATCCCATTTCCATTTCACATGAACATTGAAGTGGCGGGGGGGACAAAAAACCTGTCGCTAAGATTACGCCTTGAAGGAGTATGTGGGCGAGTTTCGTTTCCGCCTGGACTGGTGGGAAATTCGCCCCACATTGAAAAATTCCGCCACATAGGAAATCGCATACGCACGTGGGAGCCACTTTATTTTTCCTTTGGATGATGCCTTTTCTATTTTTGTATGAAACGAACGAATACGACACAAAATGATTGAGCGTTTTCTTACCCAGACGTCATTCTCCAACCAGGAGGATTTTAAGAAGAACCTGCACATAATCGTGCCGGAGAACTTCAATTTCGCCTACGACGTCATGGACGAATGGGCCCGCCAGGAGCCGGACAAGCTGGCCCTCCTGTGGACCGACGACAAGGGAACCGAACTGAGATTCTCCTTCAAGGACCTCAAGGAGCTCTCCGACAAGACAGCCGCATACCTTCTTTCCCTTGGCATAGGCAAGGGAGACATGGTGATGCTGATGCTAAAGCGCCGCTATGAGTTCTGGCTCTACATGATGGCACTGTGCAAGATTGGCGCGGTTGCAATCCCAGCCACACATATGCTAACTGAAAAGGACATAATATACCGCTGCGAAAGGGCGACGATAAAAGCAATTGTCTGTGCAGGGGAGAAGACCATAACGGACCATATCCTCGGTGCGATGCCAGGATGCCCATCTGTCGAGGTCCTAATCAGCGTAGGGCCTGACATTCCAGATGGTTTCCACGACATGCACGCCGAATGGGACTCCGTAGAACCGTTTGAGAAGATTGACAAGGTCAACACCAATGACGATACGATGCTGATGTACTTCACCAGCGGAACCAGCGGAAACCCAAAGATGGTGGCCCATGATTTCACGTATGCCCTCGGACACCTTGTAACCGGAGTTTTCTGGCACAACCTTTCCCAGGACAGCCTCCACCTCACCATAGCCGACACCGGCTGGGGAAAGGCAGTATGGGGAAAACTCTACGGACAGTGGTTCGCAGGTGCGACGGTGTTTGTTTACGACCATCAGAAGTTCAACCCCGTGGACATGCTCCGCAAAATGGAGCAGTACAAGGTCACATCCCTCTGCGCTCCACCGACGATATACCGCTTCCTCATCCAGGAGGACTTCGACAAATACGACCTTTCATCCCTTAGGTACTGCTGCACGGCAGGAGAAGCCCTCAACGGGGCGGTATACGACACATTCCTGAAGAAAACCGGACTGATGATCCACGAGGGCTTCGGACAGACGGAGACCACGATGACTCTGGGCACCCTACCCTGGATGACCCCGAAGCCGGGCAGCATGGGACTCCCCAACCCCCAGTACGACATCGACCTCGTGCGAAGCGACGGGAAGAGTGTTGAATGCGGAGAGAGGGGTGAAATCGTCATAAGGACAGACAAGGGAAAGCCGCTCGGACTCTTCAAGGAATACTACAGGGATCCCGAACTGACGGCCGAAGCCTGGCATGACGGAGTGTATCACACGGGAGACGTGGCCATAAAGGACGAGGACGGATACTTCTGGTTCGTAGGAAGAAATGACGATGTGATAAAGAGCAGCGGATACCGGATCAGCCCCTTCGAGGTTGAGAGCGTCCTGATGAAGCACCCTGCGGTTGTAGAGTGCGCAGTCACCGGAGCACCTGACGAGATAAGGGGGACCATCGTAAAGGCTACCATAGTCCTTGCAAGCGAATGGAAGGAGCGCCAGGGTGACGACCTTGTAAAGGAGCTTCAGAACTATGTGAAGACCAATACGGCCCCTTACAAGTATCCACGCCTTATAGAGTTCGTGGACACGCTTCCAAAGACCATCAGCGGAAAAATCCGCAGGGTGGAGATCCGCCAGGGCGACAAGGGCTCCCTCATTGAGAAGGTGAAGGCAACGCACCGCAGAGCCTTTGACCAGACTCCTTCGCAGTGGTCAATCCACGACATCGGATGGGAAGAGTTCCTATAGGAGGAAAATTACTTCAAAATAGAAAGAACCTGTAATAGGGAAAGCGGTCTCAGCGCAATTGGGGCCGCTTTTTTGCGTATCTTTGCGATATGAGAAAAATTCTTGCAACCATAGTGCTTCTTTCCGCAATAATATCCTGCGGAAAGGCCCCGAAAGTCCCCACAAAGGAAAGTTACATGTGGATTGACTATGAGGCCAACCACGAAAGGATGGAAAGCGACGACTCCCTTCACTTCTATCTGGACAGGATAAGGAAGACGGGCTTTACCAGCATCGTTGTCGACGTAAAGCCAATAACAGGATATGTGGACACTTCTCGCCTTTCGGAATTCATATCCTACGGCCACAAGGCAGGACTCAAGGTGTTTGCATCAATGAACGTGTTCTGCGGAGGACATAACCACCAGGACTCGGGAATAATATACAAGGAGCACCCGGAGTTCCAGAGCATGGTCTACACTCCAAAAGGAATCATTCCAATTAGCGAATTCAAGAGCGACTACAACGGAATGGTGAATCCTGTGGACCCTGCCGTGCAGGAATATGAAATGGGAATAATAAAGGATATCGTAAAGGGTTTCCCCAGCCTTGACGGCCTTATCTTCGACCGCCTAAGGTTCAGGGGCATAGATACCGACTTCAGCGACCTTTCCAGGAAAGCCTATGAAAAATATTGCGGCCACACCATAGCCAATTTCCCCCAGGACGTATTCTCTTACGGAGAAAAGGGCGAGATAGTCCCAGGGCCCGAATACAAGGGCTGGATAGAGTGGAGAGCCATGGTGATAAAGGATTTCCTTGCCAGGGCCAGGAAAGAAGTCAAGGCGATAAACCCTTCCCTCATACTTGGAGACTATACTGGCGCATGGTACCCGACATACTATAATGAAGGAGTGAACTGGGCAAGCGAGACCTTCGATGCGTCCACATACTTTTCCTGGGCAGACTCCACATACAGAAAGACAGGATACGCCGAACTTCTGGACCTATACATGACAGGTCTCTACTACATAACAGCCACAAAGGCGGAAGTTGACAAGGTCCTCTCCGAAGCCGCCGGAAACCCCACCACTACGATAGAAGGAGTCCACTCTGAAATAGACCGCAAGTACGCCCAGGACTACTGGTTCTGCGTGGAGGGAGGAGCCGAGTGGGCAAAGAAGATTACCGCAGGAGTCGTTCCCGTGGCCGGATCCGTTCTTGTAAGCCAGTACGCCGATGACATGTCACGCTTCAAGGTTGCGGCAAAGCAGGCCCTTGACAGCACGGACGGCCTTATGTGCTTCGACCTCATATGGGTGATAAAGTACAATGTGTGGAAGGATTTGGAGGAAATCCTCCATGGAGGGGACAAGCGTAAATAGAGCACTATCTTTCACTTTATCTTCAATCGCAGCAAGGAAAGACCATGGCAAGAAAGGCCACAACCCAGTTCCCGCAATGGGCCTTGAAATTCAAGACCCCGGGCACAGAGCTACGGTGCATAAGAGGCAAGTACTACCTCTACGAGTGCAGCAGCGTATACGATCCTGAGAAGAAAAGATCCCGCAAGGTTACGGGCAAATACCTTGGCAGCATAACAGAAGAAGGCGGCCTTGTTCCAAGACGGGAAAAGAAGGAGACTCCCTTGGATGTCGGCCACGCAATGGAATGCGGCATTACAGCCTACTACAGGAAATGCATGGGCCCGATTAGGGAAAAGCTGGAGAAGCACTTCCCCGACACATGGCGGACCATAATGGCAGCGGCAATGTGCCGCCTGGCAGGACTAGACAATCTTGATCACATGCTGGAAAGGTACCGCACCAGCATGATAACATACGATCTTCCATGCGCAGGCTTGGCTCCCGATTTCCTAAAGAGGACAATTCGCAGAATCGGCTCTGACAGGGAGGCAATAGAAGCTTTTTTCCGGGAGTTTGCAAGCGACGAAGATGACAATATCGTATTCGGAGGAATAGGCATCTCCTCACAGTACACCCAATCCGCAGGTGGAGATATTCCACTCAGCCTCATTGGCGTATTCTCGGTATCAAGGCAGATGCCAGTATACTATAGGATACAGACTAGGAATATGGACTCCTTTGAGCCTTTCAGAAAAGTCCTTGAAGACCTCGGTCTTAACAAAGCGACACTGATTGCAGATGGACCCTTCATGGAAAAGAACAGCGAAGAGGGCATTAAGGCCGAAGGGCTAAAGAGGATAATTCCCCTGGAGCGTAGCGACAGTGAAGTGGATTACTCTCCTTTCCTGGTATCCGAAGTCACCGGTTTCGACGGATGCTTCACATTCAATGGCAAGGTGATATGGCACAAATCCATAGACATCAGGGAAGGCCTCACCCTGTACGAATTCCTTGACAGCAGGATCAGGGTTGAAGAATCGGAAGACCGCATATCCAGGATTGGAATGGCCAAAGAAGACAATGGCGACTTCGATGAGAAAGAAGCAATGGAAGAATTTCATGATGATTATCCTATGATGGGTTCATCTTTCCTTGTTACCATAGGGATAGACGACCCGAAGAAAGCCTACGAGAGCTACATGTCATTTCTTCACATAGGAAAGTGCGCAGACTCGTTCAGAAGAGCCATTGGACAGGATGCCGAGTCAATTAGGGAGAAGGCTTCCCTTGAAGGCTACCTCTTTATAAACTTCATCGCCCTGCAGTGGTACTTTTCCATCTACAGGGCTATTGCAAAAGCCGGCAAGACCCAGGAGATATCGGTCAGGGATGCAGCAAGGCTCCTTCAGAACATAAAGGCTGTTGAAATAGATGAGACGTATCACCTTTGTGAAATGACCGATGAAGAGAAGGAGCTTCTGAAGATTCTTGGGATAGATATCGGGATTTCCCTGCCCAGGAAACAAGGGGCCGAAGGGTAGCCGCTACAAAAGAAAAATGACGAAAGAAACGCTCTTCCGTCATCCATTGTCGGGGTACCGTGACTCGAACACGGGACCCTCTGCTCCCAAAGCAGATGCGCTAGCCAACTGCGCCACACCCCGAAAACTATCCCTAGGGGTTCACCCCCAAAGGGCCTTTCGGCGAATAATTTCCCGAAAGGACTGCAAAGATAGCCCTGCTTTTTCGAAAATCAAAATTTTAGAAGACTTCCGGACCTTCCACCTTGCAAAGATGCTTGATGGTAATGTACGAAGTTCCGGTGGAGTACTCGGTGTTTCGGAACCATACGTCAAGGTTTGAGCTCGAAAGGGCCTCTATCCTGAACTCAAGCTGGCTCTTTGTCACTATCTCATCCTCTACTACACTGAATACGCCTTCATCTGTCGATACCCACTTCCCTGACTTATACTCGTTAAGGTAGATGTGCCCGTCGCTGAAAAGGGCGTATATGTTGGAATCCGATGTCTCTATGTTGTCGGTCTTTCCGTCAGGATACTGATAGGAGTATCCTTCCAGACGCCACCATCCTTCAAGGAGAGCCTCGTCACTCTGTCCCACCCTCGTGCACGAAGAAAGAGCCAGCAAAGATAGAATTGCTGAAGCAAAGAGTGATATGAACCTCCGGATTTTCATGAATAAATGATGGTGAATTTTCCCTCAAATGCAAAAATGGCAAATAATCTTCGTAAGTGCAAATCGTTTTTTGCCCGCACTACTTCCCTGAGCTTTTTTTTGACGCCTTGCGAACCAGGTTCTCTATCGTGCCCTTGGACACATCCCTGGAGATGCTTATCAGCGAATCCGCCGTGCGGGACGCTGCCCTCGACGCGCCCTCGATGGACGAGAGGTCCATCTCGTCGAGATCAATCAGCCTGCGCTCCGCCTTCACCGTACTCACGATGTTCCCGGATTTGTCCACGACATGCATGGTGGATACGACCTTGAGTATGCCTATGTCGCCTTTTGCCGTGGCGCCATCTGCCTGACCCCTGCCGTTCTCAACGCCCTTGTCTACCTTATCTTTGTTCATATTATTGATTATTAATATTTTAATTCCAAACTCCTGCCCATCTTACGCGACCAGCCTCCGACCGGACTCCTATAACGGCTCTATCCTCCCTACGCATACCGTAGGACCCGTAAGCCTCACATCGGAAAATTTCCCTTCCGAGAATAAGAAGCTTACACTCAAGGTGGAGATGGCCGCCTTCACATTATAGGACCATCTTCCATCTCCCCTTCCAAGGTGTAGATGGGACGCCATCGCGGAGGCCACTATTCCTGTCCCGCAGGCCAGGGTCTCATCCTCCACACCCTTTTCGAAGGTCCTTATGGATATCTCATCCCCATCAAGGGACACGAAGTTTGCGTTCACTCCTATCGGAGCAAAGCGCGAATCATGCCTTATTGCCGGACCGTCACACTGGATTTTAACAGCGGATACGTCATCAACGAACTTCACGAAATGCCTTGTCCCCGTATCAAGGAAGTATCCGTCAGAGTACTTTTCCACTTCATCGACATCCTTCATCCCTATCTTCACGATTTTCTCTCCCCCGTTGCGGGAAAGGATTTCAAAGGAATGGATTCCGTCCGCGGCCTCGAAGCTGTCACCCTTGAGACCGAGGGCATCCGCAAATGCGCATACGCATCTTCCGCCGTTTCCGCACATCATTCCCGTGGACCCGTCAGAGTTGAAATACTCCATGCGGAATGAAGACACCTTGGAAGGGCGCACAAGGATAAGTCCGTCCGCCCCGAATCCGGTATGCCTGTCACATAGGGCCTTGATCTGCGAAGTGGAAACTTCAACAGATTCTCTGCCGTCTATCATCAGGAAATCATTTCCCGCCCCGTGATACTTGTATAGTTCCATGGCGCAATCGCTATTGTCCAAGCTCCTCTGCAAGAAGCCTCCCAAGAAGCCTTATCCCCTCCTCTATCCTGTCATGGTCCATGAACGAGAAATTGAGCCTCATGGTGTTGCGGTGGGATGAATCCGAATAGAAGAACGAGCCTGCCACATAGGCTACGCCAGCGTCAAGCGCCTTGTCGTAGAATGCCACGCTGTCAAAACTCTCCGGAAGTGTAAGGAACAGGAAAAGTCCTCCCTGGGGATGTGTCCACGACACTCCCTTGGGCATGTTCTCTTCAAGCAAAGAAAGCATCAGGTCCCTTTTCGACTTGTAGAGCTCCTTTGACTTCAAGAGGTTCCTGTCCAGGGCTCCGCTACCCATGAAACGGGCGGCAATGTGCTGGTCGAATACCGGAGGACACAGATCGAGGGACTGCTTGCAAACATAGATCCTGTCAAGGATTTCAGGAGCGGCGAATATCCATCCAAGGCGGAATCCCGGCGCGAACACCTTTGAGAAGGACCCGAGGTGAATCACCCTTTCGGTATCCATTCCGTACATTGTAGGGACGCTCTCACCTTCATACCTCAGCTCCCTGTAGGGGCAGTCCTCCACTATGAGAAATCCGTACTCCCCTGCAAGAGATACAAGGGTCCGCCTCTGAGAAAGGGTGAGCGTCTCTCCGGACGGGTTCTGGAAATCGGGTATCACATAAAGGAACTTTATCTTCTTTCCATCCGAAAGGGCCTTTTCTATGACATCCCTGTAGGATTTCTCGAAATCCTCCCCCGGAACGACTCCCCTTATATCCGCCCTGTAGGACTTGAACGACTGCAGGGCTCCAAGATAGGATGGGTCCGGGGTTATTACCACATCCCCCGGATCCACGAGGATTCTTGTGCATACGTCAATCCCTTGCTGGGAGGATGATGTTATCTGGACCCTTTCCAGGGGGACATCATACCTTTTTGATATGACCTCCCTTAGAAGGGTAAGACCCTGGGTGGCTCCGTACTGGAACGCTCCGCCACCCTCCTCGTCTATCACCTGGGAAGATATGGTGCGGATTTCCTCGAGGGGAAAAGTCTGGGCCGAAGGATATCCTCCGGCAAAGGAATATATTGCATTGAGGTCCACCCTTTTGAATATCTCCCTTACAGGGGAGCGCATGAAAGAGCGGGTATCCTCCGAAAATATCGACGAGTAATCCATGGACCTATCTTAAAGTGTCTTCAAGGGCTACGCCCGCATCCGTCTTTGCATCGCGGTACTTTATGATAACCGGACAATACAGGTGTATTCCTTCATCCTCCGAGGGCTGGCGCCTTACCGGACGGCTTCCGGCAACTACTACGGCGCCCCTGGGGACAACCATCTGTCCCTTTGCATTGGCCATTATCCATTTTCCGTTCACTGCATCGTATATTCCGGTTGAACGGGTTATCACGACACCGGAGCCGATTACCGCATTCTCGCTGAGGATGGTGCCTTCGTATATTCCGCAGTTGCCACCAATGAACACATTGTCCTCTACTATTACGGGAAGGGCCCCTGCAGGCTCAAGCACTCCTCCTATCTGGGAGGCGGCGCTAAGATGCACCCTCTTTCCTATCTGGGCGCAGGATCCGACAAGGGCATGGGAGTCTATCATCGTGCCTTCATCCACATATGCTCCTACGTTGACATAGGAAGGAGGCATTACTATGACAGAAGGGGCCAGGAAGGCTCCCCTTCTAACCGAGCTTCCGCCAGGAACGATCCTCACACCGTCGTCGGCTGAGAACATCCTTGCAGGGAAGGTGTCCTTGTCAAAGAAGCTGAACTGGCCCTGGGTCATGTCCTTCAGCTTTCCGTAGCGGAATCCCTCAAGGATCGTCTCCTTCACCCAGGAGTTCACCATCCACTGGCCGTCCTTTTTCTCGGCCACTCTGATTTCGCCCCTCTCAAGTTGTTCAAGGGTCCTGTAGAATTTCTCAAGTGCAGCTTCCATGTTATCCCAAAAGTTCCTTTATAGTCTTTTTCATTGCCTCCAACGTGGAAGGGGTTGCCGGCGTAAGGGGAAGACGGCATTCATTTTCGCAGAGTCCCATAACCGAAAGTCCTCCCTTGACGGGAATGGGATTGCTTTCGACAAAGCAGTCCCTGAAAAGGGGCCTAAGCTTCCTGTCTAATGCAAGGGCGGAAGCCATGTCCCCTTTGGAGGTGACATCTACAAGGCGGGTCATCTCCGCAGGAGCGATGTTCGAAGCCACGCTTATGACACCTGCCGCCCCGAGGGCCATGAGGATGTATGTCTGGTCGTCATTTCCGCTAAGGACTGTAAAGCCTTCGGGAGCATGTTCCGTTATTTTGGCAACCTGGGGGACATTTCCGGAGGCCTCCTTTATCGCTATGATGTTTGGAATCTCTGCAAGACGGAGAGTGGTTTCCGCCGTCATGTTGGCTCCTGTCCTTCCGGGAACGTTGTACATCACGATGGGTTTCTGCGTAGACTCTGCCACTGCCTTGAAATACTGGTACATCCCCTCCTGAGTAGGCTTGTTGTAGTAGGGCACAACGACAAGGAAGGCGTCGGGTCCCAGAGGCTCCAGCATCCCTATGTTGCGGATGGTTCCCGAAAGGGAGTTGGTACCGGCTCCGCAGACAACAGGCCTTCCACCTGAGAGTTCAACCGTAGCCTTCAACAGTTCCTTCTTCTCTTCGTCGCCAAGACAGGGAGTCTCAGCGGTTGTTCCAAGTGGAACCAGGAAATCTATTCCATTCTCGACCTGCCTTGAGACAAGCCTACGGTAGCATTCTAGGTCGACCTCGCCATTTTTGAACGGGGTGACAAGGGCCGTTCCGCAGCCCCTCAAAACAAGTCTATTCATAATTCTTGAAAAAAAGTTCCTTGAATTCGTGGACTCCCGATAGCCCTTCCGTCATCGTTGCGGCAAGAACGGCTCCACGGGCAAACCCTTCGCGGCTGAACGCCTCGTGCTCCATGGTGATACGGTCGCTGCTTCCTTCGAACCCTACGGTATGGGTTCCGGCAAGCTCCCCTACACGTACTGAAGCCACATCTGCTTTAACCGGCATGTTTCCATCCACAACCGCTGCAAGAGTCTTCGCAGTCCCGCTCGGAGCGTCCAGTTTGTGGATGTGGTGCTTCTCCACTATATAGGGAGAGTATCCCCCCGCCTTCCCCAGAAGCCTGGATGTGAGATCAACGGCGGCAGTGAACACGTTCACTCCTATGGAATAGTTGGACGCCCATATCATGGGAGTGGAGCATTTCTCGAAATACCCTATCACCTCGTCCTTTATGTCGTTCCACCCTGTCGTACCGACTACGACCGCCTTGAACATCTGGGCAAGAGCCTTGTAATTCTGGCGGAACGCCTGGGGAGTCGTGAAGTCTATTGCGACGCACTCGCGGGCAAGATCCTTGTCGAAAGCGGCAATGTCCTCGCTGCAGCCGGCACACTCGATACCCTTTTCCTTGAGGATGCCTTCGACCATCCTTCCCATCCTACCGTATCCACTGATGACTACTTTCATTTTATGCAGAAATTGATTTTTATTAATCGAACCTTATATTTTCACTGGAGGCTGTTCTGGATAGGAAATCCCCTATGCCTTGTCTTCGGCTCCGAAGAGACTCTCGTGAAGCCTGCCTACGATTCCGACGGCATCTTCCTTCATGACAACGGCGCTGATGCTCATCATGTCGGCCCCGTGGGTGAACATGTCGACCTTGCCGGCAATCTCCAGCATGCGGTCGGCAAGCCCCGGAACCAGAGCCACCTTCTTTCCGACTATTGAAATCTGGGCCCTGTCACGGTACAGCATGACATCCATGACCTCGGAGAGCTTCTCGAATGCATCCCCGAATCCGGGCTGTCCGCTCTCCAAGGTTAGGAAGACCTTGGACTGCGAAACGCTCACAAGGCTCACCTTTATGCGGTATGACCTTATTATCGAGAATACGATCTCCAGCATCTTGGCCACTCCGGTAAGCCTCCGGGCAGTTATCTCCATATAGTCGATATCCGTCCTGAACGCCACCGACTTGGGACCATCCGCTATAGAATAGTCGTCCTTCACGACAAAAGTGCCCCTTGCGGAAGGGTTCATGGTGTTGAGGACGACAATAGGTATGCTTTTCTTGCTTGCAGGCTCTATAGTTAGAGGATGGAGCACCCTTGCCCCGAGATATGCCATCTCGGAAGCCTCCTCGTAGGATATCCTCTCTATGGGGAAGGTCCTGTCGACAACCCTGGGGTCGGTAGTGCGGATACCGTTTACATCGGTCCATATCTCCACCCTTTCTGCGTCAAGGGCCATGCCCAGTATCGCAGCCGAGTAGTCTGACCCCTCGAATCCTAGCACCACGGGGACGCCGGAGAGAGTCGAAGCGACAAATCCCTGGGTAAGGACGACGTCTGCACCCTTGAAAGCCTGGGGGACAATACCCATGACATTGGCTTTTGTAAGATTGAGGTCAGGACGGGCGCTAAGGTAGTTGTCGTCCGTGGATATCATCTTCTGCGCCTCCACCCAGTGGCTCACTACGCCGTTTGCATTGAGGGCGGCATTCACTATGATTGAAGAAAGGATCTCTCCCGTTCCGATTATCCTTGCGCGGCTTCTCTGGGACAGCTCGCCTATCTGGCAGACTCCCTCGACAAACTGCGAAAGGGACTGGAATGTCTCCTCTTCCTTGGAAAGGGTCTCCTGGAGAAGGTCTCCACTAAGAAGGGCCCTGCAGACACCTTCGTGACGGTCCTTCAGCTCCTGCATTATCTCCCTCACCCTTCCGGTATGCTGAGCTTCGGCCTCCTCAGCCATCTCGACCAGCTTTCTGGTCACCCTTGCAAGGGCCGAGACTACCACAAGGGGCTTTTCGGCAAGACGGGACTTCACTATGGAAATCACTCTTTCTATATTCTCTTCATTCTGGACGGAGGTACCTCCGAATTTCATTACTATCATAGAAGTTCGTTTTTGAATATTCCTACATACTGCCTTGCCGCCTTTTCTATTTCGCTTTCAAGGACATACTCCATTTCCGTGTGGGCGACCAGGATTGAACCGGGACCGCAAAGGGAACGACGGCGGAACTTATCCAGCCTCGGAGCATCGCTTCCGAATGACACCACCGTCGTATCCAGTCCATTCGGCACGAAATACTCCATAGGCGTATCTCCCCCAAAGGACGTTATCTGGACATCACTGGATGCAAGAGACTCCATGTATTTTTCGACAAAGGCATGGGAAGAGAATGTCGTCCTGAAATATATCCTGAAGACAAGCTCCGGACTGAGAATGTTCTGCGGGTTGTTGCTTGAAAGCTTGCCTATGTTCCAGGTGGTTTTCCCGAGAACATCATCCAAGGGAAATTCTGTCTTTGAAAGATTGTTGCAAAGAGATACGAACTTGTCCACAGCACTCTCCCCCATGTCTGGATATCCGGAATGGCAGGGGCGCCCCAGTATCCTTACACCAAAGGACTTCGTACCTTTGCTGGCCTTGACCGCAAGATTGTCTGTCGGCTCGCCAACTACGACAAGCTCGCCACCCGGGCAGTCCCTTGTGTATGCCTTGGCGCCGAAAGAACCCGTTTCCTCTCCCGATAGCAGAAGAAGCCCGAATCCATCCAGACCTTCAGCCTCGAGAGCCTTGCATGCCTCCCACATGGCGATGATCTGTCCCTTGGCGTCACAGGTTCCCCTTCCAAGGTAGATGGTATCGTCCAAAAGGGCTTTCCTACCGTCTGGAAGAACATCGCCCTTGGATATGCTTTTTACAGTTGTGGGGATGTACGGAGGAACCGTATCCATATGCGTACAGAAGAACACACTGGGGCTCCCCCATGAAAACAGAAGGTTAAGCGTGCCATCACCTACTTCGAAAATGTCAACGCTATTGCGCTCCGTCTTGAATAGACGGGACAGCACAAGTGCCATCTCCCTCTCCTTCGAGGAGGTGGAGTCGACTCCGAGTATGTCCAGGAACAGTTTGCGGTCCATATCTGGGAAACACGAAAGAACAAAAATAGCAAATAATAATGATTTTTTGAATACTCTTTCGTGCTCAATGGTCCGCAAGGGAAGTTCTCCCCTCAGACAGGAACCTTCTACATCATATTGAACTGCGCCTGCTGAGCCGCCGCAGTCTGCGCCGCCCCGGCCTTTCCGAAAGTGTACCTTACGGTAAACATCACAATCCTTCCCAGGGAATTGTAGAATGAATCGCTTACGAAGTTCTCCTCCACGGTGTGGTTCCTTTCCGAATGCTGGTTGAGAATGTTGTCTATGCCAAGTTCAAAGACGAATGAATGGAAGCTCTTTCCGATTTTTGCATCCCAGTTGGCATATGGGGAGTTGTAGCCGTTCCTGTAGCCGCTATATGTGGAATAGCCGAAGTCGGTTGCTATCTCCCATCCTTTTTCAGTCGAGTATGCAGCACCAAACGATATCTCCTTCTGCCACACGTTCGTATTTGCATCTGAATTTAGCGAATACCTGGATATGGCATTATACAGGTGGGCATTCGCATAGAGCATAAGGTTTTCAAAAGACTTGGAAAGGCTGAAGTTGTGGGCATTGTAGAAAGACAGGGTGCTGCTCTGGCTGAAGCCGCTCTTCCCTCCGAAGAAAAGGTCTCCGTCCTCTCCTCCCCAGAATCCTTCCATGAAGGAGTAGTAGTCGAAACTATCCATGTCTATTCCGGGAAGCGTACCGCGGGTCTGGTAGCTTGTGTATGTGCGAAGCGACAAGGCGCCATTGTATGAAAAGCGAAGCGTCTTGCTTTCTCCAATTGGGGCGTTGAACATCCAGGATAGATTTCCCGAAAGGAATCTCTTCGGGGAGTTTACAGGCACAAGATACTGGATTCCGTCTTCATCGAACCAGCTGGCGTTCACGACGCGGTTCCTGGTAATGGTTATGTATGGCCTGATGGCGAAGCTTATCCCGCTTTCTTTGAATGATCTAGACAGGTTCAGGGTTATGCTGTGGTCGAACGTAGGTTTGAGATAGATGTTTCCAAGGGTTATCCTTACCGGATTGGAAAGGTTGAAGGAAGGCATCATCTGGAAGGCCGAGGGAACGGATGAATGGGCGTCCAGGGAAAACCTTACGTTGTAGTTCTTCCATACCGTCCTTATCCATGCGGAAGGGGCTATGTCCCAGTTCCACTGGCCTGCTCCCGAGGTGGTTTCCATGCCGTAGGAGCGAGATACTGTCTCCGAGTTGACACCGCGGGTCTCGAGTCCGAAGTTTATGGTGGTCTTTTCCTTGCCGTACTGGGCCATCAGGCTTGCGCTAGTAGCCCGATAGAGTGTGTTGGAATATGCCGAATAGTAGTAATTTGCAGAGCCGTCAGCATCGAAAGCGTCCCTTTCGAATGTCCTCCTTCTCATCGAGCCTGTGACCTTTCCGGACAGTGACCAGTTATCCGCTATCGGTTCGACATATTTGACGTAGAGATTTCCGTTCCAGCCACCCTTGTCAGAGGAGTATACAAGATCCTTCACGGAAGTGCTTTGCAAAGACTCGTAGAATGTGGAGGAGTATTCGCTGGCCTCTCCGCTGCCACTGCTGGCACTGGCTCCTCCACCCCAGGTGACAGAGCGTCCCTCCTTGCCAAGATTCTTTATTCCAAGTGATGCCGTAGCCCCCACCTTGAAGTTCTTCTCGACGGACCATGTATTGGACGAAGATGTGTTCACAAGTGTCCCATCCGATGAGATCCTTCCCTGCAAAGAGCCAGTGTTCTCGTCACGTGCGTATGAAAATGAAGGCTCCACACTGACAAGGAACTTGTCCCTCTTCCTGTTGCTTATCTCAAAGGAAGTCTTGAAGGAATCGCTCCTCTTCTGACGGTACTCGCTATCGTCATTGTCGATGCCGTCTCCCCCGTCCTGGTATGTGGTGGATGATGCGGTCCTTTCCGAGTGCTGGTTGCTGCCCCTGTACATTGCCGAAGCATCTATATCGACCTTTTCAGGGCTTTCACTGTTTATGTTGGCCCCAAAGTTCCAGCTAGGTCCCATGCCGTTTTTGAAAACTGTGGAGCTGGGAAGCGGGTTCTCTCCAAGGTCGTCCACCGAGTACGATACTACCATTACGCCTCCGGTAGTGACGTTTGCCGCACCGGCGACCGCCGTCAGCTGGTCCTTCTCCCCGTAGGCCGATACCATTGCGGATGTCTCGTAAAGAGGGCTCGAGTTTTCGATATACTCGCTCTGGTCCTTATCCGGGACAGAAGATCCAAGGCCGACGCTTACGTTTCCGAAGAAGCCCTTGCGGTACTCCTCCTTCAGTTCAACGTCCATAACCTTTTCCCTGTTCTTCTCCTTCACTCCTGTAAACTGGGCTTCTTCAGAGTCCTTGTCAATGACCTTGACCTTGTCGACTATCGAAGCCGGAATATTGTTCAGAGCCACTGAATTGTCCCCCATGAAGAACGTCCTTCCGCCTACGGTTATCCTCGATACGCTCTCTCCGTTCACGGTAACGCCACCGTCGCTGGACACCTCTATTCCAGGCATTTTCTTTAGAAGCTCGCCAAGATTGGCCCCCGAGCGGGTCTTGAACGCTCCGGCGTTATATATGGTGGTATCCTGCCGGAACTCTATCGGAGTCGCCGCGGCTGTTATCGTGGCTGCCTTGAGCCTGTCGGGATCCTGCTGTATCCTTATGGTCCCGAAATCGACGTCCTCCTTTAGGAGGAACCTTTTCGTATAGGGCTTGTATCCCATGTACTCGATGACAAGCACATGCTCCCCTACCGCCACCTTTGGCAGGACGGCGTTTCCCTTTGCATCCGACAGCACGAAATCAGTTATTATCGTGTCCTTCGGATGGTGAAGATAGACCGATGCAAAGGCTATGGGTTCGCTGGTCAGGGAGTCGACCACCCTGAGGGATATCTCCCCTTCGGTATCTACCATGAACGTGTTCGGGTTCATTATCACGACCTGGGCGCGGGATTCCGCTCCGATGGACATCAGAAGGATTGCGGCTATTGCTGCCAAAAGGGATTTTTTCATGTGTGGAATTTTTATTTCGTGTATACCCTGGCTATTCCGCTGTACTCCACTGTAAAGGATTTCCTGCTGGGGTCTGTCGCGCAGTGTTCAAACTCCTCCCATGACGCATTCCTGCCATTCACGTAGAACTGGAAGCCGGAAGAGAACCCATAGTGCACGGTCATTTTCTTAGACGTCATGTCAAGAGTATGGAGGATATCCGCCTTGCCAAATTCGCTTGCAGTGGCAGGGTGCCCGTCAATGAAGTAGGTGTCCCTTCCATACGTTTCGACATCAGGACGGGTGGAGACTCTGATAGCTACATGGGAAAGGGAATCATCGGACACTCCGCTGAAGTCCATATCCCTCTTTTCTATGGCGTACGGATTGAGGGAATCGAAAACAGCCTTGTCAACCTCTCTGCCGTCAACTATGTACACAATGCTATGCACCCTCTGTGGTATCTGGACTGTAGCATACCTAGTCTTGGCATTTAGAGAGACGCTAGCAAGAATGACAGGAATTACATAAAGGAAACGAAGCTTCCTTGAAGATGAAGACGCTTTCCTTAGCATCATGTCAATCCTCGGGCGAAGTGCCCCCTGATGGAATCCGTTCACTATGGCGATGGCACTTTCCGATACGGCCTTGCGTATCAGGAGCTTCTGATAGGAGCTTCTGTCGGCGCCGCTCTCAAGGACCGCCCTGTCGGCCTCGAATTCGTGAATGGCGTGCACCTCGGACTTTATCAACCACATTGCAGGATTGAACCACTGCAAGGACGACAGGATCTCGACAAGGAGTATCTCCCACGAATGGGCAAGGCGTATGTGTGCCTTCTCATGTTCAAGGATTTCAGGACAGATGTCCCTGTAGTCATCCTCCGAAAGGACTATGTATTTCATCCAGCTGAAAGGAGAAATATCCTCCTTCACGGATACTATGGTAATTCCTTCTTCGTAAGGGTGTCTCTCCCCACGGGATATTATCCCCCGCACCTTCAAAACGGATATGGCAAAAAGGATTAGTGAAACCGCTGCACCTGCAACCAGGATTGCGAAAAGCGCAATCGCCCACCATGGAGCACCCGAAGATATTGCGGTTTCTACAGCAGATGCCGTAGCTTCCGTGGCAGTGGGGGCAGCATAAGCTTCCTCAAGCACGGCCGAGTAGTCCGGATCCAGATATATGGTTATCCTTATGAGCGGAAGGATGAAGGACAGAAGAAGCGTCAGGGCAAGGACCTTCCGGTTGAAACGGTGGAATGTCTCCCCGCGAAGAAGGAGCCTGTATAGCAGATAGAAGACGCAGAGAAGGGCCGCAACCTTCGCCTCGTATGCAAGGAATCCGATCATTTCCTTCCCTCCTTCTCTACCTTTTCAATGAGATCCTTGAGCTCATCCACGGATATCTTCTCATCCCTCACAAGGGTTGATACTGCATTGAGGTAGGAGTTGTCGAAATACTTCCTTATCAAACCGGACAGCGAATGGTCCTTGTAATAGTCCCGGCTTACAAGCGCATGATACCTGAAGCTGTTCCCATAGGACTTGTGCGACAGGAACCCGTCCTCCTCGAGGTGACGCACCTGCGTTGAAAGGGTGTTTACATGAGGTTTGGGATCAGGGTAGAACCCCTGAAGGTCCTTGACGAACATGTCCCCCTTCTCCCAGAAAAGGTCCATAATGACCTCTTCGCGCCTTGTGAGTTTTCTCATACTGATTGCGGTTTGTGGCAAATATAACTAAAAATTCCGATGCATCAACTAAAAAATTTAGTTATTCACAAAAAATCTTCATAGCGCTCTGATAGTCAAAAATTTTTCCTACCTTTGCGCCCATTCGGAGCAATCCGATGATATTCACCGCAATACAAACCTAAATCAAAAGACCATGCGTAAAAGTACACTTATCGCCATGTCCCTGGTCGCAATCCTCGCAGTAGGTTGCAAGACAAAGACCAAGGCTCCTTCAAGGGAGCAGATCATCGCCGACTCCCTCGCTATCGTAAAGGCTAAACTCGACAGCTCCATACAAGCCCAGAACGAAGCCGTAAACAACGCAGCTCTCGCAGGAAACGATGAGGAACTCCTCAAGGCCATGTCAGAGCTTTACAAGCTCCACAACCTCGAAGTCGAGAACGACAAGGCTCTCGAGCAGGTTGAGGCCAGGCTCGCAGCCGCCGCTACCGAAAATGGAAAAGAGGCCAAGCTAGAGCAGCCCAAGGCTCCCGAAGCTCCCGCTACCAAGCCCGTAGAGGCTGCAGTCCAGAAGGATGCAGAAGGAAACGAGGTTATCCCGTTCGCTACCGTATCCGAGAAGCCGACCTTCAAGTCAAAGGACGCCAACAGCTTCTCAAAGTGGGTTTCCAGCAACCTGCAGTATCCCCAGGAGGCCATCGACAAGAACATCGAGGGCACATCCATCATCAAGTTCCTCGTGAACAAGGATGGAAAGGTTTCCAACGTGGAAGTTCTCAAGAGCGCAAACGAGCTTCTTGACAAGGAGGCCGTAAGGGTTATAAGCGAGTCTCCCGAATGGAGCGCCGGAAAGCAGAACGGCGAGGCTGTTCCCGTAAGCTACATCTTCCCTGTAGTATTCCGTCTTGCAAAATAATCCATAGGGATTTCTATCATACCGGGCCCTTTTTCGGGGTCCGGTTTTTTTTGTGGATGGCTTTGTGTAACTTTGAATTTTCAAAGACATTGCACAGATGATTATCCAGGCGACAGGCATACAGAAGTCATTCGGAACGCTGAAGGTCCTGAAGGGAATCGATTTCAGCGCCGAGAAAGGTGAAGTGGTATCGATCATGGGAGCATCCGGAGCAGGAAAGTCAACCCTTCTCCAGATACTTGGCACCCTTTCCACCCCTGATGGCGGCACACTCGAAATCGACGGCACCAATGTCCTCTCCCTCGGCGAGAAGGCCCTTTCGGAGTTCAGGAACAGACGGATCGGATTCGTATTCCAGTTCCATCACCTTCTGCCAGAGTTCACATCCATTGAGAACGTGATGATTCCAGCATTCATTGCAGGAAGGACGAAGACAGAGGCCAGGGAAGCCGCGGAATCGCTCCTTGAGCGCCTGGGGCTCTCCGACAGGATGACACACAAGCCTTCGGAGCTTTCCGGAGGAGAGCAGCAGAGGGTGGCCATCGCAAGGGCCCTTGTGAACAATCCTGCGATAATATTCGCAGACGAGCCGTCCGGCAACCTTGACAGCGTCACAAAGGAGGACCTTCACAAGTTGTTCTTCACCCTGAGGGACTCCATGGGGCAGACTTTCGTAATCGTCACCCACGACCCTTCTCTTGCCGCCATGTGCGACCGCACCCTCTACATGAAGGACGGACTCTTTGTTGACGAGAGCCCGCTGTAAAGATGAAAGAGGACGTCTTCCGCTTCAAGAGGTTTTCCCTTTCAAACCGTCTCTCCCCTATGAAGGTGGGAACTGACGGGGTCCTCCTAGGTGCCGCTGCGACAATCCGGCCAGGGTGCCGCAGCATTCTTGACATAGGGACAGGCACAGGTGTGATAGCCCTCATGCTGGCACAAAGGACAGAGGACACGTCCCCTTCCATAAAAGGTATAGACATAGATGAAGGTGCTGCGGCGGAAGCGAATGAGAACTTTCTGTCTTCACCATGGAGGGAAAGGCTTTCCATTGAAAACATCTCACTGTCGAAAGAGGAAGGCTCCTTCGACCTTGTAGTATCCAACCCGCCATACTTTGACTCATCCCTTGAGAATCCGGACCCGCGAAGAAGGGACTCCCGGCATACTTCATCCCTATCCCCTTCCGATGTGATAGGGTTCAGTGCGCAGCATCTGAACGATGGCGGAACTCTTTCCATGGTGCTTCCATCAGACTGTGAGAGGAGGGTGCTAAGAATAGCCGCATCGTTTTCCCTGTACGTCTTCAGGATACTTAGGATCCGCACCACATCGGCAAAGACGCCAGCCCGGATAATCCTCGAGTTCTCAAAAAGCAAGGCAGATACCGCAGAGGAAGTCCTCACCATAAGCGACCAAGGCCGGTATACTCCCCAGTACACCGACCTTGTCAAAGACTTCTATCTGTGGGCCTAGTTCTCCCTCTGGCCCTTTTTCCTTCCATCGTTGAGACGGTGGATCTGCTGACGGCGGAACTTCTCCTCACCCACATACAGACGCGCTATCTTGTCAATGGAGATCACCTTCTGATATTTTGATATGTACTCTTCGTCAATGCGCGAAGGGGATGAGCAGAGTTCGAGGTACTCCCTTAGCAGAGGCTCAACCTCAGAGTCGTCCTTTCCTTCCTTGATGGCATCCCTCAGGTCTGAAAGGGCCTTGTTCATCTTTTCAAAGGCATCGCTTTTCTGCGCCTCTGCCTGATTGTATATGGGCCAGAACTTCTCAGCCTCGCTGCTGGTAAGGTCCATTTCGCTTGTCAGGAAAGCTATCTTCTCGAGTTTCACCCTCTCCCTCCAGTCCTGGGCGGATGCGGAAAAACTCAGTAAGAGGGCGGCCAGCATAGCCGCTATTCTAATAGTTCTTTTCATTTTGCGCAACATATTCTATGTGTTCCGATGAAATACCTGTGCTGATCAGATACTCGACTATATCCTCGTCCGTGGGGCCTTCCGAGACATTATAGTCCTCACTGTAGATTGCATCCGGGTCCGTGTATGGCGTAAGATATGTGTAGCCCGCAACGATCTCGTCAGTCTCTACGGACGGGCGTGACGCAGTGGACCTTAGAACGGCCGTGCCAAGAGACACCATCACAAGGAATGCCGCAGCTATGGCCAGTATGGGTTTCAGCCTGTCCCAAATGGTGACGCTGTAGGAGGACTCCTCCTCTGCCGAAGAAGCCGGTTCTTCTGACGGAATGGCGGAGAGCCTCTTTCCAAGGTCCTCGAAATACCCCTGGGGCACCTTGTAGGGATTTTTCCCGTGGCGGAGTTCCTCAAGTATGTCTTTTCTTTCTTCCATATTCAATATCTTAGACACCAAATGTCTGTGGATGTCAAATTTCGCCGAGGCGCTCCTGCAGATAGGCCTTCACCTTCTCATATGCTATGTGGTACGAAGCCTTCAGGGCCCCCACCGATGCATCGAGTATCTCGGACATTTCCTTGTAGGATATGTCATCATAGTAGCGCATCGTGAAAACCGCCTTCTGCCTGTCTGGCAGCTGCGATATGGCTTCGTAGAGGTACCGCTGGGCCTCGTCCCCGTCAAAATAGGGGTCGTCCTCGATCCTGGAAGCCATGTCGTCATCCTCGATTGATGCGAACTGAAGCGAAGCCCTCACATTCTTCTTTCTCATGAAGTTGAGGGACTCGTTGGTAGCAATGCGCCACATCCAGGTAAAAAGCTGCGCATCCCCCCTGTAGGAAGGAAGCGCAGTCCATACTTTTACAAATATTTCCTGAAGGAGGTCATCCGTATCTTCGTGCGATGAAACAAGGTGGCGGACATGCCAGTATAGCCTTTCACTGTAGGTGGAGACTATCTCGCTGAATGCCTTCTCCCTTTCACCACTGCGATACAGGGTGATTATCTCCCTGTCGGTCACTTCACTGAAACGGCCTTTCTGGCAGCTGCGGCGATAGCCTCGGCATCCAGGGAGTAAGCCTTGAGGAGTTCAGCGGGAGTTCCGCTCTGTCCGAAACGGTCGCCTCCGTTGATGAACTCGATACGGGTGGGACGGTTGCTGGCAAGTACGCCGGCAATAGCCTCTCCAAGACCGCCAGGCATGTTGTGCTCCTCGGCTACGACAACAGCGCCAGTCTTCGAAACTGACTCTACGACTGTCTTCACGTCAAGGGGCTTGATGGTGGCCACGTTCACAACCTCTGCGCTTATTCCATCGGCTTCGAGAGCCTCTGCCGCATTGATCGCCTCCCATACCATATGACCGCAGGCGAAGATGGTCACATCCTTTCCTTCGTTCATGATGTATGCCTTGCCGATTTCGAAGGTCTGGTCCTCAGGTGTGAAGATAGGCCATGAGGGACGTCCGAAACGAAGGTATACGGGACCGTCGTACTTGGCGGCGGCGATTGTTGCGGCCTTTGTCTGGTTGTAGTCGCAAGGATTGATGACAACCATGTCGGGAAGGGCCCTCATGAGGGCTATGTCCTCCATCGTCTGGTGTGTCGCACCATCCTCCCCGAGGGTCACTCCCGCATGCGAAGAGGCAATCTTGACGTTGGTCCTTCCGTATGCAACCTCCTGACGGAGCTGGTCGTATACCCTTCCGGTCACGAACTCTGCAAAGGAGCCTATGAAGGGAATCTTGCCTGTTATTGCAAGTCCGGCTGCTACGCCAACCATGTTGGCCTCGGCGATTCCACACTGAATGAAACGGTCAGGGAACTCGGCTGCGAAAGCATCCATCTTGAGAGATCCCTTGAGGTCGGCTGTGAGCGCCAGAACCCTTGAGTCGGCCTTTCCGGCCTCCAGAAGACCCGCACCAAATCCACTGCGGGTGTCTTTCTTTCCTGTAACTGTATATTTTTTCATGACGCTCTCCTTTTAATAGTCTCCAAGTGTTTCCTCAAGCTGCGAAAGGGCTGCTGCGCACTCCTCCTCGGAGGGAGCCTTGCCATGCCACTTGTTGGTTCCCGACATGAAGTCCACACCGTGTCCCATGTCTGTCTTGAACAGGATCATTACAGGTCTGCCGTTCTTCAGGCCCTTTGCCTTTGCAAATGCAGCAAGGATCGCCTCGAAGTCGTGCCCGTCGGCCTCGATGGTGTTCCATCCGAAGGAATCCCACTTTGCCTTGAGGTCGCCTTCTCCGGCCACCTTTTCAACGGGGCCGTCAATCTGCTGGCCGTTGCAGTCGGTCATTGCGATGAGGTTGTCAAGACCGTGGTGCGCGGCGAACATGCCTGCCTCCCAGATCTGTCCTTCCTCGCTCTCGCCGTCTCCGCAAAGGACGTATACGAAGTTGTCCTCTCCGTCAAGCTTCTTTCCAAGGGCTAATCCGGCGGCTACCGAAAGTCCCTGTCCGAGGGATCCGGAAGTCTGGAATATTCCCGGAAGGCCCTTGCGGACCGAAGGGTGTCCCTGAAGGCGTGAGCCGTATTTCCTGAATGTGCCAAGTTCCGAAACAGGGAAATATCCTGCACGGGCCAGGAGAGAGTAGCACAGGGCCGAAAGGTGTCCTGCCGAAAGGATGAACATGTCCATGTCCTTTCCATCCCTCCTCCATGTGGCGGGATCCTGTTTCATTACATCGAAATAAAGGGCTGTCATGAAGTCTGCCGACGACATGGCGCCTCCCGGATGGCCAGACTTGGCTGAGCAGACCATCCTGATGATATCCCTCCTTAGCTGGGTGGATATCTTTTTGAGTTCCTCGATTTTAGCCATTATCTATCTGTTTGAATTTTCTGCTTCCTCGACTGCTTTGAAATACCTGTACGAGTTGACTTTCAACTCGCCTACGGAAAGCTCGTCGCATACTATGGTGCCGCAGGGATGGTTCTGGAGTCCCGAGAGCGTGCAGTAGTGGGACATGGGTCCCTCTATTGCGTCCTTCAGGGCGCGGGCCTTCTTGCTGCCGAACGCAAGGATTACGACCTCGCGGCTGGAAAGTACCGTGGCTACGCCTACGGTAAGGGCCTGCTTTGGCACCTTGTTCACATCATTGTCAAAGAAACGGGAGTTGACAAGGAGCGTGTCATAGGTGAGGGTCACAACCCTTGTCCTTGACTGCAGGGATGAGAAGGGCTCGTTGAAAGCTATGTGCCCGTCCTCTCCAACTCCTCCAAGGAAGAGGTCGAATCCTCCCGCCTTCACTATGGCATCTTCGTATGCCTGGCACTCGGCCTCCTTGTCGGAAGCATTTCCATTTAAGATGTGGATGTTCTCCGAAGGAATGTCGATGTGGTCGAAGAGATAGCGGTGCATGAAGGAGTGGTAGCTCTCGGGATGGCTCTCGGGAAGTCCAACGTACTCGTCCATGTTGAATGTTATCACGTTCGCAAAGGAGAGCTCACCGTCCTTTACCATGCGGATGAGCTCCGCATACGTCTCGATGGGGGTGGATCCCGTGCAAAGACCAAGGACGAAGGGCTTGTCCGTTCTGGCCGCCTTCTCCTTTATCTTCGATGCTATGTGGTGTGCCGCCCAGAGGGATCCCTTGGCCGCCGTTTCACGAATTACTACTTTCATATTATGTCTCCTGTTTTTAGCAAAGTTTAAGGAATACCTCTATGGCCTGATACTCGGCCATTCCAAGCTGGTCGTAAAGTTTCGCAGTGTTCTGGGTGCGCTCCTCTGCCCTCTGCCAGAACTCCCTTGGATCGTCACCGGGGAAGGGAACGATGTCCTTCTGCGAAAGGTGGCGGAAGATGGCATGACGCTTCTTCACCAGTTCGCCGGGGCTCAGGGGCACTGCCATGTCAACCCTGTCAAGCTCCCATTCCATCCATGCTCCACGATAGAGCCAGATGTTGGTCTTCTCGAGCCACTGCTCCCCCTCTTCCTTCAGCTGCTCGATAGCCTCAAGGGCAGCCTCGGTGCAGACCCTGTGGGTTCCGTGGGGATCTGCAAGGTCGCCCGCCATGTAGATCTGGTTGGGGCGTATCTCCTTTATGAGAGCCTTTATGATATCCACGTCCTTCTGTGTCCTGGGAAGCTTCTGCACCCCGCCAGACTCATAGAAGGGAAGGTTCAGGAAATGGGCGTTGGTATTGTCGTCAAGCCCGAATGAGCGGACAGCTCCGCGGGCCTCGCTGCGGCGTATCGCAGCCTTTATGGCCAGGAGCTCGGCTGGTTCGGGTTCACCGGGCTTCTTGGACTCCACTATCTTCTTTACATCTTCGAACTTGTTTGCAAATCCGAGCTGATATGCCGCATCCATATGCTGGAGCACCACGTCGTCATGGACGGCAAGGTCTCCGGAAGTCTCGTATGCAACATGCACATCATGTCCCTGCTCGACAAGCCTGATGAACGTTCCTCCCATAGAGATGACATCGTCATCGGGATGGGGCGAGAATATGAGCACGGTCTTGGGGAAGGGGTTGGATTTGACGGGACGGGTGGAGTCGTCGGCATTGGGCTTTCCTCCGGGCCATCCGGTTATGGTATGCTGAAGGTCGTTGAATACGTCTATGTTTATCTTGTCAAAAGGACCGTAGAGGTCGAGAAGATCGCTAAGGGAGTTGTCCAGATAATCCTGCTGCGTGAGCTTGAGGATAGGCTTGCCGACTTTCTGGCAAAGCCATACGACAGCCTTGCGGACAAGTCTCGGGGTCCAGTCGCAGGGACCTACGAGCCAGGGTGCCGTAACCCTTGTAAGAAGGCTCGCCGACGTATCGTCAACATATATCGATACGTTGGAGTGCTCCTGGAGATAGGATGCGGCATATGTGGGGTTGATGTCTTCCTCGACTATCTTCCGTACGATATCGGCCTTCTCCTCGCCCCATGCCATGAGGATCACCCTCTTTGCCGACATGATGGTGTCGATTCCGATGGTGATTGCTGTCTTGGGGGTCTTCGTTACGTCCGAGCCGAAGTTTACGCTCTGCCTCTTACGGGACTTGTAGGACAGAAGAACGGTCCTTGTGCGGCTGTTCTCAAGGGCGCCGGCCTCGTTGAAGCCTATCTGCCCCTGCTCTCCCAGGCCCATTACGATAAGATCCATTCCACGGGCCTTCTCCTCGAACTGGGCGCAGAACTCGGATATGTCCTTTACCTCCTTACGGGGATGGGGGATGTGGATGTTCTCGTCCTTTACATCGACATGGTCGAGGAACTGGGAGAAAAGCCTGCGGTTCCTTCCGCGTGACATGTCCTCGAGGGGATAGTACTCGTCAATCGAGAATACCTCGACGTTTGCGAAGGACACCTTCCCTTCAGAGTAGCGGCGTGTGAGCCACTTGTACAGAGAGATGGGGGACGCACCTGTCGTCAGGCCGAGCTTGAAGGGACGGGTGGGGTTTGAGGAGTTGAAGTCGTTGATCGACTTGATGACTATGTCAGCGATGCGGTCGCTGGCCTCAGTAGAATCGGTGAAGATCTCAGTGTTGATCTTCTCATGACTGTGAAGAAGGCCCTTGGGAAGATTCTTCTCGATAAGGCCTCCTTCAGATGGTAAGGTGAAATGTTTCATTGGGCTATATAAAGCTTTGTATTTCGTGAATCCTGCAAGGATATGTGTGATTTCGTGCCTATATGGCTAAAGCTCTGATTCCGCCACTGAGAATGTGTTGCCCTGGGAGATGTCTCCGGTCTTCAGACCTAGGGCGAGCCATTTCATTCTCTGTTTTGCAGTTCCGTGTGTGAACGAATCCTCGACTGCGAATCCCTGGCTCTTCTTCTGCAGGTAGTCGTCTCCGATTACGGATGCGCACCTGATAGCCTCCTCGAGGTCACCCTCTTCAAGGGAGCCGTAAAGGGCGTTGTCGTGGTGAGCCCATACTCCTGCGAGGAAGTCTGCCTGGAGCTCGATGCGGACGCTGGTCTTGTTGGAGTTGACCTTGTTCATCCTTGCCATCTGCTGATGGGCCTTTCCGAGGATTCCTAGCTGGTTCTGGACATGGTGTCCTACCTCGTGGGCGATGACGTATGCGTAGGCGAAGTCTCCGTCGGCACCAAGCTGCTTCTTCATTGATGTGAAGAATGACAGGTCAAGATACAGGCACTGGTCTGCCGAGCAGTAGAAGGGGCCCATTGCCGAACTGCCGGTTCCGCAGCCGGAAGAAGTTGTTCCGGAATAGAGAACCATGGTAGGAGGGGTGTAGGTTCCTAGCCTGTTCTGTGTGAAATATGCCGTCCAGATATCCTCTGTGGACGCAAGTATCTTGCGGGCGAAGCTTGCAAGCTCCTGCTCCTCCTGTGTGAACTCCCTGTTGGAGGTCTGTGTGGTCTGCACGTTTGTCATGTCCATGTTCTGGATGACATCCATGGGATTGCCGCCAAGCAGCATGGTGATGAGAGCCACGATGATTACACCGCCTATTCCGACGCCGGCCATCTGTCCGCCGGACATTCCTCTGCGATCTTCCACATTGGAGCTCTCGCGTCTTCCTTCAAGTTTCATTTTTGAAAAAAGTGTTTAGGTTATTGATTCTTTATCTGTTTTTTTATTTGATCGCCTCCGTAGATCCGCCAAGGATCAGGGTTGGCTTCAGGATAGTGCTTTCTGCGGGTTTTCCGTCAATCATTGCGATGAGTGTCTCCACCGACTTCTCTCCGAGGTCTTTCAGGGGCTGGACGATATGCGTTACGGTAGGAGTGTAGAGGGTGTATATGTCACTCTCGTCGAATCCCACCACGGCAAGGTCCTTCGGTGTTGTGAAGCCGAGCTTCTTCAGAGCTCCCAGAACCAGGGCTGAAAGAGAATAGGTTGGCAGGAAGAATGCCTCCACTCCCCTGTCTACAGCGTTCTTTATGAACTTCTCCACATCGGCAGCGGCATCTCCGTAGGTCGTGTAGTGGACACGCGCTCCATCATAGAGGTCGTTGTCCATCATAGCCTTGCGGTAGCCCATCTCCCTTTCGGAAAGGGATGATATGCCGAGGGTGTAGGATATCATCTCAATGTTCTTGTAGCCTTTCTCGAGCAGGAGGTTGGTAGCCATACGTCCGGCCTCCACATCGTCAAGGAGCACCTTTCCGACTCCCGAGATACCGTCATAGTCCCTGTCGAGTAGGACAGTGGGGATCTTTGCGTCTATGAGCTTCTGGATGGCGCCTTCGCCACCTGTGCAGGGTGCCACGATGACTCCGTCGATGTTGTGGGCCATCAGAGCGTCAATGACAGCCTCTAGCCTCTGGGCGTTCTCGTCGCTGCTGGCGAAGAATACGGTGTATCCGTACTGGTGCGCCTTGTCCTCAATGCACCTTGAGATACCGGCGAAGAACTTGTTGGATATGTCGTTGGGTATTACTGCAATGGTGTTCGACTTTCCACTTCTGAGGGAAGCCGCCGAAAGGTTTCGGCGATATCCAAGCCGCTGTGCGACCTGGAGGACTCTCTTGGCTGTTTCAGGGTTTACGGGGCAGTCAAGGTTTCCGTCCTTGTCCCGCTTGGCGTTCATTACGAAAGATACTAGCGTAACGGAGACTCCGGCCTCTCGTGCAACGTCGCGGATTGTGATACGTTTCATCTAGAAATATTTTTGTGGGTGTTTTTCAGAAGTGAATTTCGCAAAAAATATGCAAAACTAAAATATTTTAATTACGTTTTTGTTACAATTTGGACAGGCCTATCCGTTGATAAGAACGGTCAGTCCGGCCATCACTATGGAAACCATGCTCATAAGCTTTATGAGGATGTTGAGCGAAGGTCCTGACGTATCCTTGAAGGGGTCTCCTACGGTGTCTCCCACGACGGTGGCATGGTGGCTCGGGGAGTCCTTTCCGCCGAAGTTGCCTTCCTCGACGTATTTCTTGGCATTGTCCCATGCACCTCCCGAATTGGCAAGGAAGATAGCCAGGACAAACCCTGATCCGAGGCCTCCGATGAGAAGTCCCATCACTCCGGCCTCGCCAAGGCATATTCCGACAAGGACGGGAACGACGATGGCTGTGACGGCAGGAACTATCATCTCATGCTGGGCGGCCTTCGTGGATATCTGCACGCAACGGGTATAGTCGGGTCTCTGCTTTCCTTCGAGGATTCCCTTTATCTCGCGGAACTGGCGCCTTACCTCGAGGACCATCTTGTGGGCGGCCCTTCCGACGGCGTTCATCGTAAGTCCGCAGAAGAGGAATGACATCATCGCTCCGATGAATACTCCGGCAAGAACCCTGGGGTTCATAAGATTGACCTGATAGTACTGCACGAGGTCGGGAATAGTGGCGCTCACGGTCTGGACTATGCGGTCACCTATCTGGATGGTTTCCTTCCCTACGTGGGCAAGGCCGATCTTTATCTCCTCGATATAGGATGCAAGGAGCGCCAGGGCGGTAAGGGCGGCAGATCCGATTGCGAATCCCTTTCCGGTAGCGGCGGTAGTGTTTCCAAGGGCGTCAAGGATGTCTGTCCTCTGACGTACGACAGGGTCAAGCTCGCTCATCTGGGCATTTCCACCGGCGTTGTCGGCGATAGGTCCGTAAGCGTCTGTCGCAAGGGTTATTCCAAGGGTGGAGAGCATTCCGACGGCAGCGATGGATATGCCGTAAAGTCCGTGGCTGATGTTGGCCGGGTCAAATGAGAATCCAGCTGCAAACAGGTACGAAAGAAGGATTGCGACCACTATCGTTACGACAGGGATGCAGGTGGATATCATACCGAGGCCGACTCCGTTTATTATGACGGTGGCGGGACCTGTCTGCGAGCTCTCCGCAAGCTTCCTTGTAGGCGAATAGGAATGCGATGTATAGTACTCGGTAGCCTTTCCGATTATGACTCCTGCGAACAGTCCGGAAATCACCGAAAGGGAAAGCTGCCACCAGTTGGGGAATCCCAGCAGGTAGAATATTCCGAAAGATACGATCGCTATGCAGACAGCCGCAAAGTTGGTTCCGCGGCTGAGCGAAGAGAGGAGCTGCTTGAGGTCGGCCCCATCCTTTGTGCGTACGAGATATATTCCTATTATTGAAAGAACCACTCCGATGGCCGCTATGCACATGGGGGCAAGGATGGCCTGGGTCTGCATATGGACGTCTCCGAAGAAAGCGGACGCGCCAAGAGCCATGGTGGCAAGGATAGATCCGCAGTAGGACTCGTAGAGGTCTGCACCCATTCCGGCGACATCCCCTACGTTGTCACCTACGTTGTCGGCGATAGTGGCAGGGTTCCTGGGGTCGTCCTCGGGAATATGGCTTTCGACCTTTCCGACGATGTCAGCACCCACATCGGCAGCCTTGGTGTAGATACCGCCTCCAACACGAGCGAAAAGAGCCTGCGTGGAAGCACCCATTCCGAAGGTCAGCATGGTGGTCGTTATGGTGACGAGAGTCTGACTCTCGGAAGGATCGTGGATGAACGCCTTGAGGATGAGCCACCAGATGGATATGTCAAGGAGGCCGAGACCCACAACTGTAAGGCCCATGACGGCGCCGCTTCTGAAGGCGAGCTTCAAGCCTGCGTTAAGAGACTTTGAAACGACGTTCGCAGTCCTAGCGGAAGCGTAGGTCGCGGTCTTCATTCCTATGAAGCCGGCAAGTCCGCTGAAGAATCCTCCGGTAAGGAAGGCGAAAGGCACCCATGGGTTCTGTATATGGAGGCCATACGCCAGGAAGGCGAAGAATATGGCCAGGATAATAAATACGATGGTGACAATCTTGTACTGCTGCTTCAGATAGGCCATGGCACCCTCACGGACGTACTGGGCTATCTCTTTCATCGTAACGGTTCCCTCACTTTCTTTCATCATCTGGTGGTAGAAAAGCCAGGCGAAGAAAAGCGCCACTACGGAAGCAGCTGGGACAATGTAGAATAGATATTCCATACAGTTTGAATAATTTGGTTGTTGGTTCTAGCTAATGCTACAAAAAAGCATTCGAAACGCTAAGATAGTCAATTTTTCGTTTTGTTTAAACGTTTTATACGGGAAAATACGAAAAAAGGCACCATCCTTCTGGACAGTGCCTCTTTGATATCGTATACCCGGGCTTATTCGGCCTTGGGTTCCTCGGCGGGAGCCTCGGCAGGAGCCTGCTCGGCTACGGGCTCTGCTACGGGAGCATCCTTGGGAGCCTCGGCCTTGCGGGCGCGGCTGCGGCGTGTTCCCTTCTTCGCCTCTTTCTTGGAAGAGGAAGCGAGAGCTGCCTCGTTGAAGTCTACGAACTCTACGAGAGCCATCTCGGAACCGTCTCCCTGACGGAAACCTGTGTGGAGCACCCTGAGGTATCCTCCCGGACGGTCAGCGATCTTGGGGGCGATGTTGCGGAAGAGTTCGGTAACGGCCTTCTTGTCCTTGAGGTAGCTGAACACGACCCTGCGTGAGTGGGTGGTATCTTCCTTGCTCTTGGTGATGAGAGGCTCTACGTACATCTTCAGGGCCTTTGCCTTTGCAACAGTGGTTTTGATCCTCTTATGCTCGATAAGGGAAGAAGCCATGTTGGCAAGCATCGCTTTGCGGTGACCGCTCTTGCGTCCAAGGTGATTGACTACTTTATTGTGTCTCATTTTTTAAATATTCGCTTTTTTGGTTACTTCAATATTGTACTTCTTCACATCCATACCGAATGAGAGCTTCATCTTCTCAAGCAGCAGGTCGATCTCGTTGAGAGACTTCCTGCCAAAGTTGCGGAACTTCATCAGCTCAGAACGTGTGTAGGAAACCAGGTCGGCGAAGGTGTCGATATCGGCAGCCTTGAGGCAGTTGTAAGCCCTTACTGAAAGCCCCATGTCGGAAAGCTTTGTAAGAAGCAGGTGCCTCATGCGCAGAGACTCCTCGTCAAGCTCCTTGGTCTCGGACTCGACCATGCTCTCAGGAGCCATGTTCTTGTCGTCTGTGAAAAGCTTGAAGTGATAGATGAGTATGTTTGCAGCATCCTGGAGGGCGACGTTCGGGGTTATGGACCCGTCGGTCACGATCTCGAGGTTGAGCTTCTCATAGTCGGTCTTCTGTTCAACCCTCCAATTGTCAACGGTCCAGTTCACCTTGCGGATGGGAGTGTAGATCGCATCGATGGGGATGGTACCTATCGGTGTGTTCTCGTCCCTCTGCTCCTCTGCCGGTACAAAGCCGCGACCCTTGGTGATGGTAAGGGTGATGTCAAGCTTTACAGAGGGTTCCATGGAGCAGATGTGAAGCTCCGGATTCAAGACCTTGAAAGAAGACAATCCATTGTGAATATCGTCAGCGGTGAACTCGTTCTTTCCGCTTACCGTGATGTTCACTACCTCCGAATCAACGGAGTCAACCATCCTTTTGAGTCGAACCTGCTTGAGGTTCAGGATGATGTCCTGCATACCTTCAATCACACCGGGAATGGTGGCGAACTCCTGGTCGACACCTGCGATTTTGATTGAAGAGATGGCGAAGCCCTCGAGGGATGAAAGAAGTATCCTGCGGAGGGAGTTTCCTATCGTCTGCCCGTATCCAGGCTCAAGGGGCCTGAACTCGAAACGGCCGACGGTGTCGCTTCCTTCGAGTACTATCACCTTGTCGGGTCTCTGAAATGCTAAGATTGCCATGTCTGTCTTTTTTGGAGGTTATTTATTACTTGGAATAGAGGTCAACTATAAGCTGCTCGTTGATGTTCTCGGGGATCTCCTCACGAGTGGGGACATTGAGATACTTTCCGGTGAGAGTCTTGGCGTCGAACTCGATCCAGGAATACTTGTGTGCGGATGCAACGCTGTCCTGGATGACCTCGAGGCTCTTGCTCCTCTCGCGTACGGCAACTGTGTCGCCGGCCTTCACCTGTGCGGAAGGGATGTTGCAAACCTCTCCGTTGAGGGTGATGTGGCAGTGGCGTACGAGCTGGCGTGCAGCGGGACGGGTGGGTGCGAGACCCATGCGGTATACGATGTTGTCGAGACGTGACTCCAGCAGGAAGAGGAGGTTCTCACCTTTCTGTCCCTCCATACGGGAGGCCTTCTCGTAGGTGTTGCGGAACTGACGCTCCAGAACTCCGTACATGTATTTAACCTTCTGCTTCTCTTTGAGCTGCATTCCGTAGTCGGTAGACTTGCGTCCCCTCTTGTGGTTTGCTCCGTGCATTCCGGGAGGATAGGGCCTCTTCTCATAATGCCTGTCTGCTCCGTAGATGGGCTCACCGAATTTGCGGGCTATCTTTGTCTTCGGTCCAGTATATCTAGCCATTTTTGCTCTTTTTTTAAACGTTAAACTTTACGACGGCCCTTGGGACGGCAACCGTTGTGGGGCATGGGTGTTACGTCGATGATCTCGGTAACCTCGATACCTGCATTGTTGATTGTCCTTATGGCGGACTCACGTCCTGCACCAGGTCCCTTTACATATACCTTCACCTTGCGAAGTCCTGCATCGTAGGCTGTCTTGGAGGCATCCTCCGCTGCCATCTGGGCTGCGTAGGGAGTGTTCTTCTTTGAGCCCCTGAAGCCGCACTTTCCGGCGCTCGACCAGCTGATGACCTGGCCGACATTGTTCGTAAGAGCCACAATGACGTTGTTGAAAGTTGAGGATACATGGGCCTGACCCGTAGCCTCGACCTTGACAACCCTCTTCTTTGCTGATGTTGTTTTCTTTGCCATGGTCTATCGATTATTTGGTCGCTTTCTTCTTGTTGGCGACAGTTTTCTTCTTTCCCTTGCGGGTACGTGCGTTGTTCTTGGTGCTCTGACCGCGAACAGGGAGTCCGAGACGATGACGGATTCCGCGGTAGCAACCGATGTCCATCAGTCGCTTGATGTTCATCTGGGTAGCGGAGCGAAGCTCTCCCTCGATCTTGTACTCCTCCGCAATCTCGGTACGGATTTTTGCGATCTGGTCGTCATTCCACTCGTTTACCTTGATGCTAGAATCGATGCCGCACTTCTCGAGAATCTTTCTCGCAGAGGAACGTCCGATTCCGTAGATATAGGTAAGACCTATCTCTCCTCTCTTGTTGTTAGGTAAATCAACTCCGGCTATACGTGCCATATTCTATTCTTTTGCTTTTTGTTAACGGTTTATCCCTGGCGCATCTTGAACTTGGGGTTCTTTTTGCAGATCACGTAAAGGCGACCCTTGCGACGGACGATCTTGCAATCCTCGCTGCGCTTCTTGATGGATGTCTTGACTTTCATATCTCTGTTTTTTTATTTGTATCTGAAGGAAATCCTACCCTTTGTCAAATCGTAAGGTGACATCTCAACCCTGACCTTGTCACCAAGGAGGATGCGGATGTAATTCTGCCTCATTTTCCCTGAAATGTGGGCAAGGATGACGTGTCCGTTCGAAAGCTCCACCTTGAACATTGCGTTAGGGAGAGTCTCGACGATAACACCGTCCTGTTCAATTGCTGTCTGTTTGGGCATTGATGCTACTTTTAAATTTTAATACTGGGGTCCTTCTCGATATAGTCAAAGGTGGACAGCTGCTCTGCCTTCCCGTGACGGACAACAACCGTGAGCTCGAAGTGAGCCGCATTCTGGTGGTCGGCAGTGTGGACGGCCCAGCCATTGCGGGCCACATAAACTCCACGGCTGCCAGCCGTAATCATCGGCTCGATGCAGATGGTCATTCCATCGATGAGCTTCACACCATGACCCTGTCTCCCGTAGTTGGGAACACCTGGATCCTCGTGCATGTCCCTTCCGATGCCGTGGCCCTCAAGCTCCCTGACGACCCCGAAACCAAACTGCTCTACGTACGATTGCACCGCGTGTCCGATATCACCGGTCCGCAGACCCGCAACCGCCTTCTCTATGCCCTTGTAGAGGGATGCCTTGGTGACTGTAAGGAGCTGGCGTGTCTTCTCATCAACCTCCCCGACAGGGAAAGTGTATGCGGAATCACCGTTGTAGCCCTTGTACTTTGTTCCAAGGTCGATGGAGACGATGTCTCCTTCCTTGAGGACGTAGTCTGACGGAAAACCGTGTACGACCACGTCGTTTACAGATGCACAGATGGCGGCAGGGTAACCATCATAACCAAGGAAGTTGGGCACGGCTCCGTTGTCGCGGATGAACGTCTCAGCCACCCTATTCAACTCGTTCGTTGTCACACCGGGGGCGACTGCCTTGCCGACCTCCGCGAGTGCCTTGCTCGTAATCTCGCCGTTGATTCTCAGCAGCTCGATTTCCTCTTTGGTTCTTGGTTTGACCGTTTTCACCTTCGGATATCCATTTATTACATGCCGGAGCGACCGCTCAGACGACCGGTCTTCATCAGGCCGTCGTAGTGGCGCATCAGCAGATAACTCTCAATTTGCTGGAGCGTATCCAGGACAACACCCACAAGGATCAGCAGTGATGTACCGCCGAAGAAGCTTGCGAACTGGTTGTTCACGCCAAGGATCATCGCAAATGCGGGAAGGATGGCGATAATGGCAAGGAAGATTGAACCGGGGAGGGTCACCTTCGACATGATGGAGTCGAGGTACTCTACGGTCTTCTTTCCAGGCTTTACTCCAGGTATGAAACCACCATTCTTCTTCATATCCTCAGCCATCATGGTCGGGTTGACGGTGACAGCAGTGTAGAAATATGTGAAGATGATGACAAGGATTGCAAATATGAAGTTATACCAGAATCCGGTATAGTTTCCCAGTGTAGCTGCAAGTCCACGGGTGGCATCCCAGCGGGAGAACAGAAGCGGGAAAAGCATCAGCGCCTGGGCGAAGATGATAGGCATAACGCCTGCCGCATTGATCTTCAGGGGGATGTACTGGCGGACACCGCCGTACTGGCGGTTGCCTACTATCCTCTTTGCGTACTGTACGGGAACCCTGCGGACCGCCTGCACGAGAGCGATGGTTGCGACGATTACGAAGAACCATATGATGAGCTCGACGATAAGCATGAGGAATCCACCGTTTGTGGTGGTGAACTTCTCACCTATCTCAGCGGTGAGGGCATAGGGCAGACGCGCTACGATACCGATCATGATGATGAGGGAGATACCGTTTCCGATTCCGCGGTCGGTAATCCTCTCACCAAGCCACATTACGAACATTGAACCACCCATGAGGATGAGGGTGCAGACGATGTTGTACACAAAGTTGCTCCATCCAAGACGGTTGGTTGCGATGAATGCAGATGCGGGGATCTGGTTGTGAATGGAGGCCATGTAGGCCGGGCACTGTATCGCCAGAATCAGGATCGTGAGATACCTGGTTATCTGGTTCATCTTCCTGCGGCCGCTCTCACCCTCCATCTGAAGCTTGCGGAAGTAGGGTACGAACATGCCAAGCAGCTGCACGACGATGGATGCCGAGATGTAGGGCATCACACCGAGGGCGAAGATTGAAGCGTTACCGAACGCACCGCCGGAGAACATGTTCAGCAAGCCGACAAGTCCTTCGCTTGTGCTGCTCTGAAGGGAGGCGAGCATGGTAGCATCGATTCCCGGGAGCACCACCTGGCAGCCGAATCGGTAAACGAGTATCAAGAGAACCGTATACTCGATCCTCTTGCGTAACTCTTCAATCTTGAAGATATTCTTGATTGTCTCTATGAATCTCTTCATTTCTATTCTTCAACGATTAGGGCCTTTCCTCCGGCAGCCTCGATCTTTGCAACGGCACTCTTGGAGAATGCGTCAGCGGAGATCTCGAGGGCAGCCTTGAGCTCACCGTTTCCGAGAACCTTTACGAGGTCCTTTCCGGAAGCGAGACCAGCCTCTACAATGTTGTCAAGGGTGATGACGTTGGTGCCGAGAGCCTCCGAGAGAGCCTGGAGTGCGTCAAGGTTTACAGGCCTGTATTCAACCCTGGTGGGGTTGGTGAAGCCGAACTTGGGCACGCGCCTCTGAAGGGGCATCTGTCCACCTTCGAAACCAATCTTATGGGAGTAACCTGAGCGGGATGCTGCACCGTTCATACCACGTGTGGAAGTGCCACCGCGACCGGAGCCTTCTCCGCGACCAACCCTCTTTGAGTTCTTGGTGGAACCTTTTGCAGGTTTGAGTTCATGCAATTTCATCTGTAGTTCCTCCTATTTTAAATTTCTTCAACTTTTACCAGGTGGCGGATCTTCTCAAGCATTCCTGTGGTTACAGGATTCTTCTCCACCTCTACCGTCTGATGCATCCTGTGGATGCCAAGGGATGCCAGGTTGGCCTTCTGCCTCTTGGTCTCTCCGTTCTTGCTGATCACCTGTGTGATCCTATACTTTGCCATGATTGTGTCCTCCTTATCCGTTAAATACCTTTGACATGGGAATTCCGCGAAGGCCGGCAACGGTATAGGCGTCCCTCATCTGGGTAAGGGCCTCAACGGTAGCCTTGACCAGGTTGTGAGGGTTGGATGAACCCTTGCTCTTTGCCAGTACGTTCTGAATTCCAACGGACTCGAATACAGCACGCATCGCACCGCCGGCCTTTACACCGGTACCGGGAGCGGCTGGCTTCATGAATACTTCAGCACCGCCGAACTTGGCGACCTGCTCGTGGGGGATGGTCTTGTTGATTACAGGAATCTTCACAAGATTCTTCTTTGCGTCCTCAATACCTTTCTGAATGGCCGCAGTAACCTCGTTGGCCTTTCCAAGACCGTAACCAACGACACCGTTCTCGTCGCCTACAACTACGATTGCAGCAAAGCGGAAGTGGCGTCCTCCCTTGGTTACCTTGGTCACCCTGTTGACGGCTACGAGCCTGTCCTTGAGTTCAAGGTCTGAGGTCTTTACTCTTTTTACGTTTGAATTTGCCATAATCCAGATTAGAATTTAAGGCCGCCTTCACGTGCGGCTTCTGCCAAACTTTTTACTCTTCCATGATAGAGGTATCCTCCACGGTCGAAAGCGACCTTGTCGATACCCTTTGCAATAGCCCTCTCGGCTATGGCCTTTCCAACAATGGCTGCGGCTTCGATTCCGCTCTTGCCCTTGCACTTTGCGCTGAGCTCCTTGTCGTTGGATGCTGCCGCTACCAGGGTCTGCATCTTCTCATCGTCGATAACCTGGGCGTAGATCTGCTTGTTGGAGCGGAACACGGCCAGACGAGGCCTCTCGGGGGTACCGTTCACATGCTTGCGTATGCGGTAGTGTACCCTTCTTCTTCTTTCTATTTTAGTCAATGCCATAATTAAGTCCTCCTATTATTTAGCGGTAGCACTCTTGCCGGCCTTGTGGCGAAGCTGTTCGCCGACAAACTTGATACCCTTGCCCTTGTAAGGTTCAGGTGCCCTCAGAGAGCGGATCTTGGCGGCAACCTGTCCGATAAGCTGCTTGTCGGCAGAGCGGAGGATGAGAACAGGGTTCTCTCCCTTCTTTACCTGGGCGGCCTCGGCGGTCACTTCCTTGGGAAGCTGGAGCATGATATCGTGAGAGTATCCCAGTGCAAAGGTCAGCATCTGACCCTGTACAGCAACACGGTAACCCACACCGACAAGTTCCTGCCTGATTTCATAACCCTTGGAAACGCCTTCCACCATGTTGTTCACGAGAGCGCGGTAGAGACCGTGCATTGAACGGTGGCGGGGCTGGTCCGTCGGGCGGGTGAATTTGATCTGGTTGTCCTCTATGGTGACCTTGATATCAGGGTCCACTTTCTGAGTGAGCTCACCAAGAGGTCCTTTAACCTTCACAACGTTGCCAGGGAGAACTTCTACGCTCACCTTGTCCGGAAGGTTTACAGGCAATTTTCCGATTCTTGACATGTTTGGATACTTTATAGATTAATATACGTAGCAAATAACCTCACCGCCTACGCCAAGCTCCTTGGCCTGCTTGTCGGTGATAACGCCCTTGCTGGTCGTGAGGATGGCGATACCGAGTCCGTTGAGAACCCTGGGCATGCTCTTCACGTCAACATACTTCCTCAGACCGGGCTTTGAGATACGGTCGATGCCCTTGATGGCAGCGATCTTGGTCTGGGGATGGTACTTCAGAGCGATCTTGATGGTGTCTCTGGGTGTTCCCTCCACTACCTTGTAGCTGAGGATGTAACCCTGTTCGCAAAGGATCTTGGTGATGGCGATCTTCAGCTTTGATGAAGGGATCTCCACTACCTTCTTACCTGCGCGGTACGCGTTGCGAATCCTGGTAAGAAAATCTGCAATTGGATCAGTCATTTCTTTTGTCTTTTTGGGGACCGGCGCCTTTCATGCGCCCGATATCCGATTGTTAATTTATATTGTTAAATGATGTTTTCACCAGCTGGCCTTCTTTACGCCGGGGATGAGACCCTGGGCAGCCATCTCACGGAACTGGATACGGCTCAGACCAAAGGCCCTCATATAGCCCCTGGGACGACCCGTAAGCGAGCAGCGGTTGTGGAGGCGGCAGGGTGAGGAGTTCTTGGGGAGCTTGTCAAGAGCGGCCCAGTCTCCAGCCTCTTTGAGAGCTTTACGCTTCTCGGCGTACTTGGCAACCATTTTCGCGCGTTTTACCTCGCGAGCTTTCATTGATTCTTTTGCCATCTTCTATTCTTTAATGATTATTGGTTCTTCTTGAAAGGAAGTCCGAATGCCTTGAGAAGAGCGTGAGCCTCCTCGTCGGTGTCGGCCGTGGTCACGAATGTGAGCTCGAGGCCGTGGATCTTCGGGTTCTTGTCCATGTCAATCTCAGGGAAGATGATCTGCTCCTTGAGTCCGAGTGAGTAGTTGCCCCTTCCATCGAGCTTTCCGGATATTCCGTTGAAGTCACGGATACGGGGAAGCGATACGCGGATGAGCTTCTCGAGGAACTCGTACATCTTCACGCCACGCAGGGTGACCTTTGTTCCGACGGTCATTCCGCGACGGAGCTTGAAGTTGGATATATCCTTGCGGGAAGTGGTGATGACAGCCTTCTGTCCTGCGATGAGGGAGAGCTCTTCAGCAGCCTCCTCAACGAGCTTCTTGTCCTGTACGCCGTCACCGACACCCTCGTTGAGGGTTATCTTAACCAGGCGGGGAACCTGCATTACGGTTGAATAGGAGAACTGTTTCATCAAAGCGGGAACGATCTCCTCCTTGTAAACCTTCTTAAGCGTAGGAACGTATCCTGCGGGGAGAGCCTGAACTTCTACAGGCGCGTTTTTCTTCTTTGCCATAACTATTTGATCTCCTGTCCTGATTTTTTGGAATAGCGGATCTTCTTCCCGTCCTCAACCTTGTAACCTACGCGGGTAGGCTTGCTGCTTGAAGGGTCGATAAGATTCACATTGGAAATATGGATGCTACCCTCTTTCTTGATGATACCACCCTGGGGTGCCTTTGCATTGGGTTTGGTGTGCCTGCTGACCATGTTCACACCCTCTACGACAACGCGATCCTTGTCCCTGATGACCTCGAGGACCTTTCCGGTCGCTCCCTTGTCATTTCCGGCGTTCACATATACGGTGTCGCCCTTTTTAATACGAAACTTTTTCATCTCTTCTTCTCTCCTTAAATTACCTCGGGGGCAAGTGAAACTATCTTCATGTAATTTTCCCTGAGCTCCCTGGCAACAGGTCCGAAGATACGTGTTCCGCGAAGCTCTCCGGCGTTGTTGAGGAGTACGCAGGCGTTGTCGTCGAAACGGATGTAGGATCCGTCAGCCCTGCGGATTTCTTTCTTGGTGCGGACAACTACAGCCCTGGAGATGGAGCCTTTCTTGGCGTCGCCTCCGGGCATCGCACTCTTAACCGCTACGACGATCTTGTCGCCGACAGTGGCATAACGATGGTTGGTACCGCCAAGTACACGGACGCAAAGGACTTCCTTCGCTCCGCTGTTGTCGGCTACCTGCAAACGTGTTTCCTGCTGTATCATTGCTACTTAACTTTTTCTACGATTTCAACCAATCTCCACCTTTTAGTCTTGCTGAGGGGGCGGGTCTCCATGATGCGTACCCTGTCACCTTCGCTGCACTCGTTCTTCTCATCCTGAGCGACGAACTTGGTGGTCCTCTTTACGAACTTCCCGTACAGGGGATGTTTCTCTCTGACCTCGACGGCAACCACGATGGTCTTGTCCATCTTGTTGCTCACTACTATACCGGTCCTTTCCTTACGAAGATTTCTTTCCATGACGGTCTATTCTTAAGCGTTCTCTTTCTCCTTCTTTGCGAGGACTTCCTTCATGCGGGCGATGTCCTTGCGCACTTTCTTAAAACTTGAGGTGTCCTCGAGGGGTGATACTGCGTGATTGAGCTTCATTTCCTCGAGATGAGCCTGCTCCTGGGCGATGCGATCCTGCAGATCCGCAATGGACATTTCGCGTACTTCAGCTATTTTCATCTTTATTTCCTCGTTAAAAATTATTCAACATAGTCCCTGCGTACGACGAACTTTGTCGCTACCGGCAGCTTGGTGGAGGCAAGGCGCATTGCATCCTTTGCGGTCTCGAGGGTTACGCCCTCGGCCTCAAAGAGGATACGGCCCGGAGTTATAGGGCATACAAAGCCCTGGGGGTCACCCTTACCTTTACCCATACGGGTATCGAGAGGCTTCTTGGTGAAAGGCTTGGAAGGGAATACCCTGATCCATATCTGACCTTCACGGTTCATGCGACGGGAAATCGCCTGACGGGCAGCCTCTATCTGCTGCGCCGTAAGCCAACAATTTTCAAGGGTCTTAAGACCGAAAGATCCGAAGGCGAGCTGGTTGCCCCTCTGGGCATTTCCTTTCATGCGCCCTTTCTGGCTCTTTCTGAATTTGGTTTTTTTCGGCTGTAACATTGCTGTATTACTTTAAAAATATATTCCCAAAATCCTTAACGGATTGAATTTCAAATACTTAACTAAAATTCACCCATTTTTGGGGAGTGCAAAGTTAGCAAAAATATTCGGAATCAAAACTATTTTCAAAAAATTTTACAACTTTTTCGACACGATTTCTTGATATCTATCTTTCGTGATTTCAGAGTGTTGCGCACCTTGGCAAAAATTTTTTCCATTGATTTTCGACAATGTGATTGACACCCTATTGAAACTTTTCTTTCATCGCCTTCCGGAAGTGTGGCAAAAAGGGCGGCCGGCCTTCGGAATAAATTTTGTAGATTTGCCCCTTCAAAACCATGAAAAGGGCTATAGGGCATATTCTGACTCTTCTCTCACTGAGCCTTGTGCTTGGCGGGAGCGTCCTGCATGCACAGACACCTTCAAAGAATCCTTCCACAGACAAGAAAAAGGAGAATCCACACGCGAACAGCAACAACCGCCGCTTCATGGAGTACCAGGTCTATGACGGGGACACCGTCTTCTTCGATGTACTCAAGCCCGCCAAGGTATGGCAGAGGATGCCCCGGCAAAGGGGAAAGGACTGGAGGAAGTACTACAAGCTGGTGCACAACTTCAGCAAGACCTACCCATACGCCCTGCTCGCAAGGGAGATAGTCCACCAGACCGACAGCATCATCGCATCCGAGGGATTCTCGCGCCGCCAGGAGGACAAGTTCATAAACGCCCTGCAGAAGCAGCTCTTCGACAAGTACGAAAAGCACCTGCGCAACCTCACCGTCAGCCAGGGGCAGCTTCTCATGAAGCTCATAGACCGCGAAATCGGCCAGTCTTCATACGATATCATAAAGGTATACAAGAACAGGATGGCAGCCGGATTCTGGCAGGGAATCGCAAAGATGTTCGGCTCGGACCTCAAGAGCAAGTACGACCCCACAGGAGCCGACGCTCCCATAGAAGACCTTGTCCAGAAATGGGAGGACGGGGATTTTGCGGGATTCTACTGGTCCCTGTTCGGCAAGTATCCTACCGTACCCGTCCTATAGGGCGCCTTCGTGGTAGGAAAGGGAATCATCAGAGGAATCAAACACCAGATAGGGCGATGACCCTATCCAGTCCTTAAGGACAATCAGGCGTGCACCCGTAGGCAGCACCTCGTCCACATGGGCGTGGAAATGCCCGAACACGAACACATCCACCTTCTTTTCCTTGGAATAGCCGGCCGCCCACTTCCACAGTGGCTCGTCTTCGTTCCTGAACACATACTCCTTTTCATGTCCGAGACGGTTCCTCTTCGACCATCCGTTTCCAAGTCGGAACGCTATCCACGGATGCAGGGTGCTGAAGCACGCCTGGAGGAAGCGGTTGTGGAACACCCACTTGAGAAACTTGTACTTTTTCATCCCCGGACCAAGGCCGTCTCCGTGGCCGAGGCAGAAGGCTGTACTGCCGATAACAGTATCATAGGGCTGAGCGAGCACCTTCATTCCAAGGGACTCGAAATAGGAATAGCACCATATGTCATGGTTCCCGGGGAAGAAATTGACTTCAACTCCCGAGTCCAGAAGATCCGCTATGGCGCCGAACACCCTCACGTATCCTTTCGGGACGACATCCCTGTACTCGTACCAGAAATCCCAGATGTCTCCGAGCAGATACACAGCCTTGGTCGTATCCCGTGGAATGCTCCTTAGGAACGAGACAAACCGCCGCTCCCTGTCATCCTTGTCGCACACATCAAGTCCCAGATGCACATCGGCTGCGAAATATGTCAGGGTACGGGAAGCCATTTTCCTTTTGGAGAGCGACTAGGCGAATATGAAGATAAGTACGGCTGCAAAGATGCAGTAGAGGGCGAACCACGAAAGACGGGCCTTCTTCACCAGGGCGACCATCACCTTGCAAGCGAAAAGGCCGCTAAGGAATGCTGCCACAAAGCCCAGCAGAAGGGGTACTGTCCCCACTCCGCCGCCGAAGGTCTCCTCGCCCATCGCAACCTTCAGAAGGTCTAGAAGCTGCTCACCCACTATGGGGACGAGCACCATGAGGAACGAGAACTGGGCCATGACATCCCTTTTGACTCCGCAGATGAGTCCGGTCGCTATCGTGGTGCCCGAGCGTGAAAGTCCGGGAGCCACGGCGCATGCCTGGCCGAGACCCACTATGAATGCGTGCGCGTATGATATGCCGTTACGGGCGGAGGTCGCCTTTCCCGCCGAGCGGGCGAACGAGAAATTATCCGACAGGAACAGAAGGACTGCCGTCACGCAGAGGAATATTCCAACCGTCGTTAGGTTGTCCCCGAAGAGGGACTCCACCTGGTCCTTGAAGAAGAATCCCACTATCGCTACGGGGATCATCGACACGCATAGCTTGCAGATGTAGTCCGTCTCGTCGTTGTACCTGAACTTGAAAAGTCCTTTCAGAAGAGTCCATATCGCACCCCAGAAAACTACTATCGTACTGAGGACGGTCGCAAAATGGACCGTCACCGTGAAATCAAGGAAACCTTCCCCGTCAATGCCAAGGAGCTCCTTGAATATCATCAGATGCCCGCTGCTGCTCACCGGAAGAAACTCGGTGAGTCCCTGGACTATGCCAAGGAGAATCGCCTGCCACCACTCCATCACTACTTCCCTTTGCCGGTGTTCTTTGACTCTTCCTTTGGCTCCTTGGATGAGCCGAACCTGCCCATGATGGCAATTATCTCGATTACGAATCCGCAAAGGATGACAACAGGCGCCGCCACCAGCCTCCTGAAATCGAACATCGCATAGTTGAACACCTGCGGGTCGCTGCTTCCGCCACCTGCGATAAGGATGTATCCGGCCACCATCACTACAAGGCCCACTATCATCATCCTTAGGCCCTTGGGGGTTATCGACATCTTCTCCATAGAAAAACCAATCAATAATAAAGTTCATCCTTGGACAGGGATACGAGCCTGCCTACAACAAAAAACGTACTCACGACGCAGATTACAAGCCCCGAAAGGATCATTATGCCCATTACCACAAGGAGCAAGTCCAGACGGAATATCTCGAAGAGCTGCACGAACTCCTTCCTCAGGAAAAACAGGAGCCCGACCATCATGAGTATTGCCAGCAGGGCGGAGAAAAGTCCAAGGAATGCGCTCCTTAGCAGGAACGGCCTCCGGATGAACGATTTCGTGGCCCCGACAAGGCACATGGTATGTATTGTGAAACGCTTGTCGTACACCGACAGGCGCACCACGTTGTTTATAAGCACAAATGAAATGAACAGCAGCAGGGCGATGAAGACTCCAAGCACGATGGATATCTTCCTGAGGTTGTCGTTAAGCTTCTCGACCAGGGATCTCTGGTATACGACCTCGTCCACAAGCGGAGAGGATGAAATCGTCTCGGACACCATCGCAAGGCTGTCCGGAGCCACATAGTCCGCCTTTAGAGTGACATAGTAGGATACCGGAATCGGAGATGATTCGAACACGCTAAGGAAATCCTCGCCAAGCATCTGGGCCATCTCCTTCTCCCCCCTTCTGCGGGATATGAACTCCGAACTCTTTATGAACTCAAGCGAGTCCAGATGCTCCTTGAATGAGAGGGCCGTGTCTTCGCTCACCTCGGGTTTCATGAGGACGGACACCTGCATGTGCTCCTTGAAGAAATCTGATACGCTTTCGGTGTTCACCATCAGCATCACCGCCACGCCCACCAGCAGCAGCACAAGGCTTATGCTGATTATCGATGACAGGTATGCGTTAGCCAGACGGCGCCTTATGAGCGATGAACTCGAATTTGCCATACTTCTCCAAATTGACCTCAAAGATACACAATTATCAAATTTTCAAAAAAAATTCTTAACTTTGTTTGTTAAAAATAGTAGTAAAATGGGAGAACCTGTAAAGAAAATACTCTTCGTAAACTCTGAGATCTATCCCTACCTTCCGGAGAACCACATATCCCGCATAGGACGGTACCTTCCCCAGGGCATTCAGGAGAGAAAGAGAGAGATACGTTCGTTCATGCCCAAGTACGGTTGCATAAACGAACGGAAGAACCAGCTCCACGAGGTGATTCGCCTCTCCGGCATGAACATCATAATCAATGATGTCGACAGGCCGCTAGTCATCAAGGTGGCGTCAATATCCGCCGCCAGGATACAGGTTTACTTCATCGATAACGAGGACTACTTCAAGAGAAAGCAGATATACGCCGACGAGAAGGGCAACTTCTTCGCCGACAACGGCGAGAGGGCCATATTCTTCGCCCGTGGCGTGCTGGAGACCGTAAAGAAGCTCCGCTGGGCCCCTGACATCATTCACTGCCAGGGATGGATCTCCCACATACTGCCCGCCTACCTTAAGAAGGTGTACCGCGACGACCCCATATTCACCAACAGCAAGATCGTCCTGTCGCTTTATGACGACACGCCGAAGGAGACTTTCACCCCTTCGCTTGCAACCCTCGTGAAGATGGGCTCCCTAAAGGACGAAGACCTCTCCACTCTGGAGGATCCCACTGGCATAAATCTTGCAAAATTTGCTGCTCAGTATTCTGATGGCATCATTCTCGCCAGCGAAAACGTTGAAAGCGAGATTGTCAACTACTGCAAGGAGAAAGCCCTCCCCATTCTGCCGTACGATGCGGCCCTTTATGAGGACAGCTCCTATGTAGATGCCTACAACGCGTTTTATGACAAAATTTAGATGATGAGAATCAATCGTTTGGGCGGGAAGGTCCTGTGTGCGGTATCGGCTGCGGTCCTTCTCCTACAGTCATGTGTCAAAGTCAACAGCACCCTGGGTGAAGATTACATAGCGACCAACCAGCAGTACGACACATATATAGTTGACATTAGCATCGACGACATAAAGATGCAGCAGTCGGAGGACCTGGACGGGTACAGCATGTACAAGTTCGCCTTCGGAGCCGTCAGAGACCCTCTTTTCGGACTCACCACGCGATCCAGCGCATTCACCCTGGTACCTATCGCCGACACCCTCGACTTCGGAAAGGCGGGCACCAGGACCTACAAGGGATTCCACTTCTCGGCCGTGAAGGATACTGTCTCGACAAGGGACGATTCCCAGGAGAGGATTCTGCAGAACGTGTACGTATACGAGCTGAAGGACTCGCTGAGGACCACCTACAATCATCCTGACATCACCTACTACGAAGACCTCATAACGAACGGAGTACCCGTATATGACGGAAGCGACTCCCTCTCGTTCGATTTCTCAAGAGCCTTCGGAGAGAAGTTCATGACGATAACCCAGGCCGAGCTCGACTCCCTTCCCATGTACAGGGTGCGCTTCCCCGGGATATACATCACGACCGACGAGCCCGCAGGATACGGCGGAAGGATCAACCTGTTCAAGCACCCGCTTGACGTGCAGGACGGCTATATCTACGGAAGTACCGCAGAACTCAAGTTCTCTGCCGAGTACGAAGACAGGGGCGTAATAGACACATCCTTCACATTCTACCTTGGTCCATACAAGAAATATGACTTCGAGGACGTAACCGCGACAACTCCTTCCACATACCCGCAGATGGCATACAACAGGCTCACCCACGAGAGCTCGTATCTTGAAGGAGACGCAGGCGATGTCATCTACTTCGAGGGCGGAAACGGCATCAAGCCCGTCATCAAGGCAAAGTCGCTGAGAAGTAAGGTCATCGAGGCAATCTCAAAGTACGGAGACCCCGATGATGCCATCATAAACCTCGCGACCATAACCCTCTCATACGAGGAGCCCCAGGACATGGACGACTACCTGGCCCTGGAGAAGTTCCCGACGACGATGAGCCCGACCTGCAGGATACAGTACAACGACACTACGGTCACATACGCCGGCCTTACGGACGCCAGCGTCTCAACCGAGGACCAGGGTGACATCAACAGGTCGCTAAACCGCTACACCCCCGACATCACGCACCACATCCAGCAGATGATAGCCCTTGACGACGACTATGAGAAGATAGACAACTACGACATCTGGTTCCTGGCCCTTCATGACGAAGTGGTATCCACATCATCGAGTTCGTCGTCCTCAAGCGAGATGGCCGAGTACTACCAGCAGCTGGCCTACTCAAGCTACTACAGCAGCATGTACGGATACGGCGGATATGGAAGCTACGGAAGCAGCTACAGCAACTACTACAACTACCTCATGCTGGCCTCGATGTACTCGTCATCCTCGACCAGCGAATCCACCCAGTCCCTGCTGGACTTCCTGAGGTACTACAACTGCACGCTCAAGGGCCCTTCGAACTCCGATACCGAGAACAGGCCTACGATAACGGTGGTCTTCTCCCTTCCAAAGGAGTAGGCTTCCAGCCTTGAAAACATGGTAAACGTCTCCAGGGTTACATCTACTAAAAGCTAAAGCTTGTTTCTACTTTTGTGCGTAAACATAAAAATACGCACGAATATGACCAGTACAGACATTCCCGAGAAGGCCCGCGCCCACTACGAGAGGGTGTGGGCCGATTTCGCGCAGACCCTCTCCAGCTATAAGAAGTACACCCTCCGCCAGTTCTGCCGGGACAGCAACACCAACTACTGGGGGATGAAGAAGTGGCTCGAGGCCCGCGGACTGACTGTGCGCGACCTTAAGCGGGAGGTGCGCGAATCTAAGCCGGCAGCCCCGCAAGCCCCCTCTTTCATCAGGTTCGTCCCAGAGCCCGCCGCCCCCGTACAGGCGGGCCCATCCGCCGTCAGAGGGGCCTGCGTTGTGTTCCCCAACGGGGTGCGGATGGCCTTCACCGAGATAGACGCGGCAAGCCTGGCCGCGCTCGCATCGTCTTACAGCTGCGCCGAGGGAGGGGCCGGGGGATGTTCAATCTAGACTCGAACGCAAGGTACTACATGTGCTCGCACTACGTGGACATGAGGTGCGGCATAAACGCGCTGTTCAACATGGTGATGGCCGAGACGTCCATGTCCCCGGTCGGCGGGGACGTCTTCGTCTTCATGTCCAAGAACCGCCAGGCGGTGAAGATCCTCAGGTGGGACGGCGACGGGTTCCTCCTCTACTACAAGAGGCTAGAGAGCGGGTCCTTCGAGTTCCCCGTGCAGAAGGGCGACCGCGGCTGCGCCACGCTCCCGTGGAGCTCCTTCAGCCTGATGATGGAGGGCGTCTCGCTGAAGAGCGTTCGGTTCCGCAGACGCTGGCGGGCGCCGTCGGAGGACGGCCGTCCGGAGGGTTCAAAGTAAAGCAATACAATACTATAATATACTTTACAATGTAAATATAAATTATTCAATGTAACTTTAACGAACATATTGCATTATTAAAATAATTGTCGTATCTTTGTCATATGAACAAGGATGCGACAGTGGAGGCGTTTGCCCGCCTGGTCAAAGGCCTGGAGTCCGAGATGGCCGGGCTCAGGGAGGACCTCAGGCGTGCGAATGAGGCCTTGGCAAGCAGGGACGCCACGATCGAGAAGCTCTCAGGCCTCGTCGAGGGGCTGAACGCGAGAATGGACGGGCTGTCCGAGGAAAACGCCAGGCTGCTCGCCCAGATCAGCGAGCTGACCGCATCCCTGAAGATGACGGAGGAGCAGAAGGAGGCGATAGAGAAGCAGGCGGAGGAGAAGATGGCGGTCTTCGAGAAGGTGAAGAAGGAGCTGGATGCCGCGAACGGGGTCATACGCGGCCTGCGCGCCATGCAGAACAAGTCGGAGAAGATACGCAAGCCGGGGCCGGCCGACGAGGAGGCCTGGAAGCGCAGGGAGGCCGAGAAGGCGGCGCGCATCAAGGCGCGCGGCAACAACGGCGCGAAGCGCAGGATGGACATAGAGGTGGAGACTGTGGAGAGGGACATATTCCCGGCGCTCGACCCTTCCGAGGCCGAGTCCGCGAAGTGGTTCAGCGTGACGAGGGACACCGTGACCTTCAGGATGGTGCCCCCGAAGATAATAAGGGAGGTCGCCCACATCCACAGGTGCGCCGTCGGCGGCAGGATCGTGGAGGGTGAGACCCCTTTCCGCCCGTTCAACAACTCGCCCTACGACGCCTCGTTCATAGCCGGGCTGCTCGACTACAGGTTCTCCTGCGGGCTTCCGGTGGAGAGGACCGTGAAGCACCTCTCCAACCACGGCTTCGACCTGAACAAGTCAACCGCCCACGACCTCATCAAAAGGACGGCGGAGCTCCTCGAGCCCCTGCACAAGGCGTTGGGGGTCGCCGTGAAGTCCGAGAAGTACGTGCACGAGGACGAGACGTACTACCGCGTGATCATAAACTGGGACCCCGAAGACGCAAAGAAGATGATTGGCGGAAAGCTGTTGAAGAAGGGCTACATGTGGAGCATCCTCGGTGCCGAGAGCGGGCTCATCTACATCTTCTACGACCACGGGTCGAGGAGGCAGGAGATAATACTGAAGGAGATGGCGGGCTACACCGGGACGATACAGGCCGACGGCCTCTACGCCTACAAGAAGGTGAGGGACGACAGCGACGGGAAGGTGACCCTGCTGAGCTGCCTCCAGCACTGCAAGCGGAAGATGAAGGACATCGAGGGCAACGCCGACGCCGATAGGGTGGTCTGGCTGATAAACACCCTATACCGGAAGGAAGGCCTCCACAAGATCGGACAGAAAGGATGGACAACCGACGACAACCTGAAGTGGAGGAGGCGGTATGCACCGCCCCGACTGGCAGCCCTCCGGCAGAAGCTGGAGGAGCTGGCGGAGGACAAGCGGTATCCCCCGAAAAGCCAGATGGCACAGGCCGTCAACTACATCCTGGGCGAGTGGAGTGGCATAGAGGCCATCTTCACCAGGGGCGACTACGCCCTTGACAACTCGGCTATCGAGCGTGCGTTCCGTCCCATCTCCGTATCCAGGAGGAACTCACTCTTCTTCGGAAGTCACGAGGGGGCCAGGAAGGGGGCGATCCTGTACTCCCTGGCCATATCAGCAGGGAACCTGGGGCTGAACGTCTACGAATACATGGAAGACATCATCACGAGGGCGGCAAAGATACCGCCCAAGGCGACCGATGAAGAATGGCAGCGGCTGCTACCAAACAACTGGAAAATAGAGAAAGAAGGAAAGGCTGAGTAAGTGGGTCACCACAACACTCAGCCTCTTTTCTTATGCTGGGAATGTGCATGCGGAGACGTTTACAAA